>VOFI01000298.1_pt1 | contig 328001 bp, 349 predicted proteins | sample 5384131 | NCBI WGS metagenome assembly VOFI01 (sample SAMN12384728, study PRJNA508395) | human gut metagenome | isolation source: healthy gut H | host: Homo sapiens | reverse complement strand
CAACTGGTTCTTCCGTGCCTCCAGGCCGCCGGCACGGTGACCAAGACCATCTCCGCCTATGACATGACCGTCAGCGACACGCTGTACGGCCCCGTCGCGCCAGCTACGTCTCGAAGAACGCCTGAAAGGCATGCTGATTACGAATTCACCCAGCGCCTGTCAGCCTGGGGGGCCCAGCAGCGGCGGCGCGCCACCCGCTTCTTCGCTGCCTCAATACGGTGAAGGTGAAAGGCTACCGGGACAACGGCCCGTGGAACGGCTGGATAGGCGTGCGCTTCCAATTGAAGCCGGGACCGGCTGGAGGAATTCATTGAATCCCTGGTGGACAATCTGGATCCCCGCCTGGTGGAGATAGACGTCGTCCGCTTTGAGGGCCACGGCTTCTCCATGGTGGACAACCGCCTTTTTGCGCTCCAGCTCGTCAAAATCCGGTCTGACGCCGGCCACCCTGTTCCTGGCAAACGGCCAGGTGGCCCAGGCGGGCGGACGCTTATCGTGCTGTACAAACGCCCCCATCGTGCTGATGACATCAATGAGACGCAGGCGGACCACTGCCTGGAAATCTGTGAAATATCCATGAACGAAAGCCTGCTGCTCCGCGGCGGGGACGTGGACCATCTGGGGGTCACCGCGCGGACAGCCTGAATTGGGCAAAGACCTGCTGATTACCAAGATGGCCACAGCCTGTCCGAGGCGCTGGACATCCGGATGCAAATGATCGATTTCCTGACGGAATCCGCCGACGTGGTGGCACGCGGCCAGGGCGGCAACAACGCGGGCCATACCGTAATCGCCAACGGGAAGAAGTACATCCTTCACCTTGTCCCTCCGGCATCCTGTGGCCGGGCAAGCTTTGCGTCATCGGTAATGGTGTGGTGCTGGACCCCATCGGCCTGGTGGAAGAAATCAATGAACTCCGCGGCCAGGGCGTCTCCATCACGAAGGACAACCTTCATCTCCGACCGCGCCCACGTGGTCCTCCCCCTTCCACAAGGAAATGGACGCCGCCCAGGAATCCGCCCTCGGCAAAAAAGCCATCGGCACCACCAAGCGCGGCATTGGCCCCACGTACGCGGACAAGGCCCGCCGCATAGGCGTGCGCATGGCGGACATGAGGGATCCCAGGATTTTTGACGAAGTGCTGCGCCGCCGCATCAAGATGGCGAACGCGGAAATGGAACGCATGGGCCTTCCCTCCATGGATGAAGAAAAATGGTGGCGGAAGTGACTGCCGCCGCGAACGTGCTGCGCCCCCACATCACCAATACCATCCCGGTCATGCATGAAGCCGTGGCCTCCGGAAAGAGCATCCTCTTTGAAGGAGCCCAGGGCGCTTACCTGACGTGGACTTCGGCACCTACCCGTTCGTCACCTCCTCCAACACCTCTTCCGCCGGCGCCTGCACCGGCACAGCGTTCCGCCGCACAAGATTGACCGCATCATCGGCGTGTGCAAGGCCTATACCACCCGCGTGGGTTCCGGCCCTTCGTCACGGAAGATGAAGAAAATCTCCAACCACCTGCACAGCATGGGCCGCGAATTCGGCGCCACTACGGGCCGTCCCCCGCCGCTGCGGCTGGGCGGACGGCGTGCTGCTCCGCTTCTCCGCCATGTTCAACGGCTTTGACGAAATGGCCATGACCAACCTGGACGGCTACGACAAGTGCCCGGAAATCAAAAATCTGCACAGGCTATGACCTGGACGGTGAAATCCTGGCCTATCCGCCCGCCACGGTGGACGAATGGGAACGCTGCAAGCCCGTGTATGAAACGGTGCCCGGCTGGATGCAGGACATCTCCGCCTGCCGTTCCTGGGAAGAGATTCCGGAAAACGCCAGGAAATTCGTCAAGCGCATGAGCGAGCTCATCGGCTGCCCCGTCACGACCGTGGGCGTGGGCCCCGACCGCGAACAGACGATCGCCGTGAAATAACCCCCTATTCCGGCTTTCCCAAGCCTCCCTTTACCTTCAAGGGCCGTTCCGCTTCCCCAGCGCGGAACGGCCCTTTTTTTCTGCCTTCTCCGCCTTTTTTTTGCGCCCCTACTCTCCACTCTCCACTCTCCACTCTCCACTCTCCACTCCACTCCCACTCTCCACTCTCCACTCCTCCACTCTCCACTCCACCTCCACTCCACTCCACTCTCCACTCTCCACTCTCCACTCCACTCTCCACTCTCCACTCTCTATTGAAATCCGTACAGGAGCCCGGTTATAACCAGCCTTTTTTACCTTCAAAGCCCTCCCTTCCTTCTCTCATATTCCCATTCTCGTTCTTCTATGGAAGCGTTTCCACGGCCAACTGTCAACCAAGGGAATCCGGGACGGAACAGGGGGCATGCCTTTCCTCCTTCCTCCCCTCCACGCTGTTTGGAATACGGCGGCACGGACGCCAAGAAACGGAGAACCGCATCTGCTTGCTCATGCCCGGTTGAATGAGGCGGCGGAGGGGCAGTCTTCCCTTTTGCGGAAAGGCGGGAAAAACAGGTATTCGTGTCAGTCCCTACCTGAACACGGAACGCGGCCTGCGCGTGAAAACCCTGGAAGGCAGGGAAATAAGCCCCAGCCTGCTGAAGGGCATGCGTCCGGAAGAACAAATCACCAAGAGGACGCCCGGCGTTCCCACCAGGCCCAGCGTTCTTCTCCAGCATGAGGCCAGGCCCTCCGCCCCCCGGCATTGAATGGTTTGCGGCCAAGCCTCTCAAGATGATGCCGTATCTGGACAGTTCCTACGTCTTCGGCAACACCTGCGCGGAACCGAACGCCTGGATCCGTGAAGACATGATTTCCACCGGGGCGCAGAAGATCAAGACCGCCCTGTCCAGATACGGCATCACCTATTCCGCCCAGTTCGGCTTCAACTACACGGGACTGACGGGCGGCGGCCTGAACGGAAAGACGGATTTCCCCCCCTATAACGGCTCCCTGCTGACCAATATCACCATTTTCCGCAACAACTCCACGGGGAGCGGCCTGTACCTGGCCTCCGAGTTCGACTTCGGCAACGGCTTTGACTTCAATGAAGGGAGCAAGGGCCCCTCCACCACGCTGGGCTCCCTCCAGAATCCCACCAGTTCCTTCCAGGGGCCGGACCCCCACCTCAGCAACCTGAGCCTGGCATGGGTGGGAGCGGGCGGCAAGCTCCTGCTGATGGCGGGCCAGCTGGACACCACCAATTACATGGACCACAACGCCTACGCCAACTCACACAACAATAACCTGACCAACAGCGTCTTCGGCAACAACCCCATGCTGCCCCTGACGGACAACTCCCTGGGCTTCCATTTCGCATGGCAGCCCACCACCTCCTTTTACGTGATGGGAGCCACCGCCGCCAACAACATGACAGAACCACAACCCGTTCAGGAACCTGAACTCGGACAACTGGACGAACGTGCTTGAATTCGGCTACGTGGCGGAGGACTTCTGCGGCATGGGTTCCGGCGTGTACCGCCTCCAGCCCTTCTTCACCACCAGCAACAGTGAAAACGGCGGCGGCGTGGCCGTGAACTTCCAGCAGCAGCTTGGCCGCAGCAGCCACCTGGGCTGGTTCTTCCGCGGCGGCTGGGCCAGCGATGACGCCGCCACGCTGACCGGCGTGCGCTGCGCGGCCACCACGGGGCTGGTGCTCCTCTCCCCCCTTCCGCGGAAAAGGCGCCTCCAATGACGGCTACCTGGGCCTGGGCTTCCTCTGGCAGCAGGGCGCCAAAAAAAAGAACGGCCCGTACGTGAACAAGAATGAATACGGCATTGAACTAACCTATGTGGCCCAGGTGACGCCCACCATGACGCTCCAGCCTGACATTCAGCTCGTCAAGAATCCCGTCAACGGCCGCAGGGGCCAGACGGCCGTGGTTTTCAAATCCAGAACGTCTGGTCCTGGTAGGGGCAGCCCCTGAAAAATTGGAAAATATTGATCGCATTTCTCGGAAATCGTGTCTAAATGGAAACGATTTATTTGGACCACGCCCATGAAGCGCACGCAGCAACCTTCCATGCAGGAGGCGGAGCAGGCCTCCCTGAATCATGAGATTTTAACCACATGGCGTCCCGGGGAAACCCTGGGGAACACATGGAGCGCCGCGGCGTCAGCCGGCGCGAATTCAATAAATGGTGCCTGAAAATGATCGCCCTGATGGGTGTGGCCACCGTGACGGGAGGCGTTTCCAACGCCCAGGAGATTGCGGACAAGATGGCCGCCCTGAAACGCCCGGTGGTCATCTGGCTCCAGCTCCAGGAATGCACCGGGTGCCTGGAAAGCACCATCCGCAGCTATAACGAGGAGATCGGGGACATGGTGCTTTCCGCCGTCTCCATGCCTTACGTGGAGCTGCTGATGGCCCCCTCCGGGGACGCGGCCAACGCCGCCCTGGAAGAGGCCATCAAGGAACCCCATATCCTCGTCATCAACGGTTCCGTCCCGGTCAACGACGGCGGGGTGTACTGCACCGTGGCCGGGGATACGGTGGAGCACATGCTGCGCCACTGCGCGGAAAACGCCTCCTACATCCTGGCGGTGGGCTCCTGCGCGTACTTCGGCTCCATCCAGGCCGCCCGCCCCAACCCCACCGGGGCCGTGGGCATCCGGGACATCCTGACAGACCGCACGGTCATCAATGTGCCGGGCTGCCCGCCCATCGGGGACGTGATCACCGCCGTCATCATGTACATCCTGACCTTTGACCGCGCCCCGGAATGCGACCTGGAGACGCGCCCGCTGATGGCGTACGGCACCCGCATCCATAACAATTGCCCGCGCCGCGCCCACTTTGACGCCGGCCAGTTCGTCAACGTGTTTGACGATGAGAACGCGCGGGAATGCTTCTGCCTGTACAAGGTGGGCTGCAAGGGGCCGGATGCGTTTTCCCCCTGCCCCATCGTGAAGTGGAACGGAGGCGTCAGCTTCCCCATCCAGTCCGGCCACCCGTGCATCGGCTGCACGGAGCTGTACTTTTTGACCGCATGACCCCCTTCTACAAGACGCTGCCGAACGTGAACGGCTTCGGCGTGGAGGCCTCCGCCAACGTGATCGGGGCCGTGGGCGTGGCCGGCGCGGGCGCGGCGATCGCCGCCCATGCCGTAGGTTCCGCCATCCATTACAAGAAGCAGCACATGAAGGAGGAGGCAAACGTCTCCCCTGCCCGCCTTCGGGGACGCTCCCGGCTCGCCCGACAAGGAAACTGAAGAATAACCAGAAGCTTTCACCACCAGATTACCATGAGCAATTCCGGAATCAGCGGACGTTCCGGAATCCACCTGCCGGGAGATGGTCATTGACCCTGGTGCAGTACCGCGGCATTGAGGTGATCGCCTGCCGGGACCTGCGGGACGTATGGGCCTTCGTGGAACGCATCTGCGGCGTCTGCACGGGCACGCACGTGGCCGCGGGGAGGACCCCTGGGTGCCCGTCCAGGCCCGCCTCATGCGCGACCTGGTCAGCGGCGCCCTGGGCATCCAGGACCACGTCATCCACTTCTACCAGCTCCCAGGCCATGGACTGGGTGGACGTGATGTCCGCCCTGAAGGCGGACCCCAAAGGAAACCGCCGCCATCGCCAAATCCCTTTCAGACTGGCCCCTGTCCTCCGCCACGTACTTTGCCGGGGTGCAGAAAAAGCTGAAGGACTCCATCGCCCACGGCCAGTACTCCATTTTCACGAACGGCTACTGGGGCCACCCGGCCTACAAGCTGCCGCCGGAGGTGAACCTGCTGGGCGTGGCGCACTATCTCCAGGCCCTGGTCTGGCAGCGGGACATGATCAAGATCCACACCATCCTGGGCGGCAAGAACCCGCACCCGAACTTCCTGGTGGGCGGCATGGCCTGCGCCATCAACATGAACAATGACCAGGCCATCAACCAGTTTGCCCTGAGCTACCTGAAACAGCTGGTGCAGACCTGCCACGACTTCATCCACAAGGTGTACTACCCGGACATCGTGGCCATCGCCGGATTTTACAAGGATTACGCCCACATCGGCGCGTCCAACCCCAACTTTTTCTGCACCGGGGACCCGTCCGAGATCAACACCGGAGCTCCCGCCGGCAAGGGGATGATCAAGCCCGGCGTCCTGCTGAACGGGGACTATAAAAACAAGTGGCTCTCCGACCATCCGCAGTACACCTGGGTGAAAGCCCCGCGCTACGACGGCCACGCGATGGCCGTGGGCCCGAACGCCCGCATGATGATCGGCTACGCCCAGGGCGTGCCCGCCATCGTGGAGCGGGTGGACGCCGCCTGCGACAAGCTGGGCATTCCCCGTGACAACGCCTTCCTGAACTCCACGCTGGGCCGCGTGTACGGCCGCTCCTTGGACGCCCTGATCAACGTGGACATGATGGTGAACCAGCTCCAGGAGATGACGGACCGCATCAAGAACGGGGAAACCGCCACCTTCAACCCGGAAAAATGGGAGCCGGAAACCTGGCCCTCCTCCTGCAAGGGCGTGGGCTGGGTGGAAGCGCCCCGCGGCAGCCTGAGCCACTGGGTACGGATTGAAAACGGCCAGACGGTGAACTACCAGGCCGTGGTGCCCAGCACCTGAACAGCTCCGGCCGCGACGCGGAGGGGCAGATGGGGCCGTACGAATATTCCCTGGCCCATACCGGAAAACACCCGCTGGTGGACCCCACCCGCCCGGTGGAACCCCTGCGCACCGTTCACAGCTATGACCCGTGCCAATCCTGCGCCGTCCACTTGTTTGACGAAGAAGGGGAGGCCATTCTGACCAGACAGGACCCGTGAAAACGACTCTTATCGACAAAGACCTCACCCTGGCGGTGGAGGACGCCATTCCGGCCAGCCCGGTTTACACGCCGGAGGAAATCCTGGCCCTGGCCGTGTGCGCCTCCCCCAACGGCAGCACGGACCCGGGGGACCTGGCCCTGCTCCACGCCGCGCGGGAACGGGGCGTGGCCCTCCCCTACGCCCAGCAGGAGAATTCCTGGGAGGCTCCCTCCCGGGAAAGGCCGTACAGCACGGCCATGCTGAAAGCCGCGGACAAGGAGGACGCCGCCCCCTTCATGGTGGCCCGCGGCAGCCTGAAGGCCCTGGAAAAGCTGTGTGAAGTCAGCCATCTGGAAAAAGAGCGCATGAACAAGGCTTTTGAGGAATACTCCCCCTCCGGCTTTGAACCCGTGGCCGTGGCCGTCCACCGGCCCGGCGCGCCGTGGCGCCTGCTGGGCGTGGTGCCCATGCACGCCATGAGAGACGTGCGCCGCCTTTCCATGGCCAAGGCCAAGTGGTGACCGGGCTGGCCCTGTACGCCCTGTATGAGCCGCGCCACTGGTTCTACCACTGGTTCATGCCCCTGAACGACCTGATAGGGGTTCCGTACGTGCGCCTGGTGCACCTGATCGGCATGTGGTGCTTCATCATCTTCGCCATGGTTCATGTGTACCTTTCCATCCTCTCCGGAAACGTGGACCGGGACGGCACCATCTCCTCCATGTTCAGCGGAGGGCGCTGGCTGCGCAAGGGCGTCAAATTCCGGGATGAATAACTGCCTTTCCCCGCACTTTCCATGGAATCCGAGGAATATACGGAAGAACTCCGGGGCTGCCCCGTGAAGGGGAACGCCTATCCCGTGCTCGTGCTGGGCGTGGGCAACCCGCTCATGGGGGATGACGGCATAGGCGTGGAGCTTGCCCACCGTCTTCAGGAACGGGACTACGGCCCGCTGGTCCATGTGGAGGAGGGAGGCACGCTGGGAATGACCCTGCTGCCCCTGCTGGAAGACGCGGATACGGTCATCCTGCTGGACGCCGTCAAGACGGGGGCCCGGCCCGGAACCGTCGTCACGCGCAGCCGGGACGAACTCCCCCGCCATTTCTCCCGCGTCATCTCACCGCACCAGATCGGCATGAAGGAAGTGCTGGGCGCGGCCCAGCTGTGCGGAACCCTGCCGCGCATCATCACGCTGGTGGGGGGGGTGGAGGCCGGGCATACGGACTTCTGCCAGCCCATGTCCGCGGAAGTGCGGGAGGCCGTGCCGCAGGCGCTGGACCTGGTGGAAACCCTCATCGCCCGCGCCCTGGAGGAATACCAGGCCCGGAAAGACGCGCATGCATGAAGTAGGCATCATGGAGGGGGCGCTGGACATGGCCCGGCGGCTCATGGAAAAGAACGGGGGAACCCGGCTGATGCGCGTGCACATGACCATCGGCAGCCTGAGCGGCGTGGTGCCGGAAGCCCTGCAATCCGCCTTCCTGGCCCTGAAGGACGCGTATGCCGCGCAGGACGCCGCCCTGGACGTCACGTGGGTGGAGGCCCTGTGCCGCTGCGACGCTTGCAGCGCGGATTTTTCCTTCACGGAGCACGGCTACATCTGCCCCGGCTGCGGAGACCCCGCCCTGGCCATCCTCCGGGGACGGGAACTGGAACTGACCCGGGTGGAATGGGAATGAACCGCGCTTTTCCCGTCCGGAAGAAAATAAGGTGAATTTACCCGAACATTTTACCCGCCCGGACGGTCTAATACCATTGGCGCGCATCCACCGCGCCTCAAACGTCAAACCAACTATGTAACCAGCGTCATGAGCAATATCAACCCATTCATTCTAACAGGGATGATGCCGCTTTCAGCCTCATCCATGAACCGCGTCTCCTACATGTGCCCGGTCACCATCAGCAATGACGTGGTGCAGGGCCAGACGGACATTCAGGATTCCCTCACCGTTGATTCCGGCGGCAATCTTTACATCATCAACGCGCCCGTTTACGTGGGAGGTCCCAACCAGCCGGACCACGGGCACCGCACCGCCCACCTGGTCATCCGTAACGGAGGCACCATGACGCTCCTGGGCAACCTGCCGGACCACATGACCGTTTTCCTGGGAAACAAGGCCAACGGCAGCCTGGAGATCAACGGCGGCCGCCTTCTGATGGGCCAGGGCCGCATTCAGGGCTCCAGAGAGCATGAAGGCAGAATCGCCATGACGGACGGCTGGCTCTTCGCCTCAGAAGTGGACCTGCCCGCCGAGGGCTCGGAACTCGTTATCAAGCACGGCCTGATGCGCATCAAAAAACTTTCCGGCAGCGTATCCACCCACATTTACGGCGGCGTGCTGCACGTGAAGGAGGAAGCCCACGCCAGCCGCATCCATTTGATAGATGACGGTGTGCTGCTTCTGGGCAGCGTTACCAGCCAGCCTTCCGCGGACGTCATGGCCGGAGCGGGCATCAACTTCCGCGGGGACGGCGGCGCGCTGGTCATCCGCGTGCCCCATCCGGAAAACGCGCTGACGCGCACGCGGGAGGCGGAACACGTCTTTGACGAACTGCTCCGGAGGGGCAAGCTCTTCCATGACAGCAAACCCATGACCAGCTTCCAGGGCTTCCACATGAGGGAATTCACCGGGCATGACAGCCTGACGTACGCCGCGCTGCGCCCCTCCGCCCAGCTGCGCGCGGAACAGAACCAGGTCACGCGCCTGCTCCATACGTTCATGTACGGCGGCAGTGAAAAGGACATGCCCATCTGAACCTCTCCGGAAAACGGATCCCATTCCGCAAAAAAGCCGCCGGCGCAGAATGCCGGCGGCTTTTTCATAAATGGGCAAGTGGAAAAAACGTTACTTCAGGAACGTAATCGTGAGGGGCGCCACGTAATCGTAATCCCCGTTCGCCACCTTGACGGCAGTGATAATGGCGAAAACAATCCACGCGATGACGACCGCGGGAGCCAGCACGAAGCCGATCAGGACAAAACATAACAGGAAGGCCGCAATCGAATAAATCGCCCAGGAAATCTGGGCATTCAGAACATTCTTTCCTACCTTGTCCACCAGGGGTTGGCATCCTTCCAGACCAGCCAGCAGATCAGGGGCGGAATGATGTTCACGCCGGTGGAGAAACCGAAAAAGACGGACACCAGCGGAGAAACCGCCGTAAGAGTGGCCTGGGTCTTGTCGGGCTGTTTTTCAGGGGCGGGTTCCTGAACCGGCTCCTGGATGATTTGTTGTTCTTCGTCCATAAAAAATGCAAGGCGATGGGAAGCGGGAGGGCGAACGGAAACCTCTTCCATTCCTTTCCGCCTCAGTTAACCCCTTTTTTTTCACATATTCCACCCGGTAGTCAAGCTTCCAGACCGTTCGTTTTCCGAATAAAAAGCGTTCTCCTGCAATCATCCTTGCCTCCGCGGCGGGAAGTGGCTACACATGCAGTCCATGACCAACACCCTGACGCTGCTCACCCTCTCCGCCTGCCTGGGGCCTGTGTTCCCGGCGCGCCGGAAATCCTGCCTCCCGCTTCTTCCGTCACCCGCCGTGAAGCCCTGGAAACCAGCCGGGCTTATACTTCCATGGCCTGGCGGGGCTCTCCCCGGAACGTCCGCCACGGGACGGACGAGGACGGCATCCGGATAGACACGCCGGACGCCTCCGCAGCCGGAGGCCATGCCGGCGCGTGGTGGCGGCCCGGCGCGCGTTCCACCGGCATGCCGTACAAATGGGGCGGGTTCGACACCCCGCGGCAGTTCGCCGAACGCCTGAAGGCGGATGCCGCCAACGGGGGCGCCCCCGCCGCGGCCGGGGACATGGGCACCCCGGAAAAGCAGGCCGCGGGGGATGCCGCCGCCAGCCGCTTTGCCGCCGGGGTGGACTGCTCCGGCTTCGTCTCCCGCTGCTGGCGCCTGTCCAGGCCATTTTCCACACGCGAGCTACCCGCTCTTTCCATTTCCCTCCCCTCCTGGGATGAGCTGAAAACGGGGACATCCTGATTGCTCCGGGACGCCATGTGCTCCTGTTCATCCGCTGGGAGGGAGCGGAAAAAGACCGGTTCCTGGGCAGTGAAGCCGCCCCCCTGCCGGTCTGGAAGTGCGCGGAGCGCGTTTTCAGCCGCCCCATGCTGGAGAACAGCGGCTACCGCCCCATGAGGTACAGGGGCATGCGGGACTGAACCGCTGCGCGGAACTTCCCCATCTCCGGCGCTCCAGAACGGCGCCGGGAACAGGAACGCCCCCGCAAGTCCGGAGACTGCGGGGCGCTGGAAAGAGTGCGGCGCATGAGGCCGCCCGGCTCCGGAAGAAGCCGCCCGGGATTATCCGGCCCGCGCCGCTTCCGGCACGGGCCGTTACAACGGCTGGACGTTCAGATCAAACACCTTCCCCTGGAAGGAGGAGCCGAGCACCTTCAGCGGGAGAACGAAGGTGGAGCGCACGCCCTTCGTGCGGGGTTCAAAGTTTTCGTCCGGATTGCGGAAGCTCTTGAGCACCATGGTGCCCGCAGGCTTGCCGTCAATGAGGAGGGTGGTTTTTTCCGGCTCTCCCACAATTTCCACCTTCACCTTCTTGCCGACGGGCAGCTTGGCGCCGAAGGAGAATTCCAGAGAGTCATCCCGCCGGAAGCCCATGGTGCCGTCCTTCATGACGGCGAACAGCTCCCCTTCCGGGCCGGAAAGCAGAACCTGCTCCTTCCCTTCCGGAGCGGCGGAAAGCTCAAGCTCCATGGTGAGGCGGTAGCCGGGCCCCAGGGCGGGCTGGTTCAACTGCTGGGGCAGCTTGCCCGGAACCACGGAGAAGGGCTTGGAATCCTTCCACTTGTGGAGGGGGTTGGTACGGGGGCTTCCCCGATGGCCTTGACCAGCTCCCGGTGCTCTTCAAAAGAATCCGGAGCCTTGGCCTTCCCCACATCTTCTGGGCCAGCACGTCCATGGAGCCGGAAATAACGCCCCAAATGTCATAGGGGGCATAGCCGGAGTGCTTGAGGTCCGTCTCATCATTCCAGACGGCAAAAGCCGCGCCGATGAGCTGGGGATGGCCGGAAGGCAGGGTTTCATTCCCGATGCGGTTGGGAATCCAGTTATTATAAAGCCCCTTGTGGTTCCTGTCCATGCGGTAATAGTTGGCGTAGGGCACCACGTACAGGGCGCCGTCATTGGTATTGATGACGTCATAGCCCTGGTTCACAGCCTCCCAGGCCCTCATCCATCCGGTACTCCAGAGGTTCATTTGAACGCCCTTGCTCACCACGGGGTTTTGCCGGGCTTGGTACTCAGGCTGCCCCAGATGCGGGGCGTATAACCGCGCTTCAGGGCATGCTTCAGCACGGCGTCCGCAAAATGGCGGTAATCCTCCTTGTTGCCGTAAAACTCGTCCGCGCCCACATGCACCACCTTGCTGCCGAACACCGGGCGGCCCAGTTTGGGGTCTTTCAGCAAATACTCGTCAAATACCTTGCCCACCAGGCTGATCGTCTCCGGGTTGGCGGCGTCCAGCATCTCGCTGCGGCGCTTTTCATGGTTCATGGGTCCCTTGTAAATGAGGTCCGGGCGCAGGCGGGTGAAGGAAAGCGCGTGACCGGGAGTGTCAATCTCCGGAACGATGCTGATGCCGCGGCGTTCGGCGTAATCCACCAGATCCGCAAACTCCTTCTTGGTGTAGAAAAGGTCCTTCGCCGTAAGAGGAACGCCGTCCTTGCCCTTCATGTTGGATTCCAGGCGGAAGGCGGCATAGAGCTCCTTGAACGGATCGCGGCCCTTGTCCACATACATTTCATGGAAAATGAAGTTATTGTTGATGACCAGGTGCAGGTCATTCATCTTGTACCAGGCCATGGTGCGGATCACGTCCCTGAGGTAGCTGAGGGGATAGGGCGTACGCGCAATATCAAGCATGAAGCCGCGCAGCTCATAGCGCGGGAAATCCACTGCCGTGCCGCAGGGAACGCTGCCGGGGGTCTGGCGCAGCATCTGCAGCAGCGTGCGCGTGCCCCAGAACAGCCCGGTGGGCGTAGCCGCGCCAATGCGGACGCCGTCCCTGGTCACCTGGAGCCTGTACCCCTCCTTGCCCAGGTTGCCGCCTTTCAGCAGGGAAAAGGAAATATCCGCCTTCGCGCCGGGCGGGACAAGCTTGACCTTCTTCCCCGCCACGTCTTCCAGATCAGCCGTGAATATCTGCGCCAGCTCTTTTTCCGGGCAGGCTACGGAAACCGTGTTCCCCAGCTTGTACTCGCCCTGGCCGCCCTTCCATTGCAGGATTTCCGGAATGATACGCGGCTTGGGATTGCCCTGGGCGGCGTCCGGGGCCTGCAGCATGATTTCATAATCCTTGCTGATGGCTTCCTTGCCGTCCTTGGTCACCTTGAAGCTGACGTTGACGGGGGTGTCTGAAATAACGGGGGCTATCTTTCCCTTGCTGTTAACAAGCTGCTCATAGTCGGCCCCCAGGGGAATTTGATCTGGGCTCCGGAGGCGCTTGGCATCGGCAGTTGTTTTGCGCCCGCTTTCATCGGAGGGATGGTGAGGGAATCCGCAATCTGCTTGGCGTCCTGCCCCATCAAGGGAGATGCGGCAAAAGCGGCGATCATCAGGAATAGGTTCTTCTTCATGTTATCGTGTCGTTTCAGGGAAAAGGAGGATCTGATTCGTGCCAAGAACTACGCGCCCGCCGTCCTTTTCTTGCAGGGAAAGGGGAAAAAGCGGGTGGGTTCTCCTTCGTTCCGCCGTCCGGGCAGGCATTCCGCCGGGCGGATCGCCGCGCGTCAGGTTTCATGAAGGAAAACCACCGGGCCCGGGAGGACCGGCCAATCTTGTTCAGGCAAGTTATTATCTCAAACATCCTGTTCTTGGCGAGATTAAAAACAGGCACGCTCCGGACGCGGGAAAAAAGACCATGCGCCCGGAAGGTAAACGCCCTGCCGGACAAAAAAAGGGGCCGGACCTCCAATCAGGAAATCCGGCCCCGGACAGGGGGAAAAGGGAAGGAGAAATCAGGCGCGGATGTCGATCACCTCCCCGGCGGGGAAGCGCACCTTGGCCTCGCGGGCGTAATCGTCGTCCTTCGCGCGGTAGCCCAGCGCCACGCTCACCACGGAGCGGTACGGCGTGCCGTCCAGGCCCAGAATCTCATCATACTTATCGCGGTCCATGCCGCCGATGGTGCAGGAATCCACCCGCAGGGCGGCGGCCGCGCTGAGCAGGAAGCCTGCGGCAATGTACACCTGGCAATCCAGCCAGGTGTGCATTTTTTCCGGAGTCAGGGATTTTACATAGCCAGTATAGAAATCAGCGGAGGAAGCCAGCTTTTCCGCGGACGGGTGGCGCGTGAACTCAATCTGGGCCAGGTAGCGGTCCACGTCCCGCTGGGTGGCCGTCCTGCGGGCGCAAAGCACCACGTAATGGGAGCAGTCCTCCACCTGGGACTGGTTCCAGGAGACTTCCCGCAGGCGCGCCTTTAATTCCTTGTTCGTCACCACCACAAACTTCCAGAGCTGAAGACCCAGGGAAGACGGGCTGAGGCGCAGGCTTTCCGCCAGCGCATGCCAGGTGGGTTTCTCAATGCGGGCTTCGGGGTCAAACTTTTGCAGGCGTAACGCCATTCAAGACCGTCAATGTACTGTTCCGGAGAGATCATAAAAGGTGAGACAGGAAAAACGGCGAAACTGTTTAAAGTACTTCCTTCAAAACTTCAATGCAACGGGCATTTTCGGCGGGGGTGCCTATGCTGATGCGGATCCACCCGGCAGCCCGTAGCCGTCCTGCGCGCGGACGATCACGCCCCTGGCCAGCATGTCCTGGAACACCTTCCTGCCCTGCCCCACCTTCACCAGGATGAAATTGCCCTGGCTGGGAATCCATTCCAGCCCCATGTCCCGGAAAGCCTGTTCGTAAAAACGCATGCCCTGGCATTGTTCTCCACGGTGCGGCGCACGTGCTCCCGGTCTCTTCAGGGCGGCCAGGGCCGCCTCCTGCGCCAGCACGTGCAGGTTGAACGGCGCGCGCGCCTTGTGCAGCATGCTGCACACGTGTTCCGGGGCAATGCCGTAGCCCACGCGCAGGCCCGCCAGGCCGTAAGCCTTGGAGAAGGTGCGGAGAACAATCACGTTGCGGCCTTCCCTCACGAACTTGAGGGTATCCGGCGGATTGTCGGAAAACTCCCGGTACGCCTCGTCAAAGCACACCAGCACGTGTTCCGGCACCTTCGCCATGAAATCGTCAATCTCCTGCTGGGTCACGACGGTGCCCACGGGATTGGTGGGATTCGTAATGAACACGATGCGCGTCTTGTCCGTAACGGCATCCAGGAAGCCGTTCAGATCGTGCGTCCAGTCCGGCTTGTTGGGCACTTCCACGTACGTGGCGCCGAACAGCTTGGACATGATGGGGTACATGGAAAGGCGTGCCTGGCGGCCACTACCTCCGCCCGGGGATTCAGCAGGGCATGGCACATCAGCTCAATCACCTCGCTGCTGCCCGTGCCCACCACCGTCTGGCCAAACTCCACGCCGCAGAACTCCGCAATGGCGGAGCGCAGGCGGAAGGCCGCGCCGTCCGGATAAATGTTCACGCCTGCCGCCGCGCGGGCAATGGCCTCCACCGCCTTGGGGGACGGCCCCAGCGGGTTCTCATTGGACGCCAGTTTCACAATATCATGGGGATCCAGGCCCAGTTCCCGGGCCGTCTCCTCAATGGGCTTGCCCGGCTGGTAAGCCACCAATTCCAGCACATGCTGGTTTGCGAAACTCTCAATACTCATAGCGGCGGAATGTTACCGCCATTCCCCACTTCTGGCAATACGGATTTCCATCCGGAGCGGACCTTAAAAACATGCCTGTCATTCAGCCTCATCCACGCTGCGGGAAGCGGCGGAATTTCTTTCACCCCCGGAAAGGCCTTCCTTTCCAACCGGCTTAATCCTCTTCCCGCCGCCAAAATAAACGTATCCATGGCTCGAACAGCCGGAAGCAGGCTTTTTAATGCCGCGGCGGGCGAGTATTGCCCGGAAGGATAAAAATTAGACTTCCGCTCTTTGGGCAGTTTCCCAAACATGGAAAGGGTGGTTCAAAGCAGATGTCCCTCCGGAAAGGTCGTGCCAAATCCATGCCCTTGTGGACGACAATGGAAGTTTCACCATCAAGCAAGTTTGGAATGTCCGCCTGCCCTTTCCTTCCGTCTTTCCGCGCATCCCCTGCCCTATAAAAAGCAACCCGGTTTAACGGCCTTATGCCGGGACGTGCCTGCCGGGCATTTCTTCCCTCGCCCGGCGGGTCATGGCGGCGATCAGCTCCGTTTTTCCCTCCGTATAGGCATCCCGGTTGAATTCGAACTTCTCTTTCAGGGAACGCTTGAGGGCGGCGTACCTTTCCGCCTCATCCGGATGCGCGGCCAGGTAGTCCCGGAAGTACAATTCATCCCAATCCCGGCAGGGCCGCACATGCAGATGGAACGCCTGCCCCCGGAAGCCGTCCGCGGCATAGCCCTTCACCAGAACCAGGCGCATCTGCGCTTCGTCCCGGTGCATTTCCCGGTAGCCGCACTTTTCCAGCAGAGGAAGCGTTTCAAAAACAAATGAATCGGGCCGCACTTCCAGCAGAATGTCAATGGTGGGTTTGGCCGCCAGGCCCGGAACGGACGTGCTCCCGAAGTGGGAAAGGCGGCTGATGCGCGAGAGGGGCACCACCGATTCCAGCATCTCTTTCTCCCTCCGGTAGATTTCCGCCCACTCCGGCCTGGATTCGCTCAGGATGACGGGAAACAAGCGCCAGAGTTCTTCAAGGCTCATGGCGGACAGGGCGGCTTCATCCGAAACACGGCGGGACATTCCCGGAAGATAAGGGAGACGAAGCCGTGAGTCAACCTCCCCGGCGTCCTCCCCGGCCTGCCGCCGGGGAACCGCGGACCTTTTTGCCATTCCCTACTTTCTCCGCTTGCTGCCGTCCCGCGGACGGCAGCGCAGGGCCTGGTACCCGGCCACGACAAAGGCGAAGGTAGTCACCGCCAGAAAAGAGCGGAACAGCCACGCCAGAAGTTCCCAGTAAATCTCCTGAGTCATGCGGAAGGTTTTTTACCGGAATCCGGGACGTTGCCCAGATCTTCCCGGAGACGTTTGACGGCACAGGCAATGAGGGTAGCCTTATCAAGCTGGCAGAACACGGTCCGCAACTGGCTTGCCAAGGTAGCCATTCCCAAAGACAAGGAAGCTCTCATCCGGCTCATGATGGAAAAGACGGAAAGGGAGAAAAAACTGAAGGAGGCGGCAAGAGCCCATTGGAAACCCTTCGCCGTCATGCTGAGCGCCGAGGATTACAAACTCATCGAAGAAGCCGCCAGAAGAGACAACATGACGGTGGAGGAATGGGCGGAAGCCACCCCTGATCAAGGACGCCCAGAAGAGGATGAAGAATTATTACGACGACGAAAGCAGCCTCCCGAACGACATCCCTCTGGCAGCGGAAATTCCGGAGGAGTACGGCGCTCCCAGGCCTTCCTCCTCTTCCAGTTCCTCATTCTCCGAACCTTCTTCTCCCCGCCGCAAGCCGCGGCAATAACCCATGGCGGATATGGCAGGCGCGCCCCGTGCAGGGACACCACCCTCCCGCTGAGCCCCCCTTCGGCTGAAATCCCCCGGCTCCCTGCGGTTCCGGGGATTTTCCTGTCAAGGCCCCGGGAACGGCTCAAACACTTGCGGCAACTGAAACCGGGATGGGTTTCCGCAAACGATTTAAAATACGCGTGTCCGCAGGGCCGATGGGGATATTAATTACCGCAGGGGGCTTGCGCCGCTCCCGTCCGCTCTTTTTTTCTTGCCTGACGTGTTAGGGGGTTCTATCATATTGACCATGAGACAACTACTCTGCCTGCTGTTCATTTCCGCCTTCTGGCTCCCGCTTTCCGCCCGTGCGGGAGGCGGCTCCGCCGGCCGTTCCTCCATTGCCGTCAGGATGGTGCATCATCGGACAGCCTGGAGCTGGACCGGGAAGGAAAACCGGTTCCGGAAGGATACACGCCTTATGTGTATGAGATTCCCGCGACCGCCACGGAAAGATGCAGCGGGAACGTCTGTTCCTGAAAGATGAACCGGTCATTACGGAGGCGGAGGTGGAACGGGCAGGCGTCGATCCGAGCAGACCGGAGCATCTCAACATCACCCTGAACACGCCGGGAGGGAGGGCCATGAAAACGGCTACATCCGCCATGAGGCTGGGACATGACAGGCTGGCTGTCGTCGTTCAGGGAAAAGATCAATTCGGCCCCGGTGGTTCAGGCCATTATTTCCCGTGCTTTTGAAATTTCCGGACTGGACGGGGAGAATGAAGCCGCCAACTTTGGCGGAACTGCTCAACCGCCGGGCCGCCACGGGGAAAACCACCCCTTTCATTCCGCGGGATCTGGCCCTGTACGTCATCCATCCGGAGAACGCCCGGCTGGTGGAAGAAGGGACGCTTTCCGTACCGGGCTACCGGCTCTGGAGCCGCCCGGGCGCGGAGGAAGAAAAAGACGCGGAGAAGGAATACCTGTTTCTGGGGAACGCCCCCATCGTCACCGGGGATTACGCCCAGTCCGCACGCCCCAATCTGGATTATCCGGGGCATCTGGACATCGTTTGGAATAAAGAAGCGTACAGGAACCTGGAACAGGCCTGCGCCGCCCTCCGGCCCGGCAAGGACAGAATGGCCGTGGTCCTGCGCGGCGCCATCCTGTCTACGCCCGTATTCCATAAAATGCCTTCCCACGCCACCCCTCATTCCCGTGCCGGGAGATGACCGCCAGCTGGATGCCCCCTCTGCGCGGCCATCAATACCCAGTTTCCGCCGCTTGATTTCCCGGAGCCTGTTCCATCCTGGGCCTTTATCCGGCCGGAATCCCTGATCGGCCCGGAGGATATCCGGTACGCGGCACGGGAGCAGGACGGCACGATTACCTGCCAACTGCTGCCCCGTGCATGGGAAAAAAATGCATGCCTTCATGGACGCAAGCCCTGCGGGAACCGTAGCCGTGGCGATTGTCTTTCAGGGGAAGGTTCACCAGATGTTCAAGATCAGAGACAGCTTGCTGCAGATGTGGGGAATCCCCCGTGATCACATTCATTCAGCCCATTTCCGTCATTTACATCCTCACTCCGGAAGAGGAACGGCGCATGCACCGGGAATTCCTGTACCACGTCTCCAGGGATATGCTGTTTCCCGTCAGCCCGTGGTTCTTTAAAAACTGCGTTCCTTTCCGTACGCTGGGCGAACAGAAGCCTTTTTTAATGATTGATTCCGGCCTGAACCGCCCCTGATTTTTTTGCTCGAACCGGGGGCGGCGCTCCGCTATATTGCCTCCCGTTATGGCAACACCGGATTTTCATTACCAGGATCCTTTTCCCATTGAAAAGGACGACACCCAGTACCGCCTCATCACGTCCGACTACGTGAGCGTGGGTGACTTTGAAGGACACCCCATGCTGAAGGTGGAACCGGAGGGCCTGCGCCTGCTGGCCGCGGAAGCCTTCCATGACGTGGCCTTTTTCCTGCGCCCCGCCCACCTGAAGCAGGTGGCCGCCATTCTGGATGATCCGGAAGCCAGCGCCAATGACAAGAGCGTGGCCCTGACGATGCTCCGCAACGCGGAGGTGGCCTCCGCCGGAATCCTGCCCTTCTGCCAGGACACGGGCACCGCCACCATCGTGGGCAAGAAGGGCCAGCAGGTCTGGACCGGCTGCGATGACTGCGAACAGCTTTCCCACGGCGTTTACGACGCTTACACCCAGAACAACCTGCGCTATTCCCAGACCGTGGCGCTGGACATGTATACGGAAAAGAACACCGGCACCAACCTGCCCGCCCAGATTGACATTGAAGCGGTGGAAGGCATGAAGTACTCCTTCCTCTTCGTCGCCAAGGGCGGCGGCTCCGCCAACAAGACCTACCTTTACCAGGAAACGAAGGCCCTGCTGAATCCGGCCACGCTGAAGAAGTTCCTGGTGGAGAAGATGAGCACGCTGGGCACGGCGGCCTGCCCGCCCTACCACATCGCCTTCGTCATCGGCGGGACCTCCGCGGAAAAGTGCCTGAAAACCGTGAAGATGGCTTCCACCAAGTATTACGACAACCTGCCCACCACGGGCAACGAGTACGGACGCGCCTTCCGCGACCTGGAGCTGGAAAAGGAACTGCATGAGGAAGCCTGCAAGCTGGGCCTGGGCGCCCAGTTCGGCGGCAAGTGGTACGCGCTGGACGTGCGCGTCATCCGCCTGCCCCGCCACGGAGCCTCCTGCCCGGTGGGACTGGGCGTCTCCTGCTCCGCGGACCGCAACGCGAAGGCCAAGATCACGCCGGAAGGCATCTTCATTGAACAACTGGAAACCAACCCCGGCCAGTACATTCCGGAAGCCCTGCGCATGACCTCCAGCGAGGCCGTCTCCATTGACCTGAACCGTCCGATGAAGGAAGTGCTGGCGGAACTGAGCAAGTACCCCGTCACCACGCGCCTGAGCCTGAACGGCACCATCATCGTGGCGCGCGACATCGCCCACGCCAAGCTGAAGGAACGCCTGGAGAAGGGAGAAGGCATGCCCCAGTACATGAAGGACCATCCCGTGTACTACGCGGGTCCGGCCAAGTACGTGGACTTGTTCCAGGAAAACGGCGGCTCCATGATCATGATCGCCAAGGGCAACCGCAGCCAGCAGGTGACGGACGCCTGCCAGAAGCACGGCGGCTTTTACCTGGGTTCCATCGGCGGCCCCGCCGCCATCCTGGCCAAGAATAACATCAGGAAGGTGGAACTGCTGGAATACCCGGAACTGGGCATGGAAGCCATCTGGAAGATTGAGGTGGAGGACTTCCCCGCCTTCATTCTGGTGGACGACAAGGGCAACGATTTCTTCGCGAAGATCCGCGAAGGCTGGGCCTGCGCCGGCTGCGCCCATTAAGCCGCCCGGACAGAGCGCCTGATTTTTACCCTGTTCCGCCATGCCGCGCGGAACAGGGATTTTTATGGCCCCTTTACGGGAAAACTCGTTTTATCCCCCCTCCTTTTCCCTTGAGCTTTTGGGAGATTCTCCCGAACATCCCCGGCCTGCCGTTTCAAGCATTCATTAAATCCGGAAGGAGGAAGAAGCGCAGATATAAACAGGTGGAATCCGCCACCCGTTACAGGGAGAATCTCCAGCCTTTAAAAACCGTTTGTAAGACATTGCTGGAAGTTTTTCCCGCTTGACTATTTATGGAAATTTTTCATAGTGGTTCCGGTTAGTATCATACAAATCACATTTACCTCAATAAATCGCCCCGTCCTGCTGCTACAGGACGGGGCTTTTCGTTAGCTGAACATTACAATGAGTAACTCAATCAGCCTGGTTAGTATGATACAGTCATTCACATGGTATACCTCCTCCTTTTCTTAATCCGGGATCAACCCGGCGCGGAGATTTTACAGAAAAACAATATTATTTCAAGATTTTCAATTTCAGTATTTCCTCGTCCCGGAGAGTATTCCTGTCTTTCCGCGCTCTTTTCCCCATGCCCGGGGCAGGCGTTTCAGGGAAAGAACGGCAATAGAGCCCGTCCACTCCAACAACTCCGGAGATGGACGCCAGGCTGGCAGAGCAAGGCGGTTCCCCCATTCCAGCAGGCGCCACGGAAAAAGCCCCTGTCCACGGGAAGGCCGGGGAACACGCCGGATATACAGTGCGCCCGCTTTACGCAAGCAGGGAATAAAGCAGCATCAGCGCCAGATTATGCCCAGCGGCCAGCAACAGCCTGCCCGGCTTCAAATACCGTGCCTTTCCCAGGAAAACCGTCAGCACCGTAAAGACGGCATACAGGGATATCCACATCAGGAAGAATTCCGCCAGATTCCTTCCGTTCCCGAGACTGTCCAAGGGCATTTTCCAACCGGAAAACAGGAGGGGCAACGCCGGAAGCACGGCATAAACGGCATATACCCAGTTCCTCACCACCGGCCTGAAGACGACTGTCAGCGGGTCCCGGCCAAAAAGGATATTCCTGGAATGGACGCTCTGCACCTTTTCCTTCCGCAGGGCGAAGGGGAGATAGAGGAGGAGAAGCATCGGCAGCAGAACAGGCCAGGCGTACCAGACCGTGGCCGCCCCCAGCATGAAGACGAAGAAGGCGGTAAAAAATGATGGGAATGCCCGCCATGAGCAGGAAAAGGAGGCTTGTCCTGCGATCCGATTTTTCTCCCATTTTCAGGAAGGACCATGAGAGGTAGGCCATAGGGCAAGAGGCTGGTTTTCCGAAGGCTGCCAGAAATCACAGCCGCCCGCAAGGGAAAAGCCGCCCATGGCCGGCAGAATCCGTTACGAACCCCGTTCCGCACACAGAGAACCGGACCGCAGGCAGACTCTGATTGGGATTGCCCCCGCCCCTTCCCACGCTATCCTGCCTTCATGGCCTACCGAATCTGCAAATCCATTGAACTGGAAAGCGGGCACCTTCTGTCCAAGCACCCCGGCAACTGCAAATTCCCCATGGCCATACGCGTTCCGTGGAGATGGTGTTCCGGGCGGATATGCTGGACGCCAACGACATGGTGGTGGATTTCAAGGCCGTCAAGCAGATGATGGGGGATTTTCTACAGCAGTTTGACCATTCCCCTGTGCGTGAATACGGATGACCCCAATTACGCCGCCTTCGTGGCCGCGTACGGAGAGCGCATCATCCCGTTTGACCGGGAGGACCCCACCAGCGAGGTAATGGCCCGCACCATTTTCAACTTCGCCCGGCATGCGCTGGAAAAGGCCAGGGAAGGTTCCGGCGAATACCCCGTGCGGGATTGCGTCACCCTGGAACGCGTGCGCGTGTGGGAGACCAGCAGTTCCTGGGCGGAATACGGAGAATAGAAGCGCGGGCTATTCCTTCCGCCACGCGTTCCGCCGGGAATGCCGTTTCAACCGCATTTCACGGTTCTCCTTTCAGGACGGTTACCCGGTTGCGGGGCAATTCCCCCGCATACGGTCTGCGGAGGCTTATCCCTTAAAAGGGGTTGAATGAGATCATGCGCTTCTGCGTCCAGTGCCCGTACGTAGAGGAATACACATCCGTAATTTCACGGGCCCATTCGTCAATGGTGCGCTGATGGTGGGCGTATTTTTTAAAATCCTTGGTATCCACGCCCAGCAGGGCGCTGTGGTCTTCCTCGTAGTCCGCAAATTCGGAAACGATGCGTCCGTCCTCATCCCGCAGGCGTCCCGCCATGGCGATGTGGCCCTTTTTGATGAACCGCTTGACCAGGCCGCCTCCCTTGATGCCGCTCAACGCCGTGACAAAAATGCCGGCTTTGGCGTTCGTGGGCGTGATGGAAATGATGGCGAGCTCCAGCGTATAGGCCCCCCTGGTTCCCGGAGGCACCATCTCAAAGTGCGGATTTTCGGCAACTTCCTTTTCCATGCTGGCCGTGACGCTCTTCCGGAAGTATTCCGCCAGACGGTGCAGGGCATCAAATCCTTCCGCGGTATCCGGCCTCACATCCATGTGCACCGTATCCACCGGAACGACGGCCATCAGGACTTTTTTGCCGTCCACGCCGTTTACCTTGTCATTCCAGATTTTTTTATCATCAGCATTCCAGTAGGCATCAAACGGGATATGGGAGTCGCAATTTTTTACCTGATGAGTCACGAAGCCCGTCCGGGGCACATGCTTGAAGTTATTGGAGCAAGCCACTACCGCCATGCCGCCAAGCAGCACGAGCGCCATCAGGGAAGCGAGGAACAGGAACCGATGTTTCTTCATAAACAGGCAATCAGCTAGAGTCATTTCATACATGACCCGGCATCCGCTGTCAATAAAACCCAGGAAACAAACCGCTCAAGACCGGAAACCGGAGCCTTCCTCGTTGAGGCGGCAGGAGAGGGAACGCAGATTTCCGGCATCCCCCCGGTCAGGAAGAAGGGAAACGGAAGGAAATTCCCCCCTCCCTGCATCCGGAAATATCCCGGCAGGGATGTTGACAAGGATGGAAACTTTTTATCAGAAGCGCACGGGAGGGACAGGGGCCTCCGGCCTGTTTTCCCTGTTACCGTTCGTGAGAACGGAGCCGTCCGGGAATGCTAAAAGGAAAAAGGCGCGGCAGGGCCATGAAAACCCTTTTTAAAGGAACGGCCACCCGGGAGGGGCCTTTAATCCTCTTCATCCATGGGACGGTATTTCACGGCCAGTTTTTCCAGAAGCTTCAGGGCCAGGGCGGCGCGGCTGCGGAAGGATTTATAGTCCCGCGGGTCGCAGTCGCTCCAGGCCCGTTCGGCCAGCGCCAGGGCGCGGGGCCACGCCATGTATTCCACCAGCCCCATGTCGTACAGGTATTCCGTCCAGATATTGGCCTGGAGGCCGCGCACCTTGAGGCTTCCTCCGGGGACAGCTCCGGCAGTTCATAGCCGTACACCTGCCTGAGCGGTATGAGGCCCCCGATGGCCTTCGGTTCCGTGGGAGCAGAAGACTGGTAGTAGTCAAAGTAGAAGTGGGAGCACGGGGCCAGGATGACGGGATGCCCCTTTCTGGCCGCATGACGAAGATGTGTTTGTCCGCCTCCAGTTCCCCTGCCTCATCCCAGACGATGGCGTCATAACCGTCTTTCCGCACGTAGTCCGCAATTTGTTGCAGGAAGTCCCGGCTCAGGGCCTTGAGATCCGTCTCGTTCAGGTCTTTCAAACGGTTCTGGCAGTACCTGCATTTTTTCCATGCTTCCGCGGATACCTCGTCATGGCCCAGATGAATGGGGGAGCCGGGCGGGAAGACGGCCTTGAGTTCATCCACCACGTCTTTTTACGAAGCGGAGCGTTTCCGGACGCCCCATGCAGACGGCGTCCCGGCCTTTTTCCCTTCCACGGGAAAGTCCACCCCGTCGCAGATCAAGTCCCCGTAGGCATGCATGGCCGCATAGGAATGGCCGGGAAGGTCTATTTCCGGCACAATGGTGACCTGGCGGCTGCGGGCGTAAGCGATGATTTCCCGCATTTGATCCTGGGTGTAAAGCCGCCGTAGGTGGCCTCCGGGTCATGCTCCTGGATGGCCAGCTTCACTTCCTGCCAGTTCCATTCCCCGTTGGCCAGCGGCACGCGCCACGCGCTCATGGAAGTGAGGAGAGGGTATTTTTTGATTTCCATGCGCCAGCCGGGGCCGTCCGTGAGGTGCAGGTGAAGCCGGTTGAGCTTGAACAGGGACATGGTGTCAATCATGCACTTGACCTCCGCCATGGTGAAGAAGTGGCGGGAGACGTCCAGCATGATGCCCCGCCATTCAAAGCGGGGCACGTCCCTGATGGAGAAAACGGGCACGGAGAAGCCGTCCTCCGTCCGGTTGGCGTTCAGTACCTGCACCATGCTCTGCCACGCGTAAAGAGGCCCCGCGGAGCCGCCGCTTTCAGGCGCAGCACGCCCCGGCCCCCCTGCCCGGCGTCCAGGCGCGCCTCATACCCTTCCCCCGTTCCCGCAGGAGTTCCTTCCACGGAACACACCACGTCTGCGGAGTCCCTGTCCCCGGTCATGGAGAGACCGGACAGGACGCCCTGGGCGTTGAGCACATTAAGGAGAGCCTCCACCGCCGGAACATCCTTTTCCGGCGCATAGACCGCCAGCCGCAGCGGGAGACGCGCCACAGCGGACCGGTCAGACCTGCATGCGGAAGGCGCGGGGAGCAGCACCTCCTCCGCCGGGAGCATTTCCGCCATGCCGGCGTTCAGGAACCCGGCCAGAGCCAGCCACGCCGCCATCCGGTAAAAACGCCCCTTATTCATCATTCCGGGAGTACGGGGAGCAGCATTCCGTTCTTTCAATAAAGAGGAGCGCCGCAGGTTCCCTGCGGGAACGGAAGATAAAGGCGGGCGGCGGTGAATTTTTTTCCCAAGAACAGGACGTCCTGACGGATGTATTCATTTCAGCCGGCGCAAGGGTTTGCGGCGCTCCCCGCCCTTTCTTTAAAAAAGGCGCGGCCATGTTTCGCCGCGCCCCGGGTTAAATCCGTTTTTCCGCCTATTTGCGGCCGCCAAAGAGACTGCCCAGGCCACCACCAAGCCCACCAAGGCCTTTCAGGCCGCCAAGACCGCCGCCCATGCCGGGAAGGCCGGGCATCTTGCCCCCTTTCCCCTTCATGGCGCCCATCTGTTTCATCATGGCGCCCATCTTGCCCTTGCCGGACATCATCTTGCGCATTTCGGAAAAGTTCTTGATGAGCTTGTTCACCTCCATCAGGGAGCGGCCGCAGCCGGCGGCAATGCGGCGGCGGCGGGACGGGTTCAGCAGGTTGGGATTGCTCCTTTCCTTCGCCGTCATGGAGAGCACGATGGCTTCCATGTGCTTCATCCTCTTGGGGTCCAGCGCGCCGTCCGGAAGCTGCTTCTTGATTTTGCCGAAGCCGGGGAGCAGGCCCAGCAGGCCTTCCAGCGGCCCCAGGTTCTGCATCATCTTCATCTGGTCCAGGAAGTCGTTAAAGTCAATTTGCCGGACATCATGCGGTCCATGGATTTGGCCGCCTGTTCCTCGTCAATGCGGGCGGCGGCATGCTCCACCAGCCCCACGATGTCACCCATGCCCAGGATGCGGTCCGCCATGCGGCCGGGGACAAAGGGGCCGAACTGGTCCAGCTTTTCCCCCTCGCCGGAGAATTTGATGGGCTTGCCCGTCACGGAACGCATGGAGAGGGCAGCGCCCCGCGCGGGCGTCCCCGTCCAGCTTGGTCAGGACGATGCCCGTGACATTCACGGCCCGGTCAAAGGTCTGGGCCACGTTCACGGCCTGCTGGCCCGTGGCGGCGTCCACCACCAGAAGGGTTTCCCGCGGGGAGAGGAAGGCGTGCAGGTGGCGCAGCTCGTCAATCAGGGCTTCATCCACTTCCTGGCGGCCCGCCGTGTCAAAGATCATGACGGTCCCGTTCTGGGTCCGGGCCCATTCCAGGGCCTCACGCGCCACGGCCACCACGTCCCGGCTGCCGGGAGCGGGCTTGTACACGGGCACTTCTATCTGTTCCGCCAGCGTAGCCAGCTGGTCCACGGCGGCGGGGCGCACCAGGTCGCAGGCCACCAGCAGGGGGCGGCGCCCCTCGTTTTTCAGACGCAGGGCCAGCTTCGCGCTGGTGGTGGTTTTGCCCGCGCCGTTCAGGCCCACTACCATGATTCTGGCGGGGTCCGTCAGGTCCAGTCCCACGGCGTCTCCGCCCAGCAGGGCGGCGATTTCATCACGGAAGATTTTGACGATCTGTTCCCCGGGCTTGATGGATTTGAGCACTTCCTGCCCCATGGCCCGCTCCTTCACGCGGCCGATGAATTCCCGGGCCACGCCAAATTCCACGTCCGCTTCCAGCAAGGCCAGCCGGATGTCCCGCAGGGCGTCCGCAATGTTCTTTTCAGAAATCTTGCCCAGGCCCCGCAGCTTCCGGAACGTGTTATCCAGTTTATCAGCTAAAAGTGAAAACATAATCGTATGATGCGCCAGACTGTGCCACATTTCCCGCCCCCGTCAACAAGTGCGCCCTGCATGGGACATGATGCTTGACTTGCCGGAGGCTTCCCCCATCTTTTCCCGCATGGCACCTTTTGACCTGAAAGAGGAAATTTTTACGCCTGAAAAAGAACGCAACGCCATCATTCTGGCGCACAGCTACCAGACCGGGGACATCCAGGACATGGCCGACTACGTGGGCGATTCCCTGGGGCTGGCCTACAAGGCGCAGCATACGGATTGCGACGTGATCGCCTTCTGCGGCGTCCATTTCATGGCGGAGACCGCCAAGATCCTCAATCCGGACAAAACCGTCATCCTGCCGGACGCGGACGCCGGCTGCTCCCTGGAAGCCTCCTGCGACGCCGGGGAACTGGAAGCCTTCCTGAAAGAGAACGCCGACAGGAATTATTACGTGGTGGCGTATGTGAACTGCTCCATCGGCGTGAAGGCTCTGGCGGACGTGATCGTCACCTCCGGGAACGCCGTGAAGATTGTCTCCCCAGGCTCCGGAGGACCGTCCCATCCTGTTCGTGCCGGACCAGAACCTGGGCGCCTGGGTAGGCCGCCAGCTGGGACGCCCCATGGAGTTGTGGAACGGGGCCTGCCACGTGCACATGGAATTTACGCGGGACCAGATTCTGGCCCTGAAGGAGAAGCACCCCGGCGCACTGGTGGTGGCGCACCCGGAATGCACGGAGGCCGTGCGCCTGCTGGCTGACCACATCTGCTCCACGGAGAAGATGATTCCCTACTGCACGGAAAGCCCGGCTTCATCCTTCATCATCGTCACGGAATCCGGCATCCTGCACCGCCTGCGCAAGCTGGTGCCGGGCAAGGAGTTCATTCCCGCCCCTACGGAGCAGTGCTCCTGCAGCACCTGCCCGTACATGAAGATGAACACGCTGGAAAAACTGTACCTGGCTCTCCGGGACCTTTCCCCGCCGTGGAGCTGCCGGAAGACCTGCGCAAGAGAGCGGAAGCCCCGCTGCTGCGCATGCTGGAGCAGGCCAAATCCTGACCCATTTTTCCCCCGCATACGCCTTTCCGACCACATCGCGGCCGCCGGCGTCTGGCTTTCCCTGGAAGCCTTCATGCAGCTAGCCCTGCACCACCCGCAGGAGGGGTATTATTCTTCCTCCATTGAAAACATCGGGAGCCGCGGGGATTTTTCCACCACCCCCCACGCTTTCCCCATTCTGGCGAAGGCCGTCGCCGCGCGCTGGAAGGAGGCCTGCGCCCGCTGCGGCAGGCGGCTGCCCCTGCTGGAGATAGGCGCCGGCTCCGGAGCCCTGGCCGTCAAGGTTCTGGAACAACTGGGGTTCTGGAACCGCCTGAATACGGATTACGTGATTGTGGAGTCCTCCCCCCGGCTGCGCGAATTCCAGCATCTTCTGCTGGGAAGCCAGGCCAAAATTTACTCCACCATGGAAAAGGCGCTGAAGCACTGCGGCGGCAAAGCCTTCATTTTCTCCAACGAGCTGGTGGACGCCTTCCCGGCCCGCGTGTTTGAGTACACGGAAGAGGGCTGGCGGGAAGTGGGGCTTACCGTAAAGGACGGAGCCGTGCGGGAGGAACTGCGCCCCGTCCGTCAACAGCCGCTTTTTTCCCACATGCTGGAATATGATTCCCAGCCGGGGCAGCGTCTGGAGATTCACGATTCCTACGCGCGCTGGTTCACCGGGTGGCTGCCCCTCTGGAACATGGGCGTCATGACGGTCATCGACTACGGGGACGAAATGGAGCGGCTTTACTACCGCCGCCCCCAGGGTTCCCTGCGCGGGTATAAAAGCCACCAGGTGCTGACCGGGGAGGAACTGTACCGGCACCCCGGCCTCACGGACCTGACCTGCGACGTGAATTTTACGGACCTTCTGGAGCTTTCCCGCAACTGCCTGGGGGATACGGTCACCCTGATGACTCAGCGGGATTACCTGCTCCCCTACGCGGAGAACACGCCGCAGGACGCCTTCCTGACGGACGAACACGGCGCAGGAGGCCATTTCCACGTGCTGATCCAGGAACGGCTGTAATGTTCGTCATTCCTTTCCCGAATTTGCATCGTTAAACTTCCTGTGTGCCCCTATGTTCGATCTTTCCGATTTTTTGAAAGATATTTTATCCTCATTGATTGGACCTCCCGGGAGTGGCAGGGATGACGAACAATCCCGGAGGCGTCAATGGACGGGTATTATTCTCCTGGCAATCGTCATGGGATCTCTGCTCTTATGGATACATATGAACAGCATGGCGGCTCTTGTTCTCGGCATGGTCTTTGCCTTTTGGCTGATCGCTTATATTATTGTCCAATCCCTCCGGAATCATGACTATAAATAAAATTGCCGTGGTTATGCCTAGGGGAAGTTTAGATAAGAAGGCCGGGAGGCCTTCGTTCCCAGGCGACCGCTTCTCATGCATGTCATTGGAATTGTCCCATCCCGGATTTCCTATCATGACCGCGCTTTTGGGAACAAGGGCCTCCCGGCCCTTGTAAATAAGTTAGTCCATAACATCCCGGCCTTCCGATAACAAAGCTCATCCACCAACTTCCTCCTTCCAACTCCTTTCACAAAACCATGTTTGACCTTCTTTCCTTTCTGCTGGATATCCCGTCCCTTCGAGCAGAGCTTTCCCCCGCGCGCCAGACATGACGGGGAATCCCCGTACTGGCGTTTCATGGGCATCCTTCTTCTGGGAGCGGACCTGGCCGTGCTGTTGTTAGGAGACATCACGGAAAGCATGCCGGCTCTTTTAGCCACTATTGCCCTCAGCCTCTGGCTAGTCGCGCACCTTGTCATCCGCTCCTCCCGGCACAGGGATAACCGAGGATAAAGCATCCTCCCTCCTTCCCAAAAGCACCCTTCACGCCAACATTGCAGGGAAACCGGTTCTACCCCTATTTCCCCTTTCAGGGCAGTAAAAACATGATGCATTCATTCTCAAAGCATCCTGTATTTCCTTCCATGGGCCTGTCATAAAAATTTTTCTCCTTTTTTGAACGCAAGCCCCCACCCGGGACTCTAACCTGCATCAGTAACAAACCGGGCGGCGGGAGGTAGAGAGACCGCCACCCATTATGGGGAGTTCTGAGTTTCATAGGTAATATAGTTGGATAAAAACCCGCACGGGGGAAACCCTGTGCGGGTTTATTCATCCCCGCTCCGGGGCACCCGGAAAACAGGGCCGGAACAGGCCGCAGAAAATCATGGCTGAACCAAATTAAGGCTTGAGAGTTGAAGGCATCTCGCTAATCTGGCTTCAGCAAGAATCATCTGTTATCATGGTCACCACGAACGAACCGAATGTTTACGAAACAGGAGTACTGGACTCCAACGCGGAAGGCAATTTTGTCTACACCACCCTGGACGCCGCCATCAACTGGATTCGTAAAAATTCCCTCTGGCCCATGCCGATGGGACTTTCCTGCTGCGCCATCGAGTTCATGGCCGTGGCCTGCTCCCGGTATGACCTTTCCCGCTTCGGTTCGGAAGTAACGCGCTTTTCCCCCCGCCAGGCGGACGTGATGATCGTGGCCGGCACCGTCACCTACAAGATGGCCCTGGCCGTCCGCCGCATCTGGGACCAGATGCCGGAGCCCAAGTGGTGCATCGCCATGGGCGCGTGCGCCTCCACCGGCGGCATGTTCCGCTCCTATTCCGTGCTCCAGGGCGTGGACAAGATTATTCCCGTGGACGTTTACATTTCCGGCTGCCCTCCCCGCCCGGAGGCCATCCTGGAAGCCCTGCTTACCCTCCGCAAGAAGCTGGATACCCAGCAGCCCGCACGCACGTTCTTCAAGAAGGAGGAACCGCGCGAAGCCAACGCCCCCGTGCCGGTCGAGACGGAAATGCCTCTCGAATAAACCTTTTCCGACCGTTTACTCCGTTCCATCTTTTACCATTTCTTCTCCATGCCTTCTCTAGAATCACAGATCAAGACCGCCGCAGACAACGCCCAGCACCGCTTTGGGAAAGACGTCATCACGGACCGCTACGAGTTCCGGGGCGACATCACGCTGACCGTCGCGCGCCATGCCGTGGCGGACGTAGTCCGCTGGCTGCGGGATTCCGCCGGATTTGACATGATGGTGAACCTCTGCTCCGTGGACAACATGGGGGAAAGCCCCCGCTTTGAAGTCAATTATACGCTGACGCAGGCGGAAACGGGCGTGAACCTGAGCCTCAAGACGAAGGTGGACGACGGAGAGGAAGTGCCCAGCGTCACGGAAATCTTCCAGTCCGCCAACTGGCACGAGCGTGAAGTATGGGACCTGATGGGCATCAAGTTCTCCGGCCACCCGGATTTGCGCCGCATTTTGATGTGGGAAGGCTATCCTTATTTCCCCCTGCGAAAGGATTTCCCCGTTCAGGGCGTACCTACTGAACTGCCGGGCGTCGCCTTTACGGAGGCGGCCCCCACCCAGGGAGCGCCGTTCGCCACGGAACAGGGCCGCTGCCCCAGCGCCTGCCGCGAACCCCGGTCCCATAAATTCTAGCCCATTTTCCAGCCCCGCAAGGCGGGGTCCCTCCCATGACCCGACTCCCCCTCATCCTGCCCGTATGTATCATCAGCCTGCTCAGCGGCTGCCAGGACGCCAACCCGGCAGAGCGGGAATGGAAGGACCAGTTATATAAAAACCTGGCGATCGTGGGAGCCAGAAACTGGATTGTCATTGCGGAGTCCTCCTTCCCGGCCTATACGGGAGCCGGCATCAAGACCATGGTCTCCGACAAGACGTCCGATGAAGTGCTTCTGGACGTGCTGAACATGCTGGAGGAGGAAGCCCACGTGGTGCCCCGCATCATGATCAGCTCGGAATTGCGCAGCGTTACGGAGGATTACGCCCCCGGCATCAAGCGCTACCGCAATAATATCAATAAAATGCTTCCGGGACGCCAGCATTTTGAATTGATGAGCCGCACGATCAATTCCCTGATCGAAGACGCCGCCAAGCAGTTCAACGTGCTGGTCATCAAGACCAAGACATCCCTCCCCTATTCCAACATTTACATTGAACTGGATTCCGGGTACTGGAATTCGGAATCGGAGACGGCGCTCCGCAAATCCCTGGAGGCCAAGGATGCGGTCAACCGCCGCGCGGCCCAGGACAGGGTGCTGGACGTGCCCCTTACGCCGGGAGCCGCCCCTGCGCCGCAGGACCGCAAGGAGAATCCCCCGGCGCCCGGCGCGCCCGCTTCCACCCCCACGGACAACCTGCCGGAGCTTCCGCGGGAAAACCGCCAGCCGGCCTCCCCCGCCGGGAACCAGGCTCCCGGTGTGCCCCCGCCGCCCATCAAGGATCCGCTGGGAGGGAAAACCGCCATTGCCAGATTTTCATGAACCATCATATGGACAAGGCCACAGAAGAACGCCTCCGCGTGGAGGCATGGATAGGGGACGCCATTCTGGCGCTGTACGTCAGGGAATGGATTCTGGCGGAGGAAGGAGCGATCAACGGAAAGCTTTTCATCGAATTCACCAGCAATGATTTCCTGCGCCGCACCGGCAACGCCACAGGCGTGGAAGCGGAAATAGGCCGCACCTTCAAGGCAGGAGGCCTGGAAGCGGCCTATGCCTGGATTGAGCATCATTTGAAGCCCCGCATGGAGGAACGCTGGCACACCCTGCGCAGAAAAGCCCTCCGGTAGCCTGCCGCCGCCATGTCCGCCTCCGGAACACCCCTGCCCTGGGACCGGGACAACGGCCCCTGCGTGATGGCGCCCCCCCATTTGAGGGATTGGGCGGAAGAGGCCGCCGCCTTCCTTTCCCGCCGGGGCATGGATGGGGTCACGGCCTTTGCCACGTCCGGTTCTTCCGGTTCGCCGCCCAAAGCCATTTTATTCACCCGGCGCGCCCTGGACGTCTGCGCGCGCGGAGCCCTGGAACACCTGCACGCGGAATGCGGGGACTGGTGCTGCCCCCTGCCCGTCTGGCACGTGGGGGGCGCCATGATTTACCTGCGCGCGGCCCTGGCCGGGACCGCCGTCCATGCGCTTCACGGCAGGTGGAATCCCCAGGCCTATGCGGACCTGATGAAAAGCTCCGGGGCTTGCTGGTCCTCCCTGGTTCCCACGCAGGTGGTGGACCTGGTCAATCTGCGCCTCCGCGCGCCTTCCACCGCCGGATGCATCATCGTAGGAGGAGGGGCGCTGGACATGGAGACGGGCAGGAAAGCCCGCGCCCTCGGCTGGCCCGTGGTGCAGAGCTACGGCATGACGGAGTCCGGCTCCCAGCTCGCCACGGCTTTCCCCGGCGATCCGTACCACACGGACCGCCTTTCCCTGCTGCCCCACTGGGAAGCAAAGACGGACGAGGACGGCCTCCTGCGCTTCCAGGGGGAAGGCAAGCTGTGCGGCCGCCTGCTGACGCAGCCTCATGGAGGTTTTCTGCTGGAACGGGTGGAGCCGCAGGAGTGGTGGAGCACCCGCGACCTGGTGCGCCTGGAGGGGCGTCTGCTGACCTTCCTGCGCCGGGCGGACAGGCTCGTCAAAGTCCTGGGGGAACTGGTGGACCCGGACGCCGTCCAGGACGCGCTGCGCCGCCGTGTTCCGGAGGCGGTAGTGGAGGCCGTTCCGCACCCGCGGGCCGGAATGGAGCTGGTCGCCTGCGGTCCCGCCTCTGTGCCGCTGGAACGAGCGTGCCGCGAATGGAATGCAGCTGCTCCCGGCCCCCAGCGCATCCGGGCCGTCATGGAAACGCCCATTCCCCTGACGGTGATGGGAAAACTGGACCGCCGCCGGCTGCGCGCGCTGCTGGAGGAATGCCCGGAAAAACTGCGGGAGGTTTAGTGAGGCGCATCCTCCCGGGGCTCTTTTTTAAATAATCCGGACTGGATGGACTGGATGGACGGAAGGGGCACAGGGGGGCTTAATATCCCTTGTTTACTTTGTCCATTCCGCCTTTCCCGGCTATCATTATCCTTTGCCTTGGGAGCTGCCGCACACGTGCCCGGAGCCTCCCGTCACAGCTTCATTTGTCTTCTTTAAAAAAAAGAACGTGACATCATCAATAATTAAACATTCAGGCACGTGAAAAACGCTTGTAGGGCAGAGGTTTTTCCTGTTAGAAAAGAGTTGATCCATGCGTGCCCGTCTTCTGCTTATTCCCTTTATTTTTTCCGTTCCGGTTCATGCCCAGGACGTTCCGTCCCAGGCAGGGGCAAATCCACCCGTGCAGGTGGAGCAAGTCCCGGTCCGGGACCTTTCCCAGCTGCCCATGGACGGCGGCTGGACGTACGGGGAATTGCTCGGCAAGGCTGCCGCGGGAGACTTCCGGGCCAACATGCTGGCCGGGGAGTACTGGATGGGGCTTTATTACCTGAACCGGGGGGGACCTGCCGCTGGCCTGCCTGGAGCACATGCAGCATTTCTTCCGTGAAGCGGCCGCCAAATCCGGTCATCCGGCTCCCAAGCTCATGATGACGGACCCCTACGGGATTTTCGGGATTTTCAAGGCGCAGTCCATGCAGCCGGAGCACGCGGAATGGCTGGACGCCTGCCGCAAGCTGGCCGAGAAGGGAGACCTGGACGCCGTCACGGCGCTGTACACCGTTACGGACCTGCCGGAAGCCGAGTTGAAGCGCTACCTCGCCCCTCTGGAAAAGAAAGCCGCCTCCGGCGACCAGGACGCGCTTGCCCAGCTTGCCTTTATCAGGGTGGACTGGCTGAAGGAAGACCCCGGCAAGGTGCTTGAGTCCCTGGAGAAGCACCGGAAAAACGCCAAACCGGTTCTTCTGGCCCGGATGGGGGAACTGGCCCTTTCCCTGGGCGGGGGGCCCTCCGGCAACGATCCGGACGGCAGGGAGTGGCGGAACATGGCCGTCCAGCCCCTTTCCCAGGCCGCGGAGAAGGGACACGCGGCAGCCATGCGCCTGCTGGCGGAGATGACGAAGGGTACTGCCGCGGAGCAGTCCGGAAAGCTTCTGGCGGAATTGCGCTCCAGGGGAGCTTTGGAACCCCTGCTGGGCGACCTCTCCGGCTGCATGAAGGAGAAAAGGGGAACCGTGGACGGCTACCTGCTCCAGACCCTGTTTGACCAGGCCCGCAAGCTGGGCAGCAATAATGCCTACGCCTGGTACGCCCAGTTGGTTTCCGAAGCGAAGCCACCACAGGAGCAGGAGCTGCGCAAGGCCGCCCTGGACCTGCTGGCCCTTCATGACGAACGGGGCATGCCCTTCCTGAAGGAACCTCTTTCCCTTCCCCAGAAAAAGCTCAACCAGCTTCCCCCCTATGCCAAAACGCACAAGGAGCTGGAGCTGGCCTCCCAGCTTGGAGACGCGGATTCCAGCGTCCAGCTGGGCGAGCTGTGGAAGGAGGAACTGGCCAATACCATGGATTCCATAGGCAAAGCCCATGAAGCGCAGGAGAACATGCGCACGTGGTACAAGCAGGCGGCGGAAGAAGGACATCCCCTGGCCAAGCTGCGCCTGGCCCAGATGGAAAACCCGGATTTGATGGACAAGCCGGCCGCGGAACCCGCCAGAACGCTGCTGAACGACTGCCTGGCGAAAGCCGCATCCGGGGACTTCATTACGCTGAGGCATTTCCGAATACGTCACGCCGGAACAGTGGGAGGAGCTGACCGCCAGCCTCCGCAAAAAAGCTCAGGAAGGGGACGCCCGCAGCCAGGCGGACCTGGCCTACCTGATGCTGTTCAGCTACAGGAGCGAGGAATCCGGCTATCCGGAAGCCCTGGCCTGGGCCCGGCTTTCCGCCGGACAGGGGGATCCCTGCGGCATGTACGTGCTGGGCCGCGCCCTTATTTACGAATCTGGCTTGGAAAAACGCATGGCGGAAGGGGATTCCTGGATGTTCCGGGGGGCCCTGAAGGGCCATGTGGACGCGGCGGACATGTGGAGCTCCAATAATGAAAACCTTCAGCCTTACAGCGCCATGATGCACGGCCTGGCGGCACGGGGCCACATTCCCTCCCCTGCTCTTCCTCGCCAACCAGGCGGCCTATCCCCAGGATACGGCGGAAACGGCGGCGCAGAACGCCAGCCGGAATACCTCCCATTCCGCCTACCAGCAGGTCAAGCTGAGCTTGAATAGCGAGGAAGGAAAACACCCCGCCGTGGCTCCGCAAGCCGGGGCAGAAGGATAACGCGGAAGATACGCTGACGGACGCCGGAGCCGTCCCCCCTGGATGACGCCGTCCGGCAGGGAACGCCAGGCCCCTGCCCCGAAAACCATCAATCCGGAAGCCGTGAAGTTCTGGGAACAGGCCGTGGAACTCGGCAGCCTGACCGCCCTGGACGAATTGGCCAATTATTATGAAACCGTGGCCGGGAACGTGCAGGACCCTGCGGAACGGCAGCAGCTGCTGGCCTCCGCCATGACGGCGGCCACCGCGCTGGTGAAGAAGGAGGACGTGCGCGGCCTCAAGAGGCTGGCCCGGTATTACGAGCAGGGGATCGGCGTGCAGCCGAACAAGGAGCTTCACAAGGATTATGTGCTGAAAGCCGCCGCAACCAAAGACCCGGAAGCCCTGGTGGAAAAGGCGCGCCTGCTCATCAAGGGAGAGGATATGGAGCCGGACCCGAAAACGGCGATGGACATCCTGACCAAGCTGGAACAGAACCAGACGCATGCCGTGCCCGGCATGTATTTCCTGCTCGGCTACCTGCATGAGGAAGGGCTCGGCACTCCGCAGGATATGGCTCTGGCCTACCAGTTTTACATTAAGGGAGCGGAACAGGACGACGCCAAGTCCATGAACAACCTGGGCTCCATGTACGAACGCGGAACGGGCGTGGCCAAGGACCTGGCGGAAGCCAGGAAGTGGTATGAACAGGCGGCGGAGCTGGGGAATGAAGACGCCCGCGCCAATGTGGAGCGGGTGAAGGAAAAGATTAAGAAGAAGGCGGGGAAATAGGCTGTGCCTTTGCCCGGTGAATGCCCCGGAATGGGTTTGCGGGAGCAGGGAGCGCCGCAGGCCTCTGCGGCCGGCTGGGAATGAGGTGAGGAAAGCGAGCGCGATTCTTCAACGGGACATTCCCTGTTTTTAAGATGAGGAGGCCCATTCAAGGTTCGTGCATTCTGCCATGCGTGGCTGTTCGGGCCGCCCGCATGGGTATATGGCGCTCCCTGTTCCGGCCATGCCGTGCCGGGACGGATTTTGCTTTCCAAGGCGGCAGGGGCGGAAAGGCACCTCCACAAGGAGGGCGGCTGAAGTTATTCCCGTGTCACTTTCAGGCGCAGGAAGCGCCGCTTCATGGCGCTGTCCTGCACGGGCTCCGCATCCCGGAATTCGGCAGACGTTTTTCCGGCGGTTTCCACTTCCCCCAGGGAAGTCCAGTTAACCAGGTCCGGGGAGACTTCCACTTCATGCTTTACCTCCGCCGCCTGAGGATTTACCGGCCACCGCAGCACCAGATGCCTGCTTCCTTCAACGCCTTCTTCCACGGATACCTTCGTCACGCTTCCGCAGGGTTTCAGTGGGTCCAGGCCCGTGGCATATTTCATCAGGTTGGTGACGCCGTCCCCGGCGGGAGAGGCATCAGCCGCCGTCCGGTCCGCCGTGGCGTCCGGCGGGAAGGTGTCCTGCACCCACTTGTCATAGCCCGCCAGGCCTGCCCCGGCCTGCGTCACGGTGACGGCGCATTCCTGCTTGTCGGAAGCGCGGAACACCACCGTTCCGGACCGTCCGGCGGCGGATTTGTTTTCCGACGCCGTCAGGATGACCGTGGTCCGGCCGATGCCGGAAGCGGCGGAAACGGAAATCCATTCCGGGAGTCCGCCACCACCCAGCCCAGGGCTTCCTCTTCCATTTGAATTTCCACATCCACCGCCCCTCCTGCGGCGGGAACGGACGCCCCCACCCGGGACAAGCCGAACGGTGAGGCCGTGACGGGAAACGACGTGGAAGACACGTAGCGGTTGGCGGCGCGCAGGAGGGAACGGCGGTCAAAGTAGTTATTGCTTCCGGAAGCGTCCGCCACGTCCAGCCCCATGTCCCAGTACATGAAGCCGGCCAGCTTCTGGTCGCTGATGTATTTGGCTTTCTTTTTTGACGGTGGTGACGCCGTTGTAATGGAGCGTTAGATTGAGGCCGGAATAGGAATAAACGGCCGTGTCATGATCGGGGTTGTCCGCTTCCGGACAGTTGGCGGCTATGTCCCTGTAGCCCTTGATGTAGTCCCCCGGCTTTTTGCCGTCAGGCAGCCCGGCGGTTCCGGGCGTTCCCTGGAATGGGGCGCTCAGGATGATTTTGTTGTCCGGAAAGCCCTGATTCCGGAATTTTCCGCAGGCGGAAACCATGCTGTTATAAGTATTCACGTCAATGGACGGCCCGTAGTTCTGGAAGGTGAAGTAGTCCACATACTGCATGTACGCGGCGGGGAACCAGTAGGCGACGGTATGCAGGGAGATGGAAAAGAACATGTCCGGATTGGTCTCCCGGATGGCCTGGGCCAGTTGCCCGTAGTTGGTCCATTTTCCGTCCCCCTGGTACAGCCATTCAAAGTCCAGGTCCACGCCGTCCAGCGGATATTTTTTTCAACAGGTCCCTGATGCCGTCCGCAAACCTCTGGCGGGCGGCGGCAGCCGGCAGCATGGCGCTCCACGCGCCTCCGGCAATGCCCAGGCGGATGCGCATGCCTCCCACCCCTTCCGTCATGCTGCGCAGCGTGCGGACATGTTCCGCCCAGGAGGCGGTATCACGGCCGAAGACGTCGCTGTTCCCCCAGTGAGCCACGATGAGACGGTCATTCCAGTTGGGCTGTACTTCCGTGCCCAAACGGTTGACGGGCCGGGCCAGATGCCACACGCGCATGTCGTCTATTTTCCCCTTCAGGTTCCGGCCCACGACGGCATTCGGCGTGCCGTTCATTTCCCCGGCGGCGACCGCTGCCGTTTCCAGGGGGGAACCGTTGACGTAAAAGACGCCCGTCCCCTCCGTGGAATTGCGGATGAACGCCAGCCAGAAGTATTCATGAAGGGCTACGGCGGGCAGGTCCGCCTCCCAGGCAGCCGTGGAGCCCGCCTGCAGGCGCGCCTTGTAATGGCCGTCCGCCCACGCCAGCGTCATGGACACGCTGTCGTTTTCAAACAGGGTGACGTTCTGCTCCCCGGCGGATAGAGCCAGGTTCACTTCAATCGTGAACGCGTTGGCATTGCTGCCCGCCAGCAGTCCGTTGCCCACGTTCATATAAGCGTCTTCTCCAGTGAATTCCCAGAACGTTCGTCCGCGCGCCGTCAGCGGGGAGAAGCTGCACGCCCCGGCTTTCCGTCACGTCGTTGTCCGGGTAGGAAAAGCTGATGTCCCCATTGGCGGCGGCGGAAGCGGCGCCGATGTAAATGATATCCGAGTTATTGATCATGTGGGGACGGGACGGCCAGTTCCACATGATATGGCTTTCGCGGACGTATCCGGTCACCAGCATGTAGCGGAAGGTGTTGTTGTCCATGACGATGGAGAATTCCGTGCCGGACGACGTCACCGCCTGGTACGGGCGGGTGAAGGAGCTGCCCGTTTTATCCGCGAATTCCGTCCACTTGGCGTCCCGGAAGTCTCCGTCCAGCCGCCACAGCCCCACCAGGCGGCCATACCTGGGGTGGGCCATGGGCAGCGGCCCCGTCAGGAAAAAGTCGTCCGCTCCGGTCCCCAGCTCCGCATTCCAGAACCGCAGTTCGTCCCGGGCTCCCTTTGAACTGCGCAGCCAGCACCAGGCCTGTCCAGCCGTTTTTCATGGAGGCCAGGTAAGGCGCGGCAGGAGCGGTTCCCGCCAATGTTCCGTCCACATACAGGCTGACGTTTTCCGTTCCCAGGGCCACGGCCACATGGTGCCAGGTTCCGGCGGCGAAGGGCTGGCCGGAAGCCTCCACGGAGGCGGGAGTTTCCGCATTCCCGGATTCCAGATGCAGACGGCCTCCGTTCAGGGAGAGCGTGGAAGCCCCCAGGGAAAGAATAGCGCCGGAGGCGGCGTCCCCATCCGGCCTGACCCAAAGTTCACAAGTCATTTCCTCCGTTCCGGTCCAGGCATCCGCAGGCACGGGAAGCGCCACCGGGGAGGAAAGAACGGTCAGCGCCCTGTTGTGGAGCACGCTGACGGGCTTCGGCTCCGGAGCGGGAGGGGCCGGGGTATCATCCGTGCGGACAGTCAGCGCATTCAGATTCAGGGTTCCGGTTCCGGCGGAGCTGCCTTCCTTCACCACGTCAAAAACGAGCGTCCCGGCCTCATCCGCTGCCGCGGTCCATTCCACCGCCATATAGGTATCCGCGTCCGCCGTGTTGACGCCCCCTTTCCACGTGTCTTCCGTGCGGGAACCGGTGGAGGTCTGAAGCGCCTTTACGTCCACATGAGCGCCGGATACCAGGGAAACGGACTGGTACGCGGGCTTGCCGCTGCCCAGGAAAAAAGAAACGGCATATTCCTTGCCGGGCGCCAGTCCGGAGAGGGAAACGCGCACCGTGCCGGCCCGGACCGCCATGCCGTTGGTAAACAATTGCAGACTCGTATTCAGGGCTTCCCCATGATTCGGAAAGGAGAAGGCGCTTTCCGCCTGCAGCACGCCGCCCGGCTGCCCTCCGCGGGTTTCCCCCTTTTCCCGCCACGTTGAATTGGCGTTGTTATAGCACATGTTTCCCACGCTCGCTTCCGATTTGGCCGTTACCGCCAGATAAACGGAGCGGCCAAATAGCGTTCCAGCCAGCACGGGGGGGAGGAAGAGGCTTCCAGGTTATTCCTCCGCAGGGGCACGCTTTTCAGCGTGGAGGATGGCATGGTGGTCACCACCCCCATATTCGTCCAGCCCGGCTGTGCCGCAGAAGCCGCATTGCCGAAGTCCACGCCAAAGGATTCCACCGTTCCCGCACCCTGCCCCGGATTCCCCAGAGCGGAGAGAGCCACCGCCACAAGGACGCCGAAGAGAGATTTCTTTTTCATAGATATAAGGTTATTAAATAATCTAACAGATAGACTTCTGCAAATAAAAAATGCCGGAAAGGAGGGATGAACAACATGGGCGGTCCATCCCTTCTTTCCGGACATCTCGTCAAAGATAATGCTGAATGCTCCTTAGTTTTTGCGCCGCCGCAACAGCAGCGCCGCCAGTCCGAGCAACCCCAGGGATGCCGTGGCCGGTTCGGGAATGGGTTCGGTTGCCAGCATGAATCCGTTCAAGCTGACATCTGCATTTACCACATCCGCGGCCGCTCCGGCGGAGCGTTCATAAGTGAGCGTCACCTGGCCCGAATTGTTTGTGGTGAATGCCCATTCCATCCCCACGCCGGAAGAATCCGTCGTCCCCTGGAAGGTTGAACCGGTCACCGTTCCCGCTCCTTCATAGCCGTCCATCAGGCTGCCTGTGACATTGCTGACACCGCCCGAGAGGGCCATGCTGGTTTTATTGGTTGAGAAACCGTTGTTGCCCAGAACGTACAGATAATAGGTGGTATTGGCCGCCAGGCCGCTCAACGTGAATTGCAGGCCGACGGTCTGTCCCTTCACCCCGTTGCACTTGCCGGAAATGGAAGATTGCGCCATGCTGTCCGGGAAGAGGGAGTTGATGGAGGGGGACGTGCCTGTCGCGTCCAGGTAACCCGCATTCATGGCGGCGGTGCTTTTGTACGCCATGGTGAGCGTGACGTCCTGACCGCCCAGATTGCCGAGAACCACGGACGGGGAAACGTTTCCCCCGTTTTTGCTCAAGGAAGCAATGGAGGCGTAGGAGGCGGCTTTTCCTCCCGTGATGGAGGAAGCCTGGGTAGCCACACTGATCCAATCCGGATCCCCCGCAGAGGAAGAACCCAGATTAATTTTCAGGGAAGCCGCAGAAGCCGCGGAGACGGCGCCTGCCAATAATAGCAGAATGAATGATTTCTTCATGGTTTTAGCCAATTCACAAGATATATGCCGGATTTGGAATCCGGTATGGATGTTACAGCCGTGAAAAATTGTTCTTCCTGATGCTCTGCAACATTTCCCCATTCCCCCTTTTCACAGCTTTATACCGCCGGCCCTGACGACTACCGCCGCCAACATGCAAAGACGGTCAGTAATGATTGCGGAACAAAAAGAAAGCCTGTTATATCAGGAAATCCCTACGGCAATTTCCAGGATATTGCCAAGCCAAATTTCCTTAAAACGTTTTTCTTTCAATTTTGTAGGCTTGACTCCGGATTCCAAATCCGTCCGTTTTATAACCCTGTCCTGACCAATAAGTTATTTTTTATCATTTAAAACCGGAATATTTATGATTTCCAGACTTGACCAAATATTCTTTTTCTGCATTTCCACGAATTCCATTAATTATTCCGTTTTTCATGGAGGAAGATGGTTGCAGCCATCTACGGTTCCACATCCGGAACCAGCAATAAAAAACGGACGGTTTCCCGTCCGTTTTCTGGAAATTGAAGTGTTGAACTACCGGATCAGTAGTCCAGTTCACCTCTCATGACCCGGCGCTCGAATTCGGCCACGTCCACCACCTGGCCGGTCAGCCGGGCGTGTTCCGTGGCAAAGGCCATGACATGGGAGTGGGCGGATTCTTCAATGGAGGTGGTCATGTCCGCCGGAGAGGGAACCGTCAGCATGTCATCGTAAAGGGCTTCCACCAGCCCCCAGTCACCGCCGCCGTGGCCCTGGTAGCCGCCAGCCAGTTCCTCCAGCTCCACCACGCGGGTTTTTCCGCCAAAGTGGGGCGTGACGGTGATTTCACCGGGGCCGTTTTCCTTGTAGAAGGCTCCGGCGCGGATTTTGCCTTTGGTGCCGTATACTTCAATATGGCGGCCCTGTTCAAAGGCCGTCATCGTGAAGGTGCCGGTCAGGCCGCCTTCAAAGCGCATGATGGAAACCTGGTGGTCCGGCTGGTCATTGTCGCACTGGAGGTAGTCCCTGCCCCACGGGGAGGTTTCAAGCCATTCGCAGATTTCCTCTGCGGTGGCTTCCTGCGCGCGGTCGTAAACCATGCCCAGCCAGCGCTTGCATTCGTCGTCCGTGGCGTATTTGCGGGCGTCCCAGGGGTCTTCCCCCACCGGGGTGGTCCAGTCCGTGCAGCGTTCCGGCCGGGGGGAGGAGAGCGTTTTTTTCGTGAAGAAGGTGAGCTCCCCGAAGCTGGCTACGGAGAGGCACTTGCGCCGCCCCATGAGCCAGTAGAGGATGTCCATGTCATGGCAGCATTTGGCCACGATCATGGGGGTGGAGGTCTTGCTGTTCCCCCAGTGGCCGCGCACGAAGGAGTGGGCGAAGTGCCACGCTCCCACGCCTTCATTGGCGTTGAAGGTGATGACGTCCCCTATTTCCCCGCTGGCGATGATTTTTTTTCAGGGTGCGGTAGAACTGGGTGTAGCGCAGCACGTGGCACACGGCCACGCGGCGTTTCAGCTGGCGCGCCAGGTCGCGCAGTTCCAGCGCTTCCTTCAGCGTCTTGGCGATGGGTTTTTCCAGCAGGACGTGGTAGCCCAGCTCCATGGCCTTTTTGCACGGGGCGTAGTGGTAGTCGTCCTGCGTGCCGATGATGGCTACGTCCGCCAGGCGCGGTTCCTCCAGCAGGGAGGCGGCGTCCTTGAACAGGCGGATGGAGTCCCGCTCCTCCTCCGGGGCAAAGTCACGCACGGCTTCCGTGCGCTGCTTTACGGGGTCCGCCGCGGCGGCGATGCGGTAGCGGTTTTTTTGTTCCATGGCCAGCTTCATGTAGGTGCGCGTGCGGGAGCCGCACCCGATGCCGGCGAGGGAGAGTCTTTTTTGTTCAGGCATGAGGATTGTGTTAGAGAGATTGATTTAAAGGACGCCGGATTTGACAAGCAGAGCTTCCGCGTCCGGATCACGGCCCATGAAGTCGCGGTAGAGTTCCGCGGCAGGCTTGCTGTTGCCCTTGCTGAGGATGCAGCGGCGGAAGTCGCGCCCGGTCTGCGGGTTCAGCACCCCTTCCTTCAGGAAGCGGCTGAAGGCGTCCGCTTCCAGCACTTCCGCCCATTTGTAGGAGTAGTAGCCGGAGGCATAGCCCGTGGGGTCCGCGAAGATGTGGGTCAGGCGGCGTGCCACGGAGGGGCCGCGATCCGTCATCGGCACCCGGTAGTCCGCCAGGATGCGTTCATCCGTTTCTTCCAGCGGAGCGCCCTTGTACCGCGGCCAGTTCACGTGAAGCTCCAGGTCCAGCTTGCCGAAGCAGAGCTGGCGCATGAAGTCCGTGCCGCTCATGTAGTTGCGGGCGGCGCGCATTTTGGAGAACAGTTCGTCCGGGATTGTTGCACCCGTTTCATAGTGCGCGGCGAAGAGGTCCACGGATTCCCGCTCCCAGCACCAGTTTTCATTGATCTGGGAGGGCAGTTCCACAAAGTCCCAGGCCACGTTGGTGCCAGCCAGGGATTTCACCTCCACATCAGAGAGGAGCTGGTGCAGCAGGTGGCCGAATTCATGGAAGATGGTTTCCACCTCCCGGTGGGACAGCAGCGCGGGCTTGTCCCCAACGGGCTTGGTCATGTTGCCGACCATGAGGCCCAGATGGGGCACGCGGGGCTTGCCGCCGTGCGGGGGTTCCCCCACGCTGAGGTAGTTCATCCACGCTCCGGCGCGCTTGGAGTCCCGCGGATGCCAGTCCGCATAAAAGGAACCGAGATGCTCCCCGCTTTCCGCATCATGCAGTTCATAAAACAGGACGTCCGGGTGCCATACTTCCACCGCGCCTTCCGGCACTTCCCCGGATTCACCGGGCTTGAACGCCACCGTGGGGCGCGGCGTTACCGTGATGCCGTACAGGCCGGAGTAGATGGAGAAGAGGCCGTCCATCACCTTTTCCACAGAGTAGTACGGGCGCAAATCTTCCTCGTCAAAAGAGTAGAGCTCGCGGCGGCGTTTTTCAGACCAGTAGGCGGTTTCCCACGGGGAGAGCTTTTCCACGGGTTTTCCGGTTTTTTCCTCCTTGTACCGCCGTACGGCTTCCATGTCTTTCAGGAAGGAGGGTTTCACCTTGTCATGGAGGTCATTAATAAAATTCAAGGCGTTGGCTCCGCTTCCGGCCATGCGGCGGGAGGTGGCGTAGTCCGCAAAGCAGCCATACCCCAGCAGATGGGCCTTTTTATCCCGCAGTTCCAGGATTTCCGCAATGAGGGCCTCGTTGTCATATTCCCCGTCCTTCCCTATGGAGCAGGAGCCTTCCCACATTTTACGGCGCAGTCCGTCCGAGTCCGCAAATTGCATGACGGGCTGGAGGGAGGTGAATTTCTGCGTGAAACGCCAGCGGGGGGCTTCTTCCGTGCCGTGGCCGTTGGCCAGGGCGTCCAGCCGGGCGGCTTCCTTCGCGGAGTCCGGCAGGCCGGAGAGTTCCGCTTCATTTTCCACGATGAGTTCCCAGGCGTTGGTGGAGTCCAGCACGTTTTCCGCGAATTTCTTGGTCTTCAGGGAGAGCCGGGCTTCTATTTCCGCATATTCCGGCTTTACCTCGTCCGGCAGGTCCGCCCCGCTTTCACGGAAGTCCGCCAGCGTTTCCTGAATGAAGCGCTGCCTGACGGGGGAGAGGTTTTTCACCCAGTCACAGGCCGCGGCTGCTTTCAGGACCGTCCACAGGCACGGGTTCAGCGGAACGGAGGAGGAGAAGGCGACCACTTCCGGCAGCATTTCCCCGATGGCTTCCCGCTGGGCGGGTTCGTCATTGACGGAGTCCAGATGCATGATGCGGCCCCAGCCGAGGTGCAGTTCCTCAGAGGCTTTTTCCAGAGCGCCGAAGGTGCTTTCATAGGTCAGGGAGTCCAGCGGCTGGTCGCAGATGGCCTGGATGTTCGCCCTGGCGCGGGCGATGGCTTCCGTAACGTCCGGCTTGATGGCGTCCGGCGTGAGCCGTGACCAGGAAACGAGGAAGGAGGGGTCCAGATAGGGATGGTTCATGTTGCTTGATGTATTTGTTATTGAAAATGAAGATGGCCTTATTCCGGGAATACAGGAGTTCATGGGAGCTCCGGCCTTCCCTGCGGCGGCCATGAAAAGATGAAGTTTACCATGTTTTAGGAGAATCCGGAGGAGCGGCGTTTGCCTGTTAAATATTTTTAATGAATGCTGCGGGGTTCCCGCCTACCAGGGTATGCGGACCGACATCCTTCGTTACGACGGAGCCGGCGCCTACGACAGCCCCTTCACCCACCGTGACGCCGGGACAGAGAACCGCCCTGGAACAGATCCACGCCCCTTTTTTTATCACTACAGGCTTATTTTTCAAGATGAACAAGTTGCCGGCATCATGATTGGACGTCAGTATGGAGACCTGCGGCCCGATCAGCACGTCATCTTCTATCGTGACGCTTCCCGCGGCCATCACGTCCAGGCCTTCATTGATGAATACGCGCTCGCCCACCGAGACGCAGTGTCCGCGGTCAATCTGGAAGGGGGGAGAGATGTTGGAGGATTCCGGGAACCTGCCCTCAAAGAGTTCATTCACGAGGGCCCGCACTTCCCCGTCAAACGGTGGGAGCGAATTGATTTTCTGGCAAAGCGTGCGGCTTTTCACCGTTTCCGGCCACAGTATTTCCTTGAATTCCCTGGATTCCCGGGTGTTGATCGGTTCTCCGTTTTTCAGTCTTTTGTAAATATCCATGTTGTTCGCCTTTCCAAAGTTTTTATTCATCCCAGTCCCTTTCCCGTCTGCCGGGGACGGAGTCTCCAGTCCGTTCCATGAGAAACGGCAGGATGGCAGGATGGATTATTTTCCGGCGGCGCGGGCTTGTTTCAGCGTGTCCAGCACTCCGGCATGGTTCGGGAAGCGTTTGAGCGCCTGTTCGCACATGTCCGCGCATTCCCGGTATTTCCCGGCCTTCAGATAGGCGCGGGCCAGCTTCCATTCCGCGGGGTACGGCACCACGGGGGGCAGCAGCAGGGAGGAGAAGCGCTGGCTCCCGATGGCCTCGGACATCCAGACGCTGGCGGAGTCCGGGAACATGAGGGAGCGGATTTCAGAGGAATACAGGCTTCCCATCTGGAGGCAGCGAGCCCAGTAGGAGACGCTCATCTGCCGCCGGGCGGCGTCCGCGCCGTCCATGAGCAGGCGCAGAACGCCGGACAGTTTGTCAAAGGCGGACGCCACGGCGCCCGGCCTGCCCTGCCTGGCAGAGTAACAGGCGCCCATGTATTGGGTGACCACTGCCGCCATGCCGTTGCTCAAGTCCGGAAATCCCTTGGGCAGCGGTCCCGGAGAAGCCTTGAGCACAAGAGCCTGCGCGGGCAGGTCAGGCCGGGCCAGCATCAGGCGCGCGGGCAGTGTCCTGGCCTCCCATATTTGCAGGAGGGTGCCGGGGGCCAGCGGATGCTTTTTGTCCAGGGGAACGGAAGCGGCGCGGGCGGCGACGGCATTCGCCTGCCTGTAATGTCCGGCGCAGAATTCGGAAACGGCCCGGTAAAGGATGGAGCGGAACCAGGCGTCATCCAGCGCGGGGGAACGTTTTCCGCCTTTTCCCAGGCCAGGCACAGGTTTTCAGAGTCCTTGAAGGCGGCGCATGCCCCTTCATAGTCCCCCGTGCGGAACAGGCAATGGCCCAGCAGATGATGGGCGGACGCGGAGAAGGGGTTGGCGGCCACGGCCTTGCGGGCGGTTTCCACCGTTTCCGGGGAAATGACGGGGAGCCACTTCCTCCAGCAGAGCGCGCATGAACAGGGCGGCCTGGGAGCCGGGGCGTTCTTTCAGGACGGCGTCCACCACGCGGACGGCCTCTTTCTGCCCCTCTCCGGGGTTGCCGTGCCCGTCAAAGCCGTCCCGCAGGAGCATGGCGTAAAAGAGGGGTGCGTAAGGGTCGCGCTTCCAGGTGGAGCAGATGGTTTTCCACGCTTCCTGCGCCTTTACGGGGCCGTTCATCAGCAGCACGGCCAGGGCGTCCGCATAAGCACGTTCCTGTTCCGGACAGTCCGGACGCAGCGCCAGCTCCTTCATGCGCTTCATGGAATGGACGCGCTGGTCCTGAAAAGCGGGTCCGGCGCCCATCAGGCTCATGCACCTGCCCCAGTGGGCCATGAGGCAGTCCGGGTCCAGCCGGAGCGCGGCGTCAAATTTCCGGAAAGCACGCATGTCCCCGAAGGTGAGCAGATGCGTCATTCCTTCCAGCACCAGCATTTGCGCGGCAGGAGAGGAGGAGCCCACCATCATCGGCTCCACGCCGGGCGGCAGCACGGCAGGCTGTGCCGGAACGCCGGCGCGGAAGACGGCCTCCCGCCAGCCGTTCAGGGACGGGCTGCTCATCCAGTACCCGTGTTCCCCGCCCCCAGCAGCGGAACAGAATCCCGCCATGGCGGCGGCCAGCAGGACATGGCGGAAAGAGGCGTTCATAAGGAAGAAACGGTTACATTCTGTCCGGAAGCTGGATGCCCAGCAGGCCCAGCCCGTGCTTGAGGGTGCGGGCCGTCAGCTCGCACAGGGCCAGGCGGGAGTGCCGCACAGCCCCTTCCGATTTCAGGACCGGGCACGCCTCATAGAAGGAGTGGAAGGCCCGGGCCAGGTCAAAGAGGTAGGCGGCCAGCACGTTCGGGCGGCAGTCGTCCAGAACCTGCGGCACCACTTCCCCGTACCGGGCCAGGAGCCGCGCCAGATGCATTTCCGCATCTTCTGAAAGCTGAATGGGGCGGACCAGTCCAGCGGGCTGCCGTCCAGCTTGCGGAAGATGGAACGGACGCGCACATAGGAGTTCTGGAGGTACGGGGCCGTGTCCCCCTGGAGGGCCAGCATTTTGTCCCAGTTGAAGACGTAATCCGTCATTCGGTTCTGGGAGAGCTCCGCAAATTTTACGGCTCCTATGCCCACGACTTCCGCCACGCGCTTTTTTTCCTCCTCCGGCATGTCCGGGCTTTTTTCCTCCACTACGCGGGCGGCGCGTTCAATGGCTTCATCCAGCACGTCCTGGAGGGAAACGGTGTCCCCGGAACGCGTCTTGAATGGCTTGCGGTCGTCTCCCAGGATGGAGCCGAACGCGATGTGGCGGTAGTCCCCGTCCATGCCGCGGCGGCGCTGCGCGGAGAATATCTGGCGGAAATGCAGGGCCTGCGGTGCGCCCACCACGTACCAGATGGAATCCGCCCCCCACGTCCTGATGCGGTGGTCCAGCGTCGCGAGGTCCGTCGTGGCGTACAGGAAGCCGCCGTCCGCCTTCCGGATGATGCAGGGGTTGGCGCGCCATTCCCCCTTGTCCTGCACCAGGAAGGGGTCTTCATTGGGCGGCACGGAGCCGTCGGAAAACACGCAGATGGCGCCGTCGCTCTCCCGGCCATTCCGGCGGCGATCATGCCGTCCACCAGCGGAGCCAGGGCGTCGTTGTAAAAGCTTTCCCCCAGCCAGTAGTCAAAGTGGATGTCAAGCTGGCCGTAGATTTTGGAAAGGCCGGATTTGGAGACTTCCACGCAGCGCTTCCAGATCGCCAGGTTTTCCCCGTCCCCGGCCTGGAGCTTCACCAGCTCCGCCTTGCAGGTGTCCAGCAGCTCCGGCTTTTCCTTGCACATCAGGTTCACGTCCTTGTACACCCGCAGCAGTTCGTCAATGGGGTTGGCGGCCAGGGCCTGTTCGTCCAAGATGTTCTTCCAGCCCCACAGGATCATGCCGAACTGGGTGCCCCAGTCCCCGATGTGGTTGTCCGTAATCACGTTGTGCCCCACAAAGCGGGCCACGCGGGAGAGGGCGTCCCCGATGATGGTGGAACGGATGTGGCCCACGTGCATCGGCTTGGCGACGTTGGGCGCGGAAAAGTCAATGACGATGGTTTTGGGGTCCTGCACCTTCTCCACCCCCAGACGGTCGTCCGCCAGCATGGCCAGCAGGCGCGCGGCGTAAAATTCCGGCTTGATGCGGAAGTTGATGAAGCCGGGCCCGGCGATTTCCAGGGAGCAGACGCCGTCCTGCCCCATCCGGTCCACCACCTGCTGGGCCAGAGCGCGGGGATTCGTGCGGCACCGCTTGGCAAGCACCATGGCGGCGTTGCTCTGGTAGTCCCCGAACCGCAAATCCGCGGAGGGCGTCACCGAAGCGCGAAAATCAGCGGGAAGCTCCTCCCCCAACACCGCCTTCAACGCGGCAGACAACTTTTCTTCAAGAATTCCGGGTATGGTCATGTCTGCCCAGATGAACGGACATTCCACCGCCGTAGTCAAGGCGCAACTGTCATCAAGACATACCTTTTTGACCTGCAACCCAGCCCGGAAATTGCCCGGGAGGACCATTGGGACGAATGAGACCGGTGAGACAATTGCTTTTACGAGCTTCCCGACTTTCTCCTCTGCTTCCGCAGCCGGGTCATTCTCTCCCTTAAGCCTCCCTCCTGCAAAAACCGTTCTTCCAGTACATTCAATTGTTTTTTCAAGAGAAAAGCGGCCTGATGAATCAGACAAACCGCCATATTCGCGAACACTTCATCGTTTCTGGAATGAGCCAGATTTAAAAACCATTCCGAATGGTCATGCCGCAGGGAGGCCTTCCGCATAAACAGAGATTCGGGAGAATCCTTATCCCATAGTCTCAACCCGCGCGTACGCAAATAATCTTCATAGTCCAGCAGAAGCTCTTCCAAGCTGGCCCGGGCTACATTGGTCAGCTTGATTTCCGTTTTACGGGAAGTGGCGGAAGCCATGCTCCCCTCCGCAATATTCTGCTTGCCGGAACGCGCCGCCTGCACCATCTGGTCAGTAGTACGCGCATCACGACTCAAGTAGCGTCTGCAGAAAGCTACCGTCAAATCGTAAATGATTTGGGCCTTGCGGAATGAAAGAAGCCGTCTGTAGCCGCCTCACTTAGGCAGTAAACGCCCGTCATCCATCTGTCCTCCCTTCCCTCTCCGTCCCAAAGGACCCAGCCGTTCCCATCGTCCCATTCACGCGCTTCATCGTTTTATGGTACGATGAAAAAAAGGAGACTCAATTTTTTTCTCCCCGTCCCTCCCCGCGAACCGGGCGGCCAGCGCCCGAATCCGCCTTTTCCGTCAGCAGGCCTTTCCTAGAAGGACCGCATTCTGGAAGCCTTCAGCCATGCTTCCAGTTTCCTGGAGGCCCTGGCCTCTTTTTCCCGTTTCTTTTCCGGCACGGACTTTCCGGAGAAAGCCTTCGCCAGAACCAATGCGAGTTTTCTTTTCATTTTCATTCTATTTTTTCTATAGGGTTTGCTCCCCCGGGAGCGGAGGAATTCAGGAAGAATCCCTGCCGTCTCCCTTCGGGGAACGCCGCCTACTTACTGTATGCAGTAAGTTTAGTCCATTAGAAAAAAAACGATTCCTTGTCATACTTGATACAATAAGGAAGAGAAAGCCCGCAGGCCGTTAATCAAGAGACTTTTCCAGCAGGTCCGCATCCTTGGCCGCAGACGGATCAAAGGGCCTGCCTATTTTTTTCATCTCCGTTTCCACCCGCCGGTGTGACGATTCGCCCTCCATCATGACGTCCAGGGAACGTTTCAGGGAGGCCAGATTGGAGGTGTACAGCTTCTGCCGCGCCGCCGTGCGGGAGGCCAGCACGCCCCGCCGGTCAAACAGGGCCAGCACCGTATAAACGTCCCCGTTTTTCCCTCCGGCAATCAGGCCGACGCCAAAGAGGGGGAATATTGCCCAGGAAGTCGTTTTTAGCCTTGCGGTAGCGGTAGGTCCACAAGACGCCGTTTTTCATGGTCACCACGTCGGAGGGCTGGCCCAGCGCGTCGTAAACGTCCGCCTTGGAGGATTTTCCCGGCGCCAGCCTGCCGTATACTTCCGGGGACGCCACGGATTTGTTGCCGTATGTGACGGAACAGGCGGCCAGGGCCAGGCAAAGGGCTCCCAGGAAGGGCAAGAGGACATAACGCATCTGCATGGGGGAAAGGTACGTGGCCCGGATTCCAAGTCAATCCCGCAGCCCATCATTTCCCGTGGATGCACCGGAAAGGCCGCCCCGGGAAGAAGCTCCCGCCCGGAGGCCCCCCCTACTTCTCGCCGAAGTCATATTTCTCCGTCTTCCACAGGAACATGCGCCGGTACAGGTGGTATTCCGTCACGCAGAGGACGGGCATGCCGATGATTCCGATGAACGGCAGCAGGCGGAACAGGTGGCGGCACAGGAAGAGCACCACCATCAGGAAGCTTTCCCTGAATACGGTCATGTACAGGGAATACGGGTTGATGAGCGTCCTCTTGTACAGGGAGGAAGCCAGCAGCGGCCCCAGGATGGGAATGATGCCCAGCACGACCACGGCCGCAAAGGTCCAGCCCCTGCGGCGGCCAACATACGCATCATACTGGTCCACGGATTGTTCCCCCTGGAGCACCGCCTTTCCGCAGGCGGGGCAGCGCTGGTTCAGCGTAGGCTCATGGAGCGGCTGGCCGCAGTAGAAGCACCGCCGGTAGCTGCGGAGGACTTCCTCATGCCTTTTCCATCCGGTGGACGGAATCACGGTGCGCAGCCTGGAATAACCAATCCAGTTCAGGGCGCGGGGTTTGGGATTGGGCGTGCCGCACTTGGGGCAGTGCAGGCCGCACGGGTACATCATGGTGCCGCATTTGGAGCAGAAAATGCGGTGGTCGTATTCCCGGCGGCGGCAAAAAAAGGTAGTAGGCCCCCAGGGCCAGCCCGCCCAGGAGGCCCAGCGCGATCACCACCCACGGATACAGCAGGGAGTAGGCCACCAGGTATTCCGTCCAGGAGTGGTCGGACTGGTGCATGAGGGATTCCGGGCCGATGGGGTTCTGCGCCACGTCCGGAAGGCCGCTCACATATTTTTCACCCATGTCCCTCAGCGGCCCCGCGGGGAGCCATTGTTGTATGGGAATGGGTTCTCTCATGATTTGGCATGCATGCAGGGTTCACAATACAGACAGGATTTCCCCCCGGTTTCCGTCAAAAAAGCCTGTGTCATCCAGCATACGGCGTCCCCGGCGGAATAGGGAGGGGAAAGTGGGCCATGGACGGAAATTCCGCCGGGAACGTGGAAGAGGCCCTTTTCATCCGGGGCTTTTCCGTGTAATATTCCCGCCATGCCAACACTCCGCCAAGCCGCCAAGGACGACATCATGCTGATTCATGAACTGGCCCTCCAGGCTTTTCCGGCCACTTACCGGGACCTCCTTTCCCAGGAGCAGATGGATTTCATGATGGACTGGATGTATTCCCCCGCCAATCTGGAGAAGCAGATGGAGGAAGGGCACGTGTATTTCATCGCCTCCCATCAGGGGGAGGACTGCGGCTACCTGTCCGTCCAGCCGGAAGGCCCCGGCGTCTTCCACTTGCAGAAAATTTATGTTCTGCCCGGTTTCCAGGGCCTGCACATCGGCAGCTACCTGTTCCGCCAGGCCGTCAGCTACATCAGGAGCATTCATCCGGAACCGTGCCTGATGCGCCTGAACGTGAACCGCTATAATACCCGGGCGGTGGAGTTTTACCGGCGCATGGGGATGCGGGAACTGGAACGCGGGGATTTCCACATCGGCCACGGTTATTACATGACGGATTACATCATGGGGCTGGATATTGCCTAAAGCGTTTTTCCCACGGGAACGGGCCGCCGGGCTTCCCCGGACCGGAAGTGCGCAGCCCGTCGAAACAGAACAGGCGGGACAGCCGAGGAAACAACCGGAGAAGGCAGCGCGGGGCGCGAGCTTCCTTCTTGACACTCAATGCGGGATTCTGCATCATCCATCCTATGAAAACCTTTACTGCCCTCATTCTGTCCGGCTCCATTGCCGCCATGACGGCCCCGGCTTTCCTCCACGCGGCGGACAACGGGAACGGCGCCAAAGTCACCTACCCATCCTTTGACGAAGGCAGCCACCTCCACGGGCCGAGAATCAAGGCTTCCGACCTGAAGGGGAAGGTGGTGTTTTTTGAATACTGGGGCATCAACTGCCCTCCCTGCATCGCCAGCATGCCGCATTTGCAGGAATTACAGGACAAATTCCAGTCCAAGGGTTTCACCGTGGTTGGCAGCCACCGCCAGGGGCTGACCCCCAGGGTGAAGCAGTTCCTGGAGGAAAAGAAGATTACTTTCCCCGTCTATCAGGGGCTGGATATTCCGGCGGCCTCCTGCCCGGGCGGCCTGCCGCATGCGGTGCTGATCGGGGCCAACGGAAAGGTGGTGGCCAAGGGGCATCCCACCCAGCTTTACGACCTGGTGAAAAAGGAGGTGATGAAGGTGGAACGCGGCCTTCCCATCCTGGAAGGCGTGGAGCTGGACAAGTACAAGTCCCTGGCCAAGACAGTCGTTTCCAACGGCAGCAACATCGAGTCCAAGATCACGCCCCTGCGGAAGAAAACGGACGACGAGGAGGCCCAGGCCGTCTGCGCCGCTTTTGACGAATGGCTGGGAGACGCCAAGGACATGGTGCAGGCCCAGATCCAGTCCAACCCGCTGGAAGCGGTGACGGCCATCACGCGCCTCAAGACGGCGGTCCCCTCCGTCAAGGAGTTCGACGAACCGCTGGCGACTCTGAAGGCGAACAAGGACCTGCCGAAGCTGGCCGACCTCAACAAGAAGATTTCCGCCCTGGAGCAGCGCAAGGCAAAAGGGAGAAAGGTTTCTGAATCCGACCTCAAATCCCTGACGCAGGCCGTGGACAAATTCGCGGAGTCCGATAATGAAGCCACGCAGACCGTTGCGGGCAATCTGAAAAAGAGCCTTTCTTCCCTGGCTGTGCCAGAGGCTCCGGAAGATAAATAAGCCTTTCAGCCGAACGGCATTTCATCCGGAACAAACAGGCGTTTACGGACGCCTGTTTCTTTTTTCTCCGGAAGCTTTTTTCTTCTTCCCGGATAAGACATCCGGAGCGGAGAGAACGGAACAGGTTGCCCGGACAAAGGAGGAGAGAGCCTGGTCATCATCCAGTTCCGTCATCAGGAAATGCGGCCTGGCGCCGGGATAGGGACTGCCCTGCTCCTGCTGCGGGAGCAGCTTCAGGCCCGGCTCCGTGATTTTGACAAATAATTGGTTGTCACATACCAGGCCGAAATATTTCCGGTCACAGTACAGGCCGTATTCCCCAAACATTTTTTTGAAGGAAATGTCCCCGGCATGCCGGAGCTGGAAACAGATATATTCTACAACATCCGGGGAAGAAGCCATGCTCCATGTTCTCATACCTGCCCCGCCTTCTGCAAGCAGCAAACTCCGGCCTGCGGCCCACCGGATTGGAAAGCCCCGGCACGGTACGGAATGGGCCGCTTCCTCCCTCTCTTTTCCGCCGGGATTTCTGCACCCCGGAATGCCCCGTCTTCCACCGCTTCCGCATCCGGAACCCTGCATTTTTTCCAAAAGCAGGCGCAGGAACGGCCAAAAGGCGGTTTTTACCCGTCCACGCACATTTTTTCCCAGCCTCCGGAAATTCGGCGGCGTTCTAATAAACATTGACAGTGACGGCTAAAAACGCCATTAAACACGCCGAAGCAACGGGGAATTCCGTGAGAACCGGAAACAGTCGCGCTGCGGTATCGGGTTACAAACCCTCAAGGAACGCTTTTCCGCCAGCGTTCCGGTCAGCCAGTCCTCCCATTCCGGAGGGTGAAGGCGAGGGGGAGGTTGGAGACCCGGAGTCCGAATATCCTTGCTCCGGTTCACCATACCTTATCAACGCATGATTGAAGCATCCTCTTACGTACCGGGGGCATTCCTGCCCCTTTCCTCCGTTTTTCTTGCAGGACTCACCCTGTTTTCCCTGCCTGTGCTTTCCGCCGCCCCATGCAGGGCGGAAGCGTCCCCCGCCCCGGCGGAACAGGCGGCGCCGTCACGGCAGGAAGGGCTTCTTCTCGTGGCCTTCGGGACCAGCCACCAGGACGCTACCGTCTCCTACAAGGAGCTGGAGAAGGACATGCTGGCCCATTATGCCCCGGACCGCCTGAAGTGGAGCTATACTTCAAGCATTATCCGCAGGAAGCTTGCCGGACGCGGAACCCCCGTTCCCTCCGTGGAGGAAAATCTGGAACAGATGGCCCGCAAAGGCATACGCACATTACGCGTCCAGTCCCTCCACATCGCCCCCGGCGAGGAGTTTTCCCGGATGGAGAGGCAGATCGTCAGTTTCCTGGCGCGCCATCCGGACAGCTTTGACCACGTGTTCATCGGCCGCCCCCTGCTGGAAAGCGAACGGGACAGGAACGAGGCCATCACGGCCCTTCTGGAGCATTTCCCGCGGAACGGAAGAAGGATGAAGCCATCCTGCTCATGGGGCACGGCCAGCAGGAAGGACGCTGCGACATGGTGCTTTCCGACTTCGCCCGCGAGCTGAACGACCGCGACAGCCTGGCGTTTTTCGCCACCGTGGAAGGAACGCGGGGGTGGCCCCCATTCTGGAACAGCTTAAAAAGTCCGGCGCCAAGACCGTCTGGCTGGCCCCCTTCATGCTGGTGGCCGGAGACCACGCCAAGAACGACCTGGGCGGGGATGAGGAGGATTCCTGGGCTTCCATGCTCAGGAAGGAGGGCTTCACCGTCAAGACCCACCTGCGTGGGCTGGGGGGAAAACCCGGGCATCCGCGCCGTTTTTTTCCCGCCATGCCCGGACCACGGAGGACGACCTCATGACCCCCAAACAAGCGCATTGACATGGCCAGCCCTGGAAAGTTCTACGGGGTAGGCATCGGCCCCGGAAATCCGGAATACCTCACGCTCAAGGCCGTCAACGTCTTCCGCTCCGTGGACGTGGTGTTTACGGTGACCGGACCCAACAGCGATCTCAGCATTTCCGAAGCGGTGGTGCGTTCCGTGGGCGGCGTGAAGGCAGAGTTCCGCAAGCTGGTTTTCAGCATGTCCCGCGACGCGAGAACCAGGCAGGAGCAGATTGAAAAGAATACGGCCATTATTGAAGGAGTTCTTTCCCGCGGCCTGGACTGCGCCTTTGCCACGCTGGGAGACGCCATGACCTACAGCACCTTCGGCTATATTCTGAGCCTCCTGCTCAGCCGGAATCCCGGCCTGCACGCGGAAGTGGTGCCGGGCATCACCTCCTTCTGCACCCTGGCGGCCCGCAGCCGCCAAATATTGGTGGAAAACGGGGAACGGCTCCGGGTCATTCCCGCCTTCAAGCCGGAGATGGCGGATTCCCTGGAGTTCCCGCCCGGTACCACCACCGTTCTCATGAAGACCTACCGCAGCCGCGCGCGCCTGATGGAGCGCATCCGGCGGGAAAAGGACATCCGCGTCATTTACGGGGAAAGGCTCGGCATGCCCGACGAGTTTATTACGGACGACATCGACGTCATTGACGCAAGGCCGGAAGAATACCTTTCCCTGATGTTCGTCAAGAAGGCATGAACGGCACCAGGCACTCCCGCACCTATCCCTGGCGCCGGCCCCTCCGCTGGCTCTGGCTGGCGCTGGCCCTGGCAGCCTCCGGAGTCATGGTGGTCCACATGCCCGCCGGCATGGGCGCCGGGGGATCGGGAAAAGCCCGCACAGCCATGAAGCCTGCCGGGGAATCCACCCGGGAAACGCAGGCGGGAGGGGAAAAGACGGAAGCCGCCGCTTCCAGCCCTGCCCCGCCGCCCAAAAAGAGCCATCATTCCCGGAACACCCAGGTTCCGGAGACAGGCGCGGGAAAAATTCTGGCGCGCCTTCCCCAGATTGGCAGCCTGATCGGCCTGGTGGCCGTGGCGGCCTTCATCGGCGGCATTGCTGAAATCTTCCGCTGGCATCTTGCCCTGGGCAAGCTGTTCGGCGGACTGGCCCGCTGGGCCCACCTGCCGGAAATCATCAGCCTGTCCATCCCCACGGCGCTTTATTCCAATGCCGCCGCCAACGGCATGCTGGTGAGCAGCCATGCGGAAGGCAAAATTACTCATTCCAACCTGATTGCGGGCGGCATGGTGAACAGCTACCTTTCCTACGTCTCCCACTCCCTGCGGGTGGCGTATCCGGTCATCGGCGCGGTGGGGCTGCCCGCCATCTGCTACTTCGGGTGGCAGATGGGCTTCGGCTTCCTGTTCATAGCGGCCGTGCTGTTCCTCCACCGCAGGAAGAGCCCCGCCGCCGCGCCGGATTCCGGGAATGCCGGCGCCGTGGCCGCCGCGGGGCACGCCTCCCCGGAATGGCGCACATCCCTGCGCCAGACGTGCCTGCGGGTGCTGGCGCTTGTTTTCCGCATGCTCTGCCTGACGGTCCCCCTGATGATCGGCGTGGAATGGCTGATGAAAAACGGCCTGTTTTCCTGGTGGGAGGAACATGTGCCGGACTGGGTGAACCGCATTTTGCCCGCAGAGCTCATGAGCATCGTCGCCGCGCAGATGGGCGGCCTGGTCCAGGCCGCAGGGGTGGCCGCCAACCTCCGCAGCCACGGCATGGTCACCTCCTCCCAGATTCTGCTGGCCATGCTGGTAGCCAGCGCCATCGGCAACCCCATCCGCGCCCTGCGGCGCAACCTTCCCTCCGCCATGGGCATCTTCCCCACGCGGGACGCCCTGACCATCGTGGTGGTCATGCAGCTTTCCCGCATGATCGGGGCCATCCTTCTGATTGCCCTGACGGGACTTTTCATCCACTATACCCACTGACTTCTCATGACCTCTGAATTTAACATCCGCTGGGACATGCCCCCCGCCGCCATTGAGGCGGAGAGCTTTGCCGCCATTGAACGAGAGTTCCACGGCTGGGAAGAGCTGCCGCCTGCCGAATGGAAGGTCATGCGGCGGCTCATCCACACCACGGCGGACCTTTCCATCGGCGAGGGGCTGGCGTTCCGCCATGATCCCATTCCCTCCGCCCTGGAGGCGCTCCGCAGGCACTGCCCCATCTTCTGCGATTCCAACATGATCCGCGCCGGACTTTCCGTGGAACGGCTGAGGCGCGCCCATCCCGGCTACGCACGGGAGGACATCCACTGCCATATTTCCGATGCCGACATTGCGGAACAGGCCAAATCCACAGGCAGGACGCGCGCCATCTGCGCCGCGGAAAAAGCGCGCCCCATCCTGGACGGAGCCATCGTCCTCATCGGGAACGCTCCCCTTTCCCTGGCCCGCATCGCCCGGTACGCGCTGGAGGAAGGCATCAGGCCCGCCCTGATCGTAGGCATGCCGGTGGGCTTCGTCAACGTCGTGGAATCCAAGCTGCTGGCCGGAACGTGCCCTGTCCCGCAGATTGTCCTGGACGGGCGGCGCGGCGGGAGCGCCCTGGCCGTGACCACCCTGCACGCCATTCTGGAAAACCTGCCCGCCTCCTAAGTTTTCCACATTCCAAAAAGCCGTCCCCCATCATGTCCGCCCCCCTCCGCCAGCCGCTCCGGAAAGGATTTTCCACAGGAGCCAATGCCGCCGCCGCCATCACGGCCGCATGGAAAACGCTGAACGGGGAAGAAATCAACGGACCGCTTCCCCTGCTTTTCCCGGACGGGGAGACGAGAACGCTTCCGCTGGCAGACTGCGCGCCGGGGTTCGCCCGCATCGTCAAGGACGGCGGGGACGATCCGGACTGCACCCATGGAGCCGTGCTGGAAGCGCGCGTAAGCGCAGCCGTGCCGGAGCAGGCCGCCCGGGAAGATTATCTCCTGCCCATTGGCCGGGCCCTCCTCATCCTGCGCTCCGGCGGAGGCATAGGCCTGTGCACGCTGCCGGGCCTGGACTGCGAGCAGCACAAATGGGCCATCAACCACGGACCGCGGCGCATGATTACGGACAACCTGGCACGCGCCGGCATGCGGGAAGGGTGCTGGCTGGCGGAAATCTCCGTGCGGGACGGGGAAAAGCTCGCCGGGAAAACGCTCAATCCCCTGCTTGGCGTGGTGGGGGGCATCTCCATTCTGGGCACCAGCGGCATCGTTCGCCCGTACAGCCATGAAGCCTACATCGCCACCATCCGCATCTGCGTGCGCTCTACCCGGCTTTCCGGCTTCAGGAAGGCCGTGTTCTGCACCGGGGGACGCACCGCCGCGCTGGCGAAGACCCTCCTGCCGGAATACCCCTCCATTTCCTTCATCTGCATTGGGGATTTCATTGCGGAAAGCCTCCAGAGCGCAGGTGAACAGGGCATGACGGAAGCCGTAGTGGCCTGCATGCCGGGCAAGCTCTGCAAGTACGCCGCCGGATTTGCCAACACCCACGCCCACAAGGTGGCCCAGGACATGCCGCTCTTTCTCCGCACGGCGGAACGCCATGCGCCGCTTTCCGGGGAAGCGCGCCGGGGCATCCTGGCCTGTTCTTCCGTCCGCCAGGCGCTCGCCCTGACGCCGGAAGAGGCCCACCTTTCCATTTACCGCGACCTCGCCGCGGAAGCGCAGCGCCAGTTCCAGCGCCACGTGCCCGGCCTTCCCGTCCGTTTCCTGATTTCCGGCTTCTCCGGCAACCTCCTTCTCGACATACCTCCATGCCACCCCTGACTGTTTTTTCCTGCGGCACAGGCCCGCTTCAACCGTCCCCGGCCCTGCTTGGCAAACTGGCAGAGGCACAGAGCATTTACGCCTCCTCCGCCCTGCTGGAAGCCTGTCCCCCTTCCGACGCCCGGCGCATCCCCATCGGCAAAAACGCGCGGGAACAGGCGCGGGAAGCCCTGGAAGAAGCACGGCACGGCAACAACGTAGTGGTGCTGGCCTCCGGAGACGCCCTGTTCCACGGCATGGGCGGCACGCTCCAATCCCTGGCTTGTGACGGAGACCGGCTGGAATTCATCCCCGCCCCCACGTCCTTCCAGGCCCTGTTCCACCGCCTGGGCATGGCGTGGGACCGCGCACGCTGCTTCAGCGCGCACAGCACGGAATATATTCCGTGGGGGGAAATTCTGGCCCAGCCGCTCGCCGTCATCTACGGTGGCCATCCCTTCACCGCCTGCCGCCTGGCCGCGGCGGCCATGGAGTTCCATCCGTCAGCGGCGGGGCGTTCCGCCGTGGCGGCCCAATGCCTGGGAATGGCTGACGAGCGCATTCTGCAAGGAACCCTGGCGGAGCTGGCCCGGGAGGAATGCTCCCCTACTTCCATGCTCCTGCTGCTGCCGGACGAGCGTTCCGGAGCCGCGCCCGTCCTGCCGCTGGGACTGCCCGCGGATTTTTATGAAAAGGAGAATAACCTGATTACGGCGGAGGAAGTGAGGGCGGTCATCCTGTCCAAGCTGCGCCTTCCGGCCTGGGGGGTGCTGTGGGACGTGGGAGCCGGGAGCGGCTCCATCGGCCTGGAAGCCGCCGCCCTGCGCCCCGGACTTTCCGTGTACGGGCTGGAACGGCAGGCTGGCCGCCTGGAACTGATGCGCCGGAATTGCCGGCGCCTGGGCTGCGTGAATTACGCCTGCATGCAGGGAGAAGCGCCGGAGGCCCTGGACGCGTTGCCCAAGCCCGACCGCATTTTCACGGGAGGAGGAGGCGCCGGGCTGGAATCCATCATGCAGGCCTGTTTTGACGCCCTGAACCCCGGCGGCCTTCTGGTAGCCTCCGCCGTAACCACGGAAAGCGAGCACCTGCTTTACGGCTGGAACGCCGCCGCACGCACGGGGATGTTCTCCCTGGACATCGCCTCCGAATCTCCCATTGCCGGAACCTACCACCATCTGCGGCACGGCAACCGCATCACCCTTTTTACCTATTCCCGAGCATGAATATCCCCCGTTTTCCCATCCATTTCATAGGAGCCGGCCCCGGAGCCGAAGACCTGATTACCGAACGAGGCGCCGCCCTCCTGAAGGAGGCCGACGTAGTCGTGTATGCCGGGTCCCTGGTCAACCCGGGGCACCTCAAGCGCTGCCGCCCGGAGGCGGAACTTCATGACAGCGCCAGAATGAACCTGGAGGAACAGGTGGAAGTGATGGCCCGGGGCGTGCTGGAAGGAAAAAAAGTGGTGCGCCTCCACACGGGGACCCCTCCATGTACGGAGCCGTCGCGGAGCAATTCGACCTTCTAGACAAGAAGGGAATTGAATCCATCGTGGTGCCGGGGGTCAGCAGCGTTTTTTTGCCGCGGCGGCGGCCCTGCGCACGGAACTGACCTATCCGGGACTCGCCCAGAGCCTGGTGCTGACGCGCACCCCGGGCAGAACGCCCATGCCCGCGGGAGAAACCTGCGAAGCCTTTGCCGGGACGGGAGCCACGCTGGCGTTCTTCCTCAGCGCGGGCAAGCTGGACGAACTGGCCGCACGGCTTATCTCCGCCGGGAAATCCCCCGATACCGCGGCGGCAGTGGTGTACCGCGCCACGTGGCCGGATGAAAAAATCATCCGCGGCACCCTGTCCACCATTGCCGCGGAAGCGGCCCGCGCGGGCATCGGCAGGCAGGCCCTCATTCTGGTGGGAGACGCCATCGGCGCGCACGGCTGCGGGCAGTCCCTGCTCTACCACGGCCAGTTCAGCCACGGCTACCGGAATGAGAAGGAAGACGAACGGTTCGACGGAAGCTGCGCGTTTTACGCTTTCACGGAAAAAGGAGTCCGCAAGGCGCAGGAGATTTCCCAGTCCCTGGGGAAAGCCGTCATCCATTCCGTAGGCAGGGCCGGGGAAACGGAAGGAGTCACGCGGGTTGCCCCGGAGGACTTCGACCCGTTGCTTGCCCGGCAGTGGAACCTGTTTGACGCGCACGTTTTCATCGGAGCCACGGGAATTGCCGTCAGGAAAACGGCTTCCCTGCTCCGGGACAAGGCCACGGACCCGGCGGTAGTCTGCTGTTCGGAGTCCGGCTCCCACCTCATTCCCCTGCTTTCCGGCCACCTGGGCGGCGGCAACCGCCTGGCGCGCAGGCTGGCCCGCATCAGCGGCGGGGAGGCCGTCATCACCACCGCCACGGACACGCGGGGAATCACCGCCTTTGACGAAGCGGCGGCCAGGGAAAAGGCCTGCGTTCTCAACCCGGACGCCATCAAAACCCTGAATGCGGCCCTGCTTGCCGGAGACACCGTATCTTTTCACGGTCCGCAGGAAATCCACGAACGGTACTGGCAGGACTGTCCCCAGGTCATTCCGGCGCGGGCGGATGGAACGGAAGCCGCGGAAAAACCGCACGTTCCCGCCGTCTATTGGGATGAAGAGCCCCCGGAATCTGCGGGGGGCTGCTGCCGCCCTGCTTATTCAGTCATCCTCCTTCGTGCTTGGAATAGGCTGCAAAAAGGAACGGAACCCGGACTGCTGCAGCAATACGCGGAAGGCTTTCTTGCCCGGCAGGGAATCTCCCGGTCCCGTATCAAAGCCCTTGCCTCCTGCACGCTCAAGGAGCAGGAACCGGCCATCCTGGCCCTGGCCGCAACATGGAATGTGCCTTTCCATGTCTTTGAGCCAGCCGAGCTGGACGCGGTGGAAATTCCCACGCCGTCAGACGCCGTCTTTGAAAAAACGGGGGCTCATTCCGTTTCCGAGGCTTCCGCCATTCTGGCCTCCGGGGGTAAAATCAGCACTCCTAAAACCGTTTGCGGCGGGAACGTCACGCTGGCCCTGGCAACGTGCCCTCACGGCAGCCGGAACAAGGCCCGTCAAGGAGCCAGAAATGTCATCGTCATCGGGCTGGGGTCCGGGTCTCCGGGCCAGCTTACGCCGGAAGCGGCGGCAGCCATGGAGCAATGCACCTGCATAGCCGGCTACACCAAATACCTGGATTTCATCCGGGAACGCATCCACGGAAAAAAGATGATCCAGACCGGGATGATGGGGGAAGTGCCGCGGTGCACGGCCGCGCTGGAAGCGGCTCTGAACGGGGAAAATGTCTGCATGGTCTGCTCCGGTGACCCGGGCATCCTGGCCATGGCCGGGCTGCTCTACGAAATGAGGAAGGAAAACGAACGCTTTTCCCCGGTCCGCATTGAAGTGCTCCCGGGAATTACGGCGGCCAGCATTTCCGCCTCCGCGCTGGGGGCGCCCCTCCAGAACGGCTTCTGCCTGCTCAGCCTGTCCGACCTGCTGGTCCCTGCGGAGGAAATCCGTGCCAACCTGGAGCAAAGCGCCGGAACGGCGCTGCCCGTGGTCCTTTACAACCCCGCCGGACGCAAACGCCGCCATCTGCTGGAGGAGGCCCTGCGCATCTTCCGGAACCAACGCGGGGGGAAAACCCTCTGCGCCTACGTGAAGCACGCGGGGCGCCCGGCCCAACGGAAATGGGTGGGGACGCTGGACGAATTCCCACTGGAGGACGTGGACATGTCCACGCTGGTGCTTCTGGGAGGCCCCCGGACCATCAGGGACGGAGACGTCCTTTTTGAACGGAGAGGCTACGCCGACAAGTACGGAATATCCTGACCTGATCCGGAAAGACAGCATCCGCAGAATTTGCCTGTTTCCCATGAATAAGCCTTTTCACGCCTTCTGCATCGCCTCCACCCAGTCCGGGGGAGGCAAGACCACGGTATCCCTCGCCCTGATGGCGGCGCTCTCCGCCCGGGGATTACGCGTGCAGGCCTTCAAGTGCGGCCCGGACTACATTGACCCCTCCTTCCACCGGCAGGCGACGGGATTGCCTTCCTTCAATCTGGATACGTGGATGATGGGGAAAAACGGAGTCCGTTCCCAATGGGCACGGCACGCCTCCTGCGCGGACATCGCCATCTGCGAGGGAGTCATGGGCCTCTTTGACGCCCGAACGCCTGAAAGCCTGGAAGGAAGCACGGCGGACTGCGCCCTCACGCTCGGCCTGCCCGTCCTGCTGGTGGTTCAGGCGCGCGGCATGGCGGGATCCCTTGCCGCCGTCGTCCGCGGCTTCTCCCAGCACCATCCCGGCCTGAACATAGCGGGAGTTATTGCCAACGGCGTGGGAAGCGCCGCGCACGCGGACCTTCTGCGCCGGGCGCTGGACCACCACAGGATGCCGCCGCTGGTGGCGGCGTTCCCCAAAACGCGGAATGGACGCTCCCGGAACGGCAGCTGGGCCTGGTTCCCGCGGAAGAGGAAGCCCGGCAGCAATCCTGGTTCCTCCGGCTGGCGGCAGAGGCAGAAAAGCGCGTCAACTGGGAACTGCTGATGAACATCACGGAACGCAGACGTCCGGAACCGCTGAAAGTTCCCCTGCCGCCCGCCCCTCCCCGCGGGATTCTGGCCGTAGCCCGGGATAATGCCTTCTGTTTTTACTACGGGGACAACTTGGAACGGCTGAAGCAAACGGGCTGGGACATCACCTGCTTTTCTCCGCTGGAAGACACCGCCCTGCCGAAAGGAACCAGGGCCCTCTACCTGGGTGGAGGCTATCCGGAAACCTTCGCGGGCCGTCTGGAAAGCAATGAGGCCATGCGGAGCGTCATCCTGGAATTTGCCAAGAACGGCGGAGAAATCTTTGCCGAATGCGGCGGTTACATGTACCTATGCAAGGAACTGGCGCTTCCGGACGGGACAAGCAGGAACATGTGCGGAGTCATTGACGGGACGGCGCGGATGGGGGAAAAACTCCGTTCCCTGGGATACCGGGAAGCCGTGATGGAAACGGGAGCCCCGTTCGGGCTGCCTTTCACCCGCATCCGCGGCCATGAATTCCATTGGTCCCGAATTGAACTGAACCGGCCCTACCCGCCCCTTTACACAGTGACGGACAAGAATGGAAATAAGAGCCGGGAAGGAGTGGCGGATGGGAACGTGAAGGCCGGCTACATCCACCTGTACTGGGGAACGGAAACCCCGGACCACCCGCAGGAGCCTCAGCCGGGGCTGGGGCGCGTCATCCTGCTCAACGGAGCCTCCAGCGCGGGGAAAAGCACGCTGGCCCGGACCCTGCACCGCCTCATGGAGGAGAACTCCATGATTTTTTCCATGGACGATTATCTGGCCATGAGCCGGGGAAGGCATGAAAACGCCCTGGACGCCGTCCGGGAAACCGGGCTCCCTTCATCGAGTCCTTCCACGCCGCCATTGCAGAGGCCGCGCGGAAAGGCGCCCTGGTCATCGTGGACAACGTCATCGGCGAATCCCGCGCCTGGGTTCAAGACCTCCTGAACCGCCTGAGCGGCATTCCCCGCGCCCTCATCAAAGTGGACTGCCGGGAGGACATCCTGCTGGAACGCGAGCGGAACCGTACCGACCGGACTCCGGACCCGGCCCATGCGGAGCGCCAATACGGATGCATTCACCAGAATTTCCCGCATGACTTCTCCATAGACACATCGGAAGCGACGCCCCGGGAATGCGCCCAGAAACTCATGGAACAACTTCCACCGGAATTCAGGGCGACGCAGGAATGAAGAGAGGAATGGCCGACGGCGGAGAACAGGTTTACCTGAGAGTTTTCAGAAGAGAATATCTTAAAACTCAACATTCCTCTGAGCCTTGATTCCCTGCTGAAAGGCATGCCTGACGCATTCAATCCGGCTCACGGTATCGGCCACGGCGATCATTTCCTCCGGAGCATCCCGGCCTGTCAGGACAACGACCTTTCCGGGGGTAATTTTTTTCAAAGCATCCACGACTTCCGCAACGGAAATGAAGCCGTAATTCAGGGGGTAAAAAATCTCGTCCAGAATCACGGTTCCCACGGACTCATCCGCCAGCTTCTCCCGGGCCACCCTCCACCCGTCCCGAGCGGCGGAAGCGTGGCGTTCACGGGACTCTTCATCCCTGGCGCGGCCCGTAAATCCGGCCCCGGAACACACCACCTCCGCATTCGGAAACTGCCGGAGAGCCACCACCTCCCCATAGGAACCGTCGTGCTTGATAAACTGAATTACGGCCACTTTCCCACCATGCCCCAACGCGCGCAGGGCCATGCCGAAGGCGGAAGTCGTCTTTCCCTTGCCGGGCCCGGTCAGGACAAGAATGCGGGAGCCTTTCATGCCCGGCATTATACAGCCCCTGAGAGTAATACCCAACCCAAATTCCCCTTGATTCCCGGCGTAAAATGCACTACCGGGCTCCGCATTCCCCTGCTGGTCAGGGAGAAAGCATCTCCACCGGCAGCACAAAAATTTTCATGAAGCACAGGCACTCATGCCATCTCCGCAAACCTGCGGGCAGACGTGAATAGGACTTTACAGAACCGCCCTCCTCACGGTAGCTTATGCCCGCGCTTGTTGCATGGAGAGATGGCAGAGCGGTTTAATGCAGCGGTCTTGAAAACCGCCGTGGGGCAACCCACCGTGGGTTCGAATCCCACTCTCTCCGCCAGTTTTTTATCACGCTAGAGCACGGAAAGCCTGATTTTACAAGGTTTTCCGTGCTTTCGTTTACGCCAGAACACGCTAGAAAACGGAAAGCTTACTGGACACCTCGCTGTACATGGTATAAAGAGTGTACAGCATGGCAGGAATCATCAAGCGAAAGAACAAATGGGCGTGGTTCCCAAGGCGCGGATGCCCGGTGCCAACAAGCGGGCGGTCATGACCCAGAATGAAGCCCAAGCCCGTCAGACTGTACCCACCAGATGAACATGTAATCTCCAATGCCAAAGTCCCAAACCGTATAAATGGGCCGGTGAGGATTCGGTTCGAACGCCGCTTTCAGATGACCGCGTTTCCGCAGGGTATTTATCTGCGAGAAATAGATGGTGCCGTCCGTGATGGGGTTCAGCGCCTCGTCCTGCGTGGAGGGGTACTTCTGGCGCCTCCGGCTGCGCTGCACGCGCTCCATGGAGCAATACCAGGCCCGCTGCCCAGGCGATAGCGTGGTATGACACTCCTGTTCGATGGAGGCAAAATATTTGAGCTGTTCCGCTGTTGGATGGGGCTCCCCGTCCAAAACATATTCCGGATGCCGGAACCAGGGGAAAAGTAGAACTTGAAGTCCAGGGAGGAAAGCGGCTTTCCGATCATGTCCATGGCCCCAAGAATCTGCTCGTAATTCAGCCCGTACTTCCCGCCCTCGTGCGTGGACTCCATGTGAACGCGGCCACCTTTCCCCACCGTATTGAGCGAGCCAGTAATGATCTCCGTGGCCCGAATGGGGTCATGGGCGGCAATGTATCCCAGCTCGGACACGTGCAGGAGTTGGAGCGTATCGCCGCGCAATGACGTTCCCACCGTCACTCTGGAGCCATTGGCAAACTCAATGGACTGCTGGTTGATCTTAATACCGGCATGGTATGCTTTCAGCATGGCGCCGATCCGGGCCAGCTCCAAATCCAGCGCAGACGGATTTTCCGGTACATAATCCAGATGGTCCCAGGCGAAGGCTATCTTCTTGAGCTTTGATTCTGCGTCATTTAAGGTTTTATCAATGATACCAGCCTTGAAGTGAGGAATGAACAGGCACATGTCCAGAATCAGCATGGCAATGTACGTAGAAATCCCCAACTTGCGAACCTTCAATATGTTATTTCGGAAATGAGCAGTCTCGTGAAGCTCTTTCTGCGCCCAATTCATCCGGAAGCGACAAGGAATACCATCCTTGTTTACAATCCAGAACAAGGAATTGAGACGTAGAACCACATCAGCCAGGAACCTTTTAAGAACGCCTGCCTGCTCCGGAGTCAAAGGAGTATCATTTGCATCCACGAGGCCGACCATACCACGGACGCCCACACCCCCGCTATATAGAAAATCCTACAATTCACCGTACAGGAACAAAACACGCCCTGCTTCTTTTCAGAGGCAGGGCGCGGAATAACTACTTATTTAATCCTGTATGGGAACTACAAAGAAATACTTGCAGTCCATGATGAATTCTCCTGTCTCCGGGTCCTGTTTTCCTACTTCAATGGAAACACTATTACCAGATTTATCAAAGGTTCACCATATTCTCCTGTCGTCCAAATGACGTCACCTTCTTTTTATTTCGGATATTATAATCTTCATAATAATTTTTATAAAATCCAACATCAGATTCTTCCTGAATGTTGGCACTCACCCCTAATTATAAAAAATCCCTCGTTGTTCTTAAACCAATTTGCTGAAAAAAAATCTGCTAATGACAAAAAATTATTTTCTAATCATCCTCCTTGTTACTGGGTGGCATTTCTATCGCTCCCCTTTCTCGATCGACTCCTCACAGCGGAAAAAGTGTCCACGGCCACATTCACCTGAACGGCCTGCTCCGGCTGGGAATATCCAGCCAGCTTGCTGTAAAAAGGCCCTTCAATTTGTCTCCGTCCCGCTACGCATCCTCCACCACGTCAAGAACCTTCTTCATCACCTGCTGCCGCGTCAGAATGGCCGGGAGGTCCTTCCACAACACCGGCGCCTGCTCCGTTGCCTGTCTCAAGCGTGACAGTTCTGTGACAATTTCCGGCTTTCGTGACAGCCTTGACGCCTTCTGCCTTGCTGCCACATCCGATAAGTCACTCCTGTTAAACGCCTTCTTGACATCCTCACCCCTTGTCACACCCGCATGAACAACCAAAGGCGCACCAATCAATTCTTCCTTGCTCAACCCGGCTTCCGTCATATCTCTCCCATTTTGCAGCTGCATCCGGTTTTAACACGTCTCACCCTCCCTCATCAACCTCCACATTTTGCCACTTCCCGGCTCCTCCCCTAAGTAATCCAACGATCCCGCCTGTTCTGGACCTCATGAATGAGCAACCGCACCGCTTTGATGCCAAGACGCTGTTCCAGGGCCAAGGATGAAAGTTCCCCCCTTCTTCCAGCTTCAATAACAGCAAATACATGGATATGGAGCCTCCCTATTCTGGCGCAGCAAAGCACGCAGCACATTTTAAGTCTTCATCCTTCTTGAGAAAAGAAACTCCGACTTGTTTCATGCCTCACCTCCCAATCCCATTTTTCTCTCATTGCTGAAGCATTTCTTCCGACAGCCGTGTCAGTGTCACAGGCCCCTTGACCGAACTGTATTGAATTTATTTTACCCTCCACAGCAACAAACAGGGATTTCAAAAATTATCGTAATAGGATAATGAAAATTTTTGGGATACAAAAAATTATCAATAGATAATGCCAAAATGGGACAAATGCAATCCAGCAACAGAAGATTCCTGCTTAAGATGTCTTAAAATATTCTGCAATGATTGGGTCAAAAGAATCAGGTTTGCTTTTATCAAAAAAAAGATAACGAAACTCCATTGAAATCGGACGGCAATTTTATTCCTTGTTCAACAAGAACAAATGTTTTCCTATAATCTAATCTTCCAAGAATAATCCGAATTCAAATAAAATATTATCTCTCACTGAAGCTGATTTTTTCCCCATGAGAAATTGTTACATCATCCTTTGTCATTACCATCACTCCATAATCATATTCGAGTGAAGCCAGCAATAAAAAAGAATCCCAAGCGCGCGTATTCAGTGCGGACAAACCGCCATCATTCCATAAAGAGCAATCATAAAAATTTTTTGCACTAAAAAAGTCTCTCACCTGATTGGCTATTTCCAACCCTTCAGACGATGAACCTATAAAAATCCTATCATTCATTACACAAATCTCATATTACATTTTTTATCTATCTATCGAGTCAAGTTTTAATATATAGTATTTTGTCGGAAATCAAATTTTTAAAAATTGATTCTCAGTCATAACTGAATGTAATATAAATAAATTCAAAATTAAATTTATTTATAGTTCACTCAAAATTTATGACTGGAGAAAAATTCCACTTACAAAAGAAGGATGACTCTTTAGAAAATCAACCTTCTATGTGCACAAAATATAAAGACTTTTCGACTAAGTTCTCTATTATTTTTTCCTGTTTTTCCATGTGATACGGCGATTTTCTAACATAATTTTATTTATCTTGATTTATGGAAAAATAACCCATATTATCAATTTATGGGACTTGGAAGAAAAGCATATATAGTAGGAATAAATGATTATCCCAATAATCAGTTGGAACATTGTGCATACGATGCTTCCTGCATGCAAGAATTACTTATGAAACATGGAAATGGAGATCCCAATTTTCATGTTCTAAGCGAAAACTTGTGCGACAGCTCAAAGGTTGAAAAAAACGGTATACGTCAACTTTTTTCATTGTGAGTCAAATACGATTGAAACTGCATTATTTTATTTTTCAGGACATGGAAATTTGGACTCAATGGGTGGCGGCTGTCTACTGGCTTCCGATTATGAACCGAATCATGAAAATAGCGTTTCGATGGAGGAAATACTTACATACGCCAATCAATCTCAGGCCATCAATAAAATTATCATTCTCGATGCCGGATTCATGGGCAGCTATGCTTCTTCCAACCTATCCCAATGTAATCTAGTATCCGGAGTCACCGTTTTGGCTGCTTTTGCGGATTATCTGAAAGAGCCTTGGAAAAAAAACGACATCAAACACGGACTCTTTACCAATCTCCCCTACTTGAGGGATTACGAGGAGGAGCAGCTGATATTCGGGGAAAAATAACTCCCGGTTCCATTTATGCATACATCGACCAAGCATTAAGTCCATTTGAGCCCCGTTTTTTAAAACAAATGTCAATCTTTGATATGCCCCCCTCATATCGATAATGCGACGCTGAGGAAGCTGACCGAATATTTCAGAGCGCCCGGTGCAGCGTTTTCATTAGATCCTTCTTACGAATTTACAAATAATCCCAATTGTAAACATATTGTGAAAGAACCTTATACCATACCAGAACATGTGGAATTATTCAAACACCTCCAGCAATTCAACTGTGCGGGCTTGCTTGTTCCCGTGGACGCTGAGTACATGTATTTTGCCGCCATGGAGAACAAATCATGTTGTTTGACTCCCTTTGGGGATGCATTATTGGCACATGATTCAAAAAAAAAAGATGATTTAAGGAAAGATGAAGGCTATCTTCGACTTTCGTGAATATGAAAGAAGAGCGGAATGCGCTCCAGATGGATATTGTTATTCCATTATGAACGTTGTGCAATCACGAGATGTGGAACTCATTCCTGCGGCTCTCTAGGGCATCAATGAAAGATAAACAAGATGGCCGGGTGATTATCGATTGTCGGCAGGCCATAGATGAGTCAATGCCATTTTTCATAAGCATAGAGGAAATCGTTATGGTCGACTCTTGAATGAACATGAAAAATTTCATCTACGGCACGACCAGCTATTTTAGTTAAACGAAATAATGAACCGTGGATGGAGCCTAACGAAATTGAAAATACAATATGGGTTTTGCAAAAAGAGAAATTTCATTATTATTTCCTGTTTTATTTGACTTCTAAAATCTCTGTCGCAAAAGCGGATGAACGGCAATATAGGCTACGAAATAATATCAAAGAAAAATAGTGACCTATATACTTAGCTAACAAGTAAATAACTCTAATTTTTATCTATCTTCCATGATCCATGCGTTCAGATCGATATATTCCGGTGGGGCGGATTTTCCTTTCAAGTCGTCAAAACAGCAATCCGCCATGCGCTTGAATATTTCCGGATATTGCTGAATGAAGTTTTTTGCACTCTTGCATTCATCTTTTCCCCCCCAACCGCAGGGGGGCGAGAAATTGTAAATGATCTGGAGAGAATCAAGGAGATTCCGGAGATTGTTTTCCACTTGTTCCGGTTTACTGTTGCTTACATGGAAAGCGTACGCACAAGTGTCGATTCCTTGCGCCCGGTTTTCCTTAAGCAGCAACGACGGATTGACCCGGAGACGTTTTTCTTGAGGACAGTTTTCCTCTGTATGCCGGCTTTCCCGGCCGACGTTCCACGGCATTCCGAGAATTCCCGTCCGGACGGAAGGATAGCGTTTTTTAATGCATGAAGCGAGAAGAAGGCAGGCAACGGCTTCTTCTGCCCTCCCTGCCAGGAGAATGCGCTTCGCATGCGGGGTGGCGGCGAGAAATTCAAGGATATCCCGTTTCATGTTGTCCAAATGGTCTTCCAAGTTCCAGGAAGAATAACGGATACGAACGACGGGACGCCCCGTTGAATGCAGCCACGGTTTTTCCGGGGCGCCGCAGAGAGCAATGACATATTCATCCGCAATAGAAGAGTCCGGCGCCATGAATGAATAGGAAGAGAACCAGTAATTACCGTCCTCTCTGCGAAGAAAGGTTTCCTTTCCCCAGTAATCCCAGCCTATGACGAGTTTTTGTCCGAGTATTCAAGGATTTCGCCTCCATCGTTGCAATTTAAACGCTTTCCCCTGTTTCCCGTGATGCACAAGCCATCCGTCCAATCCTGCTGGCGCAAATGAATAAGGGAGGAGGCATGGAGAGGAGATTGAAGGAAGGCGGTTTCTTCCTTCTTCCGTAAACGGTAGGCGCCTTCTTCCATTTTCGTAAAGGTTTCCACGCCCCATTTATCCCATTTCAATGTGATTTCCACTCCGGTCAGAGACAGCACGTCGGCTTCATCCCGAGGGCCGTCCAGGCGCATGGCCCGTCCATTGCCGATTTTCATGCATCCTTTCCAGTCAGAATGGATGATGATGTCCACGAGGTGTTCATCATTTCCGGCATCTGTAGAAGCACCGTTCTGCATTTTCCGGAATTCCTCGGAAACAGTACCTCCCCGCATGATGGAAGCATTGCTTTTTTGCATAATCAGATGGCTGTGAATTCCCCGCTTTTTCAGATAGGGAGCTATGTCAGCACACCCGTGTTCCAGCATGACGGTCTGGAATAGCTGGTCTTCCGCAAAGCCAAATTGATAGAATCCAGTTTGCCTTAAACAACGGTACATGGCTTCCTTCATAGCCGCGCGGTCGGTTTCCCAAGCCAGCAGATCCTCCATGACCCGCCGCGACATGATTTGAGCCGGCCCCAGGGCCAGCAGGAGGATTTTTTTTTCCAGATAAGGGTATCCTTCATGCCGTTTCAGCCACAGGCCCTCCCCACGGTGGCAGCTTGAATAACCATCGGGCAACAGGGCATGAAAATCGGCAACATGCCGGAAGTAGTCCGGGTCATAGAAGTCATCATCGTCAATCTTGGCAAAAAGGTCATAGGATGAAATATCCAGGCCACGGACGGTATCCATAAAGTTGGTAAGCTGGTTTCTGTTAGGGCAGAGGCGCAGCGTCACTCTTCCGGCATCGATGAACGGCTGCACATGGGGAAGCAGAATCCTGCGGGCCGTTTCAGCTGAAACTCCCTTAACTGCTGCAAATACATGCAGATGTGGATAGCTCTGGTTCATCATGCAGAGAATCTGGCGAAGGAGGTCTTCCACCCGCTTGTATGATGCAATGCATGCCGCCATATTGAATGGCCGTCCAAGTGGCCGTTTCTGAGAAGGAGAAACTGTTTCCGAAACCGTCCATGGTTTCCCATCATCATACCGCGGCATAAAAAACTCCCCGTGAAGCAACGGTTCGTCCTTTCCCTCCATGGAGGCAGGCTGCCGCCCGGCATTTCCCTCCCTGAAAATTTTTTTTTGAAAACAAGGCAGCTTCATCCAGCAGGCCATCCACGCCGATCTGTCCCTCGTCAAACAAGGGGCCCTTGAAGTAGGAGAGGTATTCGTCAACATTCCTGTCCAGGTGCTCCACATACCGGACCAGTTCCGCATGATTGCGAAAATCACGAGCATTGATGAACCGCCCGGGGTTGAATTCGCGGCAGGCATCCGGTGCTCCCCAGTAGACGGGCAGGCTTCCGGCAGCAAAAGCATCCGTCAGTTTTTTGCGTTACGTAACCGGGGGAAGCATAGTTTTCAAACGCTATGGTGAATTTGTACCGGGAGCAGAATTCGACTTTGTCTTTAACGATCATGCCCGTGTTGTTCAGAAGCTGGCCGGAACTGTCTACGTATTTGTATTGGGAAAGAGTTTCCAAAAAACGGACGGCTTCCCGGAATTCTACCCCGGAATAGACGAAATTACAGAATTTTTCATGCCGGTTGAGAATATCCCCTGGAACGGAGGAGTATTGTTCAATGTGACCCGTCCTGCGTATATAGTCGGCGTTTAACCACGCAGGAAAACGAAAATGACGGTCCCCGGAAAGCGTTCCATCTCTCAGGCTTGTCAGGGAATAGCATTCTTCCTTCCAGCGCGGCAAAACAGGTTCTTCCGTATAAAAAAGACGAGGACCTTTAAAGGAACGTGCAGCATTTCCAAAGATTGAATAAATCAGCAAGTCGGCACGGGCCAGGTCATCCACAAAAAACAGCGCCCAAACGTTCTTTCAAGATCAGGCCCAGAATGTGGTTTTGCGGTTTGAACCCGGATTCAAAGTCGGTAAAAGCTATGCAAACGGGAGAGTCCATCCGAGTGACGTGAGATAAGAGTTTTTCCGAGAAAACATGCGATTTCCTGTCCAACCGGCATCAAACGGAACTAGTCCAGGCGGAGATGCGCATACGGGCTTTTTTGCCTCCTGCAATAACGGCAGAATACGAGAGAGAAAGCACTCCTGCAGAGCCGGATTTTGAGAAAGAGGGATGACTTCATCGTCATGAAATTCCCGGATGACATTTTTGTATTTAGCCGTTTTCATGAAGTGCATCCAGCAGGCATCAGGATAAGGGGTCACCTGCGGATGAGCGGTTATATCCACTTCGTAAGGCGCCGCAATTCCAAAGCGGGGGCAAGTTGTTCATGCCGCAGATGAGGGAGTCGCCACCGCCATTTACAGGCCGAGGACCATAAATCATCAATCTTTGCTGATGAACCAGGGGTATTGTGCCCCCGGATGGAAACGCAATCCTCCGGACCGGATATCATTTGAAAGGCCGCTTCCAGTTCCCGGGTAAAATAAATTTGGTCAGCGTCTATTTTAGAAACGCAAAACAGCTGCCCTTCATAAAGACGGCGAATGAATTCCATGCCGAAATTCAAGTAGGTGTCAATTCTGTTTTTCCCGGGGAAGGCTCCTCAAGTCATCCACGGAATGAGGAGGAACGACATGATGCGGATAATGAAGAAAGCTGACCCGGCATTGACAAGCGTGGCAAAGGTGATGTTCCCATTCCTTGACCAGGTCAATGCTGCGGTCATCCATATCCGCCCAGAACACCACAACGTGGTCCAGAACGGGAGCTACGCTCAACAAACATGGGATAACAGCGTTTTCTTCATTGAGAACACGGAGAAAACCTATCCGTTTCATGTTTTCGGCCAATTTTGTTTTTTGTGCTTGGCATTCCATTTTTGATTAGGGATTTTCATTATTGATGGATTTTGCGAAACGCCTAGGCGGGTATACGCAGATTTCTCACCTCCCCATGGTTCCCGCTTTCCGTTTCCATCATCCGGAACATTTCCTCAATCCAGGATTGAACCAATGCCGGCTTTTCCTTTACCAGATGTACGATTTTTCCGTGAACAACAGTATGATGTTCCTTGCTGCCAGCCTGATGGGCATATGTTTTCAGAAGGTAAGGAGCCAATCTGTTCGTCGCTTCTTCATCAAGAGTCCAATGTTGACTGGTACTGTAAAAGGCAAACAAACAAAGTCCGGAGGATTCCGGCTGCTGAAGCAGTTTGAGAGGATCTCCATAACGCTCCAAAAGGTTTTTAAACGGTCTTTTTTTTCCTTATCTGTTCATGAGATGGGGAAACTCTTATTCCCCGGTATACAGGAGACTGTCCACTTAAATCCACCGGCCATGGGCATCCCCACACGCCAATATGAAGATGCGGGAAATCCTTTTTCAATCGCTGCGCCAGAATAAGGGCTGCAAACGCATCCTTGCAAATCCCCATCAGCAGGACGGATTGAAGCCGGGGCATCTTTCGTACTCCTTTTCAACATCACGATACATGCGTTCCAGCAGCAGCAACCCCTCCCATTGATGATACCTCATGCCGATAAAAGGACGGCTGGAATGCCGGAACACGGAGTTATAGCCGTCATACGGGTTGATGAGCAATTCCCGCGCGTATTTGTTCACTTCATTGATGGTAGAAGAATAATGATAGTCAAGGTACCGATATTTACCCTCTTCCATCCTCAGAAATTCTTCAGTCCCCCAGTTATCCCATTTAAGAACGAGTTTGTTTTCATCATGTTGAAGTATGGTTGCGTGGTCATTGCGGTGAAACCGGCGTCCCCGTTTTCCATTCATCTGAAATTGGTCTATCCACTGAGGATGGCTGATGAGAATGGTGTCCACGGGAAGCAAGTCCGGTGCGGGAACATTCCCCTGGGAAGAAACCGGAGGCGCCGGGGCGGAGTAATGAAATTCACCGGCGGCATCTTCCAGAATGGGAATGACTCTTCCGCTGTCAATGAGGGACTGCATGTAGGCATTTTCCGTTGGCGCATGATGCTTTGAAGAACCCGCGGCCCTCAGGTTCATATCCGTATCTCCCAAATAGTAAAGCTGGGCTTCAGGGAATAAATAGTCAGCCAGACAAAGCGCCTTGCTCAACGTGGTAAAATTGCCCGTGCTGCGGTGAACTTCCCCCGGCATGAATTTCCAGTTTTCCAGCCCTTCCCTACAAGCAAATTCATTGGAATAGCCCAATTCTTCATTACTTTGTCGCAAGAGTCGACAAAGAGGAATAGTTGCGTTTCAAATCACGTTTATTTGAGACGATGCAAATACGTTTTTTATGCCCTTCTGAAGCCAGAAAACATTGACAGTCTTTAAATTCACCTAACCGTGACAAGGCTTTCCACTCTTCTTCCGTATCAATTTGCAGACAACAGGGAAAATCATTCCAGGGTAAGGGCAGGAACTGTCATCAAACATCGTACCCGATTCCAGAAATTTTTTTTCCGGGTAACAACATTAATATTTCCGTCAAAAAAATAGAAAAATTTCTTGGCGTCCTGTTCCCGATGCGCCAGATGGAAATGTCCCTCCATGTGACCAATCATTTTGGTTTTGCGGGCCGTGTAAGCGGGATTGAATTTTTCCCTTTTTCCATGTCTTCCGCCATTTGGCGCAACAGTCCCCGACGACGGAAGGGAGAAGTCGGCTGAAGTACGGCGAATATGTCACAGGAGAAACGGGTCAATACCTGGCGTACGCAATTTTCCATTCGGCGGTCGTCCACCGTCTCCCGGAAGCACCGGATGCCTTCCCGACGGCAGCGTTCCAGAACTTCTTCACTGTCCGTACTGACCCATTCAACAAGCGCCTGTTTTTATCCGGACAGCGCTCCGAATGTTTTTTAGCCGGAATAATGGCCAGCTTGCGGATGAATTGGGAAGCCGTGTCCTTCCCTTCCGGACAGAACACGGGAAACGGAGTTGCCGCCAGCGATTGGGGCAGCAGAAGTTCCGCCTTTCCGTCCATTGTTTTCCGTCATCATGACGGGACATGACGGGATAGCCGTGATGCAGACGGCAAGCCTCCGTACGCGGCCTGCCAGTCCGGCATATATTCCCGCTGCATGAAATCATGGAAAAGAATTCTGCCAGACGGTTCATATATTCTCCGATGTCCGGCTGGCCCGGTACAAAAACGGGACCGTCCATATAACTGAGGTAAAGGTCTTCATCCTGATCAAGACGAATCACATATTCAGCCAGGGCCTCCGGGGTGGAAAAGTCCGCGGCATTGACGAACCGGGATGGATTGGCCTCCATCCCTGCATCGGGGGCTCCCAATAAATGGGAAGGGGAAAGAGCGGCAAGAGAATCAAACAGTTTTTCAGTCACGTAACCAGCAGCCGGATAGTTTTCAAAGGCAATCGTGAATTTGCAGGAGGAGCAGAAAGCTATTTTATCCCGAACGCAGGAGCCCATGTTGTTCATGACCATCCCGCCGCAATCTACATGCTTGTACCGGGAAAGCAGGCGCAGGAAATGAATTCTTTCCGGAGCATTCCCATTGGAATACACAAAGCTGCAAAATCGGGTATGCCTGGACAGAAGGGATTTTCTGTCTTTGGAGTATTGTTCTATTTTTCCCGTTCTTCTGACAGGGCCATTGTTCATCCAGCAGGGCATCCTCAAATGACATTCGGGATAAGGAATATCTCCCTTCATGAATGAAATGGCATAATCGCACTCATCCCAACGCGGTTTGACGGATTCCCCCGTATAAAAAACTCGAATCCCTTAAAGTTCTGATGTTTTTCTCCAAAAACGGAGTAGATTAAAAAATCCGCCTGCTCCTGGTCATCCACAACGGTCATGCCCAGTCTTTCCGTCAAAACCGCGGACAGAATATTATCATGTGGATCAAATCCCGGCCAGAAGTCCGCAAAAGCGGCACGTTTGACCTGCCGGGGAATTTATATCTGTTGCCTCAACCATGCGTGACCTCCGTGTTTTTGAAGAGATTTATCCTTTACGATCATTTTTACTTTCGGTTTGATCGCCATGAGATTTTTTTGATTAAAGTCCAATGTTTCAGGGAATAAATATTCAGGAGATAAAACAAGGGGATGCCGGCCAATCACATATTTATTGAGGTGGCTTTCATCGTGCCAAACGGCAATGACACCGTCCTCAAGATCCCGCCTGACGGCATCCGCCAACTCCCGGCACATGCGGAGATAGTCTTCAGCCCTTCCCCCGTTAAAGCCTCCGGCGACATAATATTCTCCTTCGGAATGGAGCACCCGCGCCCGGGACATTCCATTTTTTCGTAGGGGTAAGTGGAACGGGGGCGTTGGTAGTACCCCGGATGAAGCGTCACCATGAGACCCTGCCGGTTCATCGGGAAAATTTCCTGACCGACAGGCCCTACGGGAAGCAAAGTTCCATTCATGAAATAAATGTAGTCATATTGCTGCAATTCCTCCCGAACGGTTAAAAAAGTCTCAAACCTTCTCAAAGGTTTCCATGGGCCACGGATAAAACGGCTTGCGGACAAGAGTCACGTCATCGCCGGTTTCCACTTCCGGATGATCCGTGAACAGAAAATAATGCACATCATGCCCTGTCAGGAAATATTGTTTGGAGGCCGCATAAAACTCCTCCCAGAACGTCATATAACGCCCCGTGGCTATAAACAGGACAGCCACTTTTTTCCGGGGAGAAAAAGGTTCCTCCTGTCTGCCGCCGCTCGACAAATAGAAGGTTCCATCCTCCATCTTTTTAAACGCCTCCACCCCAGCAATCCCACTTGAGAGTTATTTTCTCATCAGTGACGGAGAGGACGTCCGCTTCGTCGTCCCGTTCAAAACGGCGCGCCCTGTTCCCAAAGACACGGACAATATCATGCCATTGCGGATGATGCACTTCTATGAGACGCTCCTCATTAACCTGATTCGTAGAAATGTTCCAGTTTCTGCCCCGGAAATCTCCCGGAACCAGCCCTCCGCGCATCACGGAAGCATTGCCGGTCTGAATCGCCAGATGCATTGGCAGGGCCATTTCCTGTACATACCGGGTGCGGTTGCTGCTTCCGGTATCCAGCATCATCATGTGCATGAAGTTGTCTTCCGTAAATCCATACCCGGCATGACGGAGCCTGGGCGAGATCTGGGATATCATGTGAGGATTGGTCTCACAAATTATTAATTTTTCCAGCACATCCCGGCTCAATACCAAGGTGGGGCCAAAGCAGCCGAAAAATCCGTTTCCGGAGAAGGGATACCCTCCACGCACGCTTAGATATTCGCCCGGCCCGCAATAAAAGCTGCTGAATTCCGGCGGAAGATGCAGATGGGGAATTTATTGACTGACTTGAAATAATCCCTTCCGTACAAATCATCGTCGTCAATTTTGGCGAAAAGATCGTAATCGGAAACGTTCAAATCCCTTATCGTGTCCAAGAAATTGGATAGCTGGTTCTTGTTGGGGAAAAGCCGCATCGTCAAACGGCCTTCGTGAATAAAATGTTCAAAGAGAGGGAGCACTGTTCTGCGGTACGTGCCTTCCGGTATCCCCTTGACAGCTGCGAACACATGAAGATTCGGATAGCTCTGATCCATCATGCACCAAATCTGCCTCTGCAAATCCGTCAGACGCTTATAGGATGAGAGACAAACAGCAATTTTGCAATCGGGTCTCTGCTTAGTCCGTTCGTGCTGGTAAAACAGATTGTGGCGGGCCACACGGATCTTGAGGTCTCCATGGCTGTTGGCAGCCTCCAGGGCAATATCAGTCGGCAACCGGTAATCGGCAAAAACCCGGGCCACCCTGGGGCGTCGGGCAGCAGGGATGACGAGAGCATGCGTTCCCCCCATACGTAGGAGGTATTGGCATCCGTCTTTCCCGTTTTGAAATCTTCAAACAAGATTTCATCAGATTCCCCCAGAGCCCTTGCGGAGACCATACTGCATGATGGAACAGCCGGAAAATATCCGTCTCCGGATGCTCCTTCATTTCCTTCCTGAGAGCCGTTTCCAAGCGGGAAGAAGCCACCATCGGCACGGCATCGCTTTCTCCGAAAATAATCAGGTCACTCCCAGCATAATTTCTGTCCTCCAGAAGACGTATGAAAGATGCCCTCAGAGAACGGACGTGCGAACGTTCCGCAGACGCCGGGGACCGTCCCAGGTAGGATGCACTTTCCTCTTCCCGTGCATCCCTGAGGGGGGAAAGATCCGCGGTAGAGGGATAGAGCTCCAGCTCGTAACCCATCCGGTGCAATTCCGAAGCTCCCTCCGACTTTTCCCCAGGAGACACAATCAAAACACATTTCATAAAATGTACCTGTTAAAGTTTAATCCATTGCGGGCAGAAAATGTCCTGCTCGTCCTCAATCTTTCCGGTAAACCACTGTTTTTGAATAAAAACCCTCTGCTGGTCTCCAAGCCATGCCCCCCACCAGGAAAAGGAGGAACAGGAAAGGACGAGTTCCTGCATGGACGTCAATTCCCGGAGGGCGTCCAGCGTCTCATGCTCATCCATGACTATTTCAAAACGCGTTGCTTCCGGAATGCCCTCCATCAATTTCCGGGCCAATTCCGGAGAATCGGAAAAGACGACCAGCTTACTGATGTTGCCGGAAAGCCTCCGTAAAGCTTCATTAAGAAAGGGAACATCCGGCGTATGGTACATGTCTGTACGGTCAAGATAGTCCCCCATCCTTATATGAACGCCGGCCACGCCCTCCTGGACGGGAGCAATAAGAGGAGCAAACAGGGAACGGATTTCTTCCGCAACATCCTTGAAATACCGCTCACTCTGGAAATACCCTCTCAAGGCGCCGTAGCGAACCGTTTCAGGAATGGGATGGTAGGAAAATCCGGGCTCCCTGTATGTCACGGGATCGTTATATCCGCCGTCCGGGCACAGCGAACAGGCCTCACCCAGATAAGTCATCAGCTCCCAGGTCTCGGAACTGTATCTCCAGGGAATACGGCATCCCACACCCAGCCGGAGAGCATGCGCATAGGCAGCAGCTATCTGGAACAGATGATTGCACGTACGCGAGCCGGGCATAAACTGCGTCGTGACGTAACCGGGAGATGCCGGAACAGAAGCGGGACGCAAGGATAAAAATTTACCGGTAACAGTCTTCTGCGGTTTCCGGGCATCCAGGCAAACCGTGCCCAGCAGGTCAAAAGGATGTTCATCCCTGTCGGATCGCCTTTCAAGACACTGAAGGTGCAAATGGCGGGAATTACCCGGAGCATGCTGGGAAACCTGGAACCCCAGCTCTTCCAAAACATAACTCAGGAAATCGGCAGACCACAGGGATTGTTGCTTGTAGACTTCCATAAATGCACACAAATCATTCTCCGGAGTGTGATTTCCTTTCCCCTGTTTCTTCATGTATTGCCTGAACGCGGGCGTCATCACCCCGCGCATCAGGCGCACGTCCCGAAAACTTAATCGTAAGATTCCTCCGGGTTTTAGAGCACGGAAGGCTTCCGTGAAAAATCGGCAGGCCTCTGCAGACGTTACTGTTCCAATGACATGCTCCAGATAAAAAGCGTCTACGGAATCGTCCTTCCACGGGAGCGGCCTGGTAATATCATAATTGGGAGCGTCCAGATTCAACCAGCCATTCAACCTCCGGGTGCCGCACCCCAAATGGATATACAGCAGAGGAGATTGGTCCATGATTTCCACGTTGCCGAAAGAAAGACGGCGTTCAGCCCATAACCGGGCCAGGGACGGCATGTCCGACCGCTGGAATATCTCCGTTTCAGACCCGATAAACCGTTCTCCCTCCAAAAGGAGCTGCTCCATAGGCCACATCTGCCATTTCAGCTTCAGTTCACCCTTGGAGCCAATGCTCCACCAGCCATAGCAGGAAGTATCCCGTCTCCTGAACGCCCCGTTGGAATAAAACAGCATTTCCCCTTTCCAATGAAGATGAACAACATCGCACACAGCGGAGGGAATTTTGTAATTAAACGAATACAGGGCCTGCATGATGTCGGGAGAACACCAGTGGGCCGTTACCATGTCATTATCCGTTCCGGGTAATAAACATTGGACATGTAAAGCCGTTTCGTGGATTTCAAGCGGCCTCCGAGCCTGCCTGCCAGGTCAACCGGCTCAATTCCAAATACGTATCGTCATCACATTTAAAGAGCCATTCAAATTCGTAATTCTCCAGCGCGTAACGAAAGAAGGATTTCACTTTTGCGGGGAGCTCGTTGTAGCCATCGGGCGCATCAAGCCCCACCGTATCTTCTTCTTCCCATCCGGTCTTGCCATGCTCCACCATCTGCCTCCAGCCTCCACGGTTGTCCACCACAAGCACGCTTCCGCTTGCCATGGATTCAAAACCGACACGCGGCCAGTTCTCCGTCGTGTCCGTCGGCTGGAGCACGATTTGGCAGTGCTTGTAAAAAGTCCTGCTGGCTCACCTCCCTCTGGTCGCGGGCCGTGCGTATCCAACTGTAAGGCTCTCCGATTTTCTTCCGGCTCCTCTGGTCAAACCCCAGAAAAAGGCCACGCTTGAAGACAGGCGCCACGAAATATTCATAAATATGGAGCGTATTGGCCGCAAATTTGTCCGCGTCCTGGCGCGAGATGCGCCCGCAGCCGAAGTATTCCTGCGTCCTCTCCTCAATGAAAGGGAAGGATTCGTTGTGGAAGTAAGGCTTGAACGTCATGAAAGCAATGGTAGGGTCGTCGTTGCAGCGCTTGAGCAGGGGCATGTTCTTCTGCCTGACTTCCTCGTTCTGGTAAAGGAACATGGCAATGAGCCCCTGCTTCATGAGTTCCTTTTCCTTGTTGAAAAGCCAGGTCATGCAGTTGACAAAGATGGTGCGTTTGGTGCGCTGGCGAATGGCGGGCATGTTTTCCAAAAAATTCTCCGTTGCAAAATCCGATGATGGCATCCCCTTCCTGCAGGACTGTCCAGTCATTGGGAGCGTGGATATGGACGCCCAGACGGATCATTTCCAAATAAAGGGCTTCATTTTCAAATCCGCCGTTGGTGGGGATGATATGCACGTCAATACCCATGTGGAGCCAGACCAGAATCTGGTGGTGGAGTTCGGTTCCCGCGCCCCCGTAGAGACTGGGGGAGCCGTTGACATAGATCTTTTTCAATGTGGTGCTCATGAAATAATGGAGTTAGATGTTGAACAGAATTCATTGATGGACGCTAGCACGCTGCCTTTTAAGCTGGCAATGGGTAAAATTTTTTGAAAATATGGCAAAGAAATACGTGCCACCGGAGAAGAATCCCCTCCCTTTTCCCACGTTGCCATCCGCCTCAAAAACTCACCAAATATCATAACGTTCCCGGCGTGTTTACGTTGTTAGTTTTTGATTCATGGTAGTCGCAACCATTGAACAAACATCATTTCATTACCATGAACAACACTTTCAACATCGGCGCCATGGACACCGTCTACCCCTTCATTCCCATGTACCCCAACGGACAGCCCCAGGGCGACTTCCTGGTCAATGGCCTCACCGCTCCCAGTCCTTATCCCCAAACGCGCTGCTTCCTCTCCCACCCGTCACGAATAGTCCGGATACCTCAAGGTCATGGCTCCCGCCACCTGTTTTCTCCACCTTCACGCCCGCTCCTCCATTTCCCTTTCCATTCCCGCCAAGGATCTGGAACTCTCCACGGAGGCCGGTTCTTCCGCCCCTCTCCGCCGCCAGATCCAATTCGACCAGGGATACTACTGGTGCCATATCGTCCATCAACACCAGCCCGCCGCGGAGGACCAACAGGAGTTCTGCATTGCCCTGATATGCGACAAGGAAGGCGAGCCCGACCTGGACTATTACCTTTCAAAGGAGACGATGCCTCCCGGCAAGGAGGGAGAAACGGTGCTGACGCTGGTCAACCTGTACCAGGAGGTGGAAGAAGGGGACTCGTCGAGCAGTTCGGCAGGGGGAGGAGATTCCTTTGAGTTTGACCCCAAGCCCAGCAGCAGTTCGAGCTCTTCCTCCTCGAGCAGTTCGTCTTCCAGCTCCTGGCAGAGTTCTTCGGCTCCCGAGCCTCCGGATTCTTCCAGCAGCGCTCCATCGTCTTCCAGTTCGTCGTCTTCCAGCAGTTCGAGTTCTTCCTCGTCCAGTTCCTCGAGCAGCTGGTCGTCTTCCAGTTTCCACAGCAGTTCCTTGGTGCCTGAAACACCAACTTCCTCCAGCAGCGCTCCGTCTTCCAGCTCTTCCTCGAGCAGTTCCAGCAGTTCTTCTTCCAGCAGCTCGTCGTCGAGTTCCTCAAGCAGTTCCAGCTCCAGTTCCTCTTCCAGCAACAGTTCCAGTTCACTCTCTTCCTCCTCCAGCGAGCCGGAGGAAGGAGGTTGCCCATGCCCCTGTTCCTGTGATTGCGACGAAGACATCGAACAGTCCGATTGCAGCAAGAACACCTCCCATTTCTTCGGCGGCAACCCGGATGGAGCCGACGACTGCGAAGGCTTACTGGAAGTAGGAACCGGAGACTCAGGAGGGGCAGGAGGAAGTAATTTCCCCGTTCCCCGCACCCTTGCCGAACCTTCGGCCCTCTCTTCTATCACCCTGCGCTACAAGCATCCCCTCGAATGGCCAGAGCAATGGGCGCACCCTGCGCTTCTCGGCAGCCACCGGAAGGTCGTCTCCCTGGTCTCCGCCTCCGGCGTGGAAACCACGGCGGAAGCTTATTCCCGTCAGATGAAGGTGAACCGCCATCCCTCCACGGGAGCCATTCAAAGCATCTGGTCCAAGTCCCGGGGTCTGCTCCAGGCGGTTCCGGAAGGCAACAGGCTCACCCTGGAATGGTACGCTCCCGGCCAGGTGAGCAAGAATGCGCGCGGCTTTGCCGGCACGGGAACTCCCTACAAGACGGTCAGCTATGAATTGAGCTCCGACCAGGGCGTGCAGGTGATGGATATCGCCGAACAGAGGGAGGGATGCCTGTCTTCCGGACGCAGCGAAGGACGGAAGGCAACAAGGTGACGATCATTCAGGGAGAGGGAGACGAGCGCACCGTGCACACGGTGGAGAAAACGTGCTGCCCGGAGGCAAATGGGAATTGATTGAGAACTTGCGCGGCATCGATGAGGTGTCCCTGGAGATCAAGCCCGACGGCGGGTACACGCGCTACGAGTACGACGAGCAGGGACGGGTCATCTTGCAAGCCACTCCCTGGGCCGGAGGAGGTGAAAGGGGACACGCACGACTTACGCCGACTTGCGCTTTAACGACTTCAGGCCAGCCACGGAAACCGAGGTGGTCATTGCCGAGAATGGAGAAGAAACGGCGCTTCTCAAACGCACCTACACCTATGAAGACAGTCCGCAGGCCAGCCGCACGACCGTGACGGAAACCGCCCTGGGTTCCGACCAGGTCCATACGAGCATAGAGGAGACTTACGGGGAGGCAGCGGAGTATGCCTACGCCCGGGGGCGCCAGAAGATGAGCCAGGGCGTCAATGGCGTCCAGACGGTCTATTCCTATGAAGCAGCCGCGGAATACGGAGCCATTCACCAGGTGACGGAAACCGTGCAGGCCAACGGAAGCATCGTTCCCGGACAAAGCACCCGAAACGTGGAATACATCGCTGAGAACGGCGCCACCACCAGGAGAGAACAATACGTTCACACCGGAGAGGACTGGTCGCTGATTGCCTCGGAGGACTACGAGTACGACAACGAGCAAAGGCTCGTCAAGACGACGAAGGGCAACGGCCGCTTCAGCACGACGGAATGGATGTGCTGCGGCCCGTTGAGGGAAACCGATGAAGACGGCATCACCACCAGCTATGGGTACAACTCGGCCAAGCAGCTGGTGGAAACCATCCGCTCGGCGACGGAAACCACGCCCGAAACAATTACTTCCTACAGCTATGATGCGGCGGACAGGAGGATGGCCACGCGCCGCGACGTAGGGCCCATGACCAAGGTGGAAAGGACGGAGTATGATACTCTGGGACGGGCCGTTTCCTCCACCGATGTGCTCGGGCGCATCACTCGAATCGAGTACAGCGAGGACGTCCTTACCACCACCGTCACCACGCCGGCGGGAGCCACGCTGGTTACCAAAACCTATTATGACGGTACCGTCGTTCTGGAAGGAGGAAGCGGACAGCGAGAGGTAGAGACCCGGCTGGAGCTGACCGGGGAAGGCATCCTGACCACGACCTTGTCCAAGGGAGTAGTGCTGTCGCGGACACACAAGAACGGCTTTGGCCAGACCATCAGGCAGGAACATCCCAATACTCTAGGAGATTTTATCGTCACTCAAGAAACTTCTACAACGACAAGGGACAACCGGTTCGCACCGAGACGGAGGAGATGGCTCCTACGGTCACTGTCTACAATGAACTGGGACACGCCGTGAGGCGGATCGTCCAGCTGGACGGCCTCCATCCGGAGGACACCTCCAGAAACAGAGTATCAGAAACTTCCTCCTGTTACCGGATCCGGGAAGACGGCATTTACCGGGTACAGACTTCCACCACCTACAATGCCGACGGACTCCCCCTTACTCAAATCACGGAGAATATGGTTTCACAGCTTGATCCTGCACTAGAAAGCAAGACCATTACCACGGACATCTACGGACAGCAGAGCGTACAATGGACGGAGTACACTGTTCCAACCAGGCGCACCCGGTTCAGCCGCATTCCCACTTCCGATATTACAGCCGAGATCCTTGTCGTCGACGGGTTTATGGTAAGCCAAACGAATCATGCCGGGGTCCATTCCTCGCAGGAACGTTCTTATACCTCCACAAGAATGATTCTAAAACAAACCGATGCCAGAGGCAATGTGACGACGATTGAAACTGACTTAGACGGACGACCAGTCAAAACCACGGATGCAGCCGGCAACGTCACCACCACCAGTTACCTGTCCTGCTGTGACCATCCTGCCTGCATTACTGATGCGCTGGGAGGCACTGCTTGCTATTCCTATGACATCCGCGGCAGAAAGACAGCCGAATACGGCACGGCCATCCAGCCGGCCTGTTTCGCCTACGATGAAGCCGATCGTATGGTCTCACTGACCACTTTCAGGGCAGATCAAGGCGACATCACCACTGATCCTTCCGATCGAACCGACGGGGACACTACCACCTGGATCTACGATCCTGCCACGGGATTGGAATGGAAGAAAACCTATGCCGACGGCTCCCGTGTTACTAAAACCTACGACGATCTTAACCGTCTAAAGACATTGACCAAGGCCAGAGGTATTGTTACCACCTACGCTTATATGCCACTGACCGGGGAACTCGCTTGCGTCTCCCATAGTGACAGCACTTCTGGATGGGAGTTTACCTACAACCACTTGGGACAAATGACCTCCGTCCGGGACGCCTCCGGAATCAGGGAACTTTCCTATGATGCCTATGGCCGCATGATCCAGAAGACTTCCTTTGGAAGCGTGGAAAGCTGCATCCAGGAAAAATACGACCCCTTGGGACGTTCTGAAGGCTACCGCCTGATGGTCGGCAGCCAAACCGTGCAGCACTCCCATCTTGACTATGATTCCAAAGGTGCCATCATCGGGATGAATCTGGAAGGACTGGAGTCTTCCTTTACCTGGCAGTATGAGCCAACCAGCGGCTTCCTCAACCATCTCACCTACCCCAACGGCATGGTCCGCCAACACACCTACCATCCCAGGCTCAACCTCGTGGCCTCCATCGGTTATAAGATGGAGGGAAATGAGGAAACAGTTGTTGGGCATGAATATCAGTATGATGCCCTGACGCGTCCAGTTCAACGCCGGGACTCCTGGGATGGAACCACTCCTGCCACAGTAAGAGATTTTACCTACAACAGCCGCAGTGAATTAACTGGAGATCAACTCAGGGAGAGAGGCAGCTACAGCTATCGGTACGACAACATCGGCAACCGCAAGACTGTACGGGAACTGGAGGAAGAAGTATCCTACAATGCCGACTGTCTTAACCAGTACACGGACATACCAGAAATACGGAACCATCCATTCCCACTTACGATGCAGACGGCAATCAGACCAGGATCAAGACCTCGACAGGCATTTGGAAAGTGAGCTATGATGCCAATGACGGCCCTGTAATTTTTACCAGCAAAGACGGACGGACTGTCCTTACCTGCTCCTACGATTACCAGGGACGCCGCTTTGAGAAAAAAGTAGCAGTTAATGGTTCAACTGTCAGCCATGCATGGTATCTATACCAGGGCTATTTGCAGGTGGCCCAACTGGATTTGATGAGCCCTTCTTACAGACTTGTGAAAACCTATCTGTGGGATCCTACAGAATCGACTGCTACGCGCATCCTGATGATGACCAACTGGAAGGAGGATGGAACAAGTGTCAACGAGCATCTTTACTTCATGCATGATATGCTCAAAAACGTCACTTCCATCTTCGACTGTAAGCAGACGCGAAGGGCGCGCTATGAATATGCCCCCCTTGGAGTCCTAATCACGACGCAGGGCGAAAACAAGTTCAGGTTTTCCTGCGAGTTCATGGACGACGAGCTTGACCTGATCTACTACAATTACCGCTACCTGAATCCTACAGACGGCAGGTGGATTAACAGGGATCCTATTCGGGAATACGGAGGACGAAACTTATATGGATTTATCAAAAATAGAATTTTTAAACAACTTGATTATCTTGGTCTATATACATTAATTAATGCTACTGAATCTGTAAAATACATATATCATGATGGACTGGTTTTTCCTTCAAATTTGTCAGATGCCTATGAAGGAACAATAGGTGATTGTCCAAAATGCGGATGTGTGTTAGTATGGATTCATGGTTATAATACTACTCTAGCAGAAGCGATGACAAGATTTGAAGTGGTTGAAAAAGCTTATAAGAGTTCGGAAGGAAAATGTGATGTTTATGGGTTTGCGTGGAACGGAAATCCTGGTGCTTCAAACTTTAAAGACGCGGTAAAAGGTTCTAGATTTACAGGATCAGGTGCATTTTCTCATTTTCTTAGAGATTTAAAAGCCAAATGTCCTAACATAAAAGTACATATCGGAACTCATAGCTTAGGAGCTGGAGTAGCTCTTGAAGCATTGGCTCATGGGGAAGATATCGGCAATATAGGCAATGTTTTCTTGGCCAATCCTGCAGTTGACAATGAGTCTCTGGAACCAGGAGAAGAATTTGAAAAAGCTCCTGCTAATGCTGATTCTATTCATTTAGCAATCAGCAAAGAAGATGATATTTTGGAATTCGTTTATCCACTTTCCGAATTCAATGTGGCTCTGGGAGAGAATGGCCCAGATCATCCTGAAAATGTGCCAGCAAATGTAATAACTCACGATTTTACGAATGACTTTGGCGACAACCATGGCGCTGTTTATATCCCTTCTAATAATTCAATTTTTTGGAATATAGCCAGCGGATTATTTAAATGATGAATAGATTACGTATTTCTCATAATTTAATTATGCTAGTTTTCTATGAAAATAAAAAAATGAACAATAAATTGGGAATAGTAAAATTTCTGATTGGAGTTAGTATATTTATAATTACATTATTCATATTTTTTCCTCTTCCGTTTGTTTATACCTGTCTTTATATCAAATATAGCGTAAATCCATCCGACATAACCCCAGAAGTTTTTGAAAAAACAGTTGATAAGAAACCAAAAGATTTACATAGCTTGTTAAGCATTTTTCGTAAGAAAAGCACATCCATGAATCAATATCTTTCTAAAATGAAAAATATTGATGAAATCCGCGATGACTTAAAGAAAGGAACGCCATACCTAATGAATAAGGTTAAATTTGATAAAATTAATTGGTTTTTAGTGAAAAAGATAAAGAAAAAAGTAAAATATATATACGACATCCCCCCTCTTCTCAACATGGTCTCAAGCAGAGGGAATGGGTAATTATGATGCAGTTGGTTACTTTTTTCTTGATGATGAATTGAAAATTCTAGGATGGAGTAAAGAATGACGAATTCTATCAATATGCTATGATTACTTTTTAGTGCGGGCCTCTACGGAAATTGATTAAGTCACTAAAATAGAAAACAAATACCTATAATTTCAGCAACATCATCATTACGGTACAGTGAATAAAACATGAAAATTTATTCTACACTTCAAGAATTTAATCAAATTTTTGTATTGTAACATCGCTATCTAGCGCCAAGTGATGGAAAACAGTCCTTTAGAAAATATAGGAAAGAACATTTTGGATTTGCAATGTCATGAGTTCGGTCTTTAACAGGAAATGCTGAAGACGGCAGAGCAGATTACAAAGACATAAGTCATCGACGCAAGATGGGAAGTCCCTCATACAGGAAAAGGGAGAGTATAGGAACCTTTCGGGAGTGGAAAATCACTGCTTTTTAAAATAAATTTCATTCACATTTTATTTTAAAAGCATGCAACTAACACCCGTAAATAATTCAATATCATTTGTTAGCAGAATTTTATATATATTTAATTGCAGTGACGTGCTGCTGGGTAATTCCTATCTGTAGCGTGATCAAATTGAATATACTTGAAAAATTTGGAAGAATATTGAATAGAAGCTTTATAACAAAGGATTTAATTATATGGGATATTGTTCCTCTTTTTCTCCTTGTAACCCTGAGGATTCCCAACTCTGACCGGATCGATAAAGGAGCCAGAAAATTTGTCCATGTCTGTGTGAATAATAGAATCATTCATGGATCAATTCTTCCTCTCTCATAATCATGTTGCAATTGATATTAGTGTAAAATCAGATCCTTCTTCAACATTCTTCACTGCCTTGATGCTGGACAAATTCAATCCTTAAACTTAACTTCTGATCTGTTCCCTCTTGGGAAACAGCCTGATGAACCTTGCAAATATGGCGGAGCCATTACCACAAGCAAAAAAGAAGCTTCTGATGAGGAAGAACAAGCAATTCTGGAAGCCAGCGAAGAAAAACCAACAGGGAAAATACGTAATATCACCTCGTGTTCCAATATAAAAGCATGAGGCAATGATTAACCGCAAATGAATAGAACGAATCCGGTGGAAAAACAATCCGCAAACCTATGCAAAAGAAAGGAAAATCTTAGAAGCAAAATACCAGCCTGGAAAGGGCAACACCAACAGGCCGGAGAACAGACGAAATTTGGAGCTGTAAGTTCAGGCACGAAGAACGCAGGATGGATAAACGGCCCGTATCCTTTTTCATCTGCAGCCAATACAGGCATGAATACCTGGAACTTGGCACATCCAGCAATTACTGCAGCATACAATTCAAAGAAACTATCGAAAGGCTTATAATACAAAGAAAAACTATCGGACTCTAAAGCTATCGGCTATAATAATTATATGGCCATGAACCTGATCAGATTCCTCCTTGTTCCTGTAGCGATATTTTTATGGCTGGGATGTTTTATTATGGCTGAAGACACTGCCCCACCTGATAAGTGGACAACCTTTGGTGAAGGCGAAGAACGGGAACGTTTTTCCAACTGCTTTGTCATCAGTTACCCAGACAGCTTTATCATTGATCCTACTAGTGGAATTTCGTTTAGTCGCACTATAGGAAGGGATGCTCCCATTCCAGAAGAAAACTTGCATACCCTTGTATTAAACAATGAAAAAAAAAATCATTAGAAGTCAGGGCTTCAACCTACGGGTTTTTAACTAAGGAGTTTTATGTCCCACGTGGTTTTGAGTCTCCAAGGGAAGTCATACTGACTGACTTTTTCAGGAATGCATTGACCACCAAAATTATCAGAACACAGTATTACGATTTGTTCTACAGTGAAACAGACAAGGAAGTATTCGTACTTTTCCTGAATCGAGATAAAGACTGGAATGCAAATTACCAAACACTCACGTTTTTGTTTAAAAATGGTACCACATTTAAAGATCATGCGAAAATGGTGGAGAAAATTATGAAAAAATTTATCCCAAGTTTCGCACGTCAAGATTAGCTCGTATGATATTAAAAAGTTATTTGTCCTTATAAATAAAAAAAGAGTAAAGGAACCTTATGTTATTCGAATTTCTTAACTAATATTTTGATTTTTAAATGATAAAAGCAAATGTATGCCTCCTTCGGAGGTCTGTTCACTGCTGAAGGAGTCACATCCCACTTCTCTTGCGAGTTCACAGAAGACGAGTTCGAACCTGTAGTTCAAAATTTTCAACCAATTTTTGAACAAATAACTCCTGTTGTCCCACTACTGAACTGGAAGGGGAGGATTAATACAACTGGAGGCCAAGGATGTTTATGGGAAAATTTTGGACTTAATCTCAAGGTCGGGTTTTCTGGTGTGTGATGGCATATTGACAACTCCATATTATGGAGTATAGGATGTATGATATTAGGTTCCCAATATCTTGAGGGAAGAGCCACGCCTGATATTTATAAAGTGCATCCAAGTTATGTAATTCCGATACATATTTTTAATCCCAATGATTCTTTATTGAAGGCAGAAGATTTATCCAATTTGGTTGTTGTGTTAAATGTAAATTAAAGAAATATCATTCTGTAAAAGCTGTTTACAAATCATAAAATATTATTTATCTATTTTAAGCATAACACAAATCTATATATGATTCTTGTTTTTCTCCATAAGAATCATGCACATGAACTTTTAAAATTATAGATTCATCATAAATTATTTAACATGAAAACTAATATTATATCCCCTTTAGTTATTCTGGCATTGAACTTATTAGGATCCTGTACATCCATATCCTCAAAAAAAAAAGAAGAAACAAGAAATTCCTATATTACACCTTATTATCTACATTACAATACCCCTGCCTATATTGTAGGAAAAGATATGATCAAAAAATCATTAAAATCATACCTGGATTTGTCGTCAAACATGACTCCACAACCAAATCTTAATCCATATGATAAAAAAATGGAATGGAGGCGAAACAGCTCTTATGTTAGCGGCAGCTATCGGGGATATTGATACCATGAAGAAATTACTCGAATTAGGGGCTGATATTAATGTTGCTTCAAATGAAATGAAGCTACCCTCTATGACCTTTCCCTACAAAGAGACTGCCTTACATTATGCTGCTCGTGCAGGACAAATAGATGTCTACAATTTCCTGATTAAACAAGGAGCTAACCAGAAATTGAAAAATACTGACAGAAAAACAGCCAAGCAATTACTGGAGGCTAAATTAAAAAATAATTAAAATTATCCTGTCTCTTCGGAATGAAATTTATAATAAAATGGATAAAAAATAATAAGAAAATCAGTTTCTCTATTATAGCATTATTGGCTTTGCTCATCTTTGTCCTTTATCCTGGCAATGATATTACATGCCTGGACATAGTACCCCCTGCGACAGCCAATGTTCAATCTGCCCAGGCCGGAGATGTGTTAAAAATGGATATTCCCCATTCGGAACACAAGCTCACCTTGATTTTCATTCCAAAAGGAAGCTACCCAATTACAAAATCTGGCCATCGTACGGAAATTACTTATCCCTACTGGCTGGGGAAGTACGAAATCACACAGGAGGAATGGGAAAAGATGATGGGATGGATCCCGATTCCGGAATTGGAAGACAGATGGACCATCACAACGGGCGCACGGTACCCCATGTGCCAGGTATCCTATGATGAATGCCTGGATTTTTGTGATCGATTAACCGAGATTGCACGACAACAGGGGATTCTTCCGGAAGGATATTGCTTTTCCCTGCCTACGGAAGCACAGTGGGAATTAGCCTATTCCTGCGGCAAGGAAATCGTTCTTCCCGATAATCTTGAGGAAGTAGCATGGATGGATCTTCACGATGCCAATACAGGGGCCTATCCTGTGGGACAAAAAGAACCCAATGCATGGGGGTTTCATGACATGTTGGGCAATGTATGGGAGTTATGTGCGGATTTTTATCATTCTCATCGTTTGCATGGCCGTAATCCCGTCAACTGGAAAACGGATACCGGCAATTTATCAACCGATACTGGTTTATCAGTCACCTCCCTCGGGGGAGGAGTGTTTTCTTTCATACCCGATAATGAGAAAGAGATACCTCGTGAAAGATATCATGCTGATTCAAGAAGAGCCAGTACCGGATTGAGAGTAGCGTTAGTCCCGGTTCAGCAACATCAATTACTGAAAAAAAGGTTAAAACACTTACACCCTGTTCCGGATTGGTTGATGGACATTAGGTACTCATTTGAACTAATCTACATGTATATGAAAACATATTGGAAGACTTTAACGAATTTATGATCATTTGAAAAATATTCCTGTTTTTGTTTTGGACTATTTCCCAAATGCCGTACCAGTTTAACAGCCAAGCTTGGCGATTGTCGTTTTCAGACGCAGGAAATGCCAGTACATTGTAACACGGATAGTGTTCGGTTTGACAGCAGCGAACGAGCCGGCTTCTATTTCCGGCAAATCTGTTTCCCTTGCGCTCCGTGAATGCACTGGTTAACGAATTTCTCGCAGTCTTTCACAGCAGCAGCACTCTGGAAGGAAGTTAGCCTGCGGTCATCTGGGGCGGTAAGACGCCTACAAAACTAGAGAAATCTTTACGATGCCTACGAGAAGGGCGCTGCCATCCTGTCTTTTCAGAAAGGACTCATCAGAATAGCGTGAGGAAGAGGATTTTCGGAAATTCCCATCATCTCATTGCACGCTGCATTACTGGCTTGATCACTTGATTTCCTTCTGCATGTAAACGATGTCAAAGGTGCGGCCCAGTTTAAAGCCGATGTTTTTCAGGCGCCCGGCATGGATAAAGCCCTGGCTAGCGTGAAAGGACATGCTTTGTTCGTTTTCAGAGGATATTTCCGCAATGATGTGGCGGATGCCCTGCTTCACGGCATCCTCTTCCAGACGGCCCAGGCACATCCGGCCAATGCCCCGGCCAAGATGGGAGGGAGCAATGAAGTAAGTGACGGTGGCCGTTTCCCGGAATGTGGGTACAGGCTTATACGCACTCAGGACGGTCCGGCAGTCCACCACGGCATACGCCGGATAACCTTTCACGCGTTCCAGAATATGGGGATAAAAGGATTCCGGCAGTTCCGCATCCGAGAAAGCAGCCGTTCCGTTCATCACGTAATGGTTGAAGATACGGATGACGGCCCTCCCGGTGGGAGTCTGCCAACGGTTCAAATACTATTTTTTCCACCATATTCATTGCTTATTGTTTCACCGCAGTGCAAAGATTTTCTAAAGAATGGCTTTCATGCCTTTACATCCGTTCCCGCCTGCCTCTCCGGTATTTGCCAACCACTGCCGCAGGAATAAAAGGGCTTATGCGGAACACAGCCTTGCACTTCCTTTAAGACATTTCCAGCAGTAATTCCGTTCCGCCATTTTCAGAATAGCTGATTTTTCCTTTAAAAAGCATTTCGGCGCCCTGGGACCAGGCCAACGCCCGCCGTCAGCCTCCATCCGGTCCTTTTCTCCATATAAAGGACCGTTCCAGTAATTCCGGAACGGTCCTGAAAGACAAGGTTTTTGTTTTAACGGGTTACACGCTGTCCGGTTCCAGCTCCCGGCGGATGTATTCCGCCGTGGGGGAGTTCTTTTTGGCTATCTGCTCCGGGGTTCCTTCCGCCACGATGGTTCCTCCGGCTTCACCGGGGCCGGGGCCCATGTCGATGATGTAGTCCGCCTCCGCCATGATTTCCGTGTTGTGTTCGATGACGATGACCGTGTTTCCCTGGTCCGCCAGGCGGTGCAGCACGTCGATGAGCAATCTCACGTCCCGCGGATGCAGGCCGATGGAAGGTTCCTCAATGAGGTACAGGTCACCGGGCAGTTCCTTGCCCTTCATCAGGGCGTTCCGGCTGACGCGCCGCCCCTTGATGAGCTCCGTCACCAGCTTGAGCCGCTGGGCTTCACCGCCGGAAAGCGTGTTGGAAGCCTGCCCCAAGGTCAGATAGCCCAAGCCGGTTTCCGCCAGCAGTTTGAGCGGGTCTGAGATGCGGGGCTGGCTTTCAAAGAATTCCGCCGCTTCCGCAAAGTCCATCTGGAGCACGTCTGCAATGGTTTTCCCCTTGTACCTCACGGTCAGGGTGGCGGCATTATAGCGCTTGCCCCGGCAGGTTTCACACGGCACGTAGCAGGGGGCAGGAAGTCCATTTCCAGCTTTTTGCATGCCCGTGCCCTTGCAGGATTCACAGTTACCCTGCCCCGTGTTGAAGGAAAAGCGGCCGCGGTCGAAGCCCAGTCTGCGAGCGTCCGCCGTCTGCGCGAACAGGGTCCGGATATCGTCCAGAAAGCCCACGTAGGTGGCCGGAGTAGAACGTGGCGTCTTGCCGATGGGGCTCTGATCCACACCGTACACCATGCGGATGGTGTCAAAGCCGGAGGAGGTTTTCCACAGCTTTTTCTGGTCCCTCGTGAGTTTGTCTCCGATGGCCTGGCGCGCCACCAGCCGGATGGTGCCGGTCATCAGGGAGGTTTTCCCCGCACCGGATACGCCGGTGAGCACCGTCAGCCGCCCCTTGGGAATGGCCGCGTTCACGTCCTTCAGGTTGTGCAGGCGGCAGCCCTCCACCCGCAGCCACGCGGTTTCATCTTTTCTGGCCGGAATCCTGCGCCTTTTCCCGCGGTAGGGATGGCGCGGCTTATGATGCAGGGCCGCGCCCGTGACGGAGTCCGGCATGGCTGCCAGTTCCTCAAAGGTGCCCTGAGCCATAATCCTGCCGCCATGGATGCCGGCTCCCGGCCCCATGTCCACAATGTGGTCCGCACGCTTCATGGTGTCTTCATCATGTTCCACGACCAGCAGGGTGTTGCCCCGGCGCTTGAGTTCATCCAGTGTACCCAGCAGCAGTTCGTTGTCCCGCGGATGCAGGCCGATGGTGGGTTCATCCAGCACGTAAAGCACGCCGCGCAGGTGGGAGCCCAGCTGGGATGCCAGGCGGATGCGCTGGGTTTCCCCGCCGGAAAGCGTCGTGGCGCTGCGGTCCAGGGAGAGGTAGCCCAGCCCCACCCGCTGGAGGAAGTTGAGGCGCTGCGTGATTTCCGCCACCACGTCACGGGCAATGAGAGATTCCTCCCGTTCAAATTTCCATCCTTTGACCAGTTCCGCGGCGGCTACGGCAGGCAGGGGAGGCGATTTCACCGGGAGTCACTCCCTGAAGCCGCACGGCGCGCGCAAATTCATTCAAACGCACTCCCTGGCAGGCGGGGCAGGTTTTCACCCCTTTGTCATCGTCCGCCTGCCGCGCCAGTTCCTTGTCATATTTCAGTTCGGCTTCCAGCAGGGATTGCGCCTGGTCTTCCTTCATCTTTCCCTTGCCCACGATGCCATGCCCGCGGCACACAGGGCACCACCCGCGTGGAGAGTTGAAGGAGAACGTGTACGGTTCCAGTTCCGGGAAAGATTGCCCGCAGGAGGCGCACGCAAGCTTGGTCCCCATCAACTCCGGCCGGCTGGAACCGGGCGGAAGCACTTGCAGGAACCCTTCCCCCATTTCCCCGCTCCGGCAAGTTTTTCCGGGGTCCAGGAGGCCTCCGGACGTGAAACGACCAGGTCCAGGTCATGGCTGGAATAACGGTCCAGCGGCTGGAATCCGCTCAACGGAACCAATTTGCCGTCCACCCACATTTCCTCATATCCCTTTCCTTCCGCCCAGCGGGCCAGGTCCGCGTAATGCCCCTTGCGTCCCCCTGACGAGGGGAGCCAGCAAGGCCAGACTGCCGTGTTTTTTCAATTGCCGCACCACCAGCTCCACCACTTCGGATTCCGATCTTTTGCCCACCGGCACGCCGCACTGCGGGCAGTAGGCCTGCCCCAGCTTGGCATATAGCAGACGCATGAATTGCCAGATTTCCGTCACGGTGCCCACAGTGGATTTGGTGCCGCCGCGGGACATGTTCTGTTCAATGGCCACCGTGGGGGCAATCCGGTGAGCCCGGTCAGCACGGTCATTTCTCCGCGCGGCACGTCCAGGTCCACGTTTTTCAGGTTATGGTGGCGCGCTCCCCGCAGGGCCATCACGCCTTCCGGTATGTCCACGTCAGCGGATTCCGGCATGGCGGCGTCCGCCGGATCGTAAACGGAAGGGCGCCCTTCCAGCACATCCCGGAGGTATTTGCCCGTATATCCCTTCCCGAGGCTACAATTTCCTCCGGTGTGCCCGTGGCTACCACATGGCCGCCGCCTGCGCCGCCTTCCGGCCCCAGGTCGATCACGTAGTCCGCGGATTTGATGAATTCCGGGTTGTGCTCGATGACCAGCAGGGTGTGCCCCTGCTCCACCAGTTCCCGGAACACGGCCAGCAGAATTTCAATATCGGCAAAGTGAAGTCCCGTTCCCGGCTCGTCCAGAATCAGCATCTTGGGGCTGTTCGCGCCGGATCCAATCTGGTCCAGCAGGATTTTAGCCAGCTTCAACCGCTGGTTTTCCCCGCCGGAGAGAGTGTTCAGCGGCTGCCCCAGGGTCAGGTGCCCCAGCCCTACGCGCTGAAGCACGCCCAGCTTGGAAGCAATGCGGGAGGCCTTGGCCCCTTTTTCCGCTCTGAAGTATTCCAGCGCAGCCGCCACCGTCATGCCGAGCACATCCGCAATGTTCCTGCCGTCGCGGTACACGCTCAGCACTTCACTTCCGTACCGGGAGCCGTGGCACAGCGGGCACTGCACGAAGATATCTGAAAGAAATTGCATTTCCACCTTTTCACTCCCCATGCCCATGCAGCGCGGACAGCGGCCGTCGCCGCTGTTGAAGGAGAAGAAACCGGGCTTCATGCCGCGCGCACGGGCTGTTTCCGTCTCCGAGAAGAGGGAACGTATTTCTTCAAAGACCCCGGCATAAACGGCAGGGGTGGAGCGCGGGGTCCGGACGATGGGACTCTGGTCCACCATCACCACTTCATCCAGTTGTTCCCAGCCCTTGATGGATTTGACATGGGCGGGTTCATCCTCGCATACGGCCCCTTTTTCCACCAGCGCGTTCAGGTACAGCACGTCGTGCGCCAGGGTGCTTTTTCCAGACCCGCTGACGCCGGTCAGGCAGGTGAAGACGCCCAGAGGCACTTTCACGTCCAGCTTGTGCAGGTTATGGCGCGTGGCGCCGGATACGGTCAGAAATTGACGCGGCTTGCGCCTCTTTTTAGGCACCGCGATGCGCCGCCTGCCGGAAAGGAACGCCCCCGTCAGGGAGTCCGCAACTTCCCCAATCCGGGCAGGTTCTCCGGAATAAACCAGTTTTCCCCCCCTCCCGGCCAGAGCCGGGCCCCATGTCCACCAGGCTGTCCGCGGCACGCATCACCGTTTCCTCATGCTCCACTACCACCAGCGTATTCCCGCGCTTTTTAAGCCGGTTCATGGCGGAAATCAAACGGGAAGTGTCGCGGGGGTGGAGCCCTACGGTGGGTTCATCCAGCACAAACAGAGTATCCGTCAGGGAAGCGCCCAGGCAGGTCGTCAAGCTCACGCGTTCAATCTCCCCCGCCGGAAAGGGAGCGCGTGGGACGGTCGGACGTCAAGTAGCCGAGACCCACTTCATTCAGATATTCCAGGCGGCTTCTGAGTTCCGCCACGGCATGCTTCAAGCCGGGGTCTTCATCCGCGCGCGGCGTGACGTATTGATCCACCCAGGCCAGGAGTTCGTCCATGGGCATCCCGGAGAGTTCCGGCATGCTTCTGCCGCCCACCTTGAATTGCAGGGCTTCCGGCCTCAGGCGCAAGCCATGGCAGGAGGGGCATTCCTGATAGGTGCGGAAACGGCTCAGGTACACCCGCACATGCATTTTATGCGTGCGGCTTTCCAGGTACCTGAAAAAGCCCGCAATGCCGTACCACAGGCCTTGTTCATACATTTCATCCGGATCCTCTCCGTCCCCGTACAGCAGCCAGTCCCGTTCCCACTGTTTCAAATCCTTCCACGGTACATCCAGACGAACTTTGCGGGCATTTTTGCGCCAGCCGCGCATCAGGTCCTTCTTGCATTCGGAAAACACCTTGCTTTCCCCTTCAAAAATATGGATGGCCCCGTCATTGACGCTGAGCTCCGGCTTGATGCACCGGTTGTAGTCAATGGTGATCACGCGGCCATAGCCGCGGCACTCCGGGCATGCCCCCAGGGGGAATTGAAGGAAAACAATCCGGGCCGCGGCTCCATCAGCGGATGCCAGTCCCCGCGGAATTTCATGGCGGGCAGCCAGATGCCGTCCACGCGGGGAATCACATGGGCCACGCCGCCACCCAGGCGCATGGCCGTTTCCAGCGCTTCCAGCCTGCGCTCCCGCTGGTCTTCCGCCAGCCTCACGCGGTCTTGAATCACCAGCAAAGGAGCCCCGTCTTCCAGGGTCCATTCCTCGTCCTCCAGCCGGAGGGCCTCTCCATGCGCAAAGGCGCGCAAATACCCCTGCGCCACCAGGTTCCTTTTCAGCGTGGGCAGGTCCACGGATTCGGGCCGCGCCACTTCCAGGCAAACCATCACCTCCGTTCCGGAAGGAAATTCCTCATGCAGCTTTTCATCAATGGAGCCGGGTGTTTCCGGCTTGATTTCCCGTCCGGTTTCCGGATCTATCCCCACGGCCAGACGGGCGAAAACGAATTTCCAGTAATCGTTCAGCCCTGTCATGGTTCCCACCGTGGAGCGGGACGTCCTGACGGAGTTGCGCTGATGCAGGGCGATGGCCGGAAGAATGTTCTCCACGGCATCCACGTCCGGCTTGTCCATACGGTCCATGAACTGGCGCACGTACGGGGAAAAGGTTTCCATATAACGCCTCTGCCCTTCCGCATACAGCGTGTGCATGGCCAGACTCGTTTTCCCCGATCCGGAAGGTCCCGTCACCACTGTCAGCCGCCCCAGGGGAATGTCCACATCCACATTCTGCAAATTATGCTCACGGGCGCCGCGGATGCGGATGCGCCCATCCTCACAATGACTCATAGGGTAATTATATCATCAATTTGGAATCATTCCAAGAGAAGTACCTGTCATGAACCATGGGCCATCACACGGTTCCACAACAAAACCGGCCAAAAAAAAGTTTACGTTTATCCTCTTTCCCAACTGATCGTCTGCCTCTTTCCATGTATGACGCAGCCGGAATGCAATGGCATGCGCCTCCCGTTTCATGCCTAGTGCTCAAGCGCCGGCTTACATGCTCATGCACGGGCATTCTTCAATTAATGCAGGCAAAATTTCCTCCTCCGGACAGGAACGGAAGTCTTCCGGAACCGGAAGTATCATGGCCGGAGGACCGCCTTCCGGAATCTCCATGGAAGGCAGCCGCACGGGCAACATTTTTCCGGGGCGCCTGTTCCATGAATAAGACCGGCCATGATCGTTCCCATCAATCCGGATGAGCACGGCCCTTCCGGCACGAATCATCTGGCTGTCCTGTTTGATCTCCACGTCTATCAATGCTCCTTTCAACGCGGAGCATCGAATCTCCAAGGAGACGGAAGAAAACCTTTTCCGGCTCGTAACCGCGTACATGAATGGGGAAGGAAGAGAACTCTTTCCCCTTTCTTCCAAAGGATAACAATAATAGGTGACGGATTCGATATCCGAAATCCACTTTCCATGAACATATTGTTCCCGGTCCGGCCTGAGCCAGGGAAACAGGTATTCCACGGAATCATCCAGAAACGCCGTTTTCCTGTTCCTCAACGAAAGCCTCATCCATTTGAAAAACAGCTGTTCATCATCACAATAACGGCGCAAGAGCCAATAGGCTCCCAGAACGGCCATGCATCGGTTGATGAGGACGGCGTTTTCCCCGTTCCCCTCCATCGTCCAGCCATGTTTCCTTCATCGCGCCGGAAGCGTTGCAAATCACATGGAAACTATCCTTTTGCCGCGCCTCCACGATGCACTCCGCCAGTGAGAAAAAAACTTCCCCCCGTTCTCCAACCCGTGAACCATGCTGGAAAATCCGGCATTTTCCAGCCGCACCATGCCCGCCTTCGGCAGGTAAGAAGCGTCATGTTCCATCACCAGGCGCGTTCCCCCGAATTTCATCGGGCATCTTCTCCATCAGGATGCGGTACGCTGAAAAGCCGACGGCGCAAACGGCCAGCACCGCACATCCCATCCCCAAAAAGAGGCTTCATTCCGCCTTCATACCACAAACAAGCGCCTCCACACAGGGAATTTCCGTTAACATTCAGATAACAAAAACGTCTCTGAACGGAACCTCCCTCCATTACTATTTATGTTTCTCCCACCCTCCCAAATTTATTCCGCACAGGGTAATATCCACGGAATCCGTTCCCTCGGGCCATGGGACAACAAGCCTGTAACCGTCCGCATAAGGCACCTTCCGGGAAGCTCCGGGAGTGGAATGAGTATACAGAGCAATGCGCATTTCATTCCCCTTCATGGAAACTTCCGCATACAAATCCCCGTGGTAATGGGAATCAAGTTCAAAATGCATGAAAAGGTTGCCGTCCTCATCAATCCCCTCGGACAGCAAATTCACTTCCTGCTGTTTTACGGCGCCGTTTTCCTGGCAACCGGCCATCATGCAAACAGCCGGCAGAAAAAGGGCCAGCCCGGCGGAATGGAATACTCCGTACATGCTCATTCTCTCCTTTCCCCTATACACTCCTACAGGGAAAAGGGAGAGGCAAGGAAAAACGGAAGGAAGACAGAATGATGCCGCCCAAATCCAACCTATTACGTCATCATCAAAGCAAATGGAGGGCCGTGCTTGCAATTCTTCCGGCAGCCGCTAGTATGTTTCGATTCTTAGACCGCTGAAAGCGACTCTACCTCGTCAATTTTCAACAAGACAAAGATGATTAAGTGGATTCTAACCAAGATTGTCGGTACCAAAAACCAGCGTGAAGTGCGCCGTCTGCGCCCCATTGTGGAACAAATCGTCTCCATTGAAGAATCATGGAACGGCAAGGGTCAGGATTTCCTGCTTGAAAAAACGAAGGAATGGCAGGGCTATCTTCACCGCTTCCTCCCCATGGAGCTTCCCCCCGTGCGCATTGTGGAAGCCGCTCCCAGGGAAGAGCTGGAGGAAATAGCCGCCAAGCTGAACGCACGCTTTGAATCCCTGAAAGACGAATTTGCCGCCCTCCCCACGGTGGAAGCCACTCCCGCCTCCATTGAAGAGGGGAAGGCCGCCTGGAATAACATCACCCCCCAGTTTGACAAGCTGCGCGAACGCTACCTGAACCAGATCCTGCCGGAAGCCTTTGCCGCCGTCAAACACGGCGCCCGGCTGCTCTGCGGGGAAGAACGCGATATCTGCGGACAAAGACAACTGTGGGACATGGTCCACTTTGACGTGCAGCTGCTGGGCGGCATCGCCCTGCACCGCGGCTACATTGCGGAAATGGCCACGGGGGAAGGCAAAACGCTTGTCGCCACCCTTCCCGTATACCTGAACGCGCTGACCGGCATGGGCGTGCACGTGGTGACCGTGAACGACTACCTGGCGCGCCGCGACTCCGAATGGATGGGGATGCTCTTCCAGTTCCTGGGGCTGACGGTCGGCTGCATCCAGAGCATGATGCCCTCCCAGCTTCGCCGGGAGCAATACGCCTGCGACATCACTTACGGCACCAACGCCGAATTCGGCTTCGACTACCTGCGCGACAACGGCATGGCGACCTCCAAATCCGAGCAGGTGCAGCGCGGGCACTACTTCTCCATTGTGGACGAAGTGGACTCCATCCTTATCGACGAAGCCCGTACGCCTCTCATCATTTCCGGTCCCGCGGTCGTCACCCGGGAACAGCAGTACGATACCCTGCGCCCCGCCATTGAACGCGTGGTGAAAGCGCAGACGGACCTTTGCAACGAGCTCATGTCGCAGGCCCTGAAAGCCCAGGAAGAAGGCCGCACGGAAGAAGTGGGCCGCTGCCTGTTCAAGGTGAAGACAGGCCAGCCCCGCCACCGCGCCTTCCTGCGCGCCATGCAGGATCCCGAGCTGCGCCGCATCGTGGAAAAAATATGAACTGACCCTTTACCAGGATACGCGCAAAAAGGAACTCTACAAGCTGAAGGAGGAAATGTTCTTCACCGTGGATGAAAAGACCCACGACGCCGACCTGATGGAAAAAGGCCGTGAAGTCATCTCCCCCGGCCACCCGGAGGACTTCGTGCTGCCGGACCTGGGAACCGCCTTTGCGGAAATGGATGAAGACCCCCGCATGACGGAAAAGGACAAGCTGCGCCGCAAGAATGAACTGACCAAGCAGCTTGATGAAACGGGAGCACGCCTGCACACCACCTCCCAGCTGCTGAAAGCCTACTGCATTTACGAAAAAGACGTGGAATACGTCGTCAAGGAAGGCAAGGTCATCATCATTGACCAGAACACGGGCCGCGAAATGCCGGGGCGCCGCTGGAGCGACGGACTGCACCAGGCCGTGGAAGCCAAGGAAGGCGTGGAAGTGGAGCGTGAAAACCAGACCTACGCGACCATCACTATCCAGAACTACTTCCGCCTGTACAAAAAACTGGCGGGCATGACCGGCACGGCGGAAACGGAAGCCGCGGAATTCCATGACATTTACAAGCTGGACGTCCTCCCCATCCCGACCAACCGCCCCTGCATCCGCAAGGACCAGAACGACCTCATCTTCAAATCCCGCCGTGAAAAATTCAACGCGGTGATTAACAAAAAATTCAGGAACTCCATGACAAAGGCCAGCCCATCCTGATCGGCACGGCCAGCGTGGACGCCTCTGAAACGCTCTCCCGCATGCTCAAAAGGGCCAAAATCCCCCATGAAGTGCTGAATGCCAAAAACCACCAGCGCGAAGCGGAAATCGTGGCGCTGGCCGGCAAGCGCGGAGCCGTCACCGTCTCCACCAACATGGCGGGCCGCGGTACGGACATCAAGCTTGGCGAAGGCGTGGCCGACCTCGGCGGCCTCTTCGTCCTGGGCACGGAACGCCATGAATCCCGCCGCATTGACCGCCAGCTGCGCGGCCGCTGCTCCCGCCAGGGAGACCCCGGCGCCTCCCAGTTCTTCATCTCCTTTGAAGACGACCTGATGCGCAACTTCGGCGCGGCGGAACGCATGACGAAGATGATGGAACGCCTGGGCGTGGCTGACGGCGAAGCCCTGGAACACAGCTTCTTGAACAAATCCGTGGAATCCGCCCAAAAACGCGTGGAACAGCGCAACTACATGTGGCGCAAGCACGTGCTGGACTATGACGACGTCATGAACAAGCAGCGTGAAATCGTTTACGGCTACCGGAATGAAGTGCTTTCTACGGAAAACCCGCGGGAAATGATTTACGACATCCTGGAAGAAGTAATCGCCACCCGCGCCCATGAATTCCTGGATCCGGACTCGGAAGGCCTGACCCATCCGGACGAACTGCTCGCCTGGATGAACTCCTCCTTCCCGCTGGGACTGACGGCGGACGCCGCCAAGCTGGAAGAACGCCAGATGGATGACACCATCGCCTTCCTCATTGACAAGGTCAAGGCCACTTATGAAGACAAGGCTTCCCGCGAACGTCCGGAATACCTGGACCACATGGAACGCCAGATCATCCTGGGGGCTATTGACAAAATGTGGCAGGAGCACCTGTACAACATGGACTCTCTGCGGGAAGGCGTTCGCCTCCGCGCCCAGGGCCAGAAGGATCCCCTGGTGGAATACAAGTCTGAAGCCTACGACCTGTTCGTTACCCTGATGGAAAGCATCAAGGGTGAAGCCATTGGCAACCTCTTCAAGAGCACCACCAACCTGGATGCGTTTGAAGACTTCCTGGCTAGTCTGCCCCAGTTTGATTCTTCCGATGAAAATCAGGAAGACGGCGCCAACCTGCCGGAAATAGGTTTTGACGGCATGCCCAGCGACCTGCTCTCCGCCCTGCGGGAACAAGTCTCCCATGCACGGGAACACCAGTCCGCACAACAGCCGGAACAGGAAGAAGCTCCAGCCGTCATTTCCGACGCCACCACCATCGGTGAAGGTTACCAGCCCGCTGTGGCGGAACCCAAGCTGGTCATGCCCAGGCGCAAGGTCAGCGTCGTGCTCCGCAAGGAGGGAGCCGCCCAGGCGCCGGCGGAAACGCCTGCCGCCGGTGAGGAAGAAGAAATCGCCGTCACTCTTGACTCCCAGGACTTCGCGGAAACCATGGACAACCGGGATTCCGCCGATACCCGCACGTTCTAAAACATTACGCATCACTTACAGGACGGAGGAAACGGGTACAGCCGTTCCCTCCGTCTTCAAGCTTCCGGGCCGCCCTTGACCACGCTCCCTCCCAACAAATCCACCAACGTCCGTTCCGTGCTGGAGTACGTCCCGTACTTCAGGGACAAAATCTTTGCCGTGCATGTGGAACGCCCCTGGTGGATTCCGAAGAGCTGGTGGACGCATTGCTGGACCTGGACGCTCTTCAGGAAATAGGCGTCAGGCCCGTGCTGATAGTGGAAGGAACGGACGCCTCCGCGCTGTACGAACACACGCGCGTTTGTGAAATGCGCTCCGCCTTGGTGGAAGCGCCGTTGAAAGGCGGGTCAGCTTGTCCGGGAAAGAGTCCGGGAAATCCTGGGGAGGCACCAGATCCCCGTGGTGGCCTCCGGCCGTTCCGGCTCCTTTGACCCGGAATCCGTCCGTATGGCATTCAGTCTGGGAGCCTCCAAATACATCGCCCTGCTCAACGACCATAAGGTTCCCTCCCGTGACGGACGCCCCATTGCCGCCATTCTGGAATCGGAAGTGGCGGGATTGGAAGGAGAAATAACCCACCGGGAACTACTGGACCAGGCGGCTGAGGCCTGCCGGACGGGAATCCCCCGGGTACACCTGCTGGACGGCAAAATGCGAGGCGTACTGGTGGAGGAACTCTTCTCGGAAGAAGGCGTAGGCACCATGGTCCACACGGACTCCTACCGGGAAATACGCCCCTTGAAGGAGGAGGACATTCCGGAGCTCCTCTCCATGATCGCCCGCTCCGTGGTGGATTCCAAGCTGGTCAACCGGAACTATGAAGACATCGCCGCCAGAATGGATGACTACTACGTGCTGACCCTGGACGACAGCATCGTGGGCTGCGTTGCCGTCTATCCCTACCCGAAACACCGCAGCGCGGAACTGGGCTGCCTGTACATCAAGCACCGCCATGAAGGCCGCGGCTATGGCCGCGCCCTGTGTGAATCGCCAAAAGAAAAGCGGAGGAAATGGGCATGGGAATTTATCTTCGCCCTCTCTCAAAGCGCCGTCCACTACTTCCGGGACCGCATGCACTACGCGGAATTCTCCCGTGACTGCCTCCCTCCGGAACGCCTGCGCGCCCTGGAACTCAGCGGCCGCAAATCCGGGGTTTTTGGCCTGAGACTTAAATAAAAACGCGCTTTACCTGTTTATTCAACTTCAGTAGCTTTGCCATTCTCGCGTCTATTGACTGGAATTGAGGAAATCTCTTATTTTCTGACGGTTCTTCTTTACCGTTTGCTCCCATGAAGATCACTCCCCTAATAGGAGCGAATACAGGGCAGGCCATCTAGGTATTCCTTCAACTTTCCAGGTTGACGTTCATTGCAACTCACGAGTCATTATTCATTGAGATTTTTATGAAAGTTTTTATAACTAGTCTCATATAAAAAATCTTACGCCTCTCTTATAAATTTTCATTGAATAATTAGCGCAGACAACTAGTTAGTTTTAACTTAAATAACAATTATCAAATATATGCGACACATATACCGGGGGGAAATCGGGGAGATCAAGTGGCGCAATGCTCGCATGTCTTGTGCCTATGCCCTGATGGCCATGCGGACCAAGGCGGGTATTTCTCCGAAGATGATGGCTGCGGCTCTTGGATATTCTTCTCGGGGTATTTTCGTCCATCGAAATGGCAGACAACGAAAGATCCATATGCCTGCCCTCCTGAAATACGTGGAGGTGACGGGATTGACTTTCAAGGTGTCAACCGTTCCGAAGAAGAGGAAACCAGGAACTTCCAGAAAAAAAAATGACAGTTTGAGGAACAGGTTTTTTTTGCAATAGCCCGAAAACGGAACGTTTTTTCGTGGAAAGGCGAATGCTATTTTTCCAATTGCGAACACAGTGGATTCGTCTTTGTGGGGTGTGTTATATAATATTTGCCGAGGACAGTGAGGAGGGCTGGTAGCGCAGGAGAGGGGATGGCACTGGGATGGACTTTTGTCCTAGGCTTTACAGGTTTTTCGCAACACGCTCTTGCGAGATTTCCTTCCCTTCGGTACGGAAGACACGGCAATAACCCTACCGTCTTCCAACTGAACCTTGAAGGGGAAGCCCATCACCTCCACATACTTCAGAACGGCGGCCATGCTCATCTTGTCATTGGTCGCGCTTTCAATCGCGGAAATGCGCGGCTGGGAACAATCGAGTGCCGCAACCATCATATTCTGCGAAATTCCTGCCTTGACGCGCATATGGGCAAGAGCCGAGGAAACGGTGGAAGCGGCAGCGATCCGTTTGGCTTCCTCCATGATCTCGGGCGATACACAGTCTCTCAGGTCATCTTCGACCGTTGCATAACGGTTGTTCTTTGACAGATCGATCGGAACGTATTCTTTATTTTCCATGGTTACAGAAGAGGTTGAATTAAAATTGTGAGACATAATCCTTGCAGTATTTATTATCCTTGGACTGTCTTTGTTTGTCTCCGGCACAAATCAGATGCAACTCGTAAGCTTGAACATAACAGTAAAAACATGTAGGCAAGTTTGAGCAGCGGATGCGAGCGGTTGCTGTGCGATGGCGTGGCAACCCGACGTATTCCCAGTGAACGTAGGAATACTCCACCATTCGCATGGGATTGCCGTAATCTTCCAGATGAGCCCGGTATTCGTCCAGGTTGCGAATCATTTGCGCGGTCTCCCGAGGATAACGTTTACCCATCCACTTCATATCGCGTACAAATTGATCACTCGGAATAACCTTCCACTCGCTCATGTCGTCAACATAATCTGCAGATGATGTTTTATCAGGCAATCCTCACAAAATTTCAACATCGTTCCTCGCAAATCATCCCTCGTCCCTCAAAAAGCTCCTCCTCTCCCCTACCAGCCCCCGCAGCATATTAACCTGTCTCTCGAAAATCGGTTCCTCTACCACCGCATTCATTCAGTCGATAATAACAAAGTGCTAGTAAGTGATGATTATCATTGACTTGTCTATTATTGTATTTTTAACTAAGGAAAACTATGAAAATACTACTTCTTTTTTGATGTTGATTTTGAAATCAATAAAAACAAGAATTTGCGACTTCCTTAATAATAAAACCACACATCTTAAATTTGTTAATGGCGGCGATATAAACATAGATTCTGATATAATATCAAAACCGGATTCCTTTATATCCATTTTAAATAAAATTAAAAAATTCATGAATTTGATAAAATTTTTTTTGTTTTACAGAAAAACAATATATAGATAATTATTTTTTTCATGAATATAAAAAATTGTCCATTTTTTCTTTTTGGGGATGGATTTATTTAACGGACTTATCGAAGAACAATGGCTTATTATATTTTATTGTTGATTATTTGTCATTATATATTGCTGATACAGCTTTTTAGACATAAAATCACAACGGGTTGCATATATGATTTTTTGCAAAATAAGACAGGAATTGATGATGGAATGAGGCAAGCCAGGATTTGCCCAACTTGTCTAGAACGAATTTCTAATAATTTATCTTCGCCTGAACAAATTAATATTTTGGAGGATTTAAAAAATTCTAATGAATTTTTTCTTTCTGATTCTTCAAAGTGGAATCAAGATATATTGGACCTCGTAATTCCACAACATCAAAGTATAAAGAAAAGGAAATCTAAAAATCTGGAGAGATAAATGTTGTGATAGCTTCACCTAGTGATGCTTGGTTAGAACGGAAGAATTTATTGGAAAAATTAGAAATTCAATTTAGACGTGGACATCATGAATCATATTGTTGTAAACGCTTAATCGTACATGGTTGGGAAGATTTAGCATCTCAACCAGGGTATCCTCAAGATATTATAAATCGTCAAATAATTTGCAACGTTGACTTTGTTGTCGCAATATTCAAATATAAACTGGGAACTCCAACAATTGATATTGCGACAAACCAAGAACGTTCCGTTTCAGGTACAGCGGAGGAGTTATTAACAAGTTTGAATAATTCGATGGCCGACAAGCCTCTGGGTATGGCTTATTTCTATTCAAAAGCTCCTTCCGTTTCTGTTGATTTAGATGATCTTGAAATAATAAAAAATGACTGGGATAATTTACAGAAATTCAAAAAAGATATACAAAACAAAATACTATATAAGCCGTATACTGAAACTGGTGATTTATTGCAGATTATAATTTCCGATTTGGAAAAAAAATATAATTGATTATTTCGAATAGATTTCAAGTTAATTAGTGTCAGTTCAATTCGATCGTTTTTAGTATTCTCTATGAGGGGAAGACATGGGGGAGTCAAAGATATGCACCATTCCGAATTGAGAACAACAAACACAGGTATGCATTTTCATAAATTTGTATGTCAGGCTTGATTTCTCGCCGTACTTCTTACCACAACTCCTCCTTCCACCCGCGCCCCTTCGCCTATTGTGTGTATTGTATCATCACGCATTGTAAGTTAAAATGTCTATCTTATTTAGAGTTTCTTTCAGTACATTTAACTGATCTTCATCAAGGCACGGATACACTTGGGACAAAGAGCGACAAGATCACGCTTCTCCATCTCAATGGGATCTTCACTGCATGCCAAGGAACAATCATCTCGGAAAGCTTCTCCATCGCCTCCTTGCGTTGATCGTCCGAAGGTCGGATATGCAGCTGGTGAGACATCTCGGAATCATGCCCCACAATCTCGCGGGCAAGAGCATGATCCGCCTGCCGCATGCAGAACCGTGGTGGCTGTCGCCCGCAGTGAATGAAACGTATTCGGACAAACGCAACGCTTCCTCTGCCCCCTGAAACTCTCTGGACGTGTCACAATCCCCAGCATATGCAGATGCCATCCGAACTCGTAGGAAACGATACCGCATGCGATTGTACTTATCGGACAAAATAGGCTGCACATACTCATCCACCCACTTCAAGGTAAAATATGCTTTTCCAGGAGAGCGATGATCGGGATACGCATTTTCAAGAATGGCTCTCTCGGACTCTGGTATTGATCCCGCCAATACAACCGCCTCATCAGCCTGCTCGAATTAAGTAATTTCACCTGTCCATTGCTTCCAAAAACCACAATAATGTACTGCAGTTGTCAGAAATAAAAACCCGCAAGTGCTGTATTTTAAACACTTGCGAGTTTGTAAAATTGGTAGCAGGGAGGTGATTTGAACACCCGACCAAAGGCTTATGAGTCCTCTGCTCTACCACTGAGCTACCCTGCCGTTAAGTGGTTGGTGCTGGAAAGCGGGGAGATATTTAGCCCGGATTGGAAAGAATGTCCAGATTTTTTTATGGGTCAGGAGCATTTTATCACGACAGCCCGCTTCTCCATCCAGAAAAATCATTGACGATGAATCGTTCTTTTCCTCCAACCGTTTCACACAGCCTGCCGCCCAGGCCGTTTCCTGCGTCCGGACACTTGCGGCGCAGAGCGTCCTTATTCCTCCAGTCCCACGCCATTTACAGAGCGGGACAGGAAATAGAGGCCCATGAAGATTTTCGGGTCTACCACTTTTCCCTGCCCTGTCTGGTCCATCAGCCAGCCATGCACCAGCGGAAGAGGAATGCGGTGCACGGTGATGTTTTCATGAGCCACCCCGCCGCCTTCCGATATTTGGTGCAGCCCTTCCGCCAGGTAGAAGGATACCATTTCGTTTCTTCTTCCAGCTCACGCCGGGCGGATTGCAATGTGCTTTCCTCCCCTTCATCTCCGGAGATGCCTGCAGGCAGTCCGATGGTCCGGGCATGCAGGGGAACCCGGTATTCCTCCACCAGCAGCAGTTCGCCGTCCTCCGTCACGGCCACGATCATGACGGCTCCATTGGCATTGACCCGGCGCACGTATTCCCACCTTCCTTCTTTCAAGAGCTCAAAAATCTGCCCCCGCAGAGGGAATGGCATGTTTCCCCGGTTTGTTCCATCTGTTCCATGATGCAGCCACGTTAGGTTTCCGGCGCCTTTTGTCAACCATCCCGGCAGCCCTCTTCCGGAACCTCTCCGGGGCTTTCTGGTCCGGTGCCTGTAAGTGCTTGATTTACGGCGGCGTAATTGTTTCCTTTTCGTCACACACCCCAATAACAAAGTAGTAATTCACTGATAATAAAATAATTATATTTTCATTCAAAGAATATACTCAGGAGGACTAAATTATCGGAGGAAGCAAGACTAAAATATTTTTTGGTGTGGAACCCCCGTGGAACGTAGAGCCGCGGAACGATGACTCACGCTGCTTCAAAAAGATATTTTTTCCTCAGGCGCAAATCAGTACTTTGGCGCTTCCGTCGACCGGGGTGTCGAGCTGAAAGCGGACGAGTTCGCCTTCTCCATCCCGATGGACGCCACGAGCTGTCACGGCTGCGGATGAACCCCATTCCGGTTCCATCCGCGGGCGGCCTCGTAGCGAGACGGAAGGTCTCACGGCCGTTTATAACCAGCAACATCTTTTATTTCCACAACAATGACGCCACCATCAGAATTGTCAGCCACCTGGTCCAGGATCACGGGAGCCCTGCAAACAATCATGTCTCCGGAGGTGTATGGATTGTGGTTTCCCAAGTTTTCCCTCCTGGAGGATTCCGGAAAGACGCTGACGCTGGTGTGTGACGATCCCATGGCCGCCCTCTGGGTGGAGAACAGCTATACGCCGGAGCTGAAGCAGGCCGCCATGCTGGCCCTGGGCACGGAGCGCCAGGTGAAGTTCATCTGCGCGGACGAGGTGGCATCCCTGCCGGCCGCCGAAGGCCAGCCGCAAAAGGCTTCCTCCCGCTCCAAAACGCCCCCCTGCGGCGGATTCCCCGTCCGCCCCGGCAAAGAAACAGCGCAGCCAGGGAACCCGGGCATGCCTGAATGATTTGTACACGTTCGATTCCTTCGTGGTTTATGAAGACAGCCGCTTTGCCTATCAGGCAGGGCTGTCCATCGCCCAGTCGGAACGGGCCCTGTTCAATCCCCTTTTCCTGTACGGGAAGTCCGGCGTGGGGAAAACGCACCTGCTCCAGGCCATCGGCCATGAGGTGCTTCACCAGGATTCCTCCGCGAATGTGGTGTACGTCACGGGCGAACAGTTCGCCAATGAGTTTATTGACGCGTCCCGCACCCAGAACGGGCAGAGCTTCGCCAAGCTGCGCCGCAAGTACCGCAAGGCGGACGTCCTGCTGGTGGATGACGTGCAGTTTATTTCCGGCAAGGAGAAGACGGTGGAAGAGTTCCTGCATACGTTTGACGAGCTGTTCCACTCCCACAAGACGATCGTGATTTGCGCCGATGCCGCCGCATGCGATATTTCCAACCTGGATTCCCGTCTGGCGGCACGCCTGGAGTCCGGCCTTACGGTGGAGTTGAATCTTCCGGATGATGACGCCCGGCTGGAAATCCTGCGCAGCAAGCGCGACCGGGCCGGCATGAACGTGTCTGACGAGATTCTGGAGTTCCTCGCCAGCCGCATCCAGAAGAGCGTGCGCCGCCTGGAAGGGGCCCTGCTCCGCGTAGCCACCTTTACCTCCCTGTCCGGGGACATGCCGGACATCGCCAAGATCGAGCAGCTTTTGCGCGATATCCTGCGGGAAGAAACCAGCCGCATCCTGACCGTGGATTCCATCCAGAAGCGCGTGGCGGATTTTTACGAGCTCAAGGTGAGCGACTTGACCGGCAAGCGCCGCCCCAACAGCATCGCCTTTCCCCGGCAGATTGCCATGTACCTGAGCCGCCGCCTGACGGAATGCTCCCTGAAGGATATCGGCCAGGCCTTCGGAGGCCGGGACCACGGCACCGTGATCCATGCCAACAAGCTGGTTGCCTCCCGCATGGAGGAGGACGTGCGCGTGCGGGATATCGTCCTGCGGCTGGAGGAGGATTTGAAGGATTGATTTTCCTTCCCGGCAGCCCTTCCCCAGTAATGTTGGAACAGCCGCTGTTCCTTTTCAGCATGGTGCTTTTCAAGCGGCGGCGGCGTCTCCGCGGCACAGGGGAGAATAAGCTTGAGACGGGAGCGGTTTGGATTAGAATCACCCTGTTCCCATTGATTCCATGATCCACGCCGACCAGCTTTCCAAAGAGTTTGGCCGCTTTCAAGCGGTAAAGAATGCCTCCTTCCAGATTGAAAAGGGGGAAATCGTAGGGTTCCTGGGGCCGAACGGCGCAGGCAAGACCACGACTTTACGCATGCTGACCGGCTACCTGCCCCCCACTTCCGGGACCGCCACGATTGCGGGATTCGACATCGTTAAAAAATCCTCTGGAGGCGCGCAAGCACCTGGGCTACCTGCCGGAGCACGTGCCTCTTTACGACGACCAGCGCGTGACGGAGTACCTGAAGTTCCGCGCCAGGCTTAAAGGCATTTCTTCCAAGCAGATATGGCCCGCCGTCTCCAAGGTCGTGGAGCAATGCGGCCTGGACCCCGTGCGCCGCAAGATGATCCGCACCCTTTCCAAAGGCTACCGCCAGCGCGTGGGCCTGGCGGACGCCCTGCTGGGTGAACCGGACCTGCTGATTCTGGACGAACCCACCAACGGACTGGACCCTAACCAGATACGCCAGATACGCGAGCTGATCAAGGGGCTGGCGGCCAACCACACCATTATTCTTTCCACCCATATTCTGAGTGAGGTGGAGATGATCTGCAACAAGGTCATCATCATTGACCAGGGGACCATCAAGGCGGCGGATACCCCGTCCAACCTGACGGCCAACCTCCGCGCCGCCGGCAAGATTACGCTGGAGCTCCGCGGGGATCTGGAGCTGATTACGCAGAAGCTGGAAAGCCTGGAACACGTGAAGAAGGTCATCCATGAAGGCACGGATGCCGATGGCTGGCATACGCTGACCGTACGCGCGGAGGCCGGAACGGATACCCGTGAGAAGGCCGCGCGCCTCCTTGCGGAACAGGGCTGCCCCCTGCGCCATATTTACCGCCACACCCCCACCCTGGAAGAGGTGTTCGTGGAAATGACCCGTAAAGATTAACCGCCCGTTTCTTCTCCCTCTCCATCCACCACCCCGCATTTTCCTTTTCTCCCCATGTCTCCGGTACTTACCATTTTCAGAAAAGAACTCAGAAGCTATGTGATGACCCCGTACGGATGGGTCATCCTGGCCTTCGTCATGGCCCTGCAGAGCGTCTCCCTGTCCGGCACGCTGAAGGCGTTCCAGCTGGCCCCGCAGAAGGAAGGCATTTTGTTCTTCATCCTGCATTCCCCCATGTTCTGGTTTTATTTCCTGTTCATTTTCCCGCTGCTTACCATGCGTTCCCTGGCGGAGGAAGAGAAGACAGGAACGCTGGAATCCCTGCTGACCACGCCCATCAAGACATGGCAGGTAGTCCTGGGCAAATATTTCTCCGCATACGCCTTTTTACATCATCCTGTGGCTGCCCATGCTGCTGTACCCCCTTCTGGCGGACTGGTCCAACCTGATCGTGCAGTGGATTTACGGGTATGATGCGGGCATGGTCCTCCCCCTACCGCCTGGCGGACTGGGCCGGGGCGTACGCCATCCTGCTGCTGGTCGGCGCCTGGTTCACGGCCATCGGCATTTTCGCCTCGTCCCCTGACGGGCAGCCAGATCATTTCCGGCATCATCACCATCGGCCTGCTGGTGCTGATTTTCTTCATGGGGCTTATTCCCGTGGTATGGGGGAATTCCCCGCAGCGGGGATTTTCCACTACATGTCCTGCTCGGAACATCTGGACCGCTTTTCCGCCGGGCTGGTTGATACGCGCCCTGTCGTCTTTTACCTGACCATGACGGTCCTGACGCTTGCCGTCACCATCCGCATCATTGACCACCGCCGCTGGAAGCACTGATCCACCCCCCTTTTCCCTTTCACCCCTTTTCATTTTTATCTATGAGCGAAGCACCAGACAACCCCCCACCGCGGCCACGGAATCCCCCCCTCCCTCCCGCCCGCAAGGTCAGACGCCCCTGGATGACCTGGATCAAAAACTTTTCCTGCTGTTCCTCATCGTCGTATGCCTGAATTACGTGGGCTGCCACGAATATTACCGCCGGGACCTGACGGAAGACCAGCGTTATGAGATTTCCCAGCAGAGCATCAACATGCTGAAATCTCCGGAAATCCAGAACCGCAAGACGCCCGTCAAGATCACGTTCGCCTTCCTGCGCACCACGCAGAATTACACCCGCATGCGCTCCCTGCTTGAGGAGTACGAACGTTATTCCAACGGGAAGGTGAAGGTGGAGTACGTGGACCCCCTCCGCCAGCCGAACAAGGCCCGGGAGATTGCGAACATTTACGGGATTGAATTCAAGAAGAACCTGGTCATCATCGATGCCCGGGAAGACACGGAAAAAGCGCTCAAGACGTTTGAAGGCACCCAGGCGGACGCCGCCCACGTGCGCATCCTGCCCGGAGACGCCTTCGTGGTGTACGCCCCCAGCCCGGACGGCAAGAGCATGAAGGCGGTGGCCCTCCAGATTGAAGACATGATGACCGCCGGCATTTACGGGGCGGCCAATGGAGAACCCCGCAAGATGTATATTGCGGCGGACAAGAGCAATTTCAACGAGGCGCTGAGCAACAGCCAGGAGGAAAGCATTTTCACCACGCTGGGGAAAATCTGCCGTTCCGTCAACCTTCAGCTCGTTCCCATCCGCATGAGCGGCTTGAAGGAGATTCCGGAAGACGCCGCGGGGTTCATGATCATCGGCTCCAAGTACGACCTGTCCCCGCAGGAGGCGGAAGTGCTCCAGCGGTACTGGGCGCGCCCGAACGCCGCCATCCTGGTCATGCTGGAACCCCAGCAGGATACGCCCAAACAGCTTTACCGGTTCCTCCGTGAACAGGGCCTGCGCCCACAGAATGACCGCGTGATGCTCCGCAACAGGGGCAACCGCTCCGTTTTCGAGATTAACGCCATTTTCGCGCCCTCCCTGAACTGCACGCGCGAATTCTGGGAATTCCAGCACCGGGCTGGAAGGGGAGCATTTCCCTCATCCTGGATTCCGACAACGCGGCCATGGAGCAGAAGCGCATCACGCCATACCCCCCTGCTGGTGACTACGGAGGATTATTACGGGAAACCAAGTACAACCAGTTCCCGGCCCAGTTTGACGCGCGGGAAGACAACCCGGGGCCCCTGATGATCGGCGCGGCCCTCATCCGCGGGAACGCCGGGGACGTAAACCAGAACAAGACCACCGGACGCCTGGTGCTGCTGGGGAATACGGACCTGCTCCAGCCCAGGCAAATCAAGCCGGAACAGCGGGACTTCATGCGCACGCTGGTCGGCTGGATGACGGACCGTGAAGAACTGCGCGGCCTCGGCTCCCGCCATGACCTGACCGTGAAGCTGAACCTGGACCGCAACGCCCTGGGCATTCTGGAACTCCTGACGAACATCGGCCTTCCCCTGCTGGCGCTTCTGATTGCCCTGATTATCTGGAACACGCGCCGCCATTAACTCCACCACGCCCATCACCGGAAGCACATGCGCACATTCCGCTTCATCCTTCTTATCCTCGTCACCCTCGCCGCCATCGGCGCGGCGGTGCTCCCTGACCATTGACGGCAACCTGTCCCGCATCATCGGGCGCACCGCCTTCAGTTCCGGAGAACGGCTTTTCCCCTATACCCGGGAGGAGATGAACGAGGTTTCCTGGATGCGCATCAATTGCGTGGGGGACGTTGCAGAGTTCCGCCGCAAGCCCAACGGCGTCTGGTGGTGCGAAGCCGTGGGACGACCGCATGGACCCGCGCGCGGCGGCGGCCATCCTCCAGTACACATATTCCACCAGCATCGTGGATGCTGCCCCTGCACAAGATTGATTCCGCCTCCCTGAAGGAGTTCGGCGTGAAGACGACGCCCGTCACCATCACCCTGAAGGAGATGAGCGACGACGGCAAGCGCTCCTCCACCGTAGCCCGCTACACGCTGGGGTCCCTCGCTCCCTGGCTGGTGGACGATCCGGAGAACAAGACCACGGACGATACCACCTACATGCAGACGGATTTCTACGGGCGGGACACCCGCATCCTGGTGGGCACCGGCAATATCCTGCCCCTGTTCAAGTCCGGCATCCGCCAGCTCCGGGACCACCGCCCCCTGCTCCTGCATCCGGCCATGCCCGCCTCCATTGAAATCAACAACCGGGGCCAGCGCATCGCCCTGGAGCGCAAGACTCCCGGCAGCCCCTGGAAAATCACGTACCCCCTTTCCCCTGGATACGGACCCGGCCATGATGGACGTGCTGCTGGGCACGCTCCAGAAGCTGACCGCCGTGCGCGTGTATAATCCGGAGGAAACCAGCGTGCCGGAGCCGCCCCACGGAGGACGGCAAATCCCTGCAAACGGAGGAACAGCCCGTTACGCTCCGCATTTACCCCCCTTCCGACAACGGAAGCCTGTCCGAACTGGTGAAGGCCACCGTTTCCGACCGCAAGGCCGTCTTTGAACTGGCGCAGACGACGGAGACCAACAAGGAGGTGCCCGGCGTGCGCAACATTCCGCTGGACCTGGGCCTTCTGCGCTCCAAGCAGTTGACGGACATCGGGGATTACAAGATCACCGGGCTTTCCATCCGCAAGAGTTTTCAGGATTACCCCACCATCGCCCGCTTTATTCAGGGTGATGAGAAAAAAGGGCATCAAGCCCACCTGGCTGTACACGGCGGAAGGCTCCCGCTACCAGGAGGCCAATCCGGAGCATCTCGTTTCCCTGCTGAAAACCGTCAAGCTGGGGAAGGTGGCCGGCTTCGCCTCTGACAAGGCTACGGACCTTTCCGTGTACGGGCTGGACAATCCCAGGATGACGCTCACCATGTCCCTGCTGCCCAAACCCGGTGAAAAACCGCGCCCCCCCGTGACGGTGTTTTTCTCCAAGGGAACGGACGGTTCCTGGTACGCCCGCCAGGCCGGCAAGCCCACCGTCGTCATGCTGGACAGCGCCTACATGAAGGACCTGCTGACGGACGCCCTGGCCTGGAAGAAAAAAATGCTTTTCTCTTTCAGCAGGTTCGACCTCAAGGAAATGCATCTGGAACGCATCGGCTCCGGCGGTCCCCTGATCCTGAAATTCGACCGTCTGGACGATTCCTGGACCGCTGCCAAGGATGGGAAGGATGAAACCCTGAACATCAATCCGAACCGCGCCAACCGCTATCTGGACGAGCTGGAAAAGATGGAGGTGAGCACCTGGCTGCCCTATACGGACGCCACGGCGCACGAGGCCCTGAAGAACCCCGTTTTCCGCCTGAAACTCATCCTCCAGGTTTACAAGGAGGCGGCCCCCGTGCAGTCCCAGGCCGGCCCCAGCGACATCACCTTCGCCCCGGAACCGGAGACGGAGGAAAAAGTCATCACGCTGGAAATCGCTCCGGCAGGAGAGGCCGGATACAGCAGGTTTTATTACGGCAGGGTGAATACATCCCCCAACTACTTTATCCTGAACATGGACGCCGTGCGCCTGCTCGGCGCCAGCCTCTCGGAAGACAACTGACCATTCCTCCCGCATGAGTATTGATCTGCAAACCGTTACCGCTTTTCTGGACGGAATCCTTTCCGTGGATTCCATTCCGGACGCATCCCGCGCCCTGAACGGCCTTCAACTGGAAAACGGAGGAGCCGTTTCCAGGGTAGCCGCCGCCGTGGACGGCTCGGAGAAGGCTATCCATGCGGCATTGGAGACGGGGGCGGACCTGCTCCTCCTTCATCACGGCATTTTCTGGCAGACCATGCAGCCCATTACCGGCATTGCATACCGGAAGCTGAAAGCCGCCATGGACGGGAACCTGGCGATTTACGCCGCCCACCTTCCTCTGGACGTCCACCCCGTGTACGGAAATAACGCCCTGCTGGCGAAGGCCTGCGGAATCCGGCCATGTTCCAATGAAGGACTGGACTACCACGGCGTTTCCCTGGGTACGCACGGGGAATTCCCCGGCACGTGCCGGGAGCTGGCGCAGCGGCTGGAAACCGTCCTCGGAGCGTCCATTCAAACTTTCTGGGCGGACTCCCCGGATGCCCCGGCTGGCGACGTCTTCATCTGCTCCGGAGGAGCCAGGGACGACCTTGTCCAGGCCGCAGCCCTCGGCTGCCGTACCTACGTGACCGGGGAGGGTTCCCACTGGAACATCCCCATGGCCCATGAACTGGGCGTCAATCTGGTCTTCGGCGGCCACTACTTCACGGAGACGTTCGGCGTAAAAGCCCTGGGGCATCTGCTCAAGGACGTTTACGGTCTGGACTATGCCTTCATCGACCTGCCGCCCTCCGCCTACAGCCATTGACCAAACGCCACGGATCATGAATCTGACCACGGACGATGCCGACGGGAAAATCCGCCTGGACCAATACCTTGCCGCCCACCTTCCGGAGCTTTCCCGTTCCAGAATCCAGAGCCTGATCAAAAGCGGGGACGTATTGGTCAACGGCACTCCCGCCAAGCCTAAAAACCCAGTTTCCCGCGGTGATTCCATCACCGTCCGCATTCCGGAGCCGGAACCGGCGGAAGCACGGCCGCAGGACATTCCCCTGGACATCCTGTATGAGGATGAAGACGTGGTGGTCATCAACAAGGAAAGCGGCATGGTCGTGCATCCCGCCGCCGGCAACCCGGACGGCACCATCGTGAACGCCCTGCTCCACCATTGCGGGGACCTCTCCGGCATCGGCGGCGTGGAACGCCCCGGCATCGTCCACCGCCTGGACAAGGATACGTCAGGCTGCCTGGTCATTGCCAAGAACGACGGAGCACACCAGTCCCTGACGGCGCAGTTCGCGGCCCGCAGCACGGAAAAACGGTACCTGGCCGTTGTCCAGGGCATTCCCTCCCAAAGCTCCGGCACGGTTTTCACCCACATTGGGCGCCATCCCGTGAACCGCCTGAAAATGGCGGTGGTCAATCCGGGCACCGGGAAAGCCGCCATTACGGACTACGACCTGCTGTGCGCAGACCCGGCCACGGATTCCTCCCTGGTCCTGTGCACGCTCCACACGGGCAGAACCCACCAGATACGCGTGCACATGCTCCATCTGGGCCATCCGCTCATCGGGGACCCCATTTACGCCAAACCCGCCCGGCAGAAGGCGAAACCCGGCAGGCTCATGCTCCACGCGTGGCGGCTGGGCTTCGACCACCCGCGCACGGGAAAGCGCATGGAGTTTGAAGCACCCATCCCGCCGGAATATACGCCGTGGCTCCAGCTCTTTCCCAACGGGCTTTACGGAGCCGTTCCGGAGCCGCGCCCGGTGAGGAAAAACGGGGAGCAGAGCTGAAGCGGCCCTGTTTTCCGTATTTCGGAAACGGCGGAGGGAGCGCCAAAAGGCAAAGGAAGCCCCTATTTTTTGCCTTCCTCCGGCTTGCAGAACTTGCGCCAGTCTTTCAGAAGCGTGGCGGGATGCCCTGTGATGATGATCTTGCCCGTGCCATCCACAATTCCCAGCCGTGGAATGGAGCCTCCCGGCTTGTAACCGGGAATGCCGTTCCCTTTCTTCGGCTTGACGATGGGGAATTTCATCCGTTCCTCCTTGGCCCATGCCTTGGCGGCCTCCTCCGTCTTGTCACAGGAAAACAGCACCAGTTCCACATCATCGGTCTGGCGGATCTTCCGGTAGGTCCGCACCACGTGGGGCATTTCCCGGCAGCAGGGGCCGCACCAACTGGCGGAATACAGGAAAAGATAATATTTGGCTTTTGGGTTCGGCCTGTCCTTGGTTAAAAAATCGGCTTTTTCCAGAGCCTTCCCCACGGCGGAAACGGCAGCCTCCCCCGGCCTTGGGGCCGGATATCCGCGCTGGCGGAAAATATTCCGGCCACACCGCATCCGGCGAGCATGAGAGCAACAGAGCACAGTTTGATGGATTTTTTCATAGACCCATCATTATCAATAAAAAAATAACGGTCAAGCAAGATTATTCGCCGGAGCGTATTCTGAAGAGGAGGAAAACAGGCAGGTAATGCCGGCTTGAGAAGGCCGGGAAAAAAGCTGAACGAAGGAACAGGAATTTGCATTTGTTTTTCACCTGCCGGGAGCGGGAAAAGAAAGAATTCAGCGGCGCGCCGCACCACGGTTCTTCAGGAAGAAGGCCGGAACCTAACTTGGCGGCTGGACAGAAAACGCACAAGAGCTAAACCGCCGATTTTTTGGCGGCCCCCATTCTCCCGGCAAAGGCTCAACAACCGCCCCCGCGTCCCATCAACAAACAGCCAACCGGGAACAAGGGCCTCCCGGCCCTTGTAAAAAACAGTCCAACATAAAAATATTCCCTTATGCCCCCTTTTTGGGCGGAGCATTCAAATCCACGGTCACCTTCACGGGAACATCCATGGCCTTGACGCCCTTGCTGGCCACCACCGTAGCTTTCATTTTAGCGGGCATGTTCTTTACCTGGTACGTATAAGTGCGGGAAGGAACGGAACCGAAGCTGAACGAACTTTTGGACACGCCGGGTATCTCCAGTTTGCCGCCCTCCGCGTCAGTCAGCGTTATTTCCTCCACATGGAGCGTATCACTGAATTCCAGTTCCACCTCACCGGAAGCCTTGCCGTGGTCCTTTGCATCCTTCACGGTGATTTCCATGCCCTCCACCTTGAATTTGGCGCCCTTCCGCGCGTCAAACTCCTGGCCCGGAAAAGTCCTGCTTCCTTCGGAAACCTTCATGTTGACCACTCCGTCCAGCTTCAGGGGAAACACAGGTTTCTGTTTCAGCCTCAGGGAATGTTTGGCAAAGGCTCCGGAATCACCAATGCGGGTAAAGAAATTGTCGAATTGGCTTTTGTCCTGGCGCCGCGGCCATCCGTAACTTCAAGCTGTGAGTCCTCACCGCCCTTAACAGAATTTACAGCCCTTGGGAGCAACGAAACCCAGCACCACCTCCACGGCATCCTTATTTCTGTTAAACATGTCATCCACGCCGGCAGGATCAGGGAAGGACAGGGAGACCTGGGAGACATAAACGTTCACGTCCTGTCCGCTGGCGCAGGCTATCTGGGAAACGGCGCCCAGGAAACATGCCACGGCAGTCGGCAACAATGTTTTTTCATCATATTAAAGAGAGGCAAACCTACCCTGCATCTTCCGTGCATGCAAGAAAAAAATCCGCCATGGAGAAGCCCCCCTTTAATCTTGATTTGCCCCTCCGGAACCGCTACCCTGACGCGGCTTTAAACACACAGCTTTCACAGAGACATGGAGAACATTCAACACGGGGATTCCGCCTCCCCGGCCAATCCCCCCCGGCAGCAGAAAAGCGGAAACACGGATGAACAGACCATCGCCCTGACGAAGGCGCGTCTGGCCATTGACGAGGTGGACGCCCGGATTGTGGAGCTGCTTAAGAACCGCGCCGAATGGGTGCATGAAGTCGGCCGCATTAAAAAGGAGGGGAATTCCCCCATCTTCGTTCCCGAACGGGAAACGGCCCTGCTCAGCAAGCTGAACCGCCTGAACGCGGGCGTGCTGCCGGAGGCCTCCCTCCAGGCCATTTACCGTGAAATCATCTCCTGCTCCTTCTTCCTGGAAGGGGGCTTACCATTGCCTACCTGGGCCCCAAGGGCACGTGGAGCCACCAGGCGGCCCTCAAGCAGTTCGGTAAAAGCTGCGAACTTATCCCGTGCCAGAGCTTCAAGGACGTGTTTGACATGGTGGACCGCGGGAAGGCCCAGTACGGCGTGGTGCCCGTGGAAAACTCCTCGGAAGGCTCCGTGACCGCCGTGATGGACCTCTTCGTCACCTCCCCCCTCAAAATCTGCGCCCAGATCAATCTGAACATCCGCACAGCCTGATGGCGGACATCCCGCGGGAACACATCCGCATCCTGTATTCCCATCCGCAGGTTCTCGGCCAGACGCGGAACTGGATTCTGCGGCACTTCCCGAACGCGGAGCTCGTGGAAACCTCCTCCACCACGAAGGCCAGCATCCTTGCCAAGGAGAATGCCTCCATGGGCGCGGCGTCCCTGGGCTGCCCGCTGGCCGCGGAACTGTTCGGCCTGAACATTCTGGAAGAAGACGCGCAGGACCAGGCCTGCAACACCACCCGTTTTGCCGTCATCGGCCGCCAGGAAACGCAGCCCAGCGGCAGGGACCGCACATCCCTGCTCATCCGCATCCAGCACAAGCCCGGCACCCTGGCGGAAGTCATCAACTGCTTCCAGCGGCACAACAACAACCTGATCCGCATTGAATCCCGCCCCTCCAAGGTCATCAACTGGGAGTACGTCTTTTACATAGACGCCGTAGGCCACATTCAGGAATCCCCCCTACGGGAGACCCTCCCGGAGCTGGAACAGCACTGCTCCATGCTGAAAATCCTGGGCAGTTACGCGGATACGGACGTCATTTGACCGGCTTAATCTTTCTCCCCCCGCTTCATACCACCCTGAAAAACCATGAAAATCGCTACGATTGCCGCCCTGGCCCTCACCCTGGCACTTCCCTCTCTGGCCCAGCAGTCCGCCACTAAAATCGTTACGGAGAACGGGCAGCCCACGCTGGCCCTGGATGAACAGTTCGCGGCCCGGCTGCGCAGCGGCAGGACGGAACAAAACGCCCCCGCCACGGTCCCCTCAGGAATTCTCGGCAGCCTCCCCGGACTTCCCCTCCCCGCGGACACCAACCACGCCGCCGTGAAGGAAACGGCGGAAGAACGCAACCGTCGCATGGAATGGTGGAGGGACGCCAAATTCGGCATGTTCATCCACTACGGCCTGTATTCCGGGCTGGCCGGGGAATGGAAAGGCAAGCCCGGCGGTTCCGAATGGATTCAGAAAAACGGAAGTGGACACGGATTCCTACGCTGCGGAAGCCCTGCCCCTGTTCAAGCCCAAGGAAGGGCTGACGGAAGAATGGGCCCGGCTTGCCCGGGACGCAGGGTGCCAATACGTGGTGCTCACCAGCAAGCATCATGAAGGCTTCGGCCTGTTTGACAGCGCCCAGACGGATTACGACTCCAAAAGCGCCGTGAACCGGGACATTATCCGCGAATACGTGGACTCCTGCCGCAAGCGCGGCTTGAAGGTAGGCCTTTACCACTCCGTCATCGACTGGCACCACCCGTCCTATGACAACACCATCTGCCCGGACCTCTGCTATCCCGCGGGACAGGCGGAAATGCTTAAAAGGAAAAACATCCCGCGGGACCACGCCGCCTACCAGAAGTACCTGCACGCCCAGGTCCGGGAGCTGATGACCCGTTACGCTCCCATTGACATCATGTGGTGGGATTATTCCCAGGGAGCCATGGAAGGGGCCAGGGGCTGGAAAGCGCCGGAACTGATGGACATGGTGCGCTCCATCAATCCCGGCGTCATCATGAACAACCGCCTGTACGCCTATTCCGGCCTGAACCGGGACCAGGCCGGCACGCTGGACCTGCGCTGCGGGGACTACATCACCCCGGAACGCTTCATCCCCCGGCGCGGCTATCCCGGCGTGGACTGGGAATCCTGCATGACGGTGAGCGACAAATGGGGCTACAACCGGTATGACACCAACATCAAGTCTCCGGAAACCGTCATTGAAAAACTGGTGGAATGCGTCACCAAGGGAGGCAACCTCCTGCTGAACGTGAACCCGATGGCGGACGGAACCGTTCCGGAAAAAGTGGCCGCCACCATGCGCGGCGTGGGCCAGTGGCTCAAGATCAACGGGAGGCCGTGTACGGCACGCGGGCCTTCACGGAACTGGACCAGCCCGCCTCCATCAACCGGCAGGGGGACATCTTCGTCTTCCTGGTTCCGCCGCCGGACAAGGGACCGGCCCAGCCTCCCAGCGAAGGGACCATGAAGGAACTGACGGAAGGCGCGGAATACGCCCGCATGCAGCCGCTGGATTCCACCGGATACGAGGACGAGGAAGGAACCTCCGTCTCCCTCCCCGCAGGCTACTCCAAAGCGGTGCTGCTGGGAGACAACACCGCCCTGCCCGTCGTCAACGGAACGGTTCTGTTCAAGGCGCACGAACACTCCAAAACGCCCTGTTCCGTCATCAAACTGAGCAAATAGCCCTCTTTTCCACTCATTTTCCTTATGGAGGAAGACCTTTTTTCCCTGGCGGCCGGCAAGCAGCCGTCACAGCAGGCAAAGGATGAAGCGGGATCCCAAGCCGGAGAACCGCAGGAAAGCGCCGCCCCCGTCCAGCCCGGCAAGACGAAGGAAGACGTGCGCAACCGCGTGGACTACCTGCGTTCCGAACTGCGCCGCCACAACCGGCTGTATTACGAACAGGCGGAACCGGAGATCTCCGATGCGGAATATGACGCCCTGTTCCTGAAGCTTGAAAAACTGGAAAAGGCCCATCCCGAACTGGCGGAGCCGGATTCACCCACGCGCCGTGTGGGGGGGGCGCCGCTCCAGGGCTTCAACCAGATCAGGCACGCAGTGCCCATGCTGTCCATTGACGACATTTTCGAGCAGCGCGACGCCCCTGTTCCGGACGAGGAACTGGTGGAATTCTACAACAAGCTGGTCAAGGCGCTGAAAACGGAAACGGTGCCCGTCTCCGTGGAACCCAAGATTGACGGGGTAGCCCTCTCCATCATGTACCGCGACGGGCGGCTCGCTTATGCGGCCACGCGCGGGGACGGAGACGTGGGGGATGACGTGACGGCCAACGTCCGCACCATCCGCAGCGTCCCCCTCACCCTTCCCGCTGGGGCCCCTCCCGTGCTGGAGGTGCGCGGAGAGGTCTTCATGCCCAATGAAGCCTTTGCCAAACTAAATGAGGAACGGGACGCGGAAGGTCTCCCCGCCTTCGCCAACCCGCGCAACGCCACCGCCGGAACCCTCAAGCAGCTGGACCCCCGGCAGGTGGCCGCCCGTCCCCTGGCCTTCCTGGCCCACGGGCTTGGCGCGTATGAAGGGCCGGAACTCACGAATGTAAAGGATTTCTGGGACATGCTCCGCCACTGCGGCATTCCCTGCAATGATCCGGTGTATTATACGGACAGCCTGGAATCCACCCGTCAGGCCGTGCGGGACATTGACAGGCTCCGCCACACGCTCCCCCTACGGCACGGACGGCGCCGTCATTAAAATCAGCTCCATGGCCACCCGGGAGGCCCTGGGAGCCACGGCGCGCGCCCCCCCGCTGGGCGGCGGCGTACAAAATTCCCCGGAACAGAAGGAAACCGCCCTGCTGAACATCATCGTGCAGGTGGGCCGCACCGGCGTGCTGACGCCCGTGGCGGAACTCAAGCCCGTGCTGCTGTCCGGCTCCACGGTGGCGCGAGCCACCCTTCACAACCAGGATGAAATCGACCGGAAGGACGTCCGCATCGGAGATACCGTGCTGGTGGAAAAGGCGGGGAAATCATCCCCGCCGTTCTGAAAGTGAACCTTTCCAAACGTCCGGCGGATGCCAGGCCCTACAGCATTCTGGAAGCCACGGGGGCCTGTGCCCCGCGTGCGGCAACCCCATCATGAAGGAGGAGGGAAAAGTGGCCTGGCGCTGCACCAACTTCACCTGTCCTGCGCAGGCCGTGTCGGGCATCACCCACTTCTGCTCCCGCTCCGCGCTGGACGTGGAAAGCATCGGCTCTTCCGTGGCGGAAGCTTTGAGAAGCTCCGGCCTGGCTGCCTCCGCGCTGGACCTCTTCTCCCTGAAGCTGGAACAGCTCGCCAACCTGAACCTGGGCACGCCGGAGGAACCGCGCCGCTATGGGGAAAAAGAACGCCCAGAAAGCGCTGGACGCCCTGCAAAACGCGCGCGAGCTTCCGCTGGAACGCTGGCTCATCGCCTTCGGCATTCCCCCTGGTAGGGGAAGTAGTCGCCAAGGCGCTGGCGGACACGCACCCGGACCTGGAGCATGTGGCGGACTCCTCCTACCTCCGGGACATCGTGCGCCTGGACGAGCTGATGGAACAAGCCGCCAAAACCAACCCCAACACCCGTGAAAACAGAAAGGCGGTGAAGGAAGGCGCGCTTTCCGCAGAGGCGGTGCAGGAGCGCCATCAGGAACTGACGGATGAAATCGACCGCCTGACCGCCCCCTATCTGGAAACGGGCTACCTGCGCAAGAACACGGCCAAGTTCAGCTATGGCTCCGAAATCGGCGTGGCGGCGGCCAAATCCCTCCAGAGCTTTTTCACCTCCGCAGCGGGGAACCATACGATGGACGTTCTGCGCGGCCTGGGCATCAATCCCCAGTCCCAGTCCTACCGGGCCAACCTTCTGGAAATCCCGGCGGGGGCCCTGTCCGGCAAGACCTTCGTCATCACCGGAACGCTCAGCCAACCGCGGGACTACTTTGAACAGCTCATTGCCGCCCACGGGGGGAAAGCCACCGGAGCCATTTCCAAATCCACCTCCTACCTCCTGGCAGGCAGCGGCGGCGGCTCCAAACGGGACAAGGCCCTCAAGCTGGGCGTTCCCGTCATCTCCGAGGAAGACTTCAACAAGCTGGTCGGGGAATAGGCCGCCATCCCTACCCTACTCTGTTTCCCATCGACGCTACAGAAACCCGTTCCCTGCATCATGCCGCAGGCTTCCGCCTGTTCCATCCCGCCGGAGCTCAAGGCAAAAACGCCCAATGTGCCCCCTCCGTCCACCCCTTCTCCCTTCCATGGTCCGTCTGATTTTTTCCGTGTGCCGCATTCCGGGAATTTAATTCCTGAATCCTGCAAAAAAGCTTGCTACGGACCGTCATCTGCTCCCTAATAAACCGCGTATGCTGAACCTGCCTAACGCTATTACCCTGACACGGATTGCCCTGGTAGTCGTCTTCACGGCAGCAGTCAGCATCGCGGACCAGTATTCCTGGGGATACCTGGCCGCACTGGTCCTTCATCCTGGCGGCCTGCACGGACTGGCTGGACGGCTACCTGGCCCGCCGCCTGAACCAGGTCACCACCTTCGGCAAGCTCATTGACCCCCTGGCGGACAAGATTGCCGTTTCCGCCGCCTTCATTTACCTGACGGGCGTGGGGCTATGCCCCGTCTGGGTCACCATTCTCATCATCAGCCGGGAATTCCTGGTCACGGGCCTGCGCCAGATTGCCCAGGACCACGGCGTCATCATTCCCGCGGGCACGTCCGGCAAATGGAAAACCGCCTTCCAGCTGGCTTTCTGCATCGCCTCCCTGCTGGCCCTGACCTGGACGCACACGCCGGAATACCTGCCCTCCTTCCTGGACCAGCTTGCGGCGCTCTGCCTGTGGCACGGATCCGGAGCTTCCAATTTCCTGTACCAGTTCACTCTGTGGGGCTCCATCATCCTGACCGTGTATTCCGGGGCCGTTTACTGCGTGGGCGCGCGCAAATTCTTCCAGCACTAAGGGTTCCCCGCCAGGTTCCCGGCTGTTCTTCCCTCCGCATGCCGGAAAGAGGAATGTACATCCACAGCTTGAAACCGAACAGGGAAATCTTCTCCCCCGGGTACCCCGGCGCCCTTTCATCACCATCCCATATGCCGACAGAAAAATGGAAAACAGCGATAAAAAAGGCAGCCCATGAAAGGCAGCCTTTTCATTATTTTCTGAACTCCATTCAGGCAGATTATTTCATGATAAGGGTTAGTGCCGTAACTTGCTTGTTTTATCTCACGAGCTAGCCAGAGGCGATTTGCAGAAGTTTTCCCAGCTCAAATACGGCAGGCTTTCTGCCGCTTCCTTCTCTCACCTTCCGCACCAACCCGGCTTCGATGATCTGATTCAGGAGATTGCGAACAGTCATGTCTTGGCAGGTGTTTTCCTTCTCCTTCATTTTTTTAATAATTTGAGGCCTCGTAAAGATGGGGGTCTCGAAAATGCAATCCAGAAGCAGATGAGAGTATTCGGAATGGGTGATGTTCCTGAAAGCATCTTCTAGTTCGTTATGAAGTTTGTTGATCTCTACGGCGCGGTTGATGTTTGCCGTGGCCTGCTCCACCATCGCCCGCAGGAAAAAGGAAAGCCATTCGTTCCATTTATTTTCTTCATGGACGGCATTCAAGCATCTGTAATATTCGTCCCGGTGAGCTTCCAGATAGGCGGACATGTAAAACATGGGACGGTGCAAAATGTTCTTGGCATAAAGAAAAAGAGGAATCATGAGCCGTCCGATTCGGCCGTTGCCGTCCAGAAATGGATGAATCATCTCAAACTGAACGTGCATCACGGCTGCCCGAACAAGAGGGTCCAGCTGAGCTTTCTCCTCAATGCTCCAATCATTCACCATGTAGTCCAACCAGTTTTCCATCAAGGCTTCCACGTGCACCGGATCGGGAGGAATGTAGGAGGCCTGTTCGATCGGGCAGCCGTGGGAACCTATCCAGTTTTGTACCTCTCGGAAAAGGCCGGGGGACTTTGTGTTGCCGCGCACGCCTTCCAGCAGAATTCTATGGATTTCCTTGACCAAGCCAAGGCTCAACGGCCTTTCTCCGAGACTGCGGGATGCAAATTTCAAGGCTGACCGATAATTTTTAATTTCGTCAATGTCCTCCCTTTTTTGCTTTCGCTGAATGATATGCCAGCGTCTTGTTCGTACACTTCGTCAATGGTTGCCTGCGTGCCTTCGATTTTGGAAGACAGAACTGCTTCTTGAGTCATGAAGGGTGACAGGAGAATGTCAGGATTGACCAACGTCCTTACTATTCCATCATAACGAGCTACAGCTCCGTTGGCTTTTCCCAGGATATCGGCAAATGCGTTTGCATCAATTCTTTTTAGAACAGGCAGATATTCCGGAAGATAAGGTGTCTTCATCACAACTTTGTTGATAATGAAAGTAGGATTCAAAGTCAACAAATGATTTCGTTGACTTTATATTATCATCAAAACTGTTTATTTACATCAAAAAGGTATTTCACAGTCAACAAAGTATTTTGATGGTATTTTGTTTTCATCAACGAATAGTAATTCCGTTTTACGCACGGTTCTTACCGGAGGGCAGTCCATTCCTTTTGCCAGGCTCTTGTGAGAATTTGCTTGAGGCTCCGTCAGTTTCCCAGCCTTCCGAGAAGGTGCAGAGAGGGTCGAAACCAGGAGAGCAAACATCTTGCATAGGCTCCATTGCCCAGGCTATTTCGCCAGTTCTCCTCTGCTATAGTTTCCATAACTATGCAACACACTTTCAAAGGAAAATGGGCACAGGGGCCGCACACTGCCGAGGTTCCGCAACGCGAATCTGACTCTCCTCAGGAGGCGTCCCGCCAGACTTCTCAGGAAAACACCGGAAAACGGAATCCTGACGCAATAGACGTTTTTATTTCTCTTGACGGATATTCTGCGCCGTGCTTATATCGTGCTGTTCCCGCCGAATGGTGCTTGGTTGTTGATTTTTGATAGTCATTTGCGGTTGGCGGAATACGGGCGTCTCCGTATTGATCCTTTCAGTATCGCTCCTGCGGGCTTCTTTTTGTTCCGCTATTGTCGTGATTCCGTCAGTTCATTGCAGCCGAGGCGCATTCACAGACACATCAATAAACATGGTATCAACCACATTCAGGGAGCTTGGCTTGTCGGCTCCCATTCTCCGCCAGCTGGAGAAACTGGAGTACAAGACCCCCACCCCCATCCAGGCAGCCTGCATCCCCCTGCTGCTGCAGAACAAGGACCTGATGGGACTGGCGCAGACCGGAACCGGCAAAACGGCCGCGTTCGCCCTGCCCCTCATTCAACAATTTTCAGAACATCCCAGAAAGCCGCTTGCCCGCCAGGTAAGGGCGCTCATCCTGAGCCCCACCCGGGAACTGGCCGCGCAGATTCATGACAACATCTGCGCCTATGCCAAAGGGCTGAACCTGTCCACCGCCGTCATCTTCGGCGGCGTGGGGTACGCCCCCCAGTTCAAGAAGCTGGCCGGCGGCCTGGATATTCTGGTAGCCACGCCCGGCAGGCTGATTGACCATCTGGAACGCCAGACCGTCAACCTGGGCGGTGTGGAAACCCTGATTCTGGACGAAGCGGACCACATGCTGGACATGGGCTTCGCTCCGGCCCTGAAAAAGATCGTCGCCAAAATCCCGAAGAAACGCCATACCCAGATGTTCTCCGCCACCATGCCGGACAACATTCTGCAACTGGCCCAGTCCCTGCTTCAGGAACCGGAAACGGTGATGGTCACCCCCCCGGCCGCCACGGCGGACAGGGTGGAACAGTCCCTCTGCATGGTTGGCTCCCAGGCGGAAAAAAGGCCCCTTACCCTGGATCTGCTGGAACAGCAGGAACAGCCGGGCCGCACGCTCATCTTCACCCGGACCAAGCACGGCGCGAACCGCCTGGCCTCCTTCCTGACCGGAAAGGACCACCCGGCCTCCGCCATCCACGGCGACAAGAGCCAGGGCACGCGTGAACGCATGCTCCGGGAATTCCGTTCCGGGGAAACGCCCATTCTCGTCGCCACGGACATCGCCGCCCGCGGCATTGACGTGAAAGACGTGCAGCTCGTCATCAACTACGATCTGCCGGAAGAACCGGAAGTCTATGTGCACCGCATCGGCCGCACGGCACGCGCCGGAGCCGCCGGGCAAGCCATCGCCCTCTGTTCCCCGGATGAAATCAAAAAAGCCAGGGACGTGCACAAGCTGCTGGGGCGCCTCCTTCCCGTCCATTCCTCCAGCGCCACCATACCGTCTGAATTGCAGACGGTTCCCGGCACGCACAGGGAAAGGAAAAACTCCATGCAGGAAAACCGTTCCGCCTCCCGCAGGGGGCCGCGGAAAAGTTACGGAAGGCGGAATTCCGCCGGAAGGCAGGGAAGCCGTGCGGGCGCATGATTTTAATCATTCAAAAAAAACTTTTGAACGAAATCAGGGGCTGCACAGTCTCACTTGCTACAAACGGTTCACCGGACCGTTCCAGTCGGGAAGCTTCAACCGGAGTTTCAATCATGAAAATCATCTCGTCCATCATCAAGACACTGTGCGTGGGTACCGTCGGTTCCCTCGCCTGCCAGGCCGCCATGCAGGCTTACGCGGATGACGTTCCCTCCACGTTTGTGGAAGGCAACTATTCCCCGGAAGTAGCCCGCTACGTGCAGAGCATCGCAGGCGTGGCGCTGGCCTCAGGCATTCATGATTATGACGAAAACGCTACCAGCAGCTACCAGGTTCTGGCTCAGGTTCTCAACAGCGGCAATGCAACGGAATTGCCGGACGACCTGAAACGGGCCATTGAAATGCTGACCAGCTACGTCCCCGACCCGAACGCGACCATTCAGCCGATTCTGACTAAAAAACAGATTGAGAGGATGGAGCAGATGGCGGACCGTATTGAAAACCTGATGGAGGAAAAATACGGAGTGGACCTGGAAGACTGCATGAATATCATGAAACGTGCATTGGCCCCGTCCATTCCCGACATCCTCCGCTCCTGTGACATGGAAGGCACGCAGCTGCCGACCACCACCGTTTTCCGCCCCAGGCTGGGCAAGGCGCTGAATGAAGCTTATGCCAGGCTTGCCGCGTCAAAACTTCCCGCCGCCGGCACGGCTCAGTAACCGGACCACTTCAAAACGACCGGGAAGATGATCCCGATTCCACGGCATGCGGACCCCGTCAAGGTTCCCTGAACAGAAGCCGCAGGAAACGGAATGATCTTCCCCGTCGCCAGGAAAGGAAACAACAGCCAGCGCCGGCGACACCACGCAACACTCTCCGGATGTCCTCCGATGCAGGGCCGATCCTTCGGACCGCGGTGCAGCGATACGCTCACCCCCCTTCACTCCCAAGCAACGGCATGCAACATCGGCACAACCGGGTGATGCACCTGACAGGCCCCGTCCTTCCCGCACTGCGGCAGGAATGGGGCCTTTTTCATGCCCGCCTCCCGGAAGGAGCCTGCCTTCCCCTCTTTTGACGCCTCCGGCGCGGAGCACCTCTCTCCCGCAGGAGAATGCATTTTTTGCACCATCCGTGAAAGAAAGATTCTCAAGTCCGGGTATGTATGGCAAACTAAGGACTCAAATCCTTCCATATAATTACCATCCATGGATAATTCATCATCACGCCGTCGTTTCCTTCAGACCCTGGGTCTGGCTACTGGCGCCCTGGCTGCCGGTTCCTTCGCCAACGCCCAGGAAGTAGCTCCCCTGGCTCCCAAAAAGATCATCGTTCCGGACCCGAACAACATCGGTCCCATGACCACGTGGCCCCCGCGCAAGCCCGGCGCCATCTACATGGGCGGCTTCAGGGCCCCCAAGCTGGACAAGGTGCGCGTGGCCTTCGTCGGCGTAGGTGAACGCGGCTCCATGCACGTGGGCCAGATGGCCGTCATTGAAGGCGCGGAAGTCGTCGGCATCTGCGACCTGTACAAGGACTGGGCGGAACGCAACGCGGCGCTGGTGGAAAAGAAGACGGGCAAGCGCCCTCCCATTTTCACGAACGGCCCGGAAGACTACAAGCGCATGATGAAGGAAGTCAAGCCGGACGCCGTCATCGTCTGCCCCAGCTGGGAATGGCACTGCCGCGTCACCTGCGACGTGATGAAAATGGGCGCCCACGCCTTTGTGGAAGTCCCCATGGCCGTCTCCATCAAGGAACTCTGGGAAATCGTCAATACCTCCGAGGAAACCCGGAAGCACTGCATGATGATGGAAAACGTCAACTACGGACGTGAAGAACTCATGTACCTGAACATGGTGCGCCAGGGCGTCATCGGCGACCTGCTGTACGGGGAAGCCGCCTACATCCACGAACTGCGCGGCCAGATGAAGCAGGTGGACCGCGGCACCGGCTCCTGGAGAACCTACCACTACGCCAAGCGCAACGGCAACGTCTACCCCACGCACGGCCTCGGCCCCATCGCCCAGTACATGAACCTGGCCCGCAAGGACGACTGCTTCGGCAGGCTCGTTTCCTTCTCCAGCCCGGCCCTGGGCCGCGCCGCCTATGCCAAGAAGAATTTCCCGGCGGACCACAAGTGGAACAAGCTGGACTTCGCCTGCGGCGACATGAACACCTCCATCATCAAGACCACCATGGGCCGCACCATCCTGGTGGAATGGGATGAAACCAGCCCGCGCCCCTACTCCCGCCTGAACCTCATTCAGGGCACCCTGGGCACGCTGGCCGGCTTCCCGACCCGCGTGGCCGGTGAAAAGCTGGGCAACGGCAACTATCACGAATGGATTGAAGGCAACGAAAAACTGGCCCCCATTTTTGAAAAGTACGATCACCCGCTCTGGAAGAAAGTCGGCCCGCTGGCCCTGAAGATGGGCGGCCACGGCGGCATGGACTTCGTGATGCTTTACCGCATCATCGAATGCCTCCGCAAGGGCGAACCGATGGACCAGAACGTATACGAAGGCGCCTTCTGGTCCTCCGTCTCCGAGCTTTCCGAATACTCCGTGGCCCAGGGCGGCATGCCCCAGGTGTTCCCGGACTTCACCCGCGGAGACTGGAAGACGACCGCCCCGCTGGGCATCGTTCAGTAAAAAACTCATTCCCCATCCGGCCTGGAGCTTTTCCGCCTTTACAGCGGGCTTCCAGGCCGGAGCGGATTCCCCGTTCAGAAAACAGGCCGCTGCAAGGCGTGCCTGTTTTTTATTGGCGTGAACAGCGGTTGCAGGGGCAAAAGGAAGCAGGCTGTTCCATTGGCAGCCCCCCTGTTCCTTGATGGAACGGGCGCTCACGTTCATAAAGACGGAGCATGAAAACCCGCAATAAGCATTGGTTCCCTGCCTGCTGTTAGTGAAAAAGGCAGGAAAGGAAGAATGCCTTGCACCCGGAAGGTACAACCACACAGCCTGAATAATTTATGAAAGCGCCGACTCAACTCATTTCTTGAGGATTCTCTTTAGATTGGCAATGTCCAATAACAAATTCACCGTTTCAAAATTCCCCTTGTAAAACACGCCCCAGTTATTGAAGACGCAGGGCAATTCCTTTGCCTTTTGCAGCGTATCCACCCTGATGAGAGATACCGGAACATCGTTCTCTCCACAGTAACGTTTTATGATCTCCATGTTTTGATGTACAAAGGGGCATTGCATATCATAATAAATTGTCAGCTCCCGGCTCTCAATTCTCCCCTTTTTGGCATTCGGCGCAAACCTCGGCGTTGTTCCGTCAAAGGAAAGAGCAAGCAGTTCATAGCCATGACTGACAGCATCCACCGCCCCAAAGCCGAACTTCTTCGCGAAGGATTGATCGGCAAGCCAGGCCTTCTGTTTTTCAGCTCCGAGCATGCAAACGCCGGATTTGCCCTTTTCCCTGGCATCAGCCAGACAATATTCCATCAGCAATTTTCCATACCCTTTCCCCTTGTAGCTGCCGGAAACCCACAAGCAATATATATAATAGTAGTTATCTCCAAGGATGGGAACCCAGGCCGTCTCCAGAGGGGCATATTCAATAAAAACCACTCCCTTGGCATTTAACTTTCTAAAGACGTGGCCTTCCCTGATCCGGCTGGAAAGCCATTGCCGCTTTGCTTCAACGCCCGGATGGGGGACCCGGCTGCGGATAATGCAGCATAAATGTTCACTGGCCAAATTGTCCGCCGTTAAATTGATAAAATCCGCATTCAAAGGCGCATCTTCCATTTTACTAATTTTAATATCCGTCTGTGGAAATGTCAAAAACTCATTCCGTGCCCCACTTTCCGCTACAAGAATAAGTTCTTTCGTTCATCCGGGCACCAGCGGACGCATTTCTCCCTTGGCAAATGGGGGCCTTACAACAGAAACAAGGCTGTACCTGCTGAAAAACAACTGTAACGGCGTGAAGGGACACCGGATTGAACCGTCCGGGGGGCCCTCAACTGCCTTTGACGGGCGTCTCCGGCGTCAGTTCATACGTCTTTTCCGTGCCATTGGCGGCCACCCGGACGGATTGCGCCACCGGGGAGGAAAGGCGGAACTGCGTTACCCTGCCGTCCTTCCAGTCCATGTCCACAGTAATGTTGCCGCGGGCTTTCAGTCCGCGCACGCTCCCGTTTTTCCAGGCTTCCGGCAGAGCCGGCAGAAGATGCAGGCGGCCGGTGCGGGACTGGAGCAGCATTTCAGCAAAGCCGGCCACGATGCCCATGGTCCCGTCCACCTGCATGGGCGGATGCGTGGTGAACAGGCTGTCCATCATGCTGTGGCGCATCATGCCCCGAATCATCTCATAAGCCTTTTCCCCGTCCAGAAAACGCGCCCAGAGGCTGGCGCGCCACGCCCAGGTCCAGGAACGGCGGGAATCTCCCGTGGTTCCGCGCGCCAGCAGGGATTTGCGGGCGGCTTCCGCCCATTCCGGCGTCTTTTCCGGGCTGATCCGGCTGCCGGGATAAACGGCAAACAAGTGGGAGGTGTGCCGGTGGCGCGGGTCCCAGGAGCCGCCCGGCTTGCGGGCGATCATCCATTCCAGCAGCAGGCCGTCCTCCCCCACCCTGGGACCGGCCAGAAGATCCCTCTTGGCGGCCAGTTCCTTCCTCCAGGCAATGTCCACGCCCAGGGTTTCCGCGGCCTGTACGGTATCATGGAACAATTCCCACACGATCTGCTGGTCATGCGCGCAGCCGTCCTCCCTGGGGCCGTGTTCCGGGGACCAGCCCATCGGAGCCACCAGCGTTCCTTCCTTCACGTCCTTCAACTCCCGGGAGATTATTTCCGGCGTCACCTTCCTGTCCTCCGTCCGGAAGTTGCTTCCTCCCGTGTGCAGGGGCTTGAGCTGGCTTTCCCAGAAACGGCAGATTTCCTTCATCATCGGGTAAGCCGTCGTTTTCAGGTATTCCCTGTCCATCGTGAACAGGTAGCGTTCCCACAGATGCAGGGCATACCACGCGGAAGCGGGCTTGTTCCATTTAAATCCCTGGCCCCCGTAAATATTCTGGGCCGTCCTGGCCGTCCAGCCCGGAGCGGGCTTGCCGCCAGCCGTCCTGAACTCTTTCTCCTCCCGGGTGATTTTACGCGCGGCGGGCGCCATTTCCCGGATGTAATCCACCAGCGGGTCATAACATTCCGCCAGGTTGGAGGGGAGCATTCCCCAGTAGCACATCTGGATGTTGATATTGTTGTGGTAGTCGGAATCCCACGGCGGAATCAGGCTGTAATTCCACAGGCCCTGGAGGTTGGCGGGCAAATTCCCCGGCTGGGAGGAGGAAAGGATGACGTAGCGGCCGAAGTTGAACACCAGTTCCTCCAGATCGGGATCACGGGCGTCCCTTCCGGCGTCCACCGCCTGCCTGTACCTCTTCAGCCTCTCGTTGACGGGGAGTTCCGCCGTGGCGTCCTCCGTCTCTCCCAGGTCCAGGGAAACGCGGTGGTAAAGCTTGCCGTAGGCGCCCCGGTGGGCGGCTTTCAACTGCTCCGGAGCCGCCTTGAGCGCACGGGCCAGAACGGCGTCATTCCTCTTGCGGGGCGGCTCCCCCTTCCAGTTCCGGGAAGCGTCCAGCACGTAATCCGTAGCCAGGGAAACCAGCACGCGGCAGGAATCCGCCCGCCGGACGGTGATGGAGCCGCCGTCCGCCGTGACACTTCCACCCCTGGGAAGAACGGCAATGCGCGCCTCATAGGTCAATCCGTTTTTCAGGGAACCCTGCATCAGAATCATTCCCCTGCCCCCTCCGGCCGTGGCCGTAATCCTGTCCTGAGGATGCAAGGTCGTCAAGCGGAAGGAGGCTTCCACGGAACGGGGCCTGTCCCCCTGCACCGTCATGGAAACCACCTGGTGCGGAACGCTGGCGAAATACTCCCTCCGGTAACGGACTCCCCCGGAGTTGTAGGACACGGAGGCCAGCGCCTCCGCCACATCCAGCGTCCTTTTATAATCCTGCACGTTCTCTGCTGCCGGATACGTGATTTCCAGCGTGCCGAACGGCTGGTAGGATCCGAATTTGACGGAATCCGGCCCCTTGTCCTTGGCTTCCGCACTGCAAAAACCTCCGGACCACATGCTGATTTCCGTCAGCTCCAGGCGGTCCTTTTCCACGCCTCCGTAAATGAGCGCTCCTATTCTTCCGTTGCCGATCGGCGTGGCGTCCTTCGCCCAGGAGTTGTCCCCGGTTCCCTTCTGGGGCCGCGTCTCCTTCCATTCCGCCGGACGGCTGAACCGGACCAGGGAGGATTTCCAGGCCGTTGATTCCTCCGCCGCGCGCAGGACGTCCCCGTGGAACAGAACACCAAGAAGGAGCAAGAAGAACGGACGCATAACGGAAAGATACTACCATATATCCGGAGCCTTTTCAAAGCCATTCTTTCCGCCGGAAAGGACGCTTCCGGATGACGCCAAAAGCCGCAATTCCATGAAATTTTTCCTCACTGCGGAACCGTATGTAGGCTTGAGGAACGTCCCATGCGCACGCATTTTCCACCATTTTCCCCCGGAGTGGAACGCCGTTCCCCAAAACAGCACATACTGCCCCGCCATGCTTTCCTACTGCACCAACATCCATCCCGCCGAATCCTGGGCGGAAACCCGGGAAGCCCTCCAGACCCACGTTCCCCGCATCCGGCAGGAACTGGCCGCACTGAATTCCCCCCTGAAGGACCGCCCCCTGGGCATCGGCCTGCGCCTGTCCGCCAGGGCGGCAGCGGAACTGCTGGAAACGCCGCACGCCGTGGAAACCCTGAAAGCATGGCTGGACGAACACAACGCGCGCGTGGAAACCCTCAACGGCTTTCCCTACGGGAACTTTCACGGCCAGCGGGTGAAGGAACACGTTTTCCAGCCGGACTGGACCACGCCGGAACGTTTTGAATACACCTGCAACCTGTTCCGCATCCTGGCCCGCATCGGGGATGAAAACGCAGACAGGCTGACCGTCAGCACGCTCCCCGCCTCCCACAGCTGGTTCCATGCGGAGGAGGAGCGCATGTTCTCCCGTCTGGACGCCATGAGCGGATTCCTGGACGTGCTGAGCAGGCAGACCGGACGCCTGATGCAGCTTGGGCTGGAGCCGGAGCCATTCGGCCATTTCCACGATACGGAGGGCGCCATCCGCTTTTTCAACGGCCTGCGCAACCACTCCCGCCGCCCCGAACTCATTGAACGCCACCTGGGGCTGACGTATGACACCTGCCACTTCGCCATCCTGCGGGAGGAACCGGCAGACACCCTCTCCGCCTGGGAGGAAAACAACATCTCCCTCTGCAAGGTGCAGTTCTCCAACGCCCTGGAATGCCGCATACGCGGGGAGGAAGACCTGGAACGCCTCCGCCAGTTTGACGACGGCGTTTATTTCCACCAGACTAGCATCCTCCACCGGGGCAGAACCATGCTTTTCCCGGACCTGCCGAACGCCCTGGCCTACGGGCGGGATTACGCGGAAGAAACGCGGGATTCCCAATGGCGCATTCATTACCACATTCCCCTGTACGCCTCCCCGGAACCGCCCCTGCGGGGCACGGAGGATTTCATCCTGAAAACGCACGCCTTCCTCCGCAGCCATTCGGGCCTGACCCCCCACCTGGAGGTGGAAACCTATACGTGGAGCGTCCTGCCGGACCATCTGAAAATTCCCCTGGCCGCCCAGATTGCCCGTGAACTGCATTACGTTGAAACCCTGTAAGAGATGACCCGCATTCACAAACACGCCGCCCTGACCGCCGGATTCCTGCTGCTGGCCTCCGGCCTCTCCTCCTGCACCCTCCTTCCCGCTTCCTCCTCCGGCGGCCCGGATACGCCGCGGAGCCTGGGCGCGCGCATGGAAAAGCATACGGAAGTCCTGCAAAAAGACATCGGGCCCAGAAACGCCCGGCAGCCCAAATCCATGGAAGCCGCCGCCAAATACATCGCCGGAAGCTTCTCGGACATGGGTTATGCCGTCACCTTGCAGCCCGTTTCCGGAGGGGATGCGAAAAAGGGGACCGCCATCTACAACGTCTTGGTTTACAAGCCCGGACTGTATTCCAACAACCAGAGCATCGTGGTGGGGGCCAATTACGATTCCAGCGAACGGCTCAACAACGGAAGCGGAGCGGCCCTGCTGCTGGAAACGGCCAGGGGCCTCAAGGACATTCCCACCAACCACAACATTTACTTCGTCGCGTATGCAAACGGAGCGGAACCCGCATCCGCCTCCTCAGGAGCCTCCGTCCACGCCAAAACCCTGAGCGGCAGCATCGGCGCGGCCAACATCCTGGGCATGATCAACCTGGAACCGCAGGAACTGGCCGCCGCTGCGGAGCAGAAACAGCCGGAACCGGAATCCCCGCAGGAAGCCGTGCTGTTCATGACCACGCTCCGCGGCAAGGAATTCGCGGGCCAGTGCGCCACTCCCTTCACCAAATCCTGGGAGCAGGCTCCCCCCACCTTCCACCGGGAGCCCTCCGCCATTGCGGGCAATGACCGCCATTACGCGGCGCTGGGCATCCCCACGGTCTCATGCCTGTGCAAGTACGCCATTACGGATTCCCATACGGAGGACTATGTGCACGCCCTGACGGACATGATTCACCAGGTGGCGGACAATGACGTGCCCAAACCGGAGAAAAACGCCGCGGCGGACCAGAAAAAACCCTGACGCCTCTTTCTCCCCCTCTTCTTTTACCGGGACAGCTTTCTTCTTCCGTGGCCGCCGCCCAGCATCAGCACGGGCATGAAGGAGAGCGCCACCAGCGCAATGACCATCGGCATCCAGTTGTCGGAATACCGCTGCATCAGGAAGGAGGTCAGGGAAGGCCCGGCCAGCGTGCCAATGGAGTAGCTCAGCAGCAGAAGCTGGTTCATGGTCACCAGCTCATCCCGTGAGGCCTCTTCACACCCCCAGGCCATGGCGACGGGGTACAGGGAGAAACCCGCCAGCCCCAGCGCGATCAGGGAGGGGGCCATCAGGCCGCCTTTCAGCACCAGTCCGGCACAGGCGGCCACCACCAGCAGGGACTGGCATTTCATGACGAAGGCGCGCCCGTACTTGTCCGCCAGCCGTCCCATGGGCCACTGGCCCAGAATGGCCGCGGCAATCAGCAGGGCCATCCAGTACCCCACGGAGGAGTGGTTCATGCCCTGGTGTTTCAGGAACAGGGGCATCAGGCAATAAATCGTTCCCAGCACCACGCCGGAAATAACGCACCCCACCACGCCCAGAAACACGCTGCGGCGTTTCAGCAGCGTCCGTACCTCCACATGCACGGAGGACAGGGCGCCCGCGGAATCAGATTCCAGACGGGCAAACAGCAGGGGAATCATGCCCACTGCGGACAGAAGGCACACCTCCGTCACCACCAGGGACATGTCGCTGGGGAACCAGCCCAGGAGGAGCTGGCCCAGCACCGTTCCCAGATAATAAACCACCAGGTAGGATGCCAGCAGAATGCCGCGGGTTTGCAGCGTTCCGGCCCTCAGCAGGGCGCTTTCCACCACCACCCAGACCAGGGCGCAGCTTATCCCCGTCAGCAGCCGGAGGCCGCTCCAGGCCAGCGCGCCGGGAAACACAAGCAGCAGCAGCGTGGACGCCGCGCATAAAATGCACGCGTACTGGTAGCTACCCTTGAACCCGGTCTTGCGGATCACCCCTCCGGCCATCAGCGTGCCGGCCAGGTTCCCCAGAAAGAAAAAAGCCCCCACCAGCCCGGCCTCCCAGGTGGCGGCGTCAGACTGTTCCATCCACAGCGGAACCACCGTATTCAGAACGGCAAACGCCACCGTCTGAAAAAGAAGCCCCGCCAGCAGCAGGGCAATAGGCCAGGTAAATGTACGCATCACGATAAAGCGGGGACTATAGCACCAAAGCCGCATCAGTCAACCGCCTCTTCCGGCGGAAATAAAAACAAAGGGAACGCCCCTGTAAATGAATACATAATTCATTGAATATAAAATATCAATAAATTATTTAAAAATATAGGAAACTGTCATATTCCCCGGCGCAGGGACGCGGGCAAAATCTTCATCTGCTCCCGGTACTTGGCCACCGTTCTGCGGGCGATGTTCACCCCTCTCTCCTGAAGCGCAGCGGCCAGCCTGGCGTCACTGAGGGGTTTGGAAGAATCTTCCTCCGCAATCAACCGCCGCATCAGCTCCTGAACGGCTCCGGAAGCCATCGCCTCCGCGCCCGTTCCCGCAGAAGAAACGTCCCCTTCCGCCGGAACGCCCGCGCTGAAAAAGCTTCTCAGTTCCTTCATCCCCCACTTGCACAGCAGGTACTTGTCCCGGCACGCACGGGAAACCGTGGACACGTGCACCCCCATTTCCTCCGCTACCTCCTCCATGCCCATGGCCTTCAGCCGGGACGGCCCGAACCTGAAAAAATCCTCCTGCCGCCGCACGATGGCGCGGGCCAGGCGCAGCACGGTCTCCTGCCTCATGTCCAGGGCGCGCAGCAGCTCCTGCCCTTCCCGGAATGCCTTGCGGAGATACTGCCTGAGCTCCCGGCTGCCGGAGCTCTCCGCCATCAGCTCCATGTACCGTTCATTCATGGACAGGCGCGGCAGGTACTCGGAAGTGAGGACTACATCCAGAACCCCGGAAGGCCCTTCCTCCACGATGACGTCAGGAAGCAGATGGGGATTGCCGCCGGGAGCATAGGCGCAGCCGGGATCCGGCGTCAGGCTGCGGATCACTTCAAGGGCCTCCGCCACGGCTTCCGGCTCCACGTCCAGCAGGCGCGCGGCCTCCTCATACTTGTGCGCCGCCAGCTCCCGCCAGCAGCGCTTGACCAGGCGGAAGGCAAGCGAATGCTTCAAGCCGCGCTGTTCAAGCTGAATCAACAGGGAATCCCTCAAATCCGCCGCTCCCACGCCGGGAGGGTCCATCCCCCTCAGTACGGCCAGGGCCTCCTGCATATCCCGCATGCTGAAGCACTCCCGTTCCTCCAGCTCCTGCGGGGATTCCGTCAGGAAGCCGCGGTCGTCCAGGGCGTCAATCAGCAGGAACAGGGCGTCCCGGGCGCGCCCGGTCAGCGCGGAATGCTGCGCCTGGTCCGTCAAATGGGTTTTCAGGGATTCCGGAGCCACGATGGACTCATACATGAAATCGCGGCGTGCGGCGGCCTCCGCGGATGGGCGGCCTTCCGGCGTAAACTCGTTCCAGCCGTCCTCCCGCTCATTCCAGGCGTCTCCGTCCGGGCCGTCCTCCAGGGCCTCCGGGGAGGCGTCCGGCAATTCTTCAAGCATGGGATTGGTCTCCAGCGCGTGGCGGAGAAGCTGCTTCAATTCCAGAGCGGAGGCCTGGAGAATCTGCATCCCGGCCTGCATGGACTGGGAGGCGGCCATCTGGCGCGCCATTCCATGCTGCAGGGATACCTCACTCATACTGTCACAAGCTACACCACCCCCCGGAATCTGGCAAGGGGGAACACCCCGCTGCAAGAGCTGCCAGCGCACAGCAGAAGCGGAAAAGACCACAACTTTTATGTAACGTTTTTAAAAAACATGCGTATACTATGAAAGTAAATGAAAACCTTGCGTGCACTTGCGTTCTCCCTCCTGGTCTCCCTCTCCATGGCGACGGCGGCCGACCTGCCGTCCCCCCTGCTCCCGTTGCCGCGGGAACAGCCCCAATGGTGGAGGCAGCAGTATGAACAACAGGTGGAGCAGGTGAAAAACAACCCCTGCGGCGTCCTGTTCCTAGGAGACTCCATCACGGACTACTGGAAAAGAGAAGGAAAGCAAGTATGGGAAAAGGCGTTCAAACCCTACCATCCCTGCAACTTCGGCATTTCCGGGGACCAGACCACCAACCTGATCTACCGCATCACGGACTCCGGCATTCCGGCCCAGACGGAACCCAAACTCTGCATCGTCATGATCGGCACCAATAACACCGGCCATTTCAAGGGAGGAGAAGCTCCGGAAAAAACGGCCATGGGCATTCTGGGCGCCGTGGAGCACCTGCTGGTCAGGTTCCCGGACACCCACGTTCTGCTGCTGGGCATTTTCCCCCGCGGCACGGGGCCGCAGGACAAGCTGCGCCAGCACAATGACAAAATCAATGCCGTCCTGGCCCAGTGCAAACTGCCCCGCACCACCTATGCCAATATCAACAAGCGCTTTCTGGACCCCTCAGGAAAGCTCCTGCCCGGCATCAGCAGGGACAACCTGCACTTTACGGAAAAGGGTTATGCCATCTGGGCAAACGCCGTGCTGCCCTACATGAAAAAATACTGCAAGTAATCCTCTTCTTTCTTCTTCACCGCATGACGGACGGAAGAAATGTCCCTCTTCCAGCATTCAGTTTATGGAGCCGTAGCGCCGGGAATATCATTGGGGGAAATTTACGGCTCCTGCAGAAACATTTTCAGGCCTTTATGCTTGAAATTTCACTCCTCAGGATTAAATTACTTCGCTTAATACCCTTTGAAAATGAAATTTATTCTCGTTAGTGTAGCTATCTTCAACGTATTATGTGTATGTTCCGGACTTAGAAAACTGTGTTTTGATGAATGGTTCCATAGCACATTTTCTATTATATTTTCATCTATTGCCGCATTACTTTTTACCGTCTCATTCATTTTCTTAAGCAAGAAAATATGTAAGTAATCTAAAATATTGACGTTGAGTAAATTAATGAATAAACAAAATTTTTATCTATCAAGGGGAAATTCTAAAAACAGAGAACACCACGAATTTTCCCATTCTCATTATCTTCTTCATGACAATCGCTATTCCGTTGAATTACTGCACCTGGGCGTAAAAGAAACCGTCAACGCCAAATTAACTGATCCCCCGATCACGCAAAGGCTGTTATTCAGCAGTTTTTGCATTTGAAAAGAGTAATATTGCATAGGCGAATCTCCTGACGAAAAACGGAAAAGTCTCTCTACAACAGACTTCCATGCATTTGGGCAGTCCCTCATGGGGAACGTGCCGATTCTTCTCTCTCCCATGCACCCGGAATCTGGAAAAACCGCGTGGAACAAAAAAATTGCTTTTTCCCGGGGATGTCCTAGAGTGCCTCTCCGCAATGAGCATGCCGCTTGCCGACTTGTTATTCCTGGCTTTCGCCCTGTCCGTAGACGCCTTCGTCGTGGCGTTCTCCTACGGCTTGCTCATTAAGCAAAAACGTTTGAGCAACGGAATCAAGCTTTCCGTGTCCACCGGGGCGGGACAATTCCTGATGCCCGTGCTGGGCTTCCTGCTTACGGGTTCCGTCCACCAGTACATTGCCGCCTGGGACCACTGGCTGGGCTTTGCCGTGTTCACCTTTCTGGGAATCAACGTCATCAGAGAAGGCTGGAACCACCGTGATGAAGAGGAGCACATGCCCCATGTCACCAGCCTGACGCTGCCCACCCTCCTGGCCGTGGGGATTGCCACCAGCATAGACGCCCTGGTGGCGGGCGTCAGCATCTACCTCTCCTCCGCCCAGTGCGGCGCATCCCCCACCCTCCACGCCGTGCTTTTCCCCGCCGCCGTCATCGGCTTCACCACCTTCCTGTGCACGGCGGCAGGCTTCTTCCTGACCCGGCGGCTGCACCGCTTCCCCACCTTCCACCTGGAAGCGGGGGCCGGGCTCATCCTCATTGGCCTGGGCGTGAAAATGCTCTGCGACCATTTATGCTGAAAGATGCTCCGCAGCGCATGATAAAAATACTGTTCCGGCGCCGTAGTAAGTCGGAAAACAAACTGGCTCCGGCCCCTTTTTTCCGCTATCCTTAAACAAGCTTTTCCACATGAATATTTCACACCTTCTTCTCTGCACCGCCCTGCTCGCCGCACCCGTCTGCATGGCGCAGGATCTGACGGAACCTGAAACGGAAGCGCCGTCCGCCGCCAGCCAGCTTCCTGCCCCCCTGGCGCAGAAAATAGCCGCGGGCGACTTTGCCGGGCTGCAAACGGAACTCCGCTCCTCCCTCCTGAAGGCTGGGGAACAAACCAAATCGGGGCAAAAACTGCTTCAGGACAAGCAATACCGCCACCTGCTGGACATTCACGAGCTCCTGCGCGTCACGGGACCGGACAACGTGAAGGCCGTTTTCTCCAAAAGCCCGCAGGACGCGGCCTTCATCAAGGCCTTTTTACAGGACCCGGCGTGGGTGGAACTCTACCTGGGCGCGGGCCTGATTCCGGAAAACTCCCCGGAAGGGCTTCAAATCCTTTCCGACATCTGGAAGGCGGACGGTAAAAACGCGGACTTCCGGGACTACCAGTCCCTCGCCACTGGGCTTGCCTCCGTCTTCTCCACAGGCCCCATGGCGGGAAAGCTGAAAACCAACTCCGCCAACAGCAACCCGGTGCGCCGTTACCAGATCTTCAAGAAACTGCATCAGGAAAACAAGCTGCATCCCGGCTTCATCAAGCTGCGCCCGTGGGAAATGCGCTTCGTTGTGGGCCATACGTGGGACGACAAATCCTACGAATGGAGCAATGAGCACGTCAACCTCCCCCTGGCGGCGCTATACGGACGCCTGCTGGGCCGCCCCTATACGGGCAACAACTTCTTCGGAGACACCATCCAGGGCCCCCTCTTCTACGTGCCGTGGCGCGACGTCAACACCTCCGCGGAAAACACGCAGGTCATCGGCGGCGTGTGCGGCGGCCTCTCCTACTTCGGCACCATGGCCGCCCAGGCCCACGGCATCCCGGCCTACCCGGTGGGGCAGCCCGGCCACTGCGCCTATGCGGTGCGCGTGAAGCGCGGTGAATGGAAAGGCGGCTTCGGCGGACCGGACGGCGGCATGCACAACCACATCTTCGGCGGACAGGCCCCCACCTCCTACCTGCTGATGGAAAACGTCTTTGCGGACAACGCCAAGGCGGACCAGGCCTACCTGTGGGCCGCGCAGGCCCGCCTGGACGAAGCAGCCGGCAACAAGGACAAGGCCATCCAGGCCTGGGGGGAAGCGCTCAAGCAAACCCCGCTGCACCCGTTCTTCCGCACGGAGCTTCAGCGCCTGCTGATGGAAAAGGAAGGCATGCAGCCCATCGACTGGTACGTGTACGCCAAAGACGCCCTCTCCCACTACAAGGGGAACGGCTTTGCCGCGTTCGACATCCTGAAGGACGTGCAGAACAAGTTCCTGATGGACATCCCGTCCGAAGACCGGATCGCCTGGTTCCGGGACCTGCATGAAACCATCGCCACCACCCCCACCTCCTGGGCGGTCAAATTCCAGCCCGTGCTGGACTCCCAGTCCGCCTTCCTGACCAATCCGCAGGAAAAGGCGGCCTATCTGGAAACGGTCCTCTCCACGCACCTGAAAACGGGAGACGGCACCAACTTCGGCCAGGCGCTGGAATGGGCCGTTAAAACCTTTGTGGAAAACGGACAGGCGGACGTCTTCTCCAACGCCTTCGCCAAGGTAGCCCAGCAGACGGGGGAAGCCGGAGCCTCCGGAAAAGCCCCCGATCCCAAGAAGCTGAAGGAAGCCTACGGCAAAGCCATCTACGCCACGGAAATGGCCCGCTCCATCCCGGCCTTCCAGACCCTGAGCAAAGCGGCCGCCTCCTTCTCTGACGCCGATACGGCTGCCAACACGGTCAATGCCGCCATCCCCCAGGGCTGGAAGCTGGTGCCCGCGGACGGCATGGTCCGGTGCTCCACCACCTGCCAGTGGGACAGCCCGTGGGACCACATCAACCTGCTGCGCCCCTGCGGCGGCTCCCAGCATACGGACAAGGAAGCGAACCCCAACGTCATTGTGGAACTGAAAAACGGTGTGAACCTGGCCGGGCTGGTGGTCACCAAGCGCAACGGCAATGAAGACCGGATGAAGAAGATGGAGGTCTCCACCTCCACGGACGGAGCCACCTGGTTCCCCCTGGCCGCCACGGAAAACATGCCCAAGGAATGGGTCATCACCGCTCCGGAAGGCACCAAGGCCAAGTGGATCAAGGTGGAAGCCAAGAACGCCCAGCCGGAATTCATGCACCTGCGCCACATCCTCGTTTACGAAAAATAACCTCTGCACCCTTTTCCATTAACGCCATGTTTCATCATCTCAACATCGTTCCCGGCCTGCTGGCCGCAGCCCTCCTCCTGTCCGCGCCCGTCCAGGCGGCCCTTCCGGCCTACAGCGCCGTGAAGGACGAGGCCAAAACCGTCAACAAATACATGATCGTCGTGTGGGCCGGAACGGACTGGTCCCCCCAAGTCACGCGAAGTCACCCGCGCCGTGGAGCACCTGGCCAAGGACTCCCGGAACCCGTCCTCTGGTGCATCCAGGATGAACGGGAGGAAATGACGGAAGAGGAAAAGAAGCTGCCCAAGCCTCCCGGTGAAATCTGGAACATCCCGGCCATCCAGGTGGTTTCCCCCGCCGGCGGCATGGTCTTCCTGTCCGAAGGCGTTTCCAAGGAAACGCTGCCCGCCGTCATGAAGCAGGCGCTGGAAGCCGTGAAGCAGCAGGAAAAGGCCAATGCCCTGTGGGAAAAGGCGGACGCCTCTTCCGGCGCGAACGCGGCCCTTCTCTACGGGGAAGGCCTCCAGCAGCTTCCCCCGTACGCGGCCTCCGCCAGGAAGGACATTCTGGAAAAAATCAAGAAGGCGGACCCGGAAGACACCAGGGGCATGCACTTCAAATACACCTTCAAGCACCTGCCCTACATTGAAAAGGTGCAGCGGATGGTGGAAGACTCCGGCAAAAACGGCGGGCAGAAAGACTACAAGGCCGCCCATGCCTATGTGGACAAGCAGCTCAAAATCCCCGGCCTGACGCCCCTGCAAAAACAGCAGGTCATGGCGGCCAGATTCTGGCTTTACCGCAGCGAGGGGAAAAAGGACCAGGCCCTGAAAACCCTGGCGGACATCGCCAAAATCTCCCCCAAAACCCTCATGGGAACAGGCGCGCAGAACTACTACCGCTTCCTGACGGAACCCGTCACCCTCAAGGAGCCGCGCTTTACGGGCTATGACCTGCGCCCGGAATTTACGCCCACCCGCGTCAACATCGGCAGCATGCTCAACGGCCCCGGCAACTACAAGATCACCTTCAAGATGAACAGCGGCGGCTGCAACATCCGCAATCCCCGCTTCATGAGGGGCAGCCGCGTGGTCAGCGAACTGCCCAAGGACCAGCAAGACAAAAACGGGCGCGAATTCACCCTGCGCCTCTCCGGTTCCGAAAAACCGGACCTGGTTTTCGACTGCCAGGGCCAGGGCTGGTTTGACGCGGACTGCGACATCATCGTAACCAAGGAACCCTGATTCCTTCCGGAAAGCGGAGGCGCACAAGCCTTCTCCCTATCAAAACCTTCAAAAAGGCAGGATGTTCCCGCGGGAATTCCTGCCTTCCCCTTTTTTCCCGGAAAAAGTGATTGCCCGCTCCCATGCAGGAGCTGGCGCAAGCGTTTCCTTCCTTCTTTGTCGACGAATGGAGCCGCATTCCCGGAAAAATCAAAACGAATTGAGAGGCGGCCCGTGCATCTGCCGGCATGCTGGCGCCGTCAGCTTGGACAAGGGAAGCGCCCTGTTCAGCCCTTTTTCCCGCCTTCCTCCGCCAGCTTGCGGCGGTATTCCATGCGCTCCTTGATGCGCAGTTCCAGCCCGTTTCCGGTGGGGGTGTAGTAAACGCGGCCTTCCGGCAGGTAGGCCTGGGGGACGTAATGTTCCGGATAATCATGGGAATACAGGTATTCCAGCCTGGCGGCGTCCGCACCGCCGGCGGCGGCCAGCTTCTTGCGCGTGGGCGTCCGGAGGTGCTCCGGCACGGCCAGCGTTTTTCCGTTGCGCACGTCATCCATGGCGGCATTGATGCCCATGTAGGCGGAATTGCTCTTGGGGGCCGTAGCCAGGTACACGGTGGCGTGCGCCAGCGGGATGCGCGCCTCCGGCATGCCGATCATTTCCGCCGCGCGCGCCGCGTCCAGCGCCACGCGCAGAGCGTTGGAATCCGCCAGCCCCACGTCTTCCGACGCGGCGATGACCAGCCTTCTCCCGATGAAGCGGATGTCCTCCCCGGCTTCCAGCATCATCCCCAGCCAGTACAGGGCGGCGTCAGGATCAGAGCCGCGCATGGATTTGATGAAGGCGGAAATCGTGTCGTAATGGGAATCTCCCAGGCGGTCATACTTGATGGCCTTGCGCTGGATGGATTCCTCCGCCACGGAGAGGTTCACGTGGATAACGCCGTCTTTCCCTGCAGGAGTGGACAGAACGGCCACTTCCAGCGCCGTGATGGCCTTCCGGGCGTCTCCGTCAGCCTTGGCGGCCAGATGGTTCAGGGCTTCCTCCTCCATGTCCACGCGGGAGGCTCCCAGCCCGCGCTCCGCGTCCGCCAGGGCACGCTTCAGCAGGGCGGCCAGCTCTTCCTCCGGCACGGGTTCCAGTGGAAAGACCTGGGAGCGGGACAGCAGGGGGGAGTTGATCGCAAAGTAGGGGTTCTCCGTCGTCGCGCCGATGAACCTGACCGTTCCCTTTTCCAGATGGGGGAGCAGGACGTCCTGCTGCGCCTTGTTGAACCGGTGCAGCTCATCCACGAAGAGGACGGTTTTCCGCCCGTGCATGCTCATCCTCATCTGCGCCTGGGCGATTTTCTCCCGGATGTCCGCCACGTTGGATTCCACCCCGTTGAGCATCATGAAATGGGCGTTCGTCGTCCGGGCGATGACGGCGGCCAGGGTGGTCTTCCCGCAGCCGGGAGGACCGTAAAAAATCAGGGAGGTGAACCTGTCCGTTTCAATCGCGCGCCTGAGCAGCTTTCCCGGCGCCAGCAGATGCCTCTGTCCCGCCACTTCATCCAGAGTGCGCGGACGCATGCGCGCGGCCAGGGGCATGGCGGACATATCCGCTCCAGGCTCGAAGCCTTCTCTCGCGTCCGCTTCCTGTAAACTGAACAGATCCATTGAAGGCATTTTACCTACTGGGAAGGCCGGAGAAAAGGCCAATCCCCGGAATCCGGCAAGTTTCACGGAGGGAACGCCGTACCCTCCCCGCAGAAAGAGGAGGAAAAAGAGAGGAGAAGAAATTACCCGCCCCGCCAAACGGCCATCAGCCAGGGGAGCCCGCGGCAACCGGACTCACGCCGCAGAATGCCCCTTCCCCGCGGCGTCCAGTGGAACGGTCAAGCCCCGCTTCAACCGGACACGGACCAGCAGGACAGCATCAGAACCATGCAGACAGGGGCAAGAATACTGAACAGAAGCCCCGTCACCGCCAGCATCCTGCGGTTCACCTCCCAGTAACGGAGGGAGGCGATCAGCATCCAGATGGGAAGCACAATCATGTGGATGAGCGCCAGAAGCCCCCAGCCTGCCAGCGCCAGCACGAAAAGCCAGGGTTCCGAGCCGTCCGCATCATTGCTCGGCATGAACAAGCCGAAGATACGGTACACGAATAAAAAGGAGACGAATGCGGCAAAAGGTATCCATCCCCAGCGGGCTTCCTCCTTCCGGCGGGCCATGACCAGTTCAAGATAGGGATCATTAAACGCAGCTAGATGATTGGCAGAAGTACTTCTGAAGGGATGCATATCGTTTTTGGTCTCTATTATTAACCCTTCCTCCTGTCAATGATATTCAATCCCGGCGACCGCCCTTCCTGTAAGAAATCTTTTTCTCTAACAAATACGAAATATCAACTTCCGCCAATCATCTTATTGTAGCTGCAAAGTATTGCCTCATTCCGGGAAACCTGCTTGATGATGAATGAATTTTCATTCCTATCGGAATGCTGCGCTTCTGCCATTCCCGTTATGGCAAAATGTCTTTTTGAATGATTCAGATGATAGCATCGGCGGAATTTGTCATACATGAGCCATTCCGGCATGAAAAAAGACTGTCTCCGCCGCAGGAGCGGAGACAGTCCCTGAATGATGATGAACCCGGAGGTTCCGGAAAGTTACTTGCCCAGGATGCCCTTGAAATATTCCAGCGTAGTCGCCAGGCCTTCCGGCAGGGTGTGTTTGGGCTGCCATCCGGCGCTCCGGAGCTTGTCCGCACAGGCGCGGGAATGCTTCACGTCGCCGGCGCGTTCCGGGGCATGGAGCACCTTGGAGGAGGAACCCGCGGCCTTGATGATGTTGTCCGCCAGTTCTTCAATGGTGATCTGGCCGCCGTACCCGGCATTGAACACGCCGGTGACTTCCGGATGCTCCGCCACGAAGGTGAGGGCCCCCACAATGTCCTTCACGTAAATGAAGTCGCGCGTCTGGGTGCCGTCGCCGTACACGGTGATGTCTTCTCCCTTGACGGCTTTTTCAATGAAAATGGGCACGGCGGCGGCATAGGCCCCCTTGGGGTCCTGCCGGGGGCCGAAGACATTGAAGAAGCGCACGGCGGCCGTGTTGACCTTGCCTTCCGCCCGGAACATGTTGAGGTAGTATTCCCCGTCCAGCTTGGTGATGGCATAGGGGCTCTTGGGTTCCGGGTACATGGTTTCCAGCTTGGGCACGGTGGGGTTGTCACCATAGATGGCGGCGGAAGACGCCAGCACGATTTTCTTGACCCCGGCGGCGGAAGCTTCCTCCAGCACGTTCAGAAGGCCGTTGACGTTGATGTCAATGCATTCTCCGATCTTGCTCATGGATTCCGGCACGGAGACGAGCGCGGCCATGTGGAAGATGTAGTCCACTCCCTGCACCGCCTGGCGCACCAGTTCGCGGTCGCAGATGGAGCCTTCAATGAAGGTGTGCCTGAGCCCGTCCAGGTTCTTGAGGTAGCCCGTGCGCAGGTTGTCCAGCACGCGGATTTCCTCCGCCTTGTCCTGATAGTGTTCCACAATGTGGGAACCGATGAATCCGGCGCCGCCGGTTACGAGAATCTTCATGTGTTTTTCCGATGTTGGTAGGTATTGGTTAGTAGCGGTCCACAACGGCCTTCATTTCATCCATCTGCGCCTCGATGGATTCCACCAGGGCCATCTGCGTGCGGCAGCGGTCCAGGTTGTGTTCCGGGCGGTGAATCTTGAAGTACACGTCTCCGGACAGGTAGTCCGTCAGGAAGCGGATGCCGCATTCCATCGTGAGCAGCTTGCCGGAGAACGGCAGCAGGCTCTTTTCCAGAGGCGTCAGGAAGCTCTTGGCGGAGCTCAGGTAACCCTGCACCAGCGCCTCAAACATGAACATGCGCATCGTGACCTTGGAGGTGTCCTTTTCATCTTCTGCGGCGGGGGACGTAGCCGTGCGGATCATGTCCCCGAAGTCGTAAATGGCGGAACCGGGCATCGTGGTGTCCAGGTCGATCACGCAGATGCCTTCCCCGGTCACGTCGTCCAGCATCACGTTGTTCAGCTTGGTGTCGTTGTGCGTGCAGCGCAGGGGCAGTTCGCCGGATTTCAGGTAATCCACCACCAGATGGCAGTCCGCTTCACGGGCCAGGTACCAGTCTATTTCCTTCTGCACTTCCTTCACGCGGCCCAGGGGGTCGGACTGGATGGCCTTTTTCAGGGCCTCCAGGCGGGAAGTGGTGTTGTGGAAATCGGGGATGGTTTCAAACAGGGGTTCTCCGGGCAGGTCCGCCGTGAGTTTCTGGAACTCGCCGAAGGCGCGCGCCGCTTCCTGGCACTGCCTGGTAGTTTCAATCTGGTCATAGGTGCGTGCGCGTTCAATGAACGGGTACACGCGCCAGCAGTTGCCGTCCGCATCCAGGGCGTACGGCTTGCCGTCCACGGAGGGAACCAGCGTGAGGGTGCGGCGGTAGGCTTCCGGGCAGTCCTCCTCCTTCAGGCGCTTCAGGGCGTGGTCCGTCACGCGCTTCACGTTTTCCATCAGGGGGATGGGCTGCTTGAACACGTTATGGTTCACGCGCTGGAGGATGTAGCGGATGCGCTGGCCCGCCTGGTCCACCCAGATGCAGTAGGTGTCGTTGATGTGGCCGCTGCCGTAGGAGTAACCGTGGACGAAGTCGCCCCGGAGATCGAACAGGGATGATACAGCCTTGAGATCGTGCATGGGAAAAGAGGCTTAGTTGAGCTTTTCAGGGTATACGCCCTGCTTGATGAGTTTGTTGATGCCCTCCACGACCATGGGTTTGTCCCCGGGATAGGTCATGCCGAACCAGGTGGAGGAGGTGGGAAGAACGGCGCAGTCCGCGCGGTCTTCATGAATCAGGGCGTCCACCACGGTGGGAATAAAGCATTCGCTCTTGGGCTCCTGGCCGTGTTCCTTCAGGAAGTCAATGAAACGGTCTTCCGTCAGCTCAATGAAGGAGGGGGAGAAGAGCCAGAAATTCATGGAAACCAGTTCGCCGGGGTCCACAGGCAGGCGTTCGCCCTTCAGGTTGTTGCCGCGCACCACGCCGTCTTCATCAGCCTGGATTTTCACGAATTCCTCCACCCCGTCCAGCAGGCCTTCCTTGATGGAGCAGATGCCGCGGTTCACGTCCCCGTTGTCGGAGAGGGTGTTCTTCAGCGGATAGCCGATCATGCCGTAATGGGCCTTTCCGGGTTCATCCGTAGTGGAGGTCAGGAACTTGGCGGCCTGCACAAAGGCGTCCGCGCCGTAAAAGTCATCCGCGTTCACCACGGCAAAGGGTTCCTTCACCACGTGGCGGGCGGCGCGCAGGGCATGGGCGGTGCCCCAGGGCTTTTCACGGCCTTCCGGCACGGAAAAGCCTTCAGGCAGGTCGTCCAGGGACTGGAAGGCGTAATCCACCTCAATCTTGCCGGCAAAGCGGCTGCCGACCTTTTCCTTGAAAATATCTTCAAAGTCACGGCGGATAATGAATACCACTTTTCCAAAACCGGCCCGGATGGCATCATAAACAGAATAGTCGAGAACGACTTCACCATTGGGACCCATCGGGTCAAGTTGCTTGAGACCGCCGTAACGGCTACCCATACCAGCTGCTAAAACAAGAAGTGTAGGCTTCATAATACGCGGGCCATTATGACCAAGCCTCCCCGTTTGGCAACTGGAAAATGCCGGAAAACCGGAGAAATCCGCCCGTTAAAAAACGTAAGAGCACCAAAGGCCCAGCACCACTTTTTTGAAATCGTCCCGCCCGTAGCCGCAATACCACCCCAGGAAAGGCTCCAACCGCAGACTGCCGGAAACGGCCCACCGCGCGCCCGTGCGCACCATCAGTTCCTTCAAGCCGTTTCTCCCCAGGTAATCATGGGAAAACCCCAGGGAAACCGTATTCACCATGGCGACGGATTCACACAGCAGGGGCTGCCAGGTAACGCCCCACTGGGAGTACATCCCCTCCTGCCCGGAATCATACAGGAAAGAGCCGCTGAACGACCAGGACGGCATGGGGTTCCACTTGAGGGACAGGCCGGGCTCCGTTCCTGTTTTCAGGGGGCAGGAATCATACCACTGCCCGTTGACAAACAGTCCGGCCGTACACTCGTCCGCCAGGTAATACTGAAGCTCCCCGTGCAGGGTGGTCTGGCTGAAATTGCGCCCCTGCCAGTTGCGGATGGCGAAGAATTCCCCGCTGACCGCCCAGGAGTCCGACAGGGAGGCCCCGCCGGAAATCTGGCCTTCCACGGAATTGGGCCCCATCTTTTCCCCGCGGTGGATGTAGTCCGAACGGTAGCCGCCCAGCAATTCCCCCCCCATGCGGATGGGGGAACGGCCGTCCACCTCCGTCAGGGGCGGGGGTCCGTCATACCCCCGTACGGCCTGCACGGCGCAGCACAGGATGATGGGAAACAGCCTCATGAAGGCCTTTTAACACAATCCCCTGCACCGCACCAACGCCAAAACGGTGCATGCACATTCTCCGGGCTTGGCAAAAGGGGAATCTGCCCTTACCCTCTCGCGCATGATTCATTTCACCCTGTTCGGGATACCTGTTTACATCCGCCCCAGCTTCTGGGTGGTGCTGGCCATCTTCGGCGGCGCTCTCAGCATCAACAGTGTGGAAGGCCTCATTTATCCGGCCCTGTTCGTCATTGCCGGCTTCGTCGCCATCCTGTCCCATGAAATGGGGCACGCTCTGGTGGGCCGCAGGCTGGGCGGGGGCCAGCAGACGATCGTTCTGGAACTCTTCGGCGGCCTGACGAGCAGCCACGGCATGCAATTGACGCGCGGAGGAAGGGCCCTCATGATTCTGGCGGGCCCCATGATGACCCTGCTGCTGGGCATCATCAGCCTGTGGATTACCTGGAACATCGTCGCCCCGGTCATGACCGCGCACAACCTGACCTTCTGGGACCTGGCCATCAGCCCCTTCACGGCGGCGGCCATCTCCCCCCAGCTTTACATCCTCTCCTGCCTCATCATGATCGGGGAATGGTGGACGATCCTGAACCTGCTGCCCATCTACCCCCTGGACGGCGGCCAGCTGATCGCCCAGTTCATCCGCTCCCCCAAAAAAGTGTTCATGACCGGATTCATCACGTCCATCATTATCGGGCTGCTCAGCTTCCAGCTCTTCCACGGCTACTTCATTCCCATATTCATGGCCCTCTTCGCCTACAGCAATTACCGGGAATACAGAAACGCCCCCTTTTAATATTCCGAGTTTCCTTTGCGGGCCGCGCCCGCTCCATTCAACATACCATCCAATATGTCTCAACAAACTGCAATCACCCCCACCCGCGCCCAGGACTTTCCCGAGTGGTACCAGCAAGTCATCAAGGCCGCTGACATGGCGGAGAATTCCGAGGTGCGCGGCTGCATGGTCATCAAGCCGTGGGGCTACGCCATCTGGGAACTCATCCAGAAGGACCTGGACCAGCGCTTCAAGGACACCGGCCACACAAACGCCTATTTCCCCCTCCTGATTCCGATTTCCTATCTGGAGAAGGAAGCGGAGCACGCCGAAGGCTTCGCCACGGAATGCGCCGTGGTCACGCACCACAGGCTGGAAGCGCAGAAGGATGAAGCCACCGGAAAGACCCGCATGATTCCTACCGGGGAGCTCACGGAACCCTTCGTCATCCGCCCCACCTCGGAAACCGTTATCGGCGCGGCCTTCGCCCGCTGGACATCCAGCTACCGCGACCTGCCCCTCAAGGTGAACCAGTGGTGCAACGTGATGCGCTGGGAAATGAGGCCCCGCATCTTCCTGCGCACGGCTGAATTCCTGTGGCAGGAAGGCCACACGGCCCATGAAACCCGTGAGGAGGCCATTGAGGAAACCCTCACCATGCACAAGGTTTACGAGGACTTCCAGCGGGATGTGCTCGCCATTCCCACCATCCCCGGGGAAAAAACGGAGGCGGAACGCTTCCCCGGCGCGGAACAGACCTACACGGTGGAAGCCATGGTGCAGGACCGCAAGGCCATCCAGGCCGGCACCTCCCACTTCCTGGGACAGAACTTCTCCAAATCCCAGAACATCTGCTTTGCCGGGAGGGACAATACCCAGCAGTTCGCCTGGACCAGCTCCTGGGGTGTCTCCACCCGCATGATCGGGGCGCTCATCATGATGCACTCCGACGACGACGGCCTGGTCTGCCCGCCCCGCGTGGCTCCCCAGCAGGTCGTCATCATCCCCGTTACGCCCAAGGAAGAAAGCCGCCAGGCCATTCTGGACCACTGCGAGGAACTGGCACGCACCCTCCGCGCCAAGAATTTCCATGGCCAGCCGCTCCGCGTGCTGGTGGACAGGCGCGACCTGGGCGGCGGCGCCAAGAAATGGGAATGGGTGAAGAAGGGAGTGCCCGTGCGCCTGGAAATCGGCCCCCGGGACCTGGAAAAAGGCTCCGTCTGCCTCCAGCGGCGCGACCAGCCCGTCAATGAAAAATCCTTTGTCCCGGAAACGGAACTGGTTGATACCGTTACGGACATTCTCCAGAACATCCAGGATACCCTGCTTCAACGGGCCATCGCCTTCCGGGATGCCCACATCCGCCCCGCCTCCACCCTGCGGGAGCTGGAAGAAAACTTCTCCGGAGAAGGAGACGCCGATTGGCTCCAGGTGCCGTGGGACGGCTCTCCGGAAGAGGAAGAGGAACTCGCCAAGCGCCTGCGCATCTCCATCCGCTGCATCCCGCTCGGCGAACTGGGCCGCGGGGAACCCGCCCCCTGCATCCTCACCGGCCGCATGACGGAACGCCGCGTCCTCTGGGCCAGAAGCTATTGATCTCCTCCATTGGCTCCCTTTCTTCACGGGACTGTTCCAAGGCAAGGAAAACGCGCCTTCCGGAACAGTCCCGTTTTTTATGGCAACAGGGAGCCCTTCATGATTTTCCGTATTCTTGCCGTAAAAACCGCTTCATTTCGGACACCGACGCCATTCCGCCGTTATAAGGGATAAATACATGCTCTTCCGGTTAAGACCACCCCGAGATGCCGACCACAGTCATCCTCTGGAGGATTGCGTCTCCTGATGGCGGGACAGAAGGGACAACCTGCTGGCCTTCGCCCGGTTGAAAGCGTGGACTCGGAAGACCTGCTGGCGGAAAACGTCAAGCGGCTCGTCCGCGCCGTGGCGGAAAACCGCCTGGCCCCGGAGCCGGATGAATTCACCCCGTACGCCTTTACCGTCATCCGTACGCCCCAGGCCCAGCAACTGCTGAAACCTACGGAACCACACTGCAAACGATCGGTTAACGAAGATACGGCGCTCAAGAATACCATCTGCCGCGGCAATACGGAGCAGGTTAATTTTATCTGGAACAGAGAGCCAACGTCAATGCCGTACATAGGGGAACGATTTCCATGCTGGCCCACGCCAGGAACCGCCATGACGCCGCCAAGGAAAACTGTTGCTGGAACATGGAACCAAAACGGCCGCGGAACTGAAAGAGCAACAAAACGCCGCCTTCCCCGAAGTCAAACCGGAACAACCGGAAAAAGCAGCCTGGCACCTTCCCGTCCTCCCCGCTCCTTCCACAGAACCATCAGTCCTCTTTAAAAGGTACGGCAGCATGGCCCTATTCCGGTGAACATGAATTTTTCTCTAAAAAAATCTTGCCAAATCCGGATAACCCTATATATTTTCTGCCACACGGATGCCGCAAGGCTCCGGTCATCCAAAGCGGATGTAGCTCAGGGGTAGAGCGCAACCTTGCCAAGGTTGATGTCGTGGGTTCGAATCCCATCATCCGCTCCATTTTTTGCCTTCGGGTTTATTGTAAACCCCTCATTTTACAAGGCCTCCCTTGGTAGCAGATTGTGTGATATTCAGTCCTATTACATGGTTTTGTTATGCACTGTGCTATACATCGACTTTCCGGTGCATAGCAGATTCAAAACCGCTAACACCACAACATTATGGCTGGAATTATCAAAAGAAAAGACACATGGTACGCCTGCTTCCGAGTTGGAGACAAACTCAAGGTTCGTACCACCGGCATCAAGATCACTCCCTTGGTTACTCCAGGCAAATTGAAGAACGCCGCCATGAAAGAAGCTGAACTTCAGGCGCGCATCATCGCAGAAGAGCTGGAGAAGGAAGCAAAAGGGGCACTTCTAAATGCCGATGTTATCGTTTCACTCGCCGGGAACAAGGCCAAGTCCGTCCTGCGAAACAAAAAATACCTGCCCAGCGACAAGGATTATCCGCATCAATGGCTGGCAACCCGCCCCAACTGACGTGCCAATCTTCGTTACGGGAAGGCTATCCGGTGTTTTCTCGAGTTTCTGGGACCCAAACAGGAAATGCCCCTGGACACGGTGACGGAGGCCCAGGCGCAAAGGTTCATGGAAAAATATTTGGAATTGCTGAGTTCCAAGACGGTAAGCATTTACCTATACGGTTTGAATGCAGCCTTTCAACAGGCAGTCAACGAACGGCTCTTTCCGTACAATCCTTTCAAGGGGGTGCGTCCCAGCAAGATCAACCGTGCCGATGCTACCGAAAGGCGCGCTTTCACAGTCGAGGAAGCTCAACGATTGACCGAAATCCTGCCGGGAGAATGGCCCGACATGATACGCGTCTGCCTTTATACGGAAGGCCAGCGTTTGGACAACATCGCTACCCTCCAATGGAAGCAAATTGACATGGAAGGTGGAAGCATTTTGATGACGGCCCAAAAACCAAAAGGCACATGAACAAGCCCATCATCTTGCCTTTGAAGGAAGTTCTGGACAGACGGCTTGCAACCGTGCGAGCGATTACGTATTTCCGGTAGCGGCAATGCGTCACGCGCAGGCGGATCATACGTCGAGCAAACTTTCCATCGAATTCAACGCTCTGCTGAAGAAATTCGGATACATTGAAAAGAATCCTCCAGCAGCGAAAGGAAACAGGCGGAGACTTGCCCCTCTGAGTTTCCACAGTCTGCGCGCAACGGCAGTTACTGTTCTGCGTCTGGCGAATGTTCCTGCGGACTTGTGCCGGTTCATTGTCGGGCATGATCCTCCTTCTGCCAGCGGGGATCGGCAAGCATCCGGACCAGAGAAGCACGGCGGGAACGAACCACAGGCAGGTCGCCATGGCGCCAGCCGGGAGCATAGGCATGCAGAAGAAGTTCTTCCGGTTCCGCATCATCCAGGCAGGAGGCGTCCTGCCTGGAAGGAAAGGCTTCCACGGCATACCCCAGCCGGAGGAAGTCTTTTTCACCTTCCAGGAGTTCTCCCGGCGTCTGGAGCAGCAGGCAATGAAGAGGCGTATTCATGGAGAGACAGGGAAACAATTCCCAACCTACTGCTTCTTTCCCGAAAAATCCATCAGGAAAATGGAAAAACAAAGAGGCTCCCGGATGTTCCGGGAGCCTCGTGTAATAAGATATAGATTCTTAATGAGGGCTTTGTGCGCTTTTGGAAAAATCATCCAGAAAAACTTAGTCTCCTGATAATATCAGATCACAAAAATTCCTGCCTCAAGGGAGAACCTCATCAAGGCAGGAATTGGGAATTTTTTATTGATCTACTGACCAACCACTTCTTACCAGTGTTTTACTTAAGTTTTATCCAAATCCACGTATATATCGGAAGGTTTCATGTCTTCATCCTGATAGGTTTCAAGATTTTTATCTCGTCTTGCCAACTCCTCCAAAGGTTTCAATTCCAACTTAGCAACAATCTGATCATTTCTTTTTATAATAAGAATTCGATCCTCTATGTTCCAAGTATAGATTACACCTTTGACAGCAGGCAACTTCAGTATAGGTATAATAGTCAGTTCTTCCGTACCTGTTTTTTCTTAAATCCAAAAACACAAAGATGCTTTCGGGCACCCGATGTACTTGTTTGAATGTCTGAATAATACCAAATACAACCCTTCCACCTGTCCCATAACAGGAAATGGTGTCCACATCTCGGGTGCACAAATTGCCTTTGGCATACAAAACAGGAAAATAAAAGAACAAATTATTTTCATCACAATAGTTATTTATTCTACAAACTCTGTTTTACCGACTGCATCAGGGCCTTCTTCTATTGCTCTATATCGGCTAAAATTAAATGGCGTAAAAGTAATGACACATCCTATTTTTTCTCTGCTGATCTCTTTTCCACCTTGCGTTGTGATTTTGTAACCAAAGCCAACCTTACCTCGAGCAGCACGTATCACAGGAGGCTCTACATGCTTACCATCTCTAAAACAACTTGCCCATTTGACATATTTACCAATTCCATTCAATGCTTGTTGGACAACTGTCATATTTGTCCAAACTCCTGCAATATAGGCAGAACCAGAAGCTTTCCAGCCTCCATCGGGTAAATTACTATATCCGCCATGAGCCACTAACCCGAGAACATCGTAGTCCTCAGTAGCTAATTTAGCATAGCTTTTAAGTTTTTCTGTTACGGCAGACAAGCCTCCTTCATCTATATTTTCTGTCTTGGAATCTTTTTCTCTAGCAACTTTCTTTCGGTAATCTTCTTTCGTACCATTATATACTTTCCCATTAAATTTAACTTTCTTATTCTTTACAGCTTTATTGAACATGTCTTCATCTACTGTATCAAAATCCGCTAAAAAATCATCTATAGCTTTTATGTCTTTATCGGTTATTTTGACTTGGGACCCATTTAGTTGAGGATCATTCGGATCGAAGGTAGAAAGAACAAAAACAGCAAGTCCTAAAAAATCAGAAATGTAAATACTATTATTCCTAGTAAATTCATACAAATTCCATCTATCAAATTCTTGAATAGGGTCTCTACTGATCCATCTGCCCGCCATAGGATTGAGATAGCGGTAATTGTAATACACCAGTCCCAACTCGTCATCAGCGTATTCGCTTGAGAAGCGGAATGGATTCTGTTCGGCAGCATTGCCCTCCATTTTGATTACGTTACCATAAGGGCCGTATTCGTACAATGCCCTTCTCCCTGCCTGGATGCCAAACAGGGCTATCGTGTTTTTCATGAAGTCATGTGTGTAATACAAGTCTTCCTGATAGGTTCCCGTTTCACCAAACAGGCTCATGGCAAGAATGCGTGTCGCTGAAGATTCCATCGGGTCCCACAGGTAGGTCTTGCGGAGAATGGGTGTTGACTCCTCCGTTGTATCGGTTGCATCCAGTTCCGCAATTTGCAGGTAGTTGCAGTACAGGAAACGTTTGCGTGCAACAAGGGCTTCCCCTTCGTACACGGATTTCTCCACACGTCTTCCCCGGTAGTCATAACGGCATTCCACACGCTTGTCACCTTGCGTGAAGCTTACCGCCTGATTCAAGGCATTGTAGGCAATGGCCTACTCTTCCGTATCCATTCTAGTTCCTAACTGATTCATGTTCTATAATTGAATATAGTCTATTCTTCTCTCGTATAGAAGGATTTATTGGCTCTTCCAATTATTCATCAGCCGACAAAATCAAATAGAAAAAATAAAATGAATCGCACAAACAGGGAACAAAAGTAGTTGAAGTTCGTTTTTTAGTTCTTTGGATTCAGGGTAGATATTTATATTTTTATCATAATATTCTCCATGCATTCTCTTACCATCTTTTATCTCATCCTTGCAAGGAATAACAATATTCAATCGATTCTCACCCATTGTATGATTAACAATAAATAAATAGTCAGGAGCCAAAGCCTTTCTCGCATCTTGAGAACTTAACCCAACCCAATAATGCATTCTTTTTTCTCAATTCCGACCTCAGACTTATCCGGTTTTACATATGGAAATACATAACGAAGAGCATTCTCCTTGTCATTATTTATCCTGTTGTTTTTCAAAGATTTCTTCATCCACGACATAAAAATTTTATGGTCATAGGAATAATTTCTTAATTGATAATATCCTCCAAGAACAACAATACACCTATTAAGCAATGAGGTATCTTTTGTTGTTCCATAACAGGAATCGCGCAAATAAATTTCCATCTTTTGTTTAAGAGAATCTTTTACAATAAAAATATTTAAACGTTTCTGAGGATCAATAAGATCAAGCAGAGGAGACAAAATATTCTCTTGATGAGCTTCTTGCAAATATTTCACAAAATCACATCCTTCTTTATTATTTGATGAAATATCGCCCAAAATCTTTACTAAATTATCATCTTTCTTAAATATATTTTTATCTATAATATCAATTCTTTCAAGACAAGAATCCAAGCTCTTTGTCGTAGCAGTTTCCTGCCCCTGCGCAAAAAACGCAGGGGCAGGAAACATAAGAGTTAGAGTAAATACAACAATGTAATCAATCAATAAAATCCTCATATTTCAATTCTTTTACAGCACCAGTATCGTCACTGCAATCTTTTTCATTATATTGATCCACATATGTCCTAATTTCTTTTTTGCAAGTTTCTATGTATTTTTTTGAATCTGCAATTTCTTTCTGAAGGCGTGCAAATTCCCTTGGGTTTCGATACCCATATTCGTGTATGTCAAATTCGCAATTTTCAATATGCGCTTCTTCCATACACATATTTATCATCCTCAGAATGATCTTAGCCATCGTTGAAGCACAATCGTTAGAACAGTAATTTCTATCATCGTAAATCCAAAATTTATCGACGTAGAAATTCCACCATTCAATACTTAATGAAACATGATGGTATTCATGCTCTCGCACTGTAGAATAGATTGAATCATTGTGAGTAATAGCATCAGGGCTTGAAACAAAGTCCGTATTATAGTATAAGTTAAAACTAAGTTCTGCCTGATAACTGAGATGATAATAGGTTTTGGAACCAACTTCCTTCTCGCTGATTTGCGCCCCATGGTTATTAGCTGAAGGGACAGTCAAACCTGATGCACCAGCAGGCATACTGTTTCTTCCATTGGCAAGAATTTGCCCCGTTCTTGCAGGAGCAAGATCCAAGGCTCTGGGAGAACCTTCGTATTTTGAGACTACTGCTCCTAAATAATCATACAGCGTTACTGCTGCATTCGCCGCATGTATATAGAGATTTAAACCACCACTACTTCCTATTGGATCTCTACCGGTCCATCTACCATCCATAGGATTGAAATAACGGTAATTATAATAGACCAATCCTAAATCGTCATCGGCATACTCGCTTGAGAAGCGGAATGGATTCTGTTCGGCAGCATTGCCCTCCATTTTGATTATGTTACCATAAGGGCCGTATTCGTACAAGGCCCTTCTTCCTGCCTGGATGCCAAACAATGCCGTCGTGTTTTTCAACAAGTCATGCGTGTAGTACAGGTCTTCCTCGTAAGTTCCCGCTTCATCAAACAGGCTCATGGCAAGAATGCGTGTCGCTGAAGATTCCATCGGGTCCCACAGGTAGGTCTTGCGCAGGATAGGTGTTGCCTCCTCCGTTGTATCGGTGGCATCCAGTTCCGCGATTTGCAGGTAATTCCAGTACAGGAAACGTTTGCGGGCAACAAGGGCTTCCCCTTCGTACACGGATTTCTCCACACGCCTTCCCCTGTAGTCATAACGGCATTCCACACGCTTGTCACCTTGCGTGAAGCTTACCGCCTGATTCAAGGCATTGTAGGCAACGGTCCATTCTCCCGTGGCTGTCCTGATTTTCGTCTGGTTCCCGGCAGCGTCATGTTCCGGAACGAACACAGCCTGCTCTCCTTCCCCAATGGAAGTATACTGGTTGAGTTCATTGGTTTCATACGCAGTGGGAACAGCCGTGCCTTCCCGGGACATTTCCCGGTTGCCGATATTGTCATAGGCGTAGCTGTAGGTTCCTCCACGGCTCATGGCGTCGGCAGTCAGCTCTCCACGGTCATTATACGTGTAGGCATGTGTCAAATCGGGACTGGGTGTGTTGAAATAATCCTTTTTCGTCACGGGGCGTCCCAGGGAGTCATAGGTGTAATCAACCTTGGCCGGATAGTTCTGACCTCCCGGACGCAGATAATCCACTTTAATGACCAGATTCCGCTTTTCTTCCCGTGTGTACCATCTCTTCAGCGTATTGGGATAGTTCAGCGTCTCCAGCAGACCGTTATTGGCATTGTAGCCATAGGTAAACGGAGTTGCGGCTTCATTGAGAGCAACGGTGGAAAGCCTTCCGGCAACATCGTAACCCAGTGCCGTCTGCTGAACAGTGGCATTGCCGTAGTCCAGGCTGTAACCGCCGTCCCTGCCCAGGCTGTCCTTTCGGTACGTCAGGATGCCCGGCGCCAATCCCGCCGTTGTTTCCGCCTCCAGTTCATTGTACTGGTTGTAGGAGAATTCCCGGGTTCCGGCATCGTCTGTCACACGGGTCATCTGCGCCAGATGGTTGTAGGCATAGGCAATGCCAGGAGTTCCGTCACTGAACGTAACGGACGTGTTCACTCCCTTGGGCAAATCATATCCATAGGTCGTCCTCACTCCACGGGCATCCGTGGTGTTGGCAATCATGTTCAGGATATTGTAAGCCGTATCTTCATGGGTTCCATCCGGATAGGTTTTGCGCATCAGCAAGCCGCCAGCCTTGTGGTAGGTCCAGGTGGTCGTGTCCCCGTCCGGCCGCTCCCTGGGATCGGTCGTGATGGTTTCACCACTTGTCCGGAACGTGCGCAGGCTGGTGAGATGGTCGGCATTGTCATAAGAGAAGACGGCTGGCTGAAGGGCCGTTCCCCATTCTGCAATCTTTCTCCCCCTCATGTCATAGGCGTAACAGGAGGTATGCCCCAAAGCGTCCGTGATGACCGTAGGAGAGTCGATGGGTTCCCCATAAGCATAAGTGGTGGCATTGCCCGCAGCATCCGTTACGCTGACTGTCCGCCCGGCGATGTCCTGGACAGTCGTTGTCACATTGCCACGAGCATCCGTGGAGGCGAGAACAATGCCTGTTTCCGTGTAGCTGCGGGCAATACTTGTCGTTACTCCGGCATAATCAGTACGGGACACAGCCATGCCATCCACGATCAGGGAGCTTGCCGCAGTTTCACACCCCGGGATTTTGTTCTTGCTGATTCGCTTGGCATCTCCGGCATACTCCGTCCAGGCAACAGTTTCCTGCCCTCTCGGGTCAATAGAAACCATCCTGTCTTTCAATGTCGGGGATAGGGAGGAAATCAATACCTTTTCCGTGAGGGAATAGCTTGTTCCCTGGCTGTTGTTCATAGTTATGGTCGTTCTCCTGTAGATACCCTCATCCCCCTGTTCAGCCGCATAGGAATAAGTCGTGATGCGGGAATTGGTGGCATCGGGATGATCGTCCAGCTTCCATGTTTTCTTCGTTACATTACCGAAGGCGTCGTATTCCTTCAAGGTTGGAGCCATGGCGGCAGCAGGCGTTCCCGCATCCACCTCCGTCTTGACAAGATGCCCCCGTTCATCATACGTGAACCGGCTGTAATAGAAACTGCCCAGAGCATTGGCCGTGGCCGTGCGGATGACTTCCCCATAACCGTTGGTGATTTCCCGGAACGTTGCTACCGGGTCTCCTTCAGCCTGCGCTTCCAGCGTGACTTTCCGAATGCCATCCTCAATGATGTCAATCCTGTGAGACAGTTCTTTCTGTCCCGTCCCTCCCTGGTAGAGAAGAGTACCGTCAGGGGCAGTCGTCCGAATCAGGGTTGCTCCATGGGGAAGCGTCGCCGTCGTCGTTAATCCGTCGTCGCTATAGGCATAGGTCGTAACCCTTCCCAGTTCATCCGTCTCGGAGCTGACGCGTCCCAGCACGTCATAAGCCGTCCGGCGCACAGTGCTCATGGCTCCAATGTCCTTTCTCTCCTCAACTACACGCCCCAGGGCATCCCTCGTATAGGAGATGATGGTTTCAGGGGTAGTCTCCGTCGCAGAGCGGATCATTTCCACCAACCGCCTTGCGCTGTCATAGCCATAGCTGGTCAGGATGCCGTCTTCGTCTTTTTCCCATAGGGGACGCCCGTCGCACATCAGTTCCCGTTCCGTTATTCGTCCGTTGCCGCGCGTCTTCCTGATCCAGCGGTTCTGAAGGTCGAACTCGTAGCCGGCGCTGTCCAGCAGCGACCAGGTTCCATCCGTCAGCAGGATGTATTCCTCCGTCCTGACCGTGTTGCCTTCCGCCGAGATGAAGGACACCATTCGGCGGCTCTGCCCCGGTACGGGCGCTCCGTCGATTTGCGTTTCCTCCGTCACGGTATAGGCCGCTCCATGCCAGATTGTAAGTTCGTAAGAATAAACCCTCTGTACGCCGTCAATACCCTGGCGCATCTTGAGGCGTCCCCTGGCATACGGATTGGGCGCGGAGGCCAGCCATGTTTCCGTCACTTCCAGCCGCGTTCCTTCAGCCCCAAGCGCGGTCGTCCTTTCTTCCACGCGCCTGACGTCGTTTTCTTCCGTATAGGTATAAAGCGTCTGGTTCAACTGCACGTCCGCCTTGTTCTTTTGCCGAAGTATGGTGGTCACTTCTGCGGGATCGTGATCGTTGAACTTCGCTTCGCAGTAGGTCGTCTTCACTCTCTTTTCCGCAAAGCCTTTATACGGAGTGGAAACGAGAGTCTGACGACCCAGACGATCCTGTTCGTACTTGACTTCGGAACCGTCCGGACGCGTTTCTTTCGTCAGAACCCCGTTGGCGGAATATTCATAAGAAGTCGTGCGGACCATGTCGGAACCGTAACCTTCCGTTCTGCTCATCAGCAGATTGCCCTGCGGGGTGGATTTGTAGTTCTCCATCAGGCTGGAAACCGCCATTCCTTCTTCCCCCATCCGCACTTCTGTCAGCAGGTTCCATTCCTTTTCGGAGACCTCCGTGCGCGTCCTGACCGTATGAATAGCGGAGTCTCCCGTGCCCTTGCCCAGACACCATACCTCTCCATTCTTCCACCAGGTTGTGACAAAATCATTCCTTCCGGGCGTTCTTTCCGTCACGCTCGCCTTGTCCCCTTCCTCATTGCGGGCAAAAACAAAGTGCTTGAACGGTTCCCCCGTCACGGCATAAAGCCCTGTCGTCTCATCCTTGGCTCCTACCTGGGAAGGAAGGTACAGGGCCAGCGTATAGCCCGCTTCCGTCACGTCCTGCACGCTGGCAAGGCCGTCTGAAATATTGCTCACCTGCCGCAGGGAACCATCTTCCGCATACACCACATCCATGAAGGCATGAAAATCCGCTTCCGTGAGCTGCTGGCCGCTGGATGCCGTAAAACGCACGGGATCTCCCGTTTCCACGGAATAGACCATCTTGCAGCCATTGGCTTCCGCCACTTCAATGTAAACCGGATTGGAAACGACTGGTGTAAAATCTTCTCCCAGCATCCGGGCGCGGTTGGTCAGGCGCGTGTTGCAGCCGATGTTGCCCACACTTCCGTTGTCCTCTTCCCCTGGGTGATGAAGTAATAGGCCAGCAGGGAACCTTTCCGAACGGCTACCATGCAGTTGTTGCTCAAGCCTTCCGTGGGTTTGAGCAATTTGCTGTGCAGCACATGGCGGAACAACAGGGCGGAGGGGGACCAGAGGCGTTCTGTAAATTCCTCCTCCACGATTTCAATCTGGCCTCCGGGTACGCCGGGCAATCCCCGGAACAGGCCGAAGTTGCACTGCCAATACATGCTTTCCTGGGAGGCATCCGCCGCCACGTTCGTTCCTGCGGAGGAGCCGGACACCGTAGAACGGGCCAGCCGGGAGGACATGCGGGCGGAGGATGGGGAGGAACTGGGGGTGGTTCCCCCGCTGGGGGTGTCCGGGTCCTCACAAACTTCCTTGCCGTCACATCCCTTCTTGCATACCACCGGCTTGTTTTCTGCGGGTACGATGTCGTAGAGCTCCACCTGGACTCCGTTGAGGTAGGAGTCGAAACGCGAGACGTTGCCGGATTCCGGCTTGTAGTCGATGTTGGTGTGGGAAAGGAAGGCCTGGTGCCATCCCGCTTCCAGTTCCACGGTGACAGGATCGGATTCCCGGTATTGTCCCGAATCGGCAATGCTGGCTGTCTGGCCTCCCAGCGTAAAATAACCATAATCGTCCGCGCCGATTTTGATTTCATAAGAGCCTGCGGTTTCAATTTTGATGTAGCCGTCCCAAAGGGTCGTCTTTTCGGGAGCGGGAGCTTCCACATTCAAATGGGGCTGGTCGCCTTTCAGTTGGCCTTCCCATTTGTCCAGGGGAAATTCCGCTTCAAGTAAAGTAACAGGAGTATTCATGATTTTAATTTAATTTGTTGATGTTGATATGAAGGTGCAACCGCCCTGGAAAATGCCCGGAAGGCTGGCGGCTGCCAGGGACCTTTCCGGGAGAAATATACAGAAAAAAAAAAGTGCAGTGGGTTATCTCCCTCGGCCATTCATGAGGTGTGATAGCACAACGTCGGATTTTTTGTAAAATAATGGATTTTTTGTATTGTCTGAATAATTGATGATCTTTACTTTACAGGCAAACATCCGGACACGTTATGCTACCGCACATTTATACCTATGCCTCTTTGCAGGGCATCAGGAAGACGGTCTTGTTGTCCAGGCGCGTGGCACCCAGGGCAGCTTTCACGGTGATCTGTTCGCGCACGTCCACGTATTCGGAACGGGCCTCCACGCGGAACTGCGCGTCCCTCCGAGTCTTCCAGCTCCAGCAGCGTTCCACCGACCAAGGAAAGCAATCCCTGCCAATCCTGTTCTGATCCCTGCGATGATATTTGCACCACTGGCAACGCCGCATTCGCTAAAGTTGTCCAGCCGGACGGTTCTTCCCAGACGTTGAATCTCTCCACCGGCAGCGTCCATTCCATGACCACCAAAACCGGGGCCATTATTTCGAAACAGTCCTACGATTCCCAGGTCCAGATTTCCAAAAACAGCCAGGGGAACATCAACAGCATCACCAGTTCCAGGGACGGCATGCTGAGTTTCAGCCGTTCCTCCAACAACCTCACCACCTCCCAATACGGAGTCTCCCAGGCTTCCAGGAATGTTCGCGGAGAAGCCGTCCCAGGGAGCTCCCGTCAAGGTTTATTCCTACGAGTGGAACCCCGTCAAAAGGGCGATGATCATTACAAGCCGAAGCCCCCTCCGGAATTCCGCCAGAAGGGAAAAAATTAGACCATACCCATCCATTTTCCATTCTTACCCGTCTTTCTACACGGAGCCGTCCCCCGGGAAACAGAAAACTGGGTTGAGACAATGGAATCCCCTTAAGTGGCATTAGCAGCGTTCATTTTCATTCCTGGCAGATAATACCCCGCAGCCGGAGAGCCATTCCGGGCGTTCTGCCCGTATGCTCCTGCTTTGCCGCTCAAAAAAGCGCCAGCATGAAAGCGGACGGCCTTTCCCATTCCATCCGGAAAGCGGTAACCGCTGTTAAGACAGACTCCGGCCCCCCTATCTGCACCATCTCTTCAACGAAAGAGCTCTTTTTCTGGTCGTTCAGATAAGGTCGGTGTCGGCACTTCTATACGCCGTCCCAATTCTCAACCCGGAATAAACCAATGAATAATACGACTCAATCAGGGACCTCTCCAACAGGCCCCGCTACAACCAATAACGCTCCGGCGGTAAAATCCGTCCTTCGCATGGGGGTATTTACGCTCGCCATGATTAACGTTTCCGCCATTGTCAGCTTGCGCGGCATGCCGGCGGAAAGCACGTACGGACTCAGTTCCGTTTTTTACTATATTTTTGCAGCGGTCTTTTTCCTGGTGCCCGTCTCCCTGGTAGCCGCGGAACTCACCACCGGATGGCCGCAGAAAGGCGGCGTTTACCGTTGGGTAGGCGAAGCCTTCGGCAAAAAATGGGGGTTCCTGGCTATCTGGCTGCAATGGATTGAAAGCACCATCTGGTTTCCAACCGTGCTAACCTTCGCCGCCGTCTCCCTGGCTTTCATGGGACCCGGACAGCGATGGGATGAAGCTCTTGCCGCCAACAAGTGGTATGTGCTCATCGTGGTGCTGTGCGTGTACTGGGCGGCTACCCTGCTCAACCTGCGCGGCATGAAAACTTCCGCAGGCGTCACCAAATGGGGCACCATCATCGGAACCATCATTCCGGGCGCCATCCTGATTCTGCTGGGCCTGAGCTATTGGGCCGGAGGCAACCCGATTCTGCTGGACATGAGCTGGGACAAGCTGATACCGGATATGAGCAATTTCAACAACCTCGTTCTGGCCGCCAGCATCTTCTTGTTCTATGCAGGGATGGAAATGTCCGCCGTGCATGTGAAGGACGTGAATGATCCCGGCCGCAACTATCCGCTGGCCATTCTGATTTCCGCCATCATTACGGTACTCATTTTCGTTCTGGGCACGCTGGCCATCGGCTTCATCATTCCGAACTCCCAGATCAACCTGGTGCAGAGCCTGCTGATTTCTTATGACAGTTACTTCAGCTTCTTCGGCCTCGGCTGGATGAACTGGATTCTGGCGCTTGCGCTGGCCGTAGGCGTTCTGGCCCAGGTAACAGCGTGGGTGGGAGGTCCTTCCAAAGGCTTGTACCAGGTAGGCTTGGCTGGCAACCTGCCGCCCGTCATGCAGAAGCGGAACAAGAACAACGTCCAGATGGGTATCCTGCTCATTCAGGGCTGCATCGTCACCCTGCTTTCCATCATGTTCGTGATCATGCCTTCCGTGCAGTCCGCCTACCAGATTATTTCCCAGCTTACCATCATCCTGTACCTCATCATGTACATGCTGATGTTCGCCTCCGGCATTTATCTGCGCTACCGGGAACCGAATACGCCCCGCACTTTCCGCATTCCCGGAGGCAAGACCCTCGGCATGTGGATTGTAGGCGGCCTCGGCTTCCTGGCCAGCCTGGCGGCCTTCCTGGTGAGCTTCATTCCGCCGAACCAAATTACCGTCGGCAGCAATACGATGTACATTATGCTTCTGGTGATAGGCACCTTCATCTTCGCCGGCATTCCTTTCATCATCCATGCCATGGCCAAGCCCTCCTGGAAGCGGCCTGTGGATCCTGAAGACGCCTTCGAACCCTTCGGATGGGAAAAAACTAATGGAACCCATTCTACAGTAACCCCAATCCATACCATATCCCATGAGTAACGTCCCTTCCAATGAACAAATCCAGACGGCTGTGGACAACGCGTACGCCTACGCCAAAACGGTCCAGGGAGGCAAAAACGCCTCCTACATCCCCGCTCTGGCGCAAGTCCCCTCAGACTTGCTGGCGATTGCCGTAGTCACTGTCAACGGAGATATCCTGACCGCAGGCTCCGCGGACACGCCCTTTGCCATTGAATCCATCTCCAAGGCCTTCAACCTGGCCTACGTCATGGATCTGATCGGAATGAAGGAGCTGCGCACGAAGATCGGGGCAGACCCCACCGGGGAGCCCTTCAACTCCGTGATGGCGATTGAGCTGCACGGCGGCAAGCCCCTCAACCCCCTGGTCAACGCAGGGGCCATGGCGACAGTCAGCCTGGTCAACGGTTCGGACTCCGATGAAATATGGGCGAACATGATCCATAATTTCAACAACTTCGCCAATACGGCCCTGACCGTGAACCAGGAGATTTACAAGTCGGAAAGCGCCACCAACCAGCACAACCGCGGCATCGCGTGGCTGTTGGACAGCTACGGCTATTTTTACAATACGCCGCCCATGATCGTGGACCTGTACACCCGCATGTGCTCTCTGAACATCACCACCTCCCAGCTGGCGCTGATGGGCGCCTGCTATGCCAACGGGGGCGTCAACCCCGTCAGCAAAAAGCGGGTGGTGAAGGATGAGAACGTTTCTCCCATCCTCGCGGAAATGTGCATGTCCGGCCTCTATGATTCCACAGGGGACTGGATGTACAAGGCAGGCGTTCCGGCCAAGTCCGGCGTGGGTGGCGGCCTAGTGGCCGTGGTCCCCGGCAAGATGGCCATGGCGGCCTTCTCCCCGCCCCTGGACCCCGCCGGAAACACCGTGAAGGGCCAGGCAGCTCTTCAATCCATTATCAAGGAATTGAATCTGAACCTTTTCCGGAGCTAATCCGGGATGAGAAGGTAAACCCGCGGAGCCAAGATCCGAAAGGATACCCGCGGGTTTACTGTATCCCGGCCACACGAAATAACGCCCCGCCTTCCGCGCTTGCCGGAAATTGACTGTCCAGTCGCGGGCGTTAAGTCCTGTTTGAAAAATTGCACCACTGCATGGGTACGCCGTCTTCCATGGCATGGAAGCCATGCTTTTCATAAAAGGCGGCGTTCCTGCTCTCCTCCGGCATGATTTCAATGTACAGGTAGTCCTTGTACTTCTCCTTGACCATTTCCATCATTTTTCCCGCAATTCCCCTGCCGTGATAGTCGGGATGCACCAGGACATAGTGCATGTAGGCTACCAGCTCGCCGTCGTCCAGCAACCGCACCAGCCCGACCAGCCGGTCGCCATCCCACGCGGTAAATACCGTGGACGAATTCATCAGGGCCTTGTACAACCGGGCCAGATACTGGCCGGAAATCCATCCAACGGACAGGAACAGCTCCTGCACTTTTTCCCTGGTAAACTTCTTTTCTTCCGTAAAAACAATCATTTTCCCTCTTGGTTCAAGCTGATGGCCGGAACGCGGCATGACGTCCGCATGCCAGGCCATGGGCCTTATGATAAAGGCCGCAGACCCCGGAGACAAGCAACGATCATCCATTCCTTCATTCTTCATTAAACAGCATGAGGAGAGCCGGAGGCGCCTGAGGCATTCCTCCACATGGATCACATGGAAGCTGGCTTCCGGACCAGCCCGTGCCGTTCTCCATGGCAGATGAAGCCAGTGCGCCCTTATAAATGGCTTTCCGCCGCCGGAACCGCAGAAGTTGTTTTTCCGTGCCCTTCCCGTGTTTTAAGGACTTGCCACCACAGCATTTTTCCTTAGAGTCTTTCCGGTATGCTTGAAGCCCTGCAAAACGCCTTCTTCCAGACCGGGGACGCGCTCACAACCTGGCTGTCCGCCTTCAGCAGTTTCCTGTGGGGATGGCCTCTGCTCATCATGCTGCTGGGCACTCACCTGTACCTCACCGTCATTCTGCGCTTTCCGCAGCGCTACCTGCTCAAGGCCCTGAAACTGTACTTTGTGAAGGACCATACGGACAAGGGGGACATTTCCCCGTTCAGTTCCCTGATGGTGGCCCTGGCCGCCAACATCGGCGCGGGCAACATCATCGGCGTGGGGGTGGCGATTGCCGCCGGAGGGCCGGGGGCCATTTTCTGGTGCTGGCTGACGGGCGTTCTTGGCATGGCTACACGGTATTCCGAGGGGCTGCTCGCCATCAAGTACCGGGTGGAAAACAAGGACGGCAACATGAGCGGCGGCCCCATGTTTGTGCTGGAACGCGGCATGAAATGCAAATGGCTTGGCGTAGCCTTTGCCGTGTTCACGGCCATTGCCGCCTTCGGCATCGGCAACCTGACGCAGGGGAATGCCGCGGCGGAACAGCTCCACCACGCCTTTGCCATTCCCTCCTGGGGAACGGCTGCGGTGCTGACCATCCTGACGGCCCTGGTGATGCTGGGAGGCATCCGGAGCATTGCCAAGGTATGTGCTTTCTTCGTCCCGTTCATGGCGGTAATTTACATTATAGGCTGTGTCTACATCCTGGCCGTGCAGTCCCACTACATTCTTCCGGCCATCCGGTACATTCTGGACTGCGCCTTTACCGGGGAAGCCGCCGCCGGGGGCGTGGTGGGCGCCGCCGTCATGACAGCCATGCGGACCGGCGTGGCCCGCGGCCTTTTTCCAATGAAGCCGGGCTGGGCTCCGCCGCCATCGCCTCCGCCGCCGCACAGAACCGCAACCCCGTACGGCAGGCGCTCATCTCTTCCAGCGGACCGTTCTGGGATACCGTGGTCATCTGCGCACTCACGGGCATTGTGCTGACTACCAGCATCCTCGCCCACCCGGATATTTCGTCCAGTGACGGCCCCCGGCTCACTACGCTGGCATTCAGTAAAATTCCTTTATGTGGGCTCCCCCCCTCCTGACGGTCAGTTTGGTCACTTTTGTAGTCTCCACCATCCTGGGCTGGTCCTACTTTGGGGAAAAAAGCCCTGGAGTACCTGGGGGGCATCCGGCTGATCACGCCTTACCGCGTCATCTGGGTGGCGGCGGTCTTTACCGGCTGCGTTTCCAAGATAGACCTGGTATGGGTGTTTGCGGACTGCGCCAACGGCCTGATGGCCCTTCCCAATCTTATTTCACTGCTGGCCCTTTCCGGAGTGCTTGTCCAGCAAACGCGGTACTACCTCTGGCAGCACAGGCTGGACGATTATGACGATTCCCACATTCCGGAAGGCAAATAACGATTTTTTAAATTCAGATTCAAATAATTCTTGCCTTTCAGCCTCCGGTAGTATTTACTTCGCCGCGCAGTCCCTGCAAACCTAAAAGTCGCGTTCGTCTAGCGGTCTAGGACTCCCGCCTTTCACGCGGGCAACACGGGTTCGAGTCCCGTACGCGATGCCAGCTTTACCGCCGCAGCAGTTACGATGCTTCCGCCCCTCCTTACCAGGGAAGGCATATTGGAAAGACGTAATGGCTGCGGTTTTCTTTTGGTCCGGTTCCTCCGGAATCAGGAAAGCGCGGACAGGACGGCAGGAAGCGGTATCCCCCTCCTTTTCAAATGCCGGAACATGTCTTACATCCCCCGGATTTGGCTTTCAGAAAGCCCTGTTATCTTTTAGAATTCCTTACACGCAAACGCCATGGATTACACACCTCTCATTGAAAAACGCCGCCAGCGCCTGGAAGAATTGGAAACGGTCATTGCCGAACCGGATTTTTTCAATGACCAGAAGCGGGCCTCTGAAACCATGAGGGAGCACCGCCGCCTGAAGGAACTGATGGACACGTGGGATGCCCTGAACGCCACGGAACAGCAGCTGGCTGACAACCAGGAGCTGGCGAAGACGGATGATCCGGAACTGGCGGAGCTGGCCTCCCTGGAGATCCCGGAACTGGAAGCGGCGCTGGAAAAATTGCGCAGTGACGTCCAGTACAGCCTTCTCCCCCGCGACACGACGGAAGACCGGGACGCCATTATTGAAATCCGCGCCGGAACGGGCGGGGATGAAGCATCCCTGTTTGCCGGAGACCTGCTGCGGATGTACCAGCGTTTTGCGGAAGAACGCGGCTGGCGCTTTGAGCATCTGGAAAGCAGCCCGTCAGACGTGGGCGGCTTCAAGGAAGTCGTCTGCCGCATTGCCGGGGAAGAAGTGTTCCGCTTCCTGAAGTATGAAGGGGGCGTGCACCGTGTGCAGCGCGTGCCCACCACGGAAACGCAGGGACGCATCCACACCTCTACCGCCACCGTGGCCGTCATGCCGGAAGCGGAGGAAGTGGACATAGAAATCCGCCCGGAGGACCTCCGCATTGAAGTGTGCCGTTCCGGAGGCGCAGGCGGCCAGCACGTGAACAAGACGGAATCCGCCGTGCAGATCTGGCACATCCCTACGGGCGTCTATGTCCGCTGCGAGGAAGAGCGCAGCCAGATGAAGAACCGTGAAAAAGGCATGAAGATTCTGCGCGCCAAGCTCTTTGAAGCCAAGAAGCGGGAAGAGGCGGAAAAATATTCCGCCGCACGCCGCAACCTCATTGGCTCCGGCGGCCGTGAAGAAAAAATCCGGACGTACAATTTCCCGCAAAACCGCCTGACGGACCACCGCATCGGCTATACGTCCCACAATCTGGACGGCATCCTGATGGGGCAGATGGAAGACCTGATCATGGCTCTCCAGCATGCGGAAATGCAGGAACGCCTGGCGGAAGCCGGCATGTCCTAACCCCCTTTTCCTTTCATGAAAACCCTACTGGAAGTTCTTCAGTCCGGCACGGACTACCTGGCGCGCCAGGGCTGTGACGAGGCGCGCGTCACCATGCAGCACCTGATGGCCCATGTTCTGCACTGCAACCGCACGGCTCTTTACTCCCGGTTTGACAGGCCTGTTGAAGAAGCGGAACTGGCTCCCCTCCGCGAGCTGCTGAAACGAAGGGCGGCGGGAGAACCGCTGCAGCACCTGCTGGGGTTCACGGAATTTTTCCGGAGGGATTTCCTGACGGACGCGCGCGCCCTGATTCCCCGCCCGGAAACGGAAGAACTGGTGGAAATGGTGTTAAAGAAAATCCCGGACCGTCCGGTACGCGTGCTGGACATGGGTACCGGTTCCGGCATCATCGGCGTCACGCTGGCTCTGGAACTCAAGGAGCGCGCGAAGGAAGTCGTTCTGGCGGACATTTCCCCGCAGGCTCTGGACCTGGCGCTGGAAAACGCCATGCGGCTGGGAGCCAGGGTCTCCACCGTCCAGACGGACCTGTTTGAAAACATCCCCCTGGAAAAACCGGTCCTGCGCCAGGAAGGAGCGGATTCTTCCGCTTCCGTGCCTGAGGAGGAAGAGAAGGATGCCGGACGGGAAATGCGCTTTGACGTCATCGTGGCCAACCTGCCCTACATTGCGGATGGAGAGGAGCTTGCCCCGGAAGTTATGAAAGATCCCCATACGGCCCTGTTCGGAGGCCCGGAAGGCTGGGAAATCATTGAACGCTTTCTGGCCCGCGCCCGGGACTACCTGAATGAAAACGGCTTCGTAGCCCTGGAAATCGGACATGACCAGGCGGCAGCCGTCACGCAGATCATGGACGGCTACGGCTATAATTACATTGAAGTGCTGAAAGACATGAGCGGCGTAGCCCGCTTCCCCTTCGGTTATCATTAACAATTATTCCTTCCCCCCTTTCACTCCATGCAGGCGGCGCGCATTCTGGTTGACGGACAAAGCGATCTGGTGCTGGACTACGGCATTCCGCCGGAAGCGGGGGACGTCAGGCCGGGCTGCCGCGTGCAGGTTCCCCTGCGCAACAGGACGGCCACCGGCACTGTTCTTACGCTGTCCGAGCCGGACCCTGCCTGGAAGGACAGGCTCAAGCCCATTCTGAAACTGATCGACCCGGAACCCTTGATTTCTCCGGTCATGATGAATCTGGCTTCCTGGGCGGCGGACTATATTCCGTAGCGCTGGACCAAATGATCCGCTGCCTGCTCCCGGAAACCGTCCGTCAGGAAAACACGGCGGAAAAAATGCGGAAAATGGTGCATCTGGAAAAACGTCCGTCCCGTGAGGAGCTGGATGCCCTGTACCGCAAAGCGCCCCGGCAGGCCCAAATGCTGGATTATTTTTCATCTGCGGAACAGATGGAAGCGCCTCTGGCCGCATTCGGCACGGGGGCTCTGAACATCGCCCGCAGCCTGGCGGCCAAGGGCTTCATCTCCCTGAAGGAGGAATCCGTGCACCGCGACCCCAGCACCGGAGAGCAGTTCGTCCCCAGCCAGCCCATGAAGCTGAACGACCAGCAGCAGAAGGCGCTGGAAGAAATCACGGCCATGTGCACGGCGGAGCACAAAAACCGGTGCTCCTGCAAGGAGTCACCGGCTCCGGCAAAACGGAGGTTTACCTTCAGGCCGTGTCCTAAATGGTGAAATCCGGAAAATCCGCCCTGATCATGGCCGGAAATCTCCCTGACGCCCCAGACCGTCCAGCGCTTCAAATCCCGTTTTGCGGAACTGCCCTCTTCCGTGGCGGTGCTGCACAGCCTCCTATCGGACGGAGAACGCTTTGACGAATGGCACGCCATCCGTTCCGGAAAAGCACGCATCGTCATCGGCCCCCGTTCCGCCGTCTTCGCCCCTCTTCAGAACCTGGGGCTGGTGATTGTGGATGAGGAGCATGACGCGTCCTACAAGCAGGAAAGCTCCCCCCGCTACCACGGGCGGGACCTGGCCGTGCTGCGCGCCCATCTGGAAGACTGCGCCGTGGTCCTGGGCTCCGCCACCCCTTCCCTGGAAAGCATCCATAACGCCCTGACCGGAAAATATTCCCTGGTGAAGCTGACGGAAAGGGCGGACGGCCAGCAGCTCCCCCTCATCCGCATTCTGGACATGAAGACGGAGGGCAGAAACAAATCCGGCCCCAACGTCATCTCCGAGCGGCTCAGAATGTCCATCGACCGGCGGCTGGACAAGGGGGAACAGGTCATCCTTCTGCTCAACAGGCGCGGATTCGCACGCTCCATCCAGTGTCCGGACTGCGGCCACGTGGTGACGTGCCTGCACTGCTCCCTGCCCCTGACCTACCACCGTACGGAGGACCGCCTCATGTGCCACCTGTGCGGGTTCAAGGCCCTGCCGCCCCGCACCTGCCCGGAGTGCAGGTCCGCCAATATCCTGCTCCAGGGGTACGGTACCCAGAAGGTGGAGGAAATCCTGCGGCGCACCTTTCCTGCGGCGCGCATCACGCGCGTGGATGCGGACGTGGCCCGGCGCAAAAACGCCGTCAGAACCATTCTGAACCAGTTCCGCGCCCATAAGATAGATATTCTCCTTGGCACCCAGATGATTGCCAAGGGGCTGGACTTTCCCAACGTGACGCTGGTGGGCGTGCTGAACGCGGACCTGGGTCTCCATATCCCGGATCCCCGCGCGGGAGAGCGCACCTTCCAGCTTCTGACGCAGGTGGCGGGCCGCGCCGGCCGCGGCGACCTTTCCGGGGAGGTCATCATCCAGACCTTTACCCCCCAGTCCCCTTCCCTGCAGTACGCCCGCCATCACGATACGGACGGCTTTGCGGCGCAGGAGCTGGAAATGCGCCGCTCCTTCGACCTGCCGCCTTTCACCCACATCGCCGTGCTGACCATACGCTCCCAGCATGAAAACATGGCGGAATTCGCCACGCGCACGCTCGCGGCGCGCCTCCGCGGCATGCTGCCCCCCCTCCAGCCACGATGACGGACCCCATGCCGGCGCCCATTCCCCGCGCACACGGCCAGTTCAGATTCCAGATCACGGTCAAGGGGCCGTCCGCCCGCATCCTCTCCCGCACCCTGCGGAAGCTGGTGCAGGAAGCCGGGCTGGGGGACGACCTGACCGCCGTGATCGACGTGGACGCCATGTCATTCATGTAAGCCGCCTTGCCAAATCCGGACGGCCGCATTAAAATTCCGGCCAACACAACTTACTATTATGCTGCTTCATTTCTACAAGATGACGGGCGCCGGAAATGACTTTGTCATGGTGGACAACCGTGACCTGGAACTTTCCTCCGTGCTGGACAAGGAGACCATTGAAGCCCTGTGCGACCGCCGCTTCGGCATCGGGGCGGACGGCCTGATTGCCGTGGAACCGTCCCGGGGCAAAGGGGGAACCGTGCGCATGCGCTATTACAATGCCGACGGCGGAGAAGCGGAAATGTGCGGCAACGGAGCCCGCTGCTTCGGCAACTTCGCCGCGGCCCTGCTTCATCACGACAAATCCGCTCCCCTCCCCTTTGAAACGATGGCCGGCATCGTGACCGCCACCTTTGAAAAGGACGGGAATGTCACCGTGAACCTGACGGATCCCCACTCCCTGCAGCTCTTTGTGCTGAATGCGGACCCGGCGGTGGGGGCGGACGTCCACTTCCTGAATACAGGCGTTCCGCACGCCGTAGCGTTTCTGGACAAGCTGGACGGCCTGGACGTTCCCCGTCTGGGCGCCTACCTGCGTTACCATAGCGCATTCTCTCCAAAAGGCACCAACGCCAACTTCGCCAGAATCCTGTCTCCGGGGCACATCGCCATACGTACTTATGAACGCGGCGTGGAGGATGAAACGCTTGCCTGCGGAACGGGCATGACCGCCAGCGCGCTGCTGCACGCCGTATTGACGGATGCCCCTTCACCCATTCAAGTGGACGTAGCGGGAGGGGACACGCTCAAAGTAGGCTTCCAGCGCACGGGAGACCGCTTTACCAGCGTGACGCTGACCGGACCGGCAGACCTCGTCTTTACCGGAGACATAGAACTGTGACCGGCCCCTCGCGGAAAAGCGCCGGTGTCCGCCGTCATCAGGGAGCATGCCTGTTCAGCAGGGAACACTCCGCCTTTCCATAACCGCCGTAATTGTTGCAGAATGCCTTGTACACGGCAGGGCCCATATTCGTCTCGCAATAATACTTTACGGTAATGCAGTCCTTCTTGCGTTCCACATTCAGAAAACGGCTGGACAGCAGAACCAGGTTGCTCTGGTAATTCCACAGGGCCATGTCACGCGCCATTTCCTCATTGATCTTCTCACAAATAAAACTCTCCGGCGGGGGAAACAAAATGGCGCTGACAACGCTGATCAGGCAAATTCCGGGCACCACTCCTATCGCAAGCACTCCGTGGCACTTCCTGACAAAGGGGATGTGGTTCCGGAACTTCCGGAAGAGGAAGAAACGGAACAAATAACCCGCCAGCAGCATCACCGGAAAGGAAACATTCACGTACTCAAAAGCCAGGCTCATTACTCCAAGGGCAAAAAAGCCGATGCCCTTCCACACCTTCCTGTACACCGGGATGCAGGCGCAAAGAAACACGTACAGAATATATCCCAGCAGACAGAGGAACGGGAGAAGCGTTCCTGTAAATATGTGCTCCACCATGCAGTCCCACGGATATTCCCTGCTGGGAGCACATGCCTCATGAAAAAACATGCACACCATGCTCAGAATCACCAGCCCGGCAAGGAGGATGGCCTTTACTTTTCTTGATTCATACAGAAGCCACAGTAAAACGACGCCAAAAGGCAGTAAATAGCAGCCGATACTGCTGAACACAGTGGACAACATGGGAATGTGAGGAAAGAAATTCATGGCTTGGATAGGGACAACTGGCTGGTTAACGACTCAAAGGCATCTGTGACTGTGGCAACAATAATTGGAAATAAAATAAATTCAAACATTCGTTTTCAAATAATGCAGAAAAAATCATATTCTTCTCATAAAAAAACCGTTCAGCACGACTCTCCAACTTGACAAAACAACCTTCTGGAAAAGATAATAACGCTCTGATGAAGCACTCTCTTTTCCTCCCGGCGGCCATCCTTCCTCTTCTCCTCTCTCTGCCCCAATGCAGCCGCAAGCCGCTCCTTCCGGAATACACGCCCCTGTGTGCCGGAATGGTGCCCGGAAAACACACCTCCCCCCGCGCCCTCCAGGCACGGGAAAACAGAACCTACCGGGTTGGCCCGAAAGGCGGTGTGTATTACATCAATTCCCACAATAAAAAAGTCTACATCAAATCCAGGAGGATTCAATAGAAGACCACGCAAACACCCCGTAACTTTCCAAATGGGAAACAAATAATTGCTTTACCCGTCCCTTATTTTATTTTTGAGAAAATATTCCGTCTAAAAAACTCATCAAACTCATTTTCTTCTTGCCAAAACGGAAGAGGACGGGTAATGTCTGCCGCACCACAACATTAAATGGTGGCGGTAGTTCAATGGTAGGGCCCCAGATTGTGATTCTGGTTGTTGCGGGTTCGAGCCCCGTCCGACACCCCATCCCCTTTCCTTCATGAAAAAGAGCACTTATGGTGCTCTTTTTTACTATCCATCCGCATGCGCAATCCAGAATTCGTCAAAGCCGCTTTTTCCGCCATTGCGCCGCGCTATGTGGCCACCAACCATGTACTGAGCATGGGCGTGGACCTGCTGTGGCGGCAGCGCGTCGTGCAGCTCGTCTCCGAATGGAAGCCGGAACGCCTCCTGGACCTGGCGACGGGAACCGGGGATCTGGCCCTGGCCATCCTGAACGCCATGCCGGAAATCCGGCTGACCGGTTCCGACTTCTGCCAGCCCATGCTGGACGTAGCGGCCAAACGGGGACTGGACAACCTGGTCTGTGCGGACGCCATGAACCTGCCCTTTTCCTCCGCATCCTATGATGCAGTCACCGTCGCCTTCGGCCTGCGGAACATGGCCAGCTATCCGGACGCCCTGCGGGAAATGGGCCGCATGCTGCGGCCGGGGGGCCATTTGCTCATTCTGGATTTCTCCCTGCCTGAAAACCTGCTGAAAAGCCCCTACCGTTTTTACCTGCACCGCATCCTCCCCGTCATTGCAGGCTGGATGACCGGCCACCGGGAAGCCTACGACTACCTGGCGGAAAGCATTGAAGCCTTTCCCAGCGGCCAGGCCATGCAGGACCTGCTCCGGGACTGCGGCTACAGCAACATCACGGCGGAACCCCTGAACGGGGGGATCGCCAGCATCTACACCGCCCAGCGATGAGTGCGGGTGACGCGAGAGAGGGCATTATCCGCGGCAGGGCGTCGCGCGCCCGCCTGGGGGGTAAACTTGCCGGACTGTCCCTGCCCCGCCAGATCGCCGTCATTGCCTTCTGGCCCTTCCTGGAACAGCTTCTGAGCTTCTTCGTCACCTCCTCCGACCTCTTCATTGCCACCAAAATCGGGCTGGACGCGCAGGACACCATCAACATCTCCGACGGCATGGGGGCTGTCGTCTTCCTCATGTGGTTCGGCTTCGTCATCCAGGGGTCCATCATGATGGGGGCCACGGCCATCGTCTCCCGCATGACCGGAGCCAGGGATTACCCCCAGGCGCAGCACGGGCTGCACCAGGCCGCCATGCTGGGGCTGCTGGCCGGCATCATCTCCTGCGGGCTGCTTTTCGCATGCAGCGGCTTCCTGGTCACGCACGTGCTGACCATGAATGAAGCCGCTAGGGCCTACGCCCTGCAATACGTCTATGTGGCCGCGTTCGCCGCTCCCTTCAGCGGCGTGGTCTTTGCCATCAATGCCGCCCTGCGCGGCTCCGGAGACACGCGGCTGCCCTTCTGGATCATGATGGGCGTGGGCATCCTCAACGTCATTTTCAGCGTCACCTTCGTCTTTGCGGACGCCCCGCTGGGCGGCTGGCGCATCGGAGGCATTGCGGCGGGAACGGTCTGCGGCTACGGCATCAGCATGTGCGCGCTCCTCTTCATCATGCTGCGGCGCAGGAAAAAAATATTCGCGGGAAGAGAAAACGAATCCCTGGAAGAACTCGTCAAGGAACGCGGGGAACACTATGCTCCGCCGCTGTACCTCAGCTTCTCCCATCTGCGGCCGGACATGGGCATGCAGAAGCGCATCCTGAAAATCGGGCTGCCGCAGGCCGTGGAAGTCTTCGGCATGTGGGCATCCAGATGTTCTGCCTCTCCATCATCAGCGAACTGCCCATCAAGGGCGTGCTTGGCGTCCACAACATCGCCGTCCGCATTGAATCGTTAAGCTTCCTGCCCGGATTCGCCATCGGCATGGCGGCCTCCACCCTGGTGGGGCAGTACCTGGGCGCCCGGAACGCGCTCATGGCCCGCATCACCATCTGGAAATGCATGCGGTACGCCATCATCTTCATGACGGGGCTGGGCGTGCTCTTCTGCGCCTTCCCCCTCCCTTTCATGGAGATATTCTCCAACGGGAACATGACGCTCATTGACACCGGCATTCCCGTGCTGCGCACCATGCTGCTGGTGGAGCCCTTCTTTGCCGCCTGCATCGTGATGAAAATGTCCCTGCGCGGCGCGGGCGACACGCGGAGGGTCATGTTCATCTCCTACGGCATCATGGGCTTCTTCCGCGTCGTCTGCACCTGGGTCTGGTTCAAGCTGGCTCCGGAAACCATGACCCTGTGGGGCATCTGGCTGCTCTTCGCCTTTGAAATGGCCGTCCAGTCCACCATCCTCTATAAAATCGTCAAGGGCCGGAGCTGGACGAAACTGCAGGTCTGAGCCCTTTTTCCGCTTCACCCTCCATGCCTTTCCGTCTGCAAATCCAAAACGTTTACAGCAGGATAAAAACTTTGCTTTCCTCTTCAAATTCTGCTAGCATTCGTCCACGTTGTTCTTCAACGGGCTCGTAGCTCAGCGGTTAGAGCAGGGGACTCATAATCCCTTGGTCGTAGGTTCGAACCCTACCGGGCCTACCAAAACAAATCCCCTCAAGTTAAAAACTTGCGGGGATTTTCTTTTGCACCGTTCAAGACCGCCGGAACAGCTTCTTCAATCTAATTTCCAGCTTTTCCTTAGGCGTTTTCTTCCTGCTGCCTAAATGACGGATGAAAAAATTCCTGTAATGATCCAGCCACAAGCCGTCACCCCTTTTTTTCACCTGCTCCACGGGCGATGTAAAAATTTCCAACAGCGCCGCCATCATTTTATCTTCCTTCTCCTGTGTGCGTTCGATCTGCCAGGGGAGGCACTTGGGTTCCGCCACCATGGAACGCCACAGCTCATCATCCTCATCAATTCTCCTGATCTCTGCCACTACTTCATCCAGTGAGGAAAAACGGTGGCAATTGATAAAAGCTTTGGGGTTATATTCTTCTTCAATTAACGGATTACCCCAGTAAACAGGAATGGAGCGGGCCTGGAAACTCGTGATTATTTTTTCCGTGGAATATCCCCTGTACCAGGCATTTTCACAGGAGATGGAAAACTTATAAGGTTCCTTCAGCAGCACGCTTCCTTTCATCCAATCATCGGACTCCCTGGGAAAATTACAGGGCGTATTATTCAAATGCTTGCCTATGGCATTGACTTTCTTGTAAGCGGAAAGGCGGGAGAATAACTGGATGCGGTACGGATGCCCCTCCCCATGGGAATAAATATAATTGCAGAAGCCGCTTTTTCCGGCCAGGACTCCGGACAAATTTTCCGGAGACAGGCTGTCCAGTAAAACACGGTAAGAAAAAATATAGGGAGCTTCCAGCACGCGCCCGTCCTGGCCGGACGGATCAAACCCTATATGGTAGTCAAACAGATTCAAATTGGGGGCGATAGCTTCCCCCAATACGTCCATGATCGTGATTTTTCCTACAGATTCCTGTAAAAATTGAAGAAATGTTTCTTTAGTTGACCTATACAACCATGGAAAGGCAATAAGAAAATCCGCATTGTTCTTATCAATTTCAAACTCGAGAATGGATGGATCAATATTCCTGAAACGGTATAAAAACACCTTGATCTGCCATTCCTCGGCACCTTCCATGAATCCGATCTTTACCTTCATTGCCCCATTTTTTCTAAAATACCAGCGGGATGATTATACAGGTCCAAGGCGGATAGTCAATGTGCAGGGAATGAAGCCATAGATATTTGCCTCCCGTAATATGCTTGTTTAAAATACTTTTTGCGCATCAGCGGAATTTCATCCACCAAAACGGTGCGGCGGCGCCCGCATCAATCACGGCTTCATCAACTCTCCACTAATCCCAAGGACGGCTATGCGGGGCGGCCATGCGCCTTCTTCAGGCAGAATGAAGGCGGCATTAAAACCTTGAAGACCATTCCCGCACAAAAATCCATTCGTCCACCATTCCCTCCCGCAGCCTGCAAAAGAAGCAAAAAAGAAATGGTAAACCTTCCGGAGCAAACCAGGATAGCCCGCCCTTGACAGGAATTCTTCACCGTAAAGGATGAGATGGCTTTCATCGTGAACAAAAACAAAACGTCCGGGAATTCTCCGCAGAATTCCCGGACGGAGGAGGTTCACGCGCGCATGGCGTTCACCATGGCGGCCAGGTCGTCGTCATACACGAACTTGCACTGATCCCCACGCTGCTTGAACAGTTCAAACAGGCGCGGCATGTCCGTATCCGGAACGGAGAAGCCCAGCGCATCCAAGCGCATTTTCACGGCATGCCTCCCGGAATGCTTGGTCAGGGGCAGTTCCGTAGCTCCCCAGCCGATTTCCTCCGGATCCATGATTTCATAAGTGCTCCGGTTCATCAGAACGCCGTCCTGATGAATGCCGGAACCGTGGGCAAAGGCGTTCGCCCCAACCACAGCCTTGGAGCGCGAGACGGGCAACCCGCTCATGGCGGCCACCATGCGACTGGTCCTCACCAGTTCCTTCGTCCGGATTCCGGTCCCCGCACCGGAAAAGAAATCCGGACGGGAATGCAGCGCCATGACGACTTCCTCCAGAGCGGTGTTTCCGGCCCGTTCACCAATGCCGTTGATAGTGCCCTCCACCTGCTGCGCTCCGGCGCGGATGGCTGCCAGGGAATTGGCTACGGCCATTCCCATGTCGTCATGGCAGTGGACGGACAGCCTGGCGCGGCTCACATTGGGAACATTGGATTTCAGGTAGGAAATCAGGCGGTAGTATTCCTCCGGCATCGTGTAACCCACCGTATCCGGAATGTTGACGACGGCGGCGCCCGCATCAATCACGGCTTCCACCATTTCCGCCAGGAATTCCGGCTCCGTTCGGGAGGCGTCCTCCGCGGAGAACTGCACTTCCCCGCATAATCCGGAAGCCATGGCGACGGCCTTGACAGCCATTTCCCTGATTTGCCCCCGGCTTTTTTCCAGCTTGTATTTCCGGTGGATGGGGGACGTGGCCACCACCAGATGGATGCGTTCCCGGTCTCCGGCAGCCTTCAACGCCTCATGGGCGACAACGATGTCCTTCTCCACGCAGCGTGCCAGCCCGCAGACGCGGCTTTTTTCCGTGCGTTCCGCCACGGTGCGGACAGCGTGGAAGTCGCCGTCCGAGATGACGGGGAAGCCCGCCTCAATTACGTCCACTCCCAGAGCTTCCAGCTGCATGGCGACCTGTATTTTCTGCTCCACGGTCATCGCCGCGCCGGGGCACTGTTCCCCGTCTCTCAGCGTCGTATCAAAAATGTGTATATGTTCTTTCATTACAGTAAAAAATGTTAAGGGTTCGTTCCTTCGGAAACTGCGCACGGAAAACGCTCCTGTTATGGAATCATTCCTTTGGCGCAAATCAAGACCAGCCGTTTACTTCCCTCGCGCCGGAACGGCTCACCGGCGCATATCAAGATATCTTCACGGACTACCGTCCGAGAAGCAGCAATAGACGACCTTGAAGGAACAGGGTGTTCATCTTGCTTATTTTTACCATAACTCCGCCCTGAATGGGGGAACAAGGCAGACGATGCATTTTTGACACGGTTTTGTCAAGAACGGCGGGATGCATGACTTTTTCCGCAGAAAAAACCGTGCACGCTCCCCCCTTTGAGGAGAAGCTACATTTCCCGGTGGGAGCGTATTTCCTGAATGGAGATGGACAGGGAGGCGCGGCCCCGGTACACGTTCCGGTCAATCGTAAAGGCGATGTCCCAGGGGGGATTGGGGAGTTCCCGCTCCGCCCCGTTGAAGAAGATGGCGTCACGCTCCACCATTCCCTGCCGCATGAAGAGTTTCAGGTGGTTGGTTCCCACGCGCTTGGGCGGCTCCGTGGGGAAGACGTCGGAACTCATGAAGAGGGGCTGGGGATTGGAGTTGCCGAAGGGTTCCAGCTTTTCATAGCTGTCCAGTAGGTCCAGCGTCAGCGCCTGGAAGGAGACTTCCATGTCTATGTTGAGCACGGGGCTGCGCTGTTCCTCCGTGGTGGTTTCCGAGACGTACCGGTTGAAGGCCCGGCGGAAGTCATCCATGCGGGCTTCCTCAATCACCAGGCCCGCCGCCATGTCATGGCCGCCGCCGGAAACCAGCGTATCCGCACAGTGATGGATGGCCTGCACCAGGGACACGCCGGGAATGGAGCGGCCGGATCCCTTCCCCACGCCGCTTTCATCAAAGGCGATGACGAAGGTGGGCTTGTGGTACCGCCTCATGAGCTGGGAGGCCACGATGCCCACCACGCCGGGATGCCACGCGCGGGAACCGAGCACGATGACGTTGTCCCGCTCCGGATCAAAGGAGTTGTGAAGCATTTCCACCGCATCCGTACGGATGGCTTCCTCTTCCTCCTGCCGCTTGCGGTTGTGGGAGTCCAGCATCTGGGCAAGCTGCACGGCGCGCCTGTTATCCATGGTCAGCAAAAGTTCCAGCGCATCCATGGGGGAGTCCATGCGCCCCGCGGCATTGATGCGGGGGCCTATCCTGAATCCCACGTGCGCGGCGTTCAGGAAGCCCGCGTGGTTGGCGGAGTCGGAAGGGCGGATGCCCGCTATTTCCGTCAGGGTTTTCAGGCCCGTATGGCGGCTGTGCGCCAGCCTTCCCAGGCCGTGGCGCACCAGTATCCTGTTTTCATCCACCAGTGGGACGATGTCCGCCACGGTAGCCACGGCCACCAGGTCCAGATAAAGTTTCAGGTCAAAGGTTTTCAGCTTCCGCTCCTTCAGGAGGGCGTGCGCCAGCTTGAAGACCACGCCCGCACTGCACAGGTAGGTGTACGGGCTGTTTTCCTCAATTTTGGCATTGACCACCGCCACGGCGTCCGGCCGGCCCAGCGGCCCCGCTTCATGGTGGTCCAGAATGATGACGTCTATTCCCAGGCCATTGAGCATTTCCACTTCCTTTACGGAGGAGGTGCCGCAGTCCACCGTAATGAGCAGGCTGGGTTTTTCCGCACATTCGGAGAGACAGCGCTCTATGCCCGCCTCGCTGAGTCCGTACCCTTCCCGGGAACGGACGGGGATGAAGTACTGGGGGTCCAGGTCATAGGACATCAGAATGGCCCGGAGAAGCGCCACGGAGGTGACTCCGTCCACATCGTAGTCCCCGTAAATGCACACGGTTTCCCCTTCGTCCACGGCCTGGAAGATGCGTTCCACGGCGGCCCTCATTTCCCCCATCAGGAAAGGGTCGCTCAGGTGGGAGAGCCTGGGGTCCAGAAAGAGCTCCGTTTCCGTCCCCCCGGTGAATCCGCGCTGCAGCAGAAGCTGCTTGACCAGCAGAGGCAGTTCCGCGGGAAACGCTTTCAAGACCGGATCATCCTCCTTCACGGAAGGGCGGAGAGTCCAATGAAAGCCCGGTGTCATGGCAGTATTTTAGCCCCGCATCCAACAGGGTCAAGGTTGTTTCCACAACAAGCTGCCAAAGCGGGAAGAAGAAGGGGCCTAACCTGTTTCCGGGAGAATGGCCGCCGTTCTCGCCGGAATGCGGCTTCTTCCTTCCCCCATGATGCATGGAAACGGCCTTCACGCTGCATTTCCATCTTTTCAAAGAGAAAAGCTCCGTCCGGGGAAAATCCGGACGGAGCCGCAGCATCAGGCATCAGCGCCTGAAACAACTATTTCCGGGAGGAGAAGATCACCTCATTGATGATCGCGTCCGGCTGGGGGGCCTTGTAGGTCAGGCGCACGGCAGTGGTCCCGGCCGGAATGGCAAACTCGGAAGCTCCGGGTCCGGCGTTCCGCTTGCCCACCGGCGTCCAGGATCCCTCGCCGCGGCGCGCCTGGATGGCGAAGGCGGCGGACCCTACCACGACTACCTTGACAGCCTTGGGGTTGTCCAGATTGGGGACGATCACATCCAGCGGCTTGTCGGCGCGGTAAACCGTTTTCAGGTTCCTGTCGCTCAGGGAGACCAGGCTGGTGCCGGGGTCCGACGGAGGAACGTCAAATTTGAACATGTTCAGAACGATGTCCTGTTCCTTGCCGCTTTTGTTGACCAGTTTCATGCCCTTGATTCCCTTGGGGAGCTGGTTCGCCCTGGCAATGAAGTTTTTACCCTGCTTGTCCAGCTTCTGCACCACGGGCTTGGCGGAGCCTTCCACGTCCAGCTCCACTTCCGCCCAGGAGTTGACGTCATCCCGTTCCAGGTTGACTTCCAGCCAGGTGGCGTCCGTGGGGCCTTCCAATTGCAGGGAGATGAATTCGCCGGGCTTCATTTTGTGCGTTTCCATCACGCGGTTGATGCGCACGATTTTGTCGGATTTCTGCACGGAGACGCCTTCCAGCCCCGCCACGTTGGAGGCGGCCATGGCTGAAGGAGGCGTGTTGACGGCTATTTCACGCACGGCGGTCCAGACGGCGCGGCCGTTGTCCGTTTTCTTCGGTTCAATGACGCGGTAGCGCACGGCACGGAGTGAGACGGGCTTGGGCGCCTTCCATACCACCTGCATGCCGGAGGTTTCCGGTCCCAGCGGCTTCCAGGTTTTCAGGTCCCGGGAGCCTTCCAGCTGCCCCCTGGCTACATAGTCGCCGTCCTTGTCATTGCGGCCCATGAGCACTTCCACGCTCCGCACGGGAATCGGCATGCCGTAGTCCACGCCATACCAGTCTCCCGGCTCGCCGTAAGCGCCTGAATGCCAGAAGGAGCCGCGGTCTCCGTCACAGAAGAGTTCCGCCTTGTCCATATTGCCCCCCTTGACCAGGGGCTTGGGGGAAAGGGCCGGAGTGCCCGCAATAGCGGGGAAAACTTTTTTGGAAACGGTGTCCGCCAGTTCATTGACGGCGGGGGTCATCACCCGGGAACCGGTTTTCACCACGGAGCGGTACAACTGGCCTTCCTGGTTGTGGCGGCGGGAAATGCCGTCCATGGCCGCCAGGGCCTGCGTGGCCTGCACCAGCTGGGTCACGGCGTCCCTGGTGTTGTTTTCCTCCAGCGCCGCCACGGCATGCTGGCCGGCGCGGCCCAGTTGTTCAAAGGCATCCACCCACGCGCCGATTTCCTTTATCAAGCGAGGGTTGTCCGCCTTGGCCCGGATGACGGGCGCGGCGGCGGCCATGCGGGCGAATTCCTTCTTGAGCAGGGCCGTATCCGCTTTGGCCACCTTGCCTTCTCGGGCGGCTTCCAGCACGCGCTTGACCACGGGTTCTATTTCCACGGATTCCTCACGGCGGTAGCCGTGGCCGTTGGGCCCCTGGTCGGAGTTGTGGTTCACAAAGACCTGCATGGCTTCCGCCGCCTGCGGGAACAGGCGCTTGACGCCTTCCTTCCAGGATTCCTCCGATTTGAAGCCGTTGATGTTCCAGGTGTAGTCCGCAAGGCCGAAGAGGGAGACCTTGGAGGCCTCCGGCTTGTCCATGGGGTTGGAGACGAAGCCGCCCATGGATTCCTTCGCGCCCGGTTCCGTGGCAAGGCCGTACACGCGTCCCATGCACAGGTTGGAGCGGCAGTAGTCCGTTACGGGGAAGTTCCACCAGACGTAGGAGGGACGCTTGATTCTCTTGTTCACCCATTGCTGGCCTTCCAGCGTGATGTCATGGCAGACGGAGTCCCCCCGTCCACATGACGTGGATGGAGGGGTCCAGACGGTCGCCCAGAATGTCCAGGTAGGTTCCCGGCTTGGAGTCCGCCCAGCCGCGGTTGTACTCCGTAGGGCACATGACCAGGGGGGTGACGTCCTTTTTCACCTTGACGAATTCGTTGTTGATCTTGTTGAGCAGGAGCGCCTGCATGTCCCCCCTCTTTCCCTCGCCGAAGATGTCGTCAAAGAACACGGCAAAGGACCGGACGCCCAGCTTGTACATCATCTCAAATTTTTTGATGACGTTGTTCATGTCCTCTTCCGTCCACTTGATGTCCTTGCCGGGGTGAATGGCCCAGACAAAGTCCACGTGGTTTTCCTTCGCCACCTTCACCAATTCCTTGATCTGGGCGGCCTGGTCCGCGGGATAGGGGTCCCGCCAGTGCGGGGAGGAGTGGTAGGGATCGTCCTTCGGCCCGTAGATGTACGTGTTCATCTTGTTCTGGCCGTAAAAGCGCAGCTGGCTCAAACGGGCCTCATGGCTCCATGGAGTGCCGTAGAAGCCTTCCACGGTTCCGCGAATTCGATGTCCGGCCAGTCCGTGATTTCCCCTACGGGCAAGGTCACGCCTTCGCCGCCGGCCTTCGTGCCGAGCTGCCGCAGCGTCTGCATGGCGTAAAAAGCGCCCCGCTCGTCATGGGCGCCTATGGCCACTTTGCCCTGCGGGGAGACGACCAGCTTGTAGGCCCCGGATTTTTCCGGAACGCCGTTCAGCAGCTTGCTGGCCGCCGTTTTGGCGGAGCGAATCACCACGGAAGGCTTTCCGGAGAAAGCAACCGTCTGGGAGGAGAGCTTGGACTGCTGGGGAACCGGGTACACGGCAGGTGACGCCGCAAGGGCGGAGCCGCCCAGCAGGGCAGCCACGCTCAAACCACATTGAAGAAGTTGAAAACCATTCATGATGATGCGCGATAATGGAATCAGAAAACACTTTCCACCTCAAGAAAAAACCGTCCGCACCCATTCCTCAATATGTCAACCCGGGAAAGGCGCGGAAGGGGGCTTCCAGGCGGCGCGCCTTCCGGTCTCTTCCCCGCGAACGTTTCTTGTGCCGCCTTGGCCCATTCCGCCCCCCGCATGAAATCCACCGCCGGGACGGCTCTCAGCCAACGGTTCCGTGCGGCTCTTTCAGGACAGGCGGCCATGTACCTTTTTGCGTCTTGCAGTCCCATTCTTCCGGTGTAGAATACATTTTCCCTACCCCTTCCCTCCCCATGGAATTTTTCATTCTTCTGCTGGTCCTCGGCCTGCTTTCCGGAATGGTCTTCACCTTTGTGAAGGCCTGCCAGGTCGTTTTTCTGGAACAAAAAGTCCGCACTCTGGAAACGGAAGTCGCCGGATTAAAGGAACGTCTGAATTCCCGTTCCTCCCCCCAGAGACCCCCCGCGGAAAACAGAAAGAGCCTTCCGCCCCCTGTGGAAAGTCCGGTGCAGCCCATCCGTACGCTTCCTGCCGCCGCCCCGGTACGGGAACCCGCCTGCGCCCTTCCCTCCCGGCACAGCCTGCAGCCGGTCCGGAACGCCAGGCCCGCACCGTCGCGCCCCGCGTCCTTTTCCTGGGAATACTTCATCGGCGCCAAGCTGCTCTCCTGGATAGGAGGGTTTGTGCTGTTTCTGGGAACCGGGTTCTTCGTCAAGTACAGCATTGACAATGATCTGATCTCTCCGGAATGGAGGGTAACCCTCACGTATCTGGCTGCCGCCGGCCTGCTGGGCGCCGGCCTGTCGCGGCTGAGGAAGAAGTACCCCATCCTTTCCGGCACGCTGACCTCCACGGGCATCCTGGTCCTGTACCTGGCTACCTGCGCCGGACGCATGTTTTACGAGCTTCCCTTCTTCACGACGGCCATCGCGACCGTTCTGCTGGCGGCCACCACGGCGGCGGCCTTCATCCTGGCGGTGCGCCTGCGGTTCCGCATAATCGCCTTCCTGGGCATCATCGGCGGTTTTCTGACCCCGGTCATCCTGTCCACCGGCCAGGACCATACGGCCTCCCTGTTCCTGTACATGACCATCCTGAACGCCGGGTTGCTCGCCGTCGTAGCCGCAACCAGGTGGACAGGAGCCGGAGGAGCCGGACTGGCTGCCTATACCATCCTGCTGATGGGCTGGTTTGACGAATACGGCGGCCCCTCCCATATTCTCGCCGTCGTCATCCTGTCCATCTGCACCCTGCTCCTGTACGGGGGCTACGGCCTTTATGCCGGCACACGGCAGGCTGAACCGGACCGGAAGGGAGGTCCCTTCCTGCTGGCCTTCTGCGCCATTGCGGTCACCTGCCTGACGGCATTCCGCCTTCAGGCGGAGTGCAGCTTCCGGTTCCTTTCCCCTTCCTCCCACCTGCTTCTCCTGCTGGCGGGCATGCTCCCCATGATCGCCCTGCTCCCGCTGGCCCGCGCCAAAAGCACGTATTGGTCCTGCTTTCTTCCCATGGGGCTTTTCACCATTTTCTATTTTTACCAGTCTTCCGCGGAAGAAGCCTCGCAATCTGCCCTCTGGATATCCTCCCAGCTCCAGGGCCTTTTCTGCCTGTTCATGATTCCGGCGTCTTATGCGGTGCTGTCCGCACGCACGCCTTCCGGAGGGGCCTACCTGGCGGAGCTTCAGCCCGGCGTCAGGATTTCCTGCTTCGCCACGGCGGCTCTCGCGTGGCTGCTGGTCATGCACCCGCTTTCACCTTCCCCTTTTACGTTTTCCTGACGGCGGCCACGTTCTGCGGAATGGCGGCATGGCACCGGAGAGGGCAGGCCCTGATGGCCGCGGCGGCCGGGTACACGATTGCGGCGTCCTATCAGGACATCCACCCTGCCGGTTCCGCGGTGATTTTCCTGGCGATCTTCCTGCTGCCCCTGCTGCTGGTCCGGCGGTTCCGCAGCGGCTTGCTGGCCTGGAGCGCCTCCGCCCTGGCATTCCCCCTTCTTCTACCTTTCCTGGTGGCTCTTCGGAACGGCCCACCATCCCGAGGCCACCCATTTATGGGATTCCACCGTCGCGCTTGCCTGTGCGGCGCCTCCGCTGCTGGCGGCCCTGGCCCTGCGGCGGCTACCGGAGGAAACGCTTTTGAAGCGTTCCGCCATCCTCTGCTTTTATTATGGAGCAGCCATCGGCATGCTGACGCTGGCCATCGGCCTCCAATGGACGGGCGCCCCCCTGACCGTAGCCTGGTCCCTGGAAGGGCTGGCCCTTCTGCTGCTGTGCGGCAAATTTCCCTGCCCAGACTGGCCTGGACGGGATTTTTCCTGCTGGCCTTCCTGTTCGTCCGCAACGGCCTGTCGCAAGCCTTCGTGCAACTTGACCCTGCCGGAATGCAGGCCCTGCGCACGATGTTCGCCACCATGGTTTTCTGCTGCATGGCCGGAGCCTGGTGGGTCCAGAAGAAAGTGACGCCACGCCTGCCGGGGGGCCGCAGCTCCGGCCTCCGCGTTCTTGTCGCGGCCCTGAATATTTTCGGGGCCATCCTGCTTTTCATCTGGATGAATACGGAAATATCCTGCGGCTTCGCCGCGCCGGGAGACCGTCCGCTGATGATCCAGTTCGGGAGCAGCGTGGCGCAGGACCTCACCATTTCCATTGCCTGGAGCCTCTTTGCCCTGGGCCTGATCGCCACGGGGTTTGACATCAGGTCTTCCAGGGTGCGCATGGCGGGACTCGCCCTGCTGGGCATCACCCTGCTGAAAGTCGTCTGTTATGACATTTCCAGCCTCGGGCAACTGTACCGCGTGGGAGCCCTGGTGGGGCTGGCCGCCATCGTGCTCATCTCCTCCTTCCTGTACCAGAAGTTCACCATGAAGCTGAGGAACAAAAAGAAGAGCCAGGGAGAGGCCCCGAAAAGTTAGCGTCATCTCACTTTGGAAGACAAATTTGACCATTGCATCACTTGAAGGGCGGTTCATAATGCGGAACATGCTCCGGCGCATTCTGATTCCTTTTCTGTGTCTTCTGGGCCTGTTCTGCACTCTTCAGGCCCAGGACGCCCCCGCCCTGAAAATCGCGACCCTGCACCCAATTCTGGGGGATATGGCCCGCGCCATCGGCGGCAGCCACGTGCAGGTGGCGGACCTGCTGCGCCCCAACGGCAACCTGCACAGCTTTGAACCCGCTCCGCAGGATATCGCCGCCGCAGGGCAGGCGCGCCTGGTTCTGGCCTCCGGCAAGAATCTGGAGCCGTACCTTCCCAAGTTGAAAGACGCGCTGGGCGGCAGGGCGCAAATTCTGGACCTGGGGGCCTCCATTCCGGACGTTCCCGTGGCGGCGGACACCGCAGACCATGACCATGGGCACGACGGGGACTGCTGCGCCCACGGCCCCAACGATCCCCACTGGTGGCACACCCCGGCCAATATGAAACGCGCCGCCCGCGCCCTGGCCGCCGCGCTCACGCGGATGGACCCGGCCCATGAGCAGGATTACAAGGCCGGACTGGCCCGGTGGAACAGAAAAATGGACCAGCTTTCCTCCTGGGCCAGGAAGGAGCTTGCGGACATTCCGGAAGCGGACCGCATCCTGGTGACGGGGCACGCGGCCATGAACCATTTCTGCAAGGAATTCGGCTTCCGCAGCATCAGCATCCAGGGGGTGAGCCGTGAAGACGAAGGCAATTCCGCCCAGCTGGCCTCCACGCTGAAGAAGCTGCGCGCAGCCGGGGTAAAGGCCCTGTTCCCGGAATATTCCTCCAACCCCAAGAGCCTCACGGAGATCGCCAAATCCCTGAACATCCCCGTTGCCAAGCCGATCAATACCGACGGGCTGGCTCCGGACGGCCATACGTTCGAGTCCATGTTCAAGCAAAACGTCGGCATCATCAAGGAAGCCCTTTCCCCGTCCCCCAGGCCATGACCAGCACACCCCTGCGCCAGTTTTTCCCTACTCTGGGAGTCGTCATCCTGCTGGGGTTCTTCCTTTATAACATGACGGCAGGCACCCCCGGAGCACAGGAAGCGGACCTCTCCTCCCCCGCGGCGCAGGCCGCGGACGTTCCCACGGTCATCACGGTCAGGTGCGCCCACCGTCCGGAATTTCTTTCCATCTCCCATGGAGGCCGTGTCCTCTGGCAATCCGGGACGCCCGGCCTGCATGAAGAAGTGGAATGCGGCCTTCCGCTGGAAGACGGCTCCGTGACGCTCACCGTTTCCGCCCGCTGGCCGGAAGGCACGCCGGACACCCCCGTTACGCTGGAACTGGAACCGGAGGGCAGGCCGTCCTCCTCCGCCACCCGCTGGTCCTTCGGCCCTTCCCTGAACGACAGCTACTCCTTCTCATGGAAATAAACAGTCCAGCCCCCCACTGCGCCCAGGACCACATCTGCTGGGGCGCGCATGCCAGCCACCCGGACCGCCACCGGCTGGAAGTGCGGAACCTCAGCGTGTATTACGGGAGCCTTCTTGCCCTGGACGGCATCAGCTTTTCCATCACCTGCGGCCACACGCTGGCCCTGATGGGCCCCAACGGCGCGGGAAAATCCACGCTGATCAAGGCCCTGGCCGGACTGCTCCGTCCTGATTCCGGGGAAATCCTGTGGAACGGCAGCCCTCTTCACGATACGCCGGGAGAAATCGCCTACCTGCCCCAGCGTTCCGACGTGGACTGGTCCTTTCCCATCACCGTCCGCGCGCTGGTGGAAATGGGCCGCTATCCGTCCCTGGGACTGTGGAAAAAATTCGGGCGCCATGACCGGGACATCGTAGAAAAATCCCTTCACGCGCTGGGCATGGAATCCCTGGCGGACCGCCAGATTTCAGAACTTTCCGGAGGGCAGCAGCAGCGGGCATTCCTGGCGCGCGCCCTGGCGCAGGAAGCCCACGTCCTGCTGCTGGACGAACCCTTCACAGGGCTGGACGCCCCGGCCTGCCAGTCCCTGGGGCGGCTGCTGGATTCCCTGGCGGCGGAAGGACGGCTGGTCATCGCCTCCCATCACGACCTGAACACGGCGGCGGACATTTTTGACACCATCCTGCTGATGAATCGCGAGCTGGTCGCCTTCGGCCCCCCGGGGGAAGTGCTTGCTCCCTCACGCATCCGGGAGACGTATGGAATGGAACCTCAACCGGAAACCCAAGTTTCATGATGGACGACTTTCTTCAATTCCTCCGCGAACCCATCGCGCAGCGCTCCCTGCTGGCATGCGTCATGATCGGCTTCGCCAACGGCTTCGTCAGCGGGCTGGTCATCCTGAAAAAATCGGCTCTCCAGATCGGCACGCTCTCCTGCGCCCTGCTGCCGGGCATAGCGGTGGCGGTGCTCCTCTTCGGCCTCACCCGCTGGAGCCTCCTGACGGGGGCCGTGGTGGCCGCCCTGCTGGTGGGCCTGGGTTCCCTATTCGTCTCCCGCACGTCCCGGCTGAACCAGGATACCGCCCTGTCCATCCTGCACACCACGGCCTTCGCCGCGGGTTTCATCGTACTAGTGCGGCTGGGCCTGCAACAGAAAATTGACGACTGGCTGTTCGGCTCCATCATGAGCCTGTCCGACTCCGACCTGTGGATCGCCTTCGCCATCAGTTCCGTCAGCGTCCTGATCCTGCTTCTCTTCCGCCGCCCCATCCTGATCTACCTCTTTGACCCGGACATCGCCACCACGCTGGGCATTCCCTCCCGCCTCATCAGCTACGGCATCTTCACCCTCATCATCCTGGTGCTCGTCTCTTCCCTCCAGGCCGTGGGGGCGTTCCTGACGCTGGGGCTTCTCGTCGGTCCCGCCGCCACGGTGTACATGCTCACCAACAAGCCTTCCCACCTCTTCTGGGGGGGCGGAATCATCGGTGGACTGGGCTCTTTGCTGGCCTTTTACCTGTCCTTCCCGCTGGGCTGGCACCTGGGCGCAACCATCATTCTGGTGCTGGGAACCTTCTTCTGCGCAGCCTACTTGTATTCATCACGGTGCGGGCTTCTAAAACAGCGCAGAAAGAATTCTTCCTCCATACAATAACAAGGCCCGTTTTCATGACAATCCATGACACGCAGACTACTAGTTCGCCGTGGGGGTCGCCATTATAATGCGGGTTGTGAAAAAATGTGAGATATGCTCTGCACCGGCAACGGTGTTCCTGACACAGATCATCAACGGGAAATCCACCAAATTCTGCCTCTGCGCCAAATGCGCCCAGGAGCGGGGCCTGCTGGACCCGGACGCCTTTGATCTGGCGGAGAAACTGTTCCCGAACCTTCAGGGCCAGTTCGGCAAGGAAGGCGCGGCGGACCCCGCCGCCCCCATTCCGGCCCTGCAGTCCCTACCGCTCACAAGCTGCCCGATCTGCTCCTTCACCCTTCAGGATTACAAAAATGTAGGACGCCTGGGCTGCAGTGAATGCTACAACGTCTTTGAAGAAGAGATACTCCCTCTTCTCACCCAGATTCAGCCTGATTCCCACCATCACGGAAAAACGCCCGAACGGGCGGAAAAGCGCGAAACGGAAACCCATACCATCAGTGATCTGGAACAACAACTTTCCCTGGCAGTGGCAAGAGAGGATTATGAACGCGCGGCCAAGCTCCGCGATCAAATCAAGCAATTGCGCACGCCGACCAATTAACGTACATGCTCTTTGACGACTTACTAAACAACCCCGCCAAATGGATGGTGGAATCACGGGATGAACACGACATCGTTCTCACCTCCCGCATCCGCCTGGCACGCAATCTGACCGCCACCCCTTTTCCCGGCTGGGCCACGCGCCAGCAGAGGGAGGAAACGCTGAAGCTCACCTCCGGTGAAGCGCGCCAAATCCCCGTCATGAAGGGAGGCTATTACGCGGAACTCTCCGGACTCACCCAGCAGCAAAAACAGCTGCTGGTGGAACGCCACCTCATTTCCCGGGAACTGGCCGCGCGCTCGGAAGGCTGCGCCGTTCTCATCTCACGCAGCCAGAACGCCAGCATCCTCTTCAATGAGGAGGACCACCTGCGCCTTCAGTACATCCTGCCCGGCATCCAGCTTAAAAAAGCATGGGGAGCCATCTCCAAAATAGACTCCGAACTGGAAGCCAGGCTCCCGTACGCCTACAACACGCGGCTGGGCTACCTCACCGCCTGCCCCACCAACCTGGGCACGGGCATGAGGGCCTCCGTGATGATGCACCTGCCGGGCCTCGTCATCTCCGAACAGATGCAACAGGTCGTCCAGGCGGCCGTGCAGCTCAACATCACTGTCCGCGGCCTGTACGGAGAAGGGACGGAAGCCACCGGCAACCTCTTCCAGATTTCCAACCAGACCACGCTGGGAGACAGCGAGGACCAGATCGTGGAACGCATGACCCGCTTCACCTCCGACCTGGCCCACCAGGAATGGAACGCCCGCAGGCGGCTGCTCCAGGCTTCCTCGCTCCAGGTAAAAGACCGCGTTTCCCGCGCCTACGGCCTCCTGACCAACGCCACCCTGCTATCCACGCAGGAGGCGCTGGCGCTGCTCTCCTTCCTCCGGATGGGAGCATCCCTGGACATCTTTTCCCACCAGGCATTAAAAAACGTCAATAAAACCATACTGAACATTCAGCCGGCCCACCTGGCCCGCCTGTCCACTACGGACCAGACAACTCCCGAAGACAGGGACCAGATCCGTGCGGACATTATCCGGAAGGAACTTTCCGGAAACTGATGCAACAACAAAACTTCTTTACAATACATGAACAATTTTACGCCTAGGGCGCAACAAGTGCTGGCGCATGCGCGCCGGGAAGCGGACCGCTTCAATCATCATTACATAGGGACCGAACACCTGCTCCTCGGGCTGCTCAAGCTGGGCAAGGGCGTAGCCGTCACCATCCTGGAAAACCTGGGGGTGGAGCTTACCGCCGTGCGCAGGCAGGTGGAGGAACAAATAGGCCGGGGCACGGAGCCCCAGGCGGAGGGCAACATCCCGTACACCCCCAGAGTCCGCAAGGTCCTGGCGATGGCCAACCGGGAAGCCCAGGAACTCAACCACACGTATGTGGGCACGGAGCACCTGCTCCTGGGCCTCATCCGGGACGGCGACGGCGTGGCCGGCCAGATTCTGCGCCACTTCGGCGTGGATCTGGAACAGGCGCGGCGCGAGCTGCTGGACGTACTGACGCCCAAATACCAGATGGACGCGGATGAAGACAACATCATCCCGGACGACGATGACGACGAGGAGGAAAACGAATCCCCCGCCATCCCGACGGACGAACCTTCCTCCCCTCCCTACTCCCGGCAGCAGAAATCCAAGACTCCCGCTCTCCAGGCCTTTGGCCGGGACATGACCCAGCTGGCCCGGGACGGCAAGCTGGACCCCGTGATCGGCCGTGCCTCCGAAATTGAGCGCGTCATCCAGATCCTGTGCCGCAGGAACAAGAACAACCCCGTCCTGCTCGGTGAAGCCGGGGTGGGCAAAACCGCCATCGTGGAAGGGCTGGCCCAGGAAATAGCCCAGGGCCACGTTCCGGAACTCCTGCGCAGCAAGAGAGTCATCTCCCTGGACCTGGCTCTGATGGTGGCGGGCACCAAGTACCGCGGCCAGTTTGAAGAACGGCTCAAGGCCGTGATGGATGAAATACGCCGGGAAGGCAACGTCATCCTCTTCATTGACGAGCTGCACACCATCGTGGGCGCGGGCTCCGCGGAAGGCTCCATGGACGCCTCCAACATCATCAAGCCCGCCCTCTCCCGCGGGGAGCTCCAGGCCATAGGCGCCACCACGCTCAATGAATACAGAAAACACATTGAGAAGGACGCCGCCCTGGAACGCCGCTTCCAGCAGGTGCAGGTGGGGGAACCCTCCGTGGAGGATACCATCCAGATTCTGGCCGGCATCCAGCCCAAGTATGAGGAACACCACAAGGTTCATTATACGAAAGAGGCCGTGGAAGCCGCAGCCAAGCTCTCCCACCGCTATCTGACGGGCCGCTTCCTGCCGGACAAGGCCATTGACATCCTGGATGAAGCGGGAGCGCGCAAGCGCGTCTCCCAGATGACCCGCCCAGACCACATCAGCGAGATGGAAGTCCGCATTGAGGAAATCAAGGAACGCAAGGACAAGGCCGTGGACGGCCAGCTCTTTGAGGAAGCCGCCCGCCTCCGCGACGAGGAAAAACAGGCCAAGGCGGAACTCCAGAACATGCTGGACACCTGGCGCAACTCCTACGAGACCAACTACGTCCCCGTAACGGATGAAGACGTGATGAGCGTGCTCGCCAAATGGACCGGCATTCCGCTGGCCCGGATGGAGGAAAAGGAAACCACCAAGCTCCTGCGCATGGAGGAAGAACTGAAAAGCAAGGTCATCGGCCAGGACGAGGCGGCCTCCGCCATCGCCCGCGCCCTGCGGCGCAGCCGCGCGGACATCAAAGACCCGCGCCGCCCGATCGGCTCCTTCCTCTTCCTGGGGCCCACCGGGGTGGGCAAAACCTACCTGGCCCGCAACCTGGCGGAAATCATGTTCGGCACCGCGGACGCCCTGATCCAGGTGGACATGAGCGAGTACATGGAAAAACACACTACGTCCCGCCTCATCGGCTCGCCTCCCGGCTACGTAGGCCATGACGAAGGCGGCCAGCTCACGGAAGCCGTCCGGCGCAGGCCCTACTCCGTTATCCTCTTTGACGAAGTGGAAAAGGCCCACCCGGACGTCATGAACCTGCTTCTCCAGATTCTGGAGGAAGGCAGCGTGACGGACTCCCTGGGACGCAAGATCAACTTCCGCAACACCATCATCATCCTGACCTCAACGTGGGGGCCGCCTCCGCCAAGCGGCAGAGCGCCATGGGCTTCGGCGCCATGTCTGCCGACAATGCGGACTACGCCGCCATGAAGGAAAAGATTCTGGAAGCGGCGCGCAAGCAATTCCGCCCGGAATTCCTGAACCGCTTTGATGACATCTCCGTTTTCCGCATGCTGGAACGGGACGACCTGGAACGCATCGTACAGCTGGAAGCGGACAAGCTCATCTCCCGCCTCAAGACCAAGAACATCACGCTGGCCCTGAGCCCGGAAGCCCTGAGCCTGATCATCAAAAACGGCTACGATCCGCAGTACGGCGCGCGCCCGATGCGCCGCGCCATCGAACGGCTGCTGGAAGACCCCCTGGCGGAATCCCTGCTGAGGGGAGACGTGAAACCAGGCGACAAGATTGAAGCCGTGGAAACGGACGGAACGGAAACGCTCACCTTCCTGCACGTCAAGGACAAGGCGGCTCCGAAAACCAAAACTCCCCGTAAAAGGACTCCCCGCAAGCCGAAGGCGGAATAACCTTACGGACAACAATTAAACAGGAACCCTCCGCATGACTCCATGCGGGGGGTTTTCTTCTTTGAAGGAAATGCCGTCCCGCCGGAACGGGAGGAATCTTCATCCCGCTCCCTTCTATGGGCTTGCCGTCAGGAAAGGGAGAGGAACGGTTCCTGCCCGGGCGGCATTGTCCAGAATTGCCGGGAAAAACAGTCTTATCCGGCAACGGTGGAACAGCACTTTCCAAGGCTGGGATAAAAGCCTTTTTACTTATTGAATAAATCTTGATTTTGATTTTTAAACGTCACGGATTTATAATCCGTTATGAATTAAAAGCGAATGAGGGGAATACACCCTGTGCCCATCTTCAATTCCGGAACGGCCATTCCATGGAAAAAATGGAAAATATTTGACCGCGTCAGCAGAGCCGCAGACCGCTGCGGCATTTGAATAGGAACTTGAGCGTCAGCGAACTTTACTTCTTAAAAGCAAGTACTTCCTGGCGGATGTATGAATTCCGGTTGCCGCAACGGCATGCGGTGCTCCTGCATGGTTGTGCCAATCAAAACAACATTTCCTTCCGGAAAAAGTTTAAGTAATGAAACGACCGTTTAACACAAGTGACTTGCTTTTAGAACTGAAGCTTGACTCCGGATTATAAATTCGCTATTTATCTACTCCTAGGAAGGGTGTTCTATCATTTCCAATCACGTATCTCATTGATAGCATGAAGAAGACATTATTCATTCTGGCAACCATGGCGGCAGCGGCGGTTGCGGCTGAAGCCTCCACCGTTCTGATTTCGTTCGGGATCAATTCGGGCAATGGCACCTCCGTTGTGGACGGCACGTATCTGGGGAATCCGGACAACAAGTGAACAAAATCTCCACGGGCAGCTCCTCTTCCTACACTTCCGGAACACTGGTGACCAGCGGAGGGGACGCTACCGGCATCACCCTGACGACCGGCGGCGTCTGCTGCGGGAGCGGAGGCGTTCTGACGGATGGTTCCGCCAAAGACTCCGCCCTGGGCCAGGGCAACAAGTTTTACGATGTTTTCGGCCAGGATATGACCACCGGCAACCCGATGGGCGGCGTCATCAATGGAAACAGTGCCAACGGCAACTTCACGATGTCCCTGAACAACCTGTCCGCCGGCACTTACACGCTGACCATGCTGGTGGGACGCGGAAACAACTACGGTGCGGGCAACACTTCTTCCTTCAGTCTTGACGGCGCCGGAATCTCCAACATTTCCGCCAGCCTGGACGATTACTCCACCGGGTCCGGCGCTACGCTGAACGGCGCCACCGTCACGGGCAACACGCATACCGGAGACTGGATGGTAGTGACCTATACATTCGACGTGGCTGCCGACGGAACCCAGCTCAATATCCAGTCCCAGGGCGGAAGCGGCAGCATCAATGCCCTGGCACTGGCCTCCGTTCCGGAACCGGCCACGGCCAGCCTCGGACTGCTGGGCCTGGGCGCTCTGCTGATGCGCCGCAAACGGGCATAAACCCTGCCTCATTTTCATCAAGCTCCGGCCGTTCTTCTACAGGGCGTCCGGAGCTTGATTTATTTACAGGACAGGCATGGATGGATTTCATGGCCTGTGCTTTTTACATCAAACAATGCTCCGCAAACCGGAACCGGCATGGCCGTACGCATTCCGGACTCCGCGCACCGGCAAAACGGGCCGAGGGCTACATCTCAAACCGGTGCAGGTTCTCCAAATGGGAATACCCCATTTTTCTGAGGGTTTCCATCGCCTTGTCCGCCCTCTTGCCCGTCCGGCAATATAACAGAATTACGGCATTCTTGTCCGGAAGCAGTTGAGGAGCCAGCTGCTCCACCTCATCCACCGGAATATTCAAGGCTCCCTCCTTGTGGCCCGCGCGGTATTCCTCCGGGGTACGGACATCCACCAGCACGACATCGTGCGCGGCGTCATCCTCCGGAGACACCACCATGGCGGAGGAAGCCGGAACACGTTCCGTGTTCCTCCCCTTCAGCCAGACGAAGAGGGCCGTCAGCCCGGTCACCATCACCACGTACAGAACCACGTTTTTCACGCATCCACTTCACTAAACCATGGCGGAGGAATCAAGAGAAAACAATGCCTTTCTTCCGGATGCCGCCAGTATTTGCTGCCCACTCCAAACCGGCGGGGCCGTCCTCCGGAAAAACGATGCTCCGGCGACAGGAGAAAACACAGTCCACGCGCGGAGAAGCCTTTCCCTTCTCCACTTCCTGAAAGGCTTGAACGCCCGGCCTACTCCTCGTCATCAATCACCACAGCCTGGGAGGCATAGCCGAAAGCGGGGCTTCCCCACTCCACCACGTCCCCGGGCTTCAAATAACCCGGAGGATTCATTCCCATGCCCACGCCTCCCGGAGTGCCGGTGGAAACCACGTCTCCCGGCCACAGGGTCATGAAACGGGAAATATAGGCAATCAGGCGAGGAACGGGCCAGATCAGGCCGTCCGTATTGCCCTGCTGGCGAACTTCCCCGTTCACCTTCAATTCAAGCGGAATACCGGAGCCGTCCCCCAGTTCCTCCGCGGAAATAAAAAGTGGGGCCCATCGGGGCAAAGCTGTCGTAGCTCTTCCCCTTGGTCCACTGGCCGCCATGTTCCAGCTGGTTGGCCCTTTCCGAATAATCACACATCAGGGTATAGCCGCTGATGGCCAGCGCAGCTTCCTCCGGAGAAGCGTTCTTCAGCACATTCTTGATCACTACGGCCAGTTCAATCTCATAATCCAGCTTGTCACACCCGGGCGGGTATAAAACGACGTCGCTGCAGGAGGTAATGGCGGAAGGGGACTTCAGGAAAATGGCCGGCTCCTGCACGGGATCGCCGTCAAACTCCTTCGCGTGGTCCGCATAGCTCTTTCCCAGGCACACCAGCTTGGAGGGGGAACAGGGCAGCGCGGTATCAATCATCCAGTCAGGATCTACAGCCTTGGCGGCTGGATTATCCAGAAACGCAGCGATGCGCTTCATCTCCTCTCCGCTGGAATCCGTTTCCCCGCAAATGCAGGCATCCACCTCCGCAAACACGGAATCCGCCACCAGGTACTCCCCGCGGCTTTCACTCCACAGGGCCATGATGCGTTCCGCCTGGTCATTCAGGTAAAATCTGATTTTCACCCTCTCATCCTACAGCTTTTCCATTTTCAGGCAAAGAACGGTTCCGTCATTCTTCACCCGCAGCGGCCTTACGCCCTGTTCACTCCCCCCTCCGTGAGGGCATGCAGCGCGTAGGGCTTGCGTTGCCGGAGCAAAACATTATTATACCGGGACTTAATATCATCAACCCATGTCCGACCAAATATACTTTTTTGACACTACCCTGCGCGATGGAGAACAATGCCCCGGAGCATCCATGAACCTACGCGAAAAGCTGGAAGTGGCGCGTCAAATGGAACGGCTGGGCATGGACGTGATCGAAGCCGGCTTCCCCTGCATTTCCGACGGCGACTTTGAAGCCGTGCATGCCATCGCCAGTGAAATCAAAAAATGCCGCATCGCCGGACTGGCCCGCTGCGTGAAGGCGGACATTGAAGCAGCCGCCAGGGCCTTGGAACCCGCCGGGGACCGCGCCCGCATCCACATCTTTCTGGCCACCAGCAAGCTGCACATGCAGTTCAAGCTGAAAAAGGCGGAAACGGAAATCCTGCGCATGGCCGCGGAAGGCGTCTCCTACGCCAGGCAATTCGTGCAGGACGTAGAATTCTCCCCGGAAGACGCCTCCCGCACGGACCTGGACTTTCTGACCAAGGTGGTGGAAACCGTCATTGACGCCGGAGCCACCACCGTCAACATTCCGGACACCGTGGGCTACACCACGCCGGACGAATTCTACCGCATCATCCGCCACCTCAAGGAAAACGTGCCGAACATCGGCAAAGCCGTCATCTCCGTCCACTGCCACAACGACCTGGGCCTGGCCGTAGCCAACTCCCTGGCCGCTGTCCGCGCCGGAGCCCGGCAGGTGGAAGGCACCATCAACGGCATTGGCGAACGCGCCGGGAACGTGGCCCTGGAAGAAGTCATCATGGCCCTGCGCACCCGCGCCGGGCAATTCGGAGACGTCACGGACAATATCAACACGCGGGAAATCGTCCGCACCTCCCGCATTGTGGCCCGCATGAGCGGCATGCAGGTGCAGCGTTCCAAGGCCATTGTGGGGAAAACGCCTTCGCCCACTCCTCCGGCATCCACCAGCACGGCATCCTCAACTGCCGGGAAACCTATGAAGTCATGGATCCGCAGGCTGTCGGGTGGGGAGCCACGGAACTCCCGCTCACCAAGCACTCCGGTCGCGCCGCCGTCAAGGCCAGGCTGGAACAACTGGGGCATGTGCTCACGGAAGAGGAAGTAAACGCCGTCTTTGAGCGCTTCAAGAAAGTGGGAGACTCCAAGAAATTCGTTTATGACGATGACCTGTCCGCTATTGTGGACGACTCCCTGCACGCCTCCTCCGGCCTGTGGGAGCTGGACTTCCTGCAATTCGTGGCAGGCAGCCACGCCCGGCCCACGGCTACGGTAGGACTGCTCAAGGAAGGTAAAAAATTTGAAGACAGCTCCACGGGCAACGGAGCGGTGGACGCCGTCATCAAGGCCATTGAACGCATCACCAAGCGCAAAGGCACGCTGAAAGGCTACAGCGTCAACGCCGCCTCCGAAGGGAAGGACGCCCTGGGGGAAGTCACGGTGCACGTGGACTTCGGCCAGCCCAAGCCCATCGTGGGCAAGGGAGCCTCCACGGACGTCATTGAAGCCTCCGCCCGGGCCTACCTGAACGCGGTCAACCGCTCCATCCGCATGGAAAACATGCCTCAGCCCAACAATCTGGACGCAGGAGCCATCTGACCCGGAGCGCCCCGGTACGCATGCGCGAACGGGGCGCACCTCCGCACGGCGTCCGCAGGACAGCTCCTATGGCTTGCTTTTCTCCTGCTTCCGTGCCATAAATTCCAAAGCCTTTTACACCGTACAACCCCATGAAAGCAACACTACTCCTTCTCTGCCTGGCGTGCAGCGCGCTGGCAGCTCCTCCAACCAAAAAACAGCCGGAGCCGGCCAAACCGCTGCCTCCGCTGGAAAAAGCCACCATTGCCATTGACGGCCACCCGGAAAGCGTGGCTGCGGACGCGGAGGGCAACATCTACTTCACCTGCATCGGCGCCAAACTGGCGCCCACGGAAAAAGGACAAGGACGGCTACCTGGGCGTTATCCCGCACGGCTCCACGGAACCTAAAAAGATCACGGACGTGGACACCCTGGACGCTCCCAAGGGGCTCCTGTACCAGGACGGCTTCCTGTACTGCACGGATGTGGACATGGTCTACAAGATAGACGCCAAAACCGGCACCATTGAGGGGTATGTGGACCTGTCCCCCTCCCGCATGAAATTCCTCAACGACCTGGCGTTCATCAACGGCAGGCTCATGGTCTCCTCCACGGATACCGACCAGATTTTCTACGTGGACACGAACACCAGTTCCTACGGGGAGCTGGTCACCAAGCAGCCCATCTACAAGCCGAACGGCCTGGCCTGGGACCCGGAAAGAAAAGTCATCTACCTCTGCGAATACGCCACGGATGAAAAAGGCAAGCCCAGCGGCCGCCTGCTCTCCATCAACCCCGTCTCCCGGGAAGTCACGGAACTCTCCAAGGAACGGGGGCAATACGACGGCCTGGTGTACCGTGACAACGCCCTTTACTACAGCGACTGGTCCAAGGACAAAAAACCGGAAGCCATCCGCAGGCTGGACCTGAAAACGGGGCGTTCCGCGCCGGCAGCCACCGGTCCCATTGAAGGCGCGGCGGACTTTATCCTGTATGACTCCATGATTGTGGTTCCGGGCATGGCGGAAAAGAAAATCCACATCATGCCCATCGGCGGGAAAAAAATAAACCGGGCGGTTCCGCTCTTCAACTCCCCTCTCCGGGCCGCCGGCGGGCATTTCCCGCGCTGGCGGCCTTTTTCAATTTACGGCTTGAAGTACACGTGGGGATGCGCTTAGTTAATGGGGATATGAGCAAGATTTCAGACCAAATCATGGAAGGGATGAAAACCGCCATGAGAGCAAAAGACTCCGTCACCCTCAACACGCTGCGCGCCCTCAAGACGGCTCTGACGAACACGGCCATCGCCAAGGGAGGCCTGGGAACCCAGTTGGAGGAAGCGGAAGAACTGGCCGTGGTCCGCAAGCAAATCAAGCAGCGCGAAGACTCTACGGAACAATTCCGCTCCGCCGGACGCCCGGAACTGGCCGACAAGGAAGAAGCGGAAATCGCCGTCCTCAAGCAATTCATGCCTGCTGAACTCACCGCAGAGGAAACGGAGGCCATGCTGGAAGCCGTCCTGAAGGAAACGGGAGCCTCCACCAAAAAAGACATGGGACAGGTCATGAAACTCATGCAGGAACGCACCGCCGGCAGGGTCAACGGCAAGGAACTGGCCCGCATGGTGTCAGCCAGACTATCATGAAATGCTGTGCCGCCATCATTGTAGCGGCCGGGTCCTCCCCGGCGCGCCGGATTTGACAAGCTGCTGGCCCCCCTGCACGGCGTCAAGGTGCTGGAACGCAGCATCCGGGCCTTTGCCAACTGCCGGGAAATCACGGAAATCGTGGTCGTCTGCCCGGAAGAGCGCTTCCGCGCCATTGATGGTGCGGACCTGGAGACGGAAATACCCGTCACCCGCGTGGACGGAGGAGTGGAACGGCATGAATCCGTTCAGAACGGCCTGGCAGCCCTTCTCTACACGCCGGAACTTGTGGCCGTGCACGACGGAGCGCGCCCCCCCTTATCACGGTAGAGCAAATCTCCCGCTGCATCCAGACTGCCAGGGAATGCGGAGCGGCCGCTTCCGCGCATCCCGTGACGGACACCTTGAAGCGCGCGGACGAAGAACGCTTCACCCTGCCGGAGCAGGTGGACCGGGACGGCCTGTGGTGCATGGAAACCCCGCAGGTCTTCCAATACCCGCTCCTGCTGGATGCGTATGTGGAAGTCACGGAACGGAACATGCAGGTGACGGATGAAGTAACCGCCCTGCAGCTCAGCGGCCATCCCACGCGGCTGGTGCACAACCATGAGCCAAATCCCAAAATCACCTGGCCGGAAGATGTCTCCCGGGCTGAAACGCTGTTGGAACTCAAACACCTCCGCAAAGACTCATGACCGGCCTTCTGTGTACAGAACCCCGCGCCGTCCTCATTCTGGGAACGGGCTACCTGGGAAAAAGCGCTGGCGGAGAGCCTGCGGAAAGCCGGTCACACGGCCCTTACGGCGGACATTGACGCACAGAAAGCCATTTATGAAGCGGACGTCACGGAGAGAGCCTCCATGCACAGCCTGGCCGCCCGCATCCCCTCCCCCCACATCATCGTCATGTGCGCCAGCACGCGGGGAGGCTCAGAGGAAGCCTACCGCAGCCTCTACATCCGCGGAACGCAGAACACGCTGGAAGCCTTCCCGGAACGCCGGTCATCTTCTGCTCCAGCACCTCCGTCTATGGCATCACGGACGGACGCTGGATCACAGAGGAACATAACGTCTACCCCGCCTCCGGAAAAAGCGGCCTCCTCATTCAGGCGGAACAGGCGGTTCTGGCCGCGGGAGGCACCGTCGTCCGGCTGGGAGCTCTCTACGGGCCGGACCGCTGCGTGCTCGTCTCCCAATACTGCAAGAAGGGCGCGGCCCTCCCCGGAAACATGGACAGGTGGATCAACTACATCCACCGGGATGACGCCGTGGCCGCCCTGCACCTGCTCTGCACGCTCCGGGAACCGCCCACCGGCATCTACAACCTGACGGACCGCACCCCCATGCAGCTGGGAGAAATTTACTCCTACCGCTCCGGACTGCTGGGCATGCCCGCGCCACAGCCCGAACCGCTCCAGGCGGAAGCGCGCCGCGGCTTTTCCAGTCAGAGAATCTCCTGCTCCCGCCTTCTGGCCCTGGGCTGGGAGCCGCTCTACCCAAGCTTTGCGGACGGCGTGCACAACGTGCTGGAAGCGCTGGAAGCGGGGGAGAATAAACTCCCGCCGCCGCTTCTTCTCTTCATGCCCAAGAAAACGCTCCGGGCAGGCATGAAAAAGAGAGAGAACAAACGCAGGACGCATACCGGAACAGGCGAGGCGCCCGGCCAGCCTCCCCGCCAGTCTTTGACTCTCCCCTTTCTTGACTTGCCGGGCGCGAACAGGCAAAATCCTGCGCGCAATGCGTATCATCACAGGACTTCAACCCAGCGGCAAGCTGCATGTCGGCAACTACTTCGGAGCCATGGAACCAGCCGTCCGCATGCAGGAACGCGGAGAATCCTACTACTTTCTGGCGGACTACCACGCCATGAGCACCGTTCACGACGCGGAGACCCTGCGGGAAAACTGCAAAAACCTGGCGACGGACTTTCTGGCCGTGGGCCTGGACCCTGGAAAATGCGTCTTCTTCCGCCAGTCCTCCGTGCCGGAAGTCAATGAACTGGCCTGGATACTCGGCACCGTCTGCCCGGTGGGCCTGCTGGAACGCTGCCACTCCTACAAGGACAAAATCGCCAAGGGGTTCTCCCCCAGCAACGCCCTCTTCACCTACCCCGTCCTCATGGCGGCGGACATCCTGATGTATGACTCCGACCTGGTGCCCGTAGGCAAGGACCAGAAGCAACACCTGGAAGTCACCCGCGACCTGGCAGGCAAAATGAACGAACAATTCGGCGAAGGCACCTGCAAGCTGCCGGATGCGCTCATTGCGGAAAGCACGGCCATCGTGCCGGGGCTGGACGGGCAAAAAATGAGCAAAAGCTACAACAACACGCTCCCCATCTTCGGTGAGGAAAAAGCCGTCCGCAAGCTCATCATGAAAATCCCCACGGACTCCACCCCTGTGGAAGATCCCAAACCCACGGAAGGCTCCGTCATCCTGCAGCTCTACAAGCTCTTCGCCTCTGCGGAAGGCTATGAAGACATGGTCCGCGACTTCAAAAACGGAGGCTGCGGCTATGGCGACTTCAAAAAACGCCTCTTTGACGCCTACTGGGAATACTTCCGTCCCGCGCGCGAACGCAGGGCGGAACTGGAAGCCAACCAGGACTACGTGCACCGGACGCTGGAAGAAGGGGCCCGCAAGGCGCGGGAAACGGCCTCCGTAGTGCTGGACAGGGTGCGCCGGGCCGTGGGCCTGATCTGAACCGGGAATGGAATGCCGGGAGAACCGGGGACAGCACACGTTTTTTAGTGGCATGGAAAAGCACGGAATGTTATACAGGAAGATATGAAGAATATTCTGGTAGCCATTGATTTCTCCAACGCCACGGACGCCGTCATTCATCAGATCGGCAAACTGGCTTGCCCCAACGACAGCATCATCCATCTGCTCCACATTGTGGAACCCAGCATCTGTTATGAAGTCTCCGGCGTGCTGCCGGATGAAGTGCCTGTCCCCGTGATGGACCAGACGGAGGAAAACGAAGTCATCTCCATCGCAAAAAACCATCTGCAAAAAACGGCGGAAAAACTCTCCCGGCTGACGGACGCAACCATCATCCAGGCTGTGGAAGACGAATTTGAAATCAGCGAAGCGGTCATCAACTATGCTGAAAAACACCACATTGACATGATCGTGGTGGGCAAGCACAACCACGGCTTCCTTTCCACCGTCTTTCTGGGCAGCGTAGCCAGCTCCGTCATGCGGAAATCCCCCGTGCCCGTGCTGGTGGTTCCCGTCACCAAGGAAGAGCAGTAAAAACCGCCATCCGCACCAGTCCCGTCCCACTTCATGATTACCATACTCTTTATAGGCGATGTGGTCGGCGAACCTGGCCGCACCGCCGTGAAGCACATGCTGCCGGAACTCAAAAAGGAGCATGGGGCGGACTTTGTCATCGTCAACGGTGAAAACGCGGCCGCAGGGCGCGGCATTACGCCCCGTCTGGCGCAGGAACTGCTGCATGCGGGAGTGGACGTCATCACGACGGGGGACCATGTATGGGACCAGGCGGAACTGGCTCCTTGGCTGGACTCCGAACCGCGCGTGCTACGCCCCGTCAACTACCCGCAGGGGACACCGGGACACGGAAGCGTGGTGGTGGAAACGCCCAGGGGAAAAATAGCCGTCATGCAGGTGCAGGGACGTTCCTTCATCCAGCCGCCGCTTGAAAACCCCTTCCTCATCTCGGAAGCGGAAGCCAAAAGACTCAGGGAGGAAGAAGGCGTGCAGGTCATCTTTGTGGACATGCACGCGGAAACCACCAGTGAAAAAATCTCCACCGGCTACAATCTGGACGGACTGGTCTCCGCCGTCATCGGAACGCACACCCACGTGCAGACGGCGGATGAAACCATTCTGGAACACGGCACCGCCTACCTGACGGACGCCGGCATGTGCGGCCCCGCCGTCGGCGTGCTGGGCCGGGAACGGGAACCCATTATCCAACGCTTCCGCACCTCCATGCCGGCCAAATTCCCCTGTGGCGAACTGGCCCGTGCGCCTCTGCGGAGCCGTCGTGCAAGCGGATGAAGCCACCGGGAGGGCCCTCAACATCGCCCGCATCAGCAAAATCGTGGAAAAACCGGCCTCCTGACCATGCAGACTGCCACCGCCTTCCTCTTATCATGCCTGTTGACGGCGCTCTGCGGATGGTCCGGACACAACGGAAACGCCGTGAGGGACTACCAAAACATGGCCCACAGGGAAGGCTGGCATCGGCTTCCCGCATCCTGCTTCCTCACACCGGACGGACAGCCGGCGCTCCAGTACAGCCTGCTCCGGCAGCATCCCTCACTCACCCTCACGGAAAAGCGGGGTAACCGGCAGCCCGTCACCCTTTCCTGGAACAACGGAAAACTGGCCGTAGCATGCAGAAATACGGCTGCCATCGCCATGCCCTCCTGCGGACGCATGGTCCTCTTTACCGTCCGGCAGGACGGCATCGTACGCTACCAGGATAAAAAAGACGGCATCCCCCAGCAAAACGGGGGTGGATGGGACATGCTGATTGCTGTGCATGGAAACACCTGCCTCATCTGCTGGAACCGGGGCGCAGGCCTTCCCGCCTCCTGCCGCCCGGAACAAACGGCTTCCCCCCGCTATTATATCTTCACGATGGAAAAACGGAAGGGCCCTCTGGCACCCGTCTTCTCCTTAATTCCCCTCTCCGGTTCAAACACGCAGCCATGAACTATGAAGCCAGATTCGGCGGCATAGGCCGCCTGTATGGAAGGAGCGGGCTGGACATCCTCAGGAACTCCCGCATGGCCGTCGTCGGCATTGGCGGCGTGGGTTCCTGGGCGGCGGAAGCCCTGGCGCGGTCGGGCGTCGGCGCCATTATCCTGATGGACCTGGACGACCTCTGCATCACCAATACCAACCGGCAAATCCACGCTCTGGAAACCACGATCGGCCAGTCCAAGACAGAAGCCATGGCCGCCCGCCTCCGGCAAATCAACCCGGAGGCGGAAATCATCTCCATCAACAGCTTCTACACGGCCTCCAATGCGGAAAAACTGCTGGAGACGAAACCGGACGTCATCATTGACGCCATTGACTCCCTGATTCCCAAGGCCCATCTTATTGCCTCCTGCTACCGCAGCAAACAGCCGCTGGTCACCTGCGGCGGCGCGGGAGGACGCGTCAACCCCGCCAAAATAGAAATAGGCGACCTCTCCCGCACCAAGGGGAGACCCCCTGCTCTCCAGCCTGCGCTACAAGCTCAAAAAGACTACGGCCTACCGCTGGGGAAAAAGCCCGGAAACTGAAAATCCCCTGCGTCTTCTCCCAGGAAACTCCCGTCTACCCCACCTGCGACGGAGAAACCTCCTGCACGCGCGACCCGGAATTCCCAGGGGAAAATGGGCTGTGCCTCCGGATTCGGCTCCATCACCCACATCACGGGCACCTTCGGCTTCTTCGCGGCTTCCGCCGCCATTCAAACGCTCTTAAACAAGAAAAAAACACCATCACAGCCATGAACAAACTCCTGCTTCCCCTGCTGGGGGCCGTCCTCCTTCCCGCATTGACCCAGTGCAACTCCCTGGAAAAAGACATCGCCGGCATCAACGCCCGCAATGCGGAAATCGCCCGCGAACCCAGGGGCAACTACTTCGTCGGCCGCCGTTACCATGTGCCGGCAACGCGTTTCTGGGGGTACCTGCGCCAGCCGGGCCAGACCTGGAGAACGGCCCAGCTCGTCATCATGGATGAAAGCTCCTGCCGGACCCCGGACCGCCTGCCGGAATACGCCGGGAGCCCGCGCTACGCCTATGATAACAACTATGAATACAGGGTCTACGGCAAGTACACGGGCAAATACGGCTACGAGCCCAACTCCAACCTGAGGCTGCCCATCTTCAAGCCGACCAGGTTTGAAGCTGTCAGCACCGATCCCGGCTGGCTCTTCAAACCCTCGGAAAAATATGATACCAAGGCCGTCACCCTGCGCCCGGCCATCATGCCCGTGGCTACCTCCCTCCCGGTCCGCTAAGAAAATCCCTCTTCAAAACGGAATCGAAAGGATAAAAAAGAAGAAAAAGCTTGATATCTTCGTTCCTCTGCGCTAAAAACTCCCCGCCTTAAGGCACCCATGCTCGGGTGGCGGAATTGGTAGACGCGCTAGACTAAGGATCTAGTGTCGATAAGACGTAGGGGTTCGAGTCCCCTCTCGAGCACCATCCCTTTTGATACCGCAAGTTGCTGTTCATAAGCGCTTGCGGTTTTTGTTTATCGACAATTGCAAGACAAACCGCAGTATATTTATACAACTTTTATCAACACGAAACGGGAATGTGCTGCAAGAAATGAAAGGTCCTCCCTCTTGTTTACTCGCTGGAAACAGTTCAGGTAAAAACCAATGAGGGAAGTTGTGTATTTACGATGCCCTTCAAACGCCCCCTGCCATCAGGGCCAGGACTTCCACGCGGTTCGGCATGGAGCGGATGGCTCCCTTGCGCGTCGTCACGATGGACGCGGCGGCGTTGGCGAATAAAAGCATGTCCGCCAACTGTCCGTCCGTCAGGTTTTCCAGCCCTGTTTCCAGAATCCAGTCCAGGCAGGAACCAAAAAAGGCATCTCCGGCGCCCGTCGTGTCAATGGTATTGACCTTCAGGAACGTAGGCTGGTAAACCAGCGTGTCTCCATAGGAAGCCCAGCTCCCTTCCCTGCCCCCTGTTACGAGGATGAGGCGGAGATTGCTGAATTCCCTTTTCAGGGCATCCAGCCCTTCCTTCATGGAGGAGCACCCGGTGAGGAACAGAAGTTCCTCCACCTCTATTTTCATGACGCTGCACACGCCGCAGCCGTAGAGCATTTGCTCCCGGGCCAGCTCCAGGCTGGGCCAGAGGGGAGGCCGGAGGTTGGGGTCAAAGGAGACGAGGGCACCCTTCTCCCGGGCATGGCTGACGGCGTGCCTCGTGGCGCGCCGCACGTCGCCGTGCGTCATGGAGATGGTCCCGAAGTGGAATACGCGCGTGTTTTCCACCAGCGCCATGTCCACCTCCCCGGAGGTCAGTTTCATGTCCGCGCCGGGATTGCGGTAGAAGGAAAAATCACGGTCGCCATGTTCGTCAATCTGGACGAAGGCCAGGGTGGTGTTGACTTCCCGGGAAGAGACCAGCCCTGAGTCGTCAATGCCTTCCTCCTGAAGCGTGCGCCGGAGCATTTTCCCGAACATGTCATGCCCCACCTTGCCGATGAAGGCGGTCCTGCGCCCCAGCCGGGACAGCATGGAGAGGACATTGCAGGGGGCTCCCCCCGGATTGGCCTGGTAAACGGGCAGTTCCTGGGCGCTCACTCCGCAGGGGGTGAAGTCCACCAGCAGTTCTCCGAGGGCTACGACGTCATACATGCTTTTCCAAATGTTGAAGGTGGTCCTTCCGGCATAAAGGAAAGCCGGGAGAGATAGTAAAGCATAGAACGCGCCGCCTGTTCCGGGAAAGGAAAAAGAGGTTCATTCCAGTCATGCCGGCAGAAACCGTGCCCGTAAAAAAATCCGGAATTTTCCGTGAACGGTCCCCGCGGCGCGTGATCAATCCGCCGGATAGGGACACAGTCTGGCATATCCCTAACACCCGCCTCTCCGGAAATGCCCATTAGTATGAGACGGCAAATACCATACCTCATTTCAAGATGATGAAGAAGGAACTGAAACGACAGGGCAAGGCGAAGATTCCGGGGGCTCCCGTCCCCTATGACAGGACAACCATTCAGCCGGGGATAGTCCATATAGGAGTGGGCAATTTCCACCGCGCGCATGAGGAGTTTTACACGAACCAGCTTCTGGGCATGGGCGGCCGTGACGAATGGGGGATTTCCGGAGTGGCCCTGCTGCCGCAGGACGAGCCCCTTTACAAGGCGCTGAAGAGCCAGGACGGCCTTTACACGCTGACGGTCTGCGGCCGCGACGGCAAGGACGAGTTTTATGAGATAGGCTCCCTGGTGGATCTGGCGTGGGGGCCGAAGGATCCCGAGGTCATCGACAGGATTGCGGACCCCCGCACTAAAATCATCACGCTGACCATTACGGAAGGGGGGATACAATCTGGATAAGGAAACCGGTGAGTTCATGCTCAACAGCAAGGACGTGAAACATGACCTGGAACACCCCGGCCATCCCCGGACGGTTTTTCGGGTTCCTGTCCGCCGGATTGCGGAAGAGGAGCAAGGACGGCGCAGGCCCCGTAACCGTTCTATCCTGCGATAACCTCCAGCACAACGGAGACACGGCCCGGAAAGCTTTCACTTCCTTTATCGAGGCCCAAGATCCCGGGCTGGCGCAGTGGGTGAAGAAGAACGTGACGTTCCCCAACAGCATGGTGGACCGCATCACGCCCGCCGTCACGCCGGACGACGTCAAGCGGCTGGACGCGCAGAGCGGCGTGGAAGACGCTGCCCCGTCTATTCGGAGGATTTCATCCAGTGGGTGATTGAGGATGATTTCATTGCCGGGCGCCCGGACTGGGAAGCCGTGGGCGTTGAGTTTACGGATGATGTTTCCGCTTATGAGAATATGAAGCTCAGCCTCCTGAACGCGTCCCATTCCCTGCTGTCCTACCCCGCCTTTCTGGCCGGGTACCGCCGGGTGGACGAGGCGGTAGGGGATGAACGGTTCGCCCGCTACCTGCGCCTTTTCATGGACCGGGACGCGGGCCCCTACGTTCCGCCTCCGGGGAATACGGATTTGGAGCTGTACAAGAAGACCCTGCTGGAACGCTTCGGCAACAAGGCGGTGAGCGACCAGATCAGCCGCTTGTGCTTTGACGGCGTTTCCAAGATTCCCGTGTATGTGATGCCCGTTTTAACGAAGATGATCAGGGACGGAGCCGACCTGGAACGCCTGGCGTTTTTCGTGGCCGCCTACCGCCATTACCTGAAGCACGGAAAGGACGACCGGGGCCAGGCTTATGAAGTGAACGAGCCCTGGCTGACCAAGGAGGACCGGAAGCTGATCGCCAGCGACGACCCGCTGGATTTCCTCGCCCTCTCCCCCTTCCGGAGCACGGATTTGAAGGTGGCGGACAAGTTCGTCAGCCAGTACCTGGGCATGGTGGAGAAGCTTGAAAAAAGACGGCGTGCTCCCCGTTCTGGAAAAATTGGTTCTTCCGTAGTCATACAATCCTTCATGCAGCCCGTCTCCTGTTCCGGGCTACATGAAGACACCTTCCCTGTCTTTTCCTTTCCGCAGCATTTTCACCTCTCACCCTCCTCATGGAAACACAACCGCATTCACGCCTGGGTCCCTTCCCTTGCCCTGACCTTCATTTATTTTCTTGTCGGGTTCCTGTCCACCGTGAACGGCCAGTTCCAAGGGCCTTTGCAAAGCGCCTTCCTGTCGGACGCAGGCACTTTGAAAAACACGTTCATCACGCTGATTCCCTTTTTCTTTTTCCTGGCGTACCTGGTGAACGGAAACATCGCCTCCCGCTGGATCAACCGCTACGGCTACAAGACCACACTGATACGGGGCTCCGTTCATGGTGCTTGGGCTGGCCGTCTTTTTCCTGTCCGCATGGTTCACCGTCCAGTTCGGAGACCTGCGCACGACGATCGCCGGGGCCAGCATCCCCTACGGCTATTTTATTTTTCTGGCGGGGTCCTATGCCATGGGCACCTCCGCCACGGTTTTGCAGGTCGTCATCAACCCCTACGTGACGTCCTATGAATTGAAGGGAACCCAGCCCGTCCAGCGCCTCAACATCGTCTGCGCCGTAAACTCCTTCGGAACGACTATCGCGCCGTTTTTTCGTGACCGGCATCCTGTTCGCCGGACTGCCCATGGAGAGCGTCCACGTGCGGCAGCTGATGCTTCCGCTGCTTATCCTGGGCGTCCTCATTGCGCTGGTCACCCTGATGACGAAGCGCCTTTACCTGCCCAACATCCGGGACACCACGGCCGGAGAAGGAGAAAAACTGGAACGCAGCATCTGGTCCTTCCGGCATTTGACATTGGGCGTGATCGCCATTTTTTTTATGTGGGCGCGGAGGTGTCCGTGGGCATCAACGTGAACCTGCACGCCCTGGAACTCAGCAATTCGGATGAACCGCTGCTGTTCCTGGGCTCCAGCAACCTGGTGGTGTGGGGAATGGACCTGGGCATTCCGGCCCTGCTGGCCTCCTTGTACTGGGGCGGACTGATGGTAGGGCGCATCGTTTCCAGCTGGCTGAACCATATCTCCCCCCGTGTCCAGTTGACGGCGGCAACCTCCGCGGCGGCCATCCTGACGCTGGTCGCCATTTACACCCATAACCTGTGGGTGCTGGTTTCCGTAGGGTTGTTCCATTCCGTCATGTGGGGCTGTATTTTCACGCTCGCCACCGTGGGGCTGAAAAAATACACCGCCAAGGCTTCCGGCATTTTCATGATGGGCGTGTTCGGCGGCGCCGTTTTCCCCTTCCTCCAGGGAGCTCTGACGGACGCGCTGGGAAGCTGGCGCTGGTCATGGATGCTCGTCTTCCTCTGTGAGCTGGTCATGCTTGCCTATGCCCTTGCGGGTTCCCGCGTCAGGAAAGAGGACCTGCTGGAAGGAACGGACTGAATAAGACCGGCCCCGTCCGGTTCCATCCGGAGACCTTGTTCCCATGCTCTTGGATTCACAGCACGGATGGGCTTTCTACCTTACCAGTACGGCCTATTCCGCCGGAACCGGCCTCTACCGGGCTTGTTTCGCATTTTTCTTCATGATTTCCCTCTCATCCTGTAACATGCGCCCATGCAAGAGAGAAGCAGCGGCTTTCAATGGCCCGCCCAGTGGACCCCGGATATCCTCGCCACCCTGATGTTTGTGGTGCAGGACGGAAGGATTCTCCTGATACGCAAGAAGAGGGGATCGGCGCGGGAAAGGTCAACGGTCCCGGCGGGAAGTTTGAGCCGGGGGAAACGGCCCTCCAGTGTGTGCTGCGGGAGGTCCGGGAGGAACTCTGCATTGACGTTGCGGACGCCCGGGAAATGGGCGTGCTGAATTTTTCCTTCACGTGCGGCACTATTCCGGAAATCCGCTGCCACGTGTTCATGGCGTCCTCTTTCAAGGGCACCCCTTCGGAAACGCCGGAGGCAGAGCCTTTCTGGTGCCCGGTGGACGGGATTCCCTACGATCTCATGTGGCAGGATGACCGGTTCTGGCTTCCCGCCATGCTGGACGGGAAACGGTTTGAGGCGTTTTTCACGTTTGAGGGGGACCGGATGCTGGAGTTTTCCCTGAAAACCGGGGATTGCCCCGGCAAGGAAAAACAGGCGCCCTCCGCCTCCCTTCCCTCTGAGCCATCCGGGAGAAACCGGACTTTTTTCCTTCCGGCTCTCCCCCCGGCAGCATCAATGTTCAGAAAGAGACGGAGATGCCCAGCGCCGCCTGATGCTCCAGGAAGGATTCCCTGAAATGCGCCTGGTAGGAGGCGAAGACGGAGCATCTGTCATTGAAGACCATTCTGGACAGCAGCTTGACTTTGAATGACTGCTTTCCGGGAGAGTAGCCCTTCCCCCTTGTACCGGGATTCCCGGTATTCATCCCCTTCCCACCAGCCGTCCCGGAACGTGTAATGGGGATCGTTCCGGTAGATGTCCGGGCAGTAGCTCCCGGACATTTCCGGACAGACGGAGAACGTGTTCCAGCGTCACCCCCCATCGCCAGGGACACGTTGTCAAACGTGCCCCGGTTGTCCCGCCGCTGGTTATCATCATCGTCCCAGTCGTCGTCGTCCCACCAGTAATCCCCCACCAGGAGGAATCGCCGTAACCGCCCCGGTCATCCCTTTTCACCTTGTTGGCTCCGTGCACATACGTTACTCCCATAAAGGGGATCACGCTGAAGGAGTTCGTCACCTGATAGCGCCAGGAGGCGGAAAGCCCCGCCTGGAACGTTTCCGAGTCCCACCTGGAGGCGTTTCCCCCACGCATCACTGTGGCGGCATTTGTTTTCCGTACTGCCGAAGGCCGCATTCGCGGCAAGAAGCAGGCTGGACCGCGGGCCCGTTTCCCGGAAGAAGGCGCCGTACAGGTTGGCCATCCACGCAGACTGCCGGAAGCGGTCTCCCTCTAGGGGACCGTCCGGATAGTCCGGCATTTCCTGAATGTTCTGGTGCCCGAACATCTGCCCGAACGCCAGACCCAGCAGGGAACCGGATTTTTCTCCATACGTGCCGTAGTCATACCCCAGCGCGTAGCCGGCGGCTGAGTAGTCAAAGGAAGGCTGGTTGTTCCGGATTCCGGCATCGCCAAAGCTGCCCAGAGCGCCCGCCCACAGGTTGGACGGCCCCTTCTGCCGGAAACGGGAGATATTTATCTGGGCGGAGGAGGCTTCCACCAGCGTCTGTACATAAGCCGCGGACGCCCACATGGAATCCAGCGTGGTTTCCGGACCGCTTTCCGGGAACTGGTTCCAGGATTCGGCGCGCACGGCAGGCAGGCATCCTGCCAGGGTCAGGCTCCATAAGGAAATACGGGATAGTTTCATGATCGGGTATGATGGGTTTAATGGCCGGAGGTTGGAACCGGCCTTCACTTTTCAAGCGCACTCTGACACCTGTTTTGTGTATCAAATGCATTTCCCATACTCCGGAGAACTTCTTCCTCCCCGTCCCTGCCTGCCGTTCGTGCATTCCGGACCGGTGAGTATTTTTCCTGTTCTTTTTCTTCAGGAAACGCACCCCTTTGACCGGCTTCCGTTTTTCCCTGCCACTATGGGATACCGGAGAGTTTCCGCTTTTCCATTCCGTCCTCTCCCGGCCTTCAATTTGTGTTCTTTAAGCTTTTCTTCACGGACCAATAATGATAAAGGTGCGGGAGCAACCGTGTGATCCTTGATCGTCCACTTGCTGGCTATTTCAATTCATATTCCATTATTCGACATGTATACCCCCGAATTCAAAAATATCCTCACTTCCACTCTGGACGGACTGCGTGCGGAAGGTCTGTACAAGGAAGAACGCTTCATCGCCTCCCAGCAGTATTCCCAGGTGACGCTAAAGGACGGACGCTCCGTCATCAACATGTGCGCCAACAATTACCTGGGCCTGGCCAATAATCCGGAAGTGATGGAGGCCGCCAAGAAAGCCATTGACGAATGGGGCTTCGGCATGGCTTCCGTGCGGTTCATCTGCGGCACGCAGACCCTGCACCGCCAGCTTGAGGAACGCCTTTCCCAGTTCCTGGGCACGGAAGACACGATTCTGTTCCCCTCCTGCTTTGACGCCAACGGCGGCCTGTTTTGAAGGCCTCCTGACCGCGGACGACGCCATTATTTCCGATTCCCTGAACCACGCCTCCATCATTGACGGCGTGCGCCTCTGCAAGGCCAAGCGCTTCCGCTACGCCAACAACGACATGGCGGACCTGGAAGCCAAGCTTCAGGAAGCGGACGCCGCCGGAGCCCGCGTGAAGCTGATTTCCACGGACGGCGTGTTTTCCATGGACGGCATCATCGCCCAGCTGGACAAGATTCACGAGCTGGCCGCCAGGTACAACGCCATCGTCCATTTTGACGACTGCCACGCCACGGGCTTCCTGGGCGAACGGGGCCGCGGCACGCACGAATACCGCGGCCTGTTCGGCAACATAGACATCACCACCGGTACCCTGGGCAAGGCACTGGGGGCGCTTCCGGCGGCTACGTCTCCGGCCCGAAGGAAGTAGTGGATGTCCTGCGCCAGAAGGCGCGCCCGTACCTGTTCTCCAACAGCGTGGCCCCCGCCATCGTGGCCGCCTCCATCAAGGTGCTGGACCTGCTGGAACAGTCCACGGAAGCGCGCGACCGCGTGGAAGCGAATACCAAGTATTTCCGCGACGCCATGACGGCCGCGGGCTTCACCATCGGCGGCAAGGACCACCCCATTTCCCCGGTGATGCTGGGAGACGCCGTGCTGTCCCAGAATTTCTCCGCCCAGCTTCTGGACGAAGGCGTGTACGCCGTCGGCTTCTTCTACCCCGTCGTTCCCAAGGGGCAGGCCCGCATCCGCACGCAGATTTCCGCCGCCCACACCCGCGAACAGCTGGACAAGGCGATTGAAGCCTTCTGCAAGGTGGGCAAGAACCTGGGAGTTATTTCCTGATTCCCGCACCCTCCATGACTTCGGACGCATCACCCATGCCCGGCGGCAATCTGCCGACGCTGCCCGTCAAACGGGTGGTGCGTCCCACTCCTTCCATTCCGGACCACGAGGTCGTGCGCCAGATAGGCAGCGGCGCATACGGGGAGGTCTGGCTGGCCAGGTCCCTGACCGGGGCGTGGCGCGCCGTGAAAATCGTCTGGCGTGAGGATTTTGAGGATGAGCGCACGTTCAACCGTGAGTTTGAAGGCATCCTGCAGTATGAACCCATCGCCCGCAACCATCCGGGGCTGGTCCACATCCTGCACGTGGGGAGGCACGACCAGGATTCCCCGTTTTACTATTACGTCATGGAGCTGGGCGACGACGCCCGCACCGGGGTCCACATCACGCCGGACGAGTATATTCCCCGCACGCTCCAGACGGACAAGAAGTTTTCCGGCAACAAGCCGCTGCCCCTGGATTACTGCCTGGAGGTAGGCAGCCAGCTTGCCCACGCCCTGCTGTACCTGCACAGCAAGAACCTGACACACCGGGACATCAAGCCGGCGAACGTCATCTTCGTCAACGGCCGCCCCAAGCTGGCGGACATCGGCCTGGTGGCCCATCTGGACCAGCGCAGCTTTGTAGGCACGGAGGGGTTCATCCCCCCGGACGGCCCCGGCACCCGGCGGGCGGACGTTTACGCGCTAGCCAAGGTTTTATATGAAATCAGCACGGGAAAGGACCGCATGGATTTTCCCGCGCTTCCGGATGATTTGCCGGAAGGCACCGTGCGCAAGAAGTGGCAGGCGTTCAACACCATCATCTGCCAGGCGGCGGAACCCCGCGTGGAGGAGTGCGCCATTGATTCCGCGGAAGAGCTGGCGGAGAAAATAGACGTTCTGCGGGGGTATGAAGTGCCTACCCGCTTCCGCCTCCAGAAGAAAAAGAAGCGCCGCAAGCTCAGGCGCACCCTCCAGCTGCTGGCCGCCGCCGTCGCGGGAGCCCTGACCGCCTACTGGGGGGCCCTGTGCAACAATAGCCAGCATCCCGCGGAGGAACCTGCCGCGGACGTGCGCCCGAAACCCACTCCTCCGCACCGGAGGAGGAGTCCCAGACCGGTTACGTGCTGGTGACCAGCTCCCCGGCTGGAGCGTCCGTGTATGATGCGGACGGCAATTACCTGGATGAAACGCCCTACGGCCCCATTGAACTGCCCTCCGGTTCCTCCGTGGCCTATACCATCAAGAAATCGGGCTTTGCGGACAAGGAGGAGGCGGGAACCGTCAAGGGCGGCTCCACGCTGGCCCTGGGCGGCGTGCTGAAGGAATACCATCCCCCCACGGACAGCCAGCCGTGGAAGGATACGGAGGGAGTCACCTACATTCCCGCGGAAACGCGCCATGTGGCGCAAGGCCCTCTCACCGCTGCCCTGTTCAACAAGTTCCTGAAGGAGGACCACCAGAAGGGAAACTACCAGATGAAGAGAGAGCAGGCGGAACCGGGCCATCCGGAAAAGGACGTGGCCCTGCTCACGCAGGACGGCATCACGGCCTACCTGGCGTGGCTGAACAAGAAATGCGAACGGGAGGGACTGCTCGGCAAGGAGTTTTCCATTAATGCGGATCCACTGCCGCAGACGTCCGGCAGCGCGGACGGCCACAGCGCCTACGTCCTGAACGTCACGCGCGTGTTCCAGGTCCCCATCACCGTCACCACCAATCCGCCGGGAGCCAGCGTCTTTTTCAACAACAGGCTGATCGGACGCACGCCCATTGAGGAATACGTCAACCAGGTGCCCTACGTGATTGAAATCAAACTGCCGGGGCACGCCACCATGCGGCGCCGGGGGCTGGACCCGCAGGATTTATACCTTTCCCTCCAGCTGGAGCCGGACAAGTCCGTCGTCTTCGGCTCGCCCTGGACCAACAGCCTGGGCATGCAGATGGCCCCGGTAGGGGGAAACACGCTGGTCATGTCCCATGAGGTGCGCGTGAAAGACTTCCAGCAGTTCCTGAAAGCCACGGGCAGGAAGGCTCCGGCCCGGCCCGGCTTCCCCCGGGGAAAACCACCCGGTGGTAAACGTCAGCAGGCAGGACGCGCGCGCCTTTGCCAAATGGCTCACCAACAAGGAGCAGGCCCAGGGCCTGATCGACCAGCACGACTCCTACCGCCTGCCCAAAGACGAGGAATGGAGCTCCTGGGTGCGCCTGACGGATGAAAAGGGGTCCTCCCCCTATGAAAAGACGCTGCCCCATGAAAACTCCCGGGAGGTGTTCCCGTGGGGGTTCTCCTGGCCGCCGCCGGACAGAACAGGCAATTTTGCGGACCAGTCCGCCCTGATTTACCTTCCTTCCTCCCGCGTCATCGTGGGGTATGAGGACGGGCAGCCGTACACGGCCCCCGTGAAGACCTTCCCGCCCAACCATCTGGGCCTGTACGACCTGGAGGGGAACGTCATGGAATGGGTGGACGATTCCTACGGAGGGCCGGAGTCCCTCCCCATCCGCAATTACGGGTGGGCCCGCGGAGGCAGCTACCTCTCCTTCCGCCCCAAGCAGCTCACCACCTCCATCCGCACCCCCCTGCCGGAAAACACGCGGGATGACGCGCTGGGCTTCCGCCTCATCCTGTCTTCCGACCGCCCCGCCGTTCCCACGGCACCCTGACGCCGGGGCACACCGCCCCCGCAGCAGCAGATTTCCCCTGCTCCTCCGTTCCACGCAACAAGCCGTTCCCTAAAGGGAAAGGTCCGCTGCAGCCCGCAGGCCGCCCCGCCTCTCCGGGAAAATGGTTGAAAGGGCCTCCCGTTATGCTACCTTTTCCCCGCACCCTTTTCCCGAATGAAAATCATCGCCATCGCCAACCAGAAGGGGGGAGTGGGAAAAACCACCACGGCCATCAACCTGGCCGCCGCCCTGGCCCAGCTGAAGAAGAAAATCCTTGTCATTGACCTGGATCCGCAGGCCAATGCCACCAGCGGCATGGGCATTGACGGAAAAGACATGCCCAGCCTGTACCCGGCCCTGCTCGGCCAGCTTGCGGCGGAAGAGTGCATCCTGCCTTCCGGCAGAAAACGGCTGGACATCATTCCCTCCACCATGGACCTGGCCGGCGTGGAAATAGAACTGGCCCGCTCCGGCAACCACCTGACCCGGCTCCGGGAAACGCTCGCTCCCCTGCGGGAGTCGGATGCCTATGATTACTGCATCATGGATACGCCGCCCTCCCTGGGCGTTCTGATGACCTCCGCCCTGGCCGCCTGCGACGAAGTGCTGACTCCCCTGCAATGCGAATGGTTCGGGCTGGAAGGATTGGCCAAAATCCTGCACGTGACGGCGCAGATCTGCGCCAGCGGAGCCAATCCCCGCATCAGGCATGAAGGGGTGCTGATGACCATGTACGACGGCCGCACCAACCTTTCCCGCCAGGTCATTGACCAGGTGGAACAGCACCTGCCCCAGATGCTGTATAAGACGGTCATTCCCCGCTCCATCCGGCTCGGGGAAGCGCCCAGCTTCGGCCACACCATCTTTGAACACGATCCTTCCGGCACGGCGGCGGAAGCCTACCTGAAAGCCGCACGGGGAATTCATCAGGCGCCACAAGTCCTGAAAACGCGAAGGAACGGCTTGCACGGTAACGGACTTCATGAACATGGCGTACAGGAAGGACAAGGCAGAAAGAATCCCCCGCCTTCATCTCTCCCTTTAGGTTTATTCCTTCCATTCTACTTGCGCCGTTTTAGATACTACGCACAGGCGGCAGTCCTGATACGGAGGAAAACAGGCATTCACCTTGACTTGCCGCATCCGGCATATGAGAATGCCTCCAGCTCCGTTTCAGGAACTTTCCCTCATGCCAGCAGAAGAAGGCCAGCCAGACGACCAGCCCCGGACGACAGGGCAAGTCCCGCCTCCCGCTCCAACGACAGGCCTGGAACAGATTCTGCCCGGACGCCCCCCTCTCCCCCACGCGGAAGAAAAAGGCGCCTTTTTCGTTTACCAGAGGGAGCTGGCCCCCGGCACGCGCCTGGAACAGTATGAAATCATCCGCGTCCTGGGCAGCGGGGGCTTCGGCATCACCTATCTGGCGAAGGACCTGTTCCTGAACCGCAACGTGGTCATCAAGGAAAACTTCCCCTCCAGCTGCTCCTACCGGGACCCGCTGACCGGGCATATCCGGCCCAACAACGAGCACGACCTGGAAAACTACACCTGGGCCCTGAAGAGTTTCCTGAGCGAGGCCCAGACGCTGGCGGAGCTCAACCATCCCGGCATCGTCAGAATCCTGTCCGTTTTTGAAGCCAACGGCACCGCCTACTTCGCCATGGAGAACATCACCGGGCTTTCCCTGGACTACCTGGGGGAGAAACTCCACAGCACCGGGCACCGCTACACGGAGGACGAACTCAAGGGCCTGCTGACGCGCCTGCTGCGGATTCTGGACTACCTCCATTCCAGGCACATCTACCACCGTGACATCAAGCCCGGCAACATCCTGCTGACGGAGGAAGGCACGCCCGTGCTGATCGACTTCGGCGCGGCGCGCCATGCCCTGAAGCTGCATGCCGCCACCGTCCTGACCACCCAGGGGTATTCCTCCCCGGAACAGGCGCTGGGGAAAACGAACATCGGCCCCTGGAGCGACCTTTATTCCGTAGGCGCCACCTTTTACGCCCTCCTCACGGGCCACCCGCCGGAACGGGCGGAAGTGCGCCTGACGGAAGACGGCATGCCGCCGCTGCACAGCGACCCCGTGCTCACCCGCTATTACTCGCGGCAGTTCCTGCTTTCGCTGGACAAGGCGCTGGCTCCCCAGACCAGCTGCCGCTACCAGACGGCCCGTGAATGGATTCACGACATTTGCGCCATTTCCGGGGAAGAATCCTCCGCCACCATCCAGGTATCCCCGGCGGACATCCGCCACATTCATCCGGAAGGAATGCCGCATCCCTGCGCGGAGAAGAATTCCGGGAACAAAAAGGCCACCGCCGGGACGGGCGGACTTCATTCCTCCTCCCGCAGGCTGTCCGCGCGCACCCTCCGCCGCAACCGCCACATGATGTTCCTGATGGTGGGGAGCGTCTGCACCCTGCTGCTGGGCGCAGCGGCGTTCTACCTGATGGACTACCTGAAAAAGGCCCCCATGGGCACCACCATCAATACCATCAAGGAGGCCATCCAGCAGCCGGCCGCCAACGGGAAGGAATTGGCCCCTCCGCCCCGGGACCTGGCATCCATCCGCATCCCGGAGCTCAGAATGACGGAAGACGCGGCGCTGGAACCGCGGACGCTGAAGGAATTCCAGCTGCGCCTGGACGATACGATTCTGACCCGTTCCGGCATCCCCTCCATCCTGCCGGAAAAGCTGCGCATCTCCTGCATCTACCTCCAGATTATCCCTCCGGCCACCGGAGGGGAGGAACTGCACCTCACCATCCGGGACTCCAACGGAGCCCTGGTGGACCGTTCCGTCAACTCCGTCCCCTCCTTCACGGTGCCGGGGCAATCCACCTCCACCTTCTCTTCCCGGCCCTGCCGGAGCTCTCCCACGGACCGCGCCTACACATACGCCTTTGAAACCGCCGCCCACAAGGCCGTCCCCATGCAAATGGCGTGCTTCAAAAGCGAAACGGAACGCACGGAGGAGGCCTTCCCTAAAATCCGCTTCATCATCGCCCCCGCGGCGCCGGAACCGGCCCTGATGCATGACCCTGCCTACAAAGGGGCTCGTGGCGGCAGTCACCACGCCTTCCCCGGGGCACGGGAACGTTCTCGGCCTGGCGAACGCCACGCCGGACATGCTGGCGGCTCTGGAACAACTGTCCAAAGCCGGCTACCCGGTGGCCCAGCAGGTATTGGGGAAACTCCTCATGTCTCCTGACTGCCCCGGCGGCCCCAGGCCGGAAGAAGGGGTGGAATGGCTCTACCGTTCCGCCACCGGAGGATGCTATGAGGCCATGAAGGAGCTGGGCATCCTGCTCATGGACATCCCCTCCTATTTTCCCCCGCCTGCCACAGCAGCAGCCCCCTCTGGCCTCCCGGGATTACGCCCAGGCGGCGCGGTTCCTGAGAATGGCGGTCCAGTACCGGGACCAGGAAGCCCTGTACCTGCTCTCCCTCATGTACTCCCAGGGCTGGGGCGTGCCCGCTTCCCCGGAGCTTTCCGGCCTGATGATGGAACGTCTCAACGGATCCGCCTACCTGACGGACAGCCTGAACCCCGAGGCGCCCATTGCGGCGTACTGGCTCCCCCTGCCGCTTGCCAGGGGGGAATCCACCATCCTGCGCTTCACCGTTCCGGGACCGTTCGCCCCATCCCAGCTCAAGGGCGTCACGCTGCATAACACGGGCATGAAGGATGCCTTCTCCATCAGCAAAATCAACATTCTCCAGCACGGACGCCTCATTCTGGACATCATCTCTCCCCAGGAAGTGCTGCCCGGCAAAAGCTCCGCCCCCATCGGCATCTCCATCCCGGAAGGCCTGCTGGCGGATACGTCCCTGCCCCTGGAGGTGGAAATCCTGCTGACGCCCGGAAACAGCAGCGGCGTGGTGGAAATGCCGCCTCCGGCGGAAAAGAAACGTTCCAGAAACGGAACCGATTAATATTCAGCATCTTTTCATGAGAAGCAGAAGTCAGGGACCCGTAAAACAGCCTTGATTCCCGTCACGGGAATGCTACAAAAGGAACATGACTTCCCTTACTTTTCTGCGCCGCACGCTCCCCTTTCTGGCCGCCTTCCTGATGGCCTCCTGCGGTGACCCCACCGTCTCCTACTGGAAAAAGGCGGCGGACATCAATACGGAATACTCGGAAAAAAGCGACGCGCTGGTGCAGCGCCTCCTGAAGCTGAAAAAGAATCCCACCCTTCCCGGCCTGGCGGAAAGCAGCAGGGACGCGGCGGACCTGCTGCGGGAGCGGGACGAAGAACTGGCGGACCTGAGCACGAAAGACGTGGACCCCGCCGTGGCGGCCTATGTGGAAGAAGACCGCAAGCTCTTTGCCAGAGGGCGGGAACTGGCGGAACGCTACCAGCAATACTTTGAAAAATACCTCAAGGGAGGTCCGGAATTCACGCCGGACCCGTCCCGGGCCGTTTCCCACATAGGCCGCGGGCGGCAGGAAATACGCAAAATCCTGGCTGAAGCCCGGAAACTGGAAGAACGGGCGGAAGCCCTGAGGAAAGAAAAAAAATCAGCCGCGTTTGAGGAGGAGCTTCCTCCGCTGCACTTCCGCCTTCCGGAAATGAAGCAGCTGCTGTCCAACCGTTAAAAACCGCCATAAACCATCTTTCCGGCTCCGGCTTTGCACGGGAGGCGCCTCCGTATCCCTCCCCCTTTTCGTTCATCAGCCATCCATGAAGCTTCTTCCGGCCCTTTTCCTCCTGCTCATTCCTGCCCTTTCAAGGGGGGAGCGGCATGAAACATTCTGCAGAAAGGCCATCAAGCTTCAACTAACCAGCTTCTTTCCGAAATACCGTTATTTCCTATTCACCGGCAGTTACACTTCCCCCCGCGCCGTACTCTCTGCAGCTACCAGTCCAACAGGACTGAGCATCAGAAGCGGAAATGGAATTTCTCTGAAAGACACGTCCATCAGCATTTCCCATCATTCCTATGAACAGGAAACAGGCAAAGGCATATTCTCCCTGGGCCTTCTGGTTAAGGACCGCCTCTTCCCCCAAGACGGAAGAATCCAGATCAAGGGAAAGGTGCCGGTGAAATGCGCGCGGCTGGCCACTCTGCCAGAAACGGAAATCGATCTCCGTCCGAACGCCGCGTATTCCATCCCTCTCTGCATCTCCTCCTTTCTTGAGGAAGGGACGGATGTAGCCAATCTGGAAAAATGCCCGCATCTGGACATAAGGGTGAATCCGTATACGGAAACCCACACATGGAGCATCGGGCTCATTTATCCTGTGAGCTTCCCCTATGCCGGCATGGTATTCCTTGACCGGGAGGGACACAGGATCCCCGTGAAAACAGAAATGGCGCGATGCCGTTCGGGGCCGATCGAATTCCACCCGTTCACCTGCACTTTCCCGGAAAAATATGATCGCGTCCGCCTTGTCATTCACTATGCGGAAAAGCAGGAAACCAGGAACTTGCCCATCAACGCCGCCGTCTCCCGGGAAGACGCCTTGAAAGCAATGCCGCCCCATCCGGAAGGTGGCCGGATTCCCGGACAGCCTTCCGCAGAAACAGCGCATCTTTTCCAAAAACGAGATTGACACCCGCGGTTCTTTCCCCTAGTATCCGCGCACAACATCAGCGGCGGGGTAGCCAAGTGGTAAGGCGACGGTCTGCAAAATCGTTATTCGCGGGTTCGATTCCCGCTCCCGCCTCCATGTTTACTTTCAAACGTTTACGCCTTTAGCGTAGCAAGAAACGTAGTAAACCTCTTGTTTTTAGCTCCACATTTGGAGCAAGTCTTGTCCCGGGAAGGGGGGGTACGGTATGAGTTCCAGCCCCTCTGTTATCCACGCTCAAGGAGACGTGCTTGACTACCTGTTGCATGCGCACGGAGAAACACAGGAGCAATGGAGCGCGCCTTTTGACGCCACGCCCATCCTCCCGGAACTCTCAAAAGCACTCTATGAATGCGGTCTAAACCACCATCAACTTGACGTGGTAAAAGAAGAAATAGCGGATGCCCGTTTGCATATCCTTATCGGTATTTTCACTATCCTTTTTCGTAACGGTCATCACCCGCAACGCGTTACCCGGAACGTTTACAAGCTTGCCAAACTCTACTGTCCAAAATCCGTAGAAAACTTGTCGCATTCTGACCTTGCTCTCCTGACCAGTGATACCATTTCCGCATCATCCATGCGGGCGCACGCCTGCAACGATTTCCTTGACTCCTTAACACCCGATCAAGCGCAAGCTCTTATCGGGAAATACGGGAAGACTGCCCTGCGCAAGCTTGCACAAGTATCTTGGACCAGCCGGAAGGCTCAAAAGAAATCCCGCAAAAAAAAAGCAGGACGCCCCCAAACCGCGCACCCGCAAACACCCGGAACTCAACCTTGATCTGTAACGGAAAAGGACGAAGATGGACACGAAAGCAAGATACCCCGCTATAAGCTCACCCAAGCTTCCAATAAACGCTTTTCCTTCCTGCTCAATTCCACTTATGGCGGCAAGACGTTCCAGTTAAATGACGGCCGCACCGTCAAATGGGACTCCCGCGGAAAAAAGCGAAGTAAGAAATACACTTTCCAAATTACTTGATAAAAGCTGATAAAAGCTGATAATATTTATCTTGACAAAAAGTGGTTCTAGCACATATTGGCATTACTACTAGTTCGTGTATCGCATACACCTCTAAAAAATCGCCCCAGCCTGCGTCACCAGGCCGGGGCTTTCTTTTAGCTAGTCAGAACAATAATAAGTTCCATCAGCCGTACTACTAATTCGGGATTAAGTATCACATGTTACACCTCCTTTCTTTAGTCCGGAACCAACCCGGCAATGCGGATATACAGGAATATCCCCTTTATTACAATTTATTTACAACCGCGCAAACTGAAAGTGCATCCAGTCATAATCCCGCTCCCGCCCCAGGGACACGCCGCCTTCATCTTCCACGAACTCCCAAAAGGCATCATAATCCGTTCCGGAAAGGCGTGCCTGCGGCCGATGAACTTTAGGCCGTTATGGTCAGGGTCCATTCTACCGCAATCCCCCAAGAATGCATTGACGGCCGGCTAATGGTCATTCGGTAGCTTCCGCCATTGCGCCAGGCCGCCGCCCCTTGGCTTCTCAAGCTGCTGCCCGGACACAGGAAGTGCTACACTCCTTGGCAAAAGTGACAGTTAGAGTTAGAGTTTAGACAACAAAAAAGCCGTACCCTGTGAGGACACGACTAGAGAGGGGAAGGCAATGTGACTTATCAGGCGTATCTATTTGTAAAAGAAAAAGAAATGAGCGTAAGAATTGCTAAAATTCCAATGATTGCGTATCCTGTGAATTGAGCGTTTCTCAGTCTTTGCTGATGCTTATCTTGAATATCCATTTTTTGCTTGTTGATGTCACGGCGGACGTCGCTAAGCCTGGTTTCTAAAGAATTTTTTGCTTCCAGTAGGTCGTTAATTGTGTTCTGAAGCTTTTTAATGGAGAGTTTGTGTTCTTCGTGGAGTTTTAGAAGGTCCTGGTGTGCTTTTTCTCCTACGGGCACTTTTGCCATGAATTCTTCAGAGTGTTCAAGGTGTGCAACTGGTTTATTATGCGGAGAGTTCAATTGCATAAATTTCTTCCGCCCGGTCCATTTGGACCAATTCTTTTTCCATAGTATCTATGGATTCCATGAGTTTTCTGTTTTGCAGGGCAACCGCTTTGTTCATGTTCCTGTGCTTTTTTTCCATGGCTTCCTTGGCTTCAATGATCGCATAAGAGGTTCCGCGGCCTCCAGCCCTTCCGCTTGCCATTGATGCGCGGGCGGCGGACCTCATAGCGTCTTCCCGTCTTGCTATGTCTTCCGTATCACGTTTAATGATGTCAGCAAGTTTCCTATTATTAAGAGTTATCTGTTGTTTATTTTTATCAAGTAATTTAGCTATTTCTGCCCGTCGTGTTTTAAAAGTCGCCAGCGTGACTTCCCATTCCTTAGCAGTTAATTCACGGTTAGCTAGTGCTGTTTCCACAGCGGCCTTTTTACGGCGTAAAGCCCGTTCCGCGTTCTGTTGTGCTGTTCGTTCCTGTTGTGCTTGTGTTTGTTTGAGGATAGTTTCTAACGCATCCCTCTTGTTCCGGAATGTTTCTTCTTCCAGGTCAAGAGTGTCATAAGATTCCTTTATCTTTCTCTCCAGATTATTGATTTTGGGCTCTGTAGTGAGTTGCAGCTTTTCCAGTTGAGAGTTCAGTTCATTTACGTTCTGGTCGTGTTGTACTGTCAAATGGTTATTGTACCAGACTGTTCCAATGATGGCTAGGATAGTAAGGATGGATAGCAGATAGCGCATAGTTTTTGTAGCAGATACCGCCGTTATATATTGGCATTATTTGGCATGCAAGTTTTTTGTATTGGCTTGGTATTGGTGAATCAGGTTGTTTTCACACTTTCAAGAATGAGGGAGGGAACTCCCGTAAGTACGCTTTTTTGCGGCCTTGGTTAAATAGTTCTTGCCTTTTGCGCGGTGGTTGTGTTTACTCCGTCGCGCAGTCCCTGCAAACCTAATGTCGCGTTCGTCTAGCGGTCTAGGACTCCCGCCTTTCACGCGGGCAACACGGGTTCGAGTCCCGTACGCGATGCCAGTTTTTTCTTTTCCTTCCGTCTTGAACCGGAATCTTTTTTACGCCATCCCCCGGTATGTTTCTGGATTTTTCCACCCGTTGTGGTATGGTTACTTCCGCCATGGCAGCCCAGAACGAAATTACGCTGAACGGAGCCCCGTATGGACTGGCGGAACCCTGTTCCGTTTCCCGGCTTCTGGAACTCTTGAACATGAACGGCAAACCCGTCGTCGTGGAGCACAACGGCTCCGCGCTCCTGCCGCAGGATTTTTTCCGGATTACGGTTTCTCCCGGAGACCGGGTGGAAATCGTCTCCATCGTCGCCGGCGGCTAGGCTCCCTTTTTCCTTTATTTCCCTTCCCAATCCGTCACCGCCATGCCCTCCATCCACGTCATGTCCCCCCCACTCTTGCCAGCCAGGTGGCGGCGGGCGAGGTGGTGGAACGCCCCGCCTCCGTCGTGAAGGAGCTGGTGGAAAACAGCCTGGACGCCGGAGCCAGATCCGTGCGGGTGGAGATACGCCGCGGAGGCGGGGGCCTGATCAAGGTGACGGACGACGGCTGCGGCATGTCCCGGGAAGACGCGTGCCTGTGCGCCAAGCGGCACGCCACCAGCAAGCTTTCCTCCCTGGAGGACCTGTTTGAAATCACTCACCTGGGCTTCCGCGGGGAGGCCATTCCCAGCATTGCCAGCGTCTCCCGCTTCAAGCTCTGCACCAGGCAGCAGCAGGCGCTGGAGGGCTGGGAAGTACGCATCGACGGCGGGCTGGAGCACGAGCCGAGAAGTTCCGGCGTCTCCCCCGGCACCGCCATTGAGGTCTCCGACCTGTTTTACAATACCCCGGCACGCCGCAAGTTCCTGAAATCCGCGGAGACGGAGGCTTCCCATGTGGAGCACCAGATACGCCTGCATGCCCTGGCCTATCCCCAGGTGCGCTTTACCTACAAGCGGGACGACCAGCTCGTCTTCGACCTTCCGGCCACGGCGGACCTGCGCGTCCGCATCTCCGCGCTGACGGATGCGGCTACGGCGGCAGCCCTGATTCCGATAGAAACGACCATCGGGCCCGGCATTTCCGTCACGGGCTTCCTGCTCCCGCTTTCCGAGGCCAGACGCACCAGAAAGGGGCAGTACGTCTTCATGAACACCCGCCCCGTGGAGGACCAGCTCATCAACCGGGCCATCCGGGACGGCTACGGCGGTTTTCCCACCGGGCTGCATCCGGCGCTCTTCCTGTACATGGAGGTGGAGCCCGCGCTGGTGGACGTCAACGTGCACCCCGCCAAGAAGGAGGTGAGGTTCCGCCGTTCCGCGGACGTGGTTAATACCATTGTGGAGGCGATTGCCAACACCCTCCAAAAACACGCCCGGCAGGAAATTCACGCTTCCGCCGCCGTGCCGGAGACGGACGGCGACCCTCCGGAACCGCCTTCCGCCGCGCCGCATGGGGAAACACCCTCCCGGGCGGACAATTCCCAGGCCTTCCCTCCGGCAAAACCCCGCACGGCCCCCGCTCCTTCCTCCAAACTCCCTTCCCTTTCTTCCCCCGCCCCCAGCAGGCAATCACGGGAGGCTGTTCCTCTTCCCCCCCTGCGCCCCATTCCCCTGAAGCAGGTTCCCGCCACCCAGGGGAAACTGGATTTCCAGCATCAGGCGGAGGGCGGCGGCGCAAGGGACGCCTGCGGAAAGGCCGCTCCGGAGAGGGACGCCACCGCCGGGTTCACCTATATGGGAACCCTCCGCCAGCAATTCGCCCTGTTTGAAACGCCGGAGGGCCTGGTGCTGATGCATCCCAGGGCCGCGCGGGAGCGCATCATCTTTGAACGGCTGCGGGCGCACCGGGAAGCGCCCATGCCGTCCCAGCAGCTTCTGGACCCGGTGATGCTGGACCTGGACCCGCGGGATTTTGCCGTTATCCAGCAGTTCGCACCCCACTTTGACCAGGCCGGAATGACCGTCACGCCCTTCGGCCAGAACACGATCAGGATAGAATCCCTCCCCGCCCTGCTGGAACTGGAGAATGTCCGCACCTTCCTGCTGGAGCTGGTGGACCGCCTCACCCAGTCCGAATTCAGCCGGAACGCCAAACGCATGGCTTATGAAACCTTCATCGGGGAAATCGCCAGGAAATCCGCCTGGAAGGAACGTATTTCCCCGCACCGCGCTCCGGCCATCCTGAAGGAACTGCTGGCCTGCGAAGTGCCGTACTGCACCCCGGGCGGCAAGCCCACGCTGGTGAATTATTCCATTCCGGAGATCAAGCGCAAATTCGGCATCCAGGCGTAACGGGCCGGGAAAGCGGAAGGCCGGATACCTGGTCTTTCAGCTCCACATTTGAAACGGAAGGCCGCGCAGAAGAGCAGCAGGCCTTTGCCGCAGCCGAAAGGAAACCGGGAGCCAGCGAAGGAATGTTCAAGAGAATGAAGGAATACGGTTTTTGAAAGTGCGGCCTTTGTCCGTGCATTCATTCAGAAGCATGCGGCGCTTCCTGAAAGCCTTCTTTCAAAACAGGGGGTAAATGCCATCCTTCCATGAAAGCCGTTTTCACTCCATTCCTTTTATCTCCCTTTCCTCCCCCCTTTTCCGGCCCATCCGGTTTTAACGCGCGGGCCGCCGCATCCATCCGTCCTGTACGGAAGCTTGCTCTTGGCAAGGGGGGTTCCCGCGTTTATAATGTTACCTTCCCTGTCGTCATCCAGCCCGTTCCCAGCCATGCCAGACCCCGCCCCCAGCAAGCCTTCCGCACCACGCATTGCTGAAACCGCCGCCGGAAAAGCCCTGATGGCCCTGCTGGCCCTTTTTTACGCCCTTCTGGCGACGGCGGCGGCAGGTGGGGAGTGGCACACCCTTTTTCTTCCCGCCTGCCTTCTGGCGGCGGCCCTTCTGCTGTTCTGCTTCTGCATCCTCCGGGGGTACAAGATTCCCAGCCCCGGGCTGCCGGGATGGCTGGCGCTGGGGCTGGGAGGCGGCTACTTCCTCCTGCGGGCGTGGTTTTCACCCTGGTTTTACTATGAGGGAGTGGCGGACCTGGGCCTCATCGTCACGGCCATGGCCATGTTCATGGCGGGGGCGTATGCCGGAGCCGGGAATGGGGAAAGGAGCGTTCTTCCCGTGCTGGCGGCGGCGCTGGGATTGCTGAACGCCCTGCTGTGGGGGTACCAGAACATGACGGGTACGGAGGCCTCCTGGTTCAGGCCGGATTATTCCCTGTTCGGAACGGAGCTGCGCAACATCGGGCTCTTCGGGTACAAGAATTTTTCCGCTCATTTCCTGTCCGTCACGGGATTTTTCCTCTGCGCGTACAGCATGGCTTCCGCCAGGAAATGGGGCATCAGCCTGTTCACGGGGCTGGCGCTCGTTCTCGTTTCCTTCACCTGCAGTTCCCGCGCCGCCTTTCCGAATGCGCTGGCTGGCGTCACCCTGTGCTTTTTCATTTATACCTCCAGCGTTTTCCGCAATAACAGGAAATTTTATACGGCGGCCATCCTGTTCATTCTGCTTCTCTTCCTGGGAGCGGCTTATGCCGTGCTGGACCTGGCCAACGGAGCCGGAAAGCTGGCCTCCCTGCTGGATACGTTCTCCTTCGGGAGCCGTCTGGACCTGTCCAAACTGGCGTGGGCGCTGGCGGACCAGGCCCCATGGTTCGGCCACGGCAGCCGGATGTTCACCAACCTTTCCACGGAGTTTTTTGCCGGGGCCAGCCTCCCCAATTTTGCCCACCATGAGTACGCGCAGGCCGCCTGCGACTACGGTTATGCCGGGCTGGGGCTGATGCTGGCCCTGCTGGTCCTGTTCCTCTTTTCCGGGTTCCGGAGCGTGCTCAAGCTGGCGGGGGGGAACACCAGCGCGCCAATCCCCTGGGGCCGGCTGCCTTCTGCGTGCTGTGCATCGCCGCCTTCCATGCCTATGGGGAGTTCATCTGGCACAATCCGGCATTGCTGGGCGCCAGCGCCCTGTGCTGCGGCATTACCTGCACCGCCTCCCTTTCCCGGGTGAAGGCCTCCCGGCGCGCCGGACGCTGGTTCCAGGCCTCTGCCGCGCTGCTGCTGGCGGCGCTGGCCCTGTGCTACGCGTTCCGGGCTTTCCCGGTCTGGAAGGCCTCCCTCCGGGCCGTTCCGGTTTCCTCCAACGAACGGCTTCCCATGCTGGAAGAGGCCGCTTCCAGCAGCCTGGACCCGGACCTGGTGCGGCGCAGCATCCTGCATGCCGTGGGCAGTCCTGCCGCTCCAGACGAGGCGCGGCTCAGGGAACTGGAACGGCAGGAGGAAGAGGCGGAATTGCGGAGTCCCGGCAATCACGGCCTGGCAGCGGCCAAAAGCCTGCTTTACATCCGCCAGGGGCGCCTTGCGGAGGCGGAGAGGCTGCTGCGCCCCTATGTGGAGAGTCCCGGCAGGTTTGACGACCGCATGTTCGCCTGGACCACCATTTACAGTAATATGCTGTATTCCTGGAGCGCGGCCATTGCGGCCCAGTCTCCGGGACAAGCCCTGTCCATGGCGCTGACGGCCCAGCGCCTGATGTCCGCCCAGACGGATCAATGGCTGTTTCACGGCTCTCTGAATCCCGAGGTCAGGAAGGAACACGACCTGCGCCTCAGCGAGCTCAAGATGCTGATCCTGACGCTGCAATACCGCGGAGCCGTACCCGATGCTTCCTGGCGGAAGTAGGGGCGTCCTGATATTTTCAGGCCAACCCCGTTCCTGCGTTTTCTAAAATGAAATTCTGATAAAAAAGAAATATGAAATACTTGAATCAAGAAATAGAAAACGAATTAAGAAACCGGGGAGCGGAACTGATACGTTTTGTCAGCATATCCCAGTTAGACGAAAAGCAAAACAGGCAACTCCCGAACGCCATTGTCTTTGTACTCCCGCTGACCGCAGAGTATGTCAGGACGGTATTTGATACTCCCGATTACGTACAAGCGCGGATAGATAACAATTACGATTTCGATGATGATGAATTTTCACAAACTGAACATAAGGCGGGGGAAATAGCAGACGATTTAGCCAGGTTCATTGCCGGAAAGGGTTATAAAGCCATATCGCAATCCGATACAGGGCTGGTGGCTGATGACGTATTCAATGATGAAACCAAAGAGTCAGTATTACCTCATAAAACAGTCGCGCTACTTGGCGGATTAGGGTGGATTGGAAAAAACAACCTGTTAATTACTCCCGAATATGGCGCAGCACAATGTCTCGGTACGGTTTTAACTGATGCTCCACTGGAAACGGTATTACATGAACCTCCATTTCCAAAGTGCGGAAGGTGCAGCGCTTGTGTCAATATTAGAGAAAAGTTCTTAAAGGTAAATTTGGAGCATCTCTGTTTCAAGAGATGAGATCGTTAACATATATGGATGCAGCACCTGCCTGAAATGCCTTGTGCATTGTTCCAGAACACAAATATATAAAAAAGAGGAATATTAAATAAAGAGTTTCAGGATTTATGCCGGTGAACTATTCCTGAAATGAAACAGGCGACTGGATAATCGTGTGAATCAAGCAATTATCCCGCGCGGAGCGCCAGTTTATTTCCCTTGAATTCCCCGGACAGTTTCTGACGAAGAAGGGAAACCCGCGCCCTTCATTCATTTAGCCCATGCTTTGGAGCAGGCCTTCAATGTTAATTCCGCTCCAGCAGCTTATCTCCCCAGGGTAATTTTATAAAATTGCTGTATTCATCGGATTTTCAATCCGTTGTCAACAATAATTCATTTAAGGCAAGATTTTTTAAGCCTTATCCGGTACGCTTATTCACTTTTTCCGGACAGGAGGAGGAATAGGATGAAAGAGAAATAAACCCTTGGTTTCAAGTTCATAACGCTGCCTCTGCGGATTGAAAATCCCCCAGGCTTCGGGAAGTTTTGCGGACACAGCCGCAAAACCCAATCAAGAACAAATTCCAAATCAATGACTCCGAGACTTCCTCTCCCCCTCCTCGCCGCCCTGCTCCTGTCACAGGCCGTGCCCCATGCAGCCGCTTCCAGCCCCATTCCCTGGGATGACCTCGTCCGGGACTGGCAGGACGAGTCCATCACTGAAACGGTACTTGACCTGAGCGGGGACGGTTCCGTTGCAGAGGTAATAAACAACGGGGGCGCCGTCACCGTCTCCCAGGGAACTTCCCTGGCGCTGAATGGAGGCCACCACACCATCTCCTCCACCAAGCAGAGCGCCCAGGTTTTCACCAGCAGGGCGTTTGACAACCGCGGCACACTGGAAATCAGCGACTGCACCATCACCGGCAATTTCAATACCGCCGTGAGCTGGTTTTCCTCTTCCTCCGGCGGCTCCATCGCCAACGGTGAGAACGCCAGGCTGATTCTTTCCGGATGTTCCTTTTCCAATAACGGAATGGTTTCCCAGACAAACGGAGGAGGAGGGGCGCTTGCCGGGGCGGCAGGTTCCGTGATGAGAGTATCCAGGGGTGCGATTTCACCAATAATTACGTCTCCTTCCATGAACCGTGTCTGAACAGCCCCCAGCAGTACGGCGGCGCCATTGCCAGCTTTGGCGCCGTTACCCTGAGCAACTGCCGTTTCTCCGGTAATTACACTTCTTACCTGAATGCCGGGGCCAATGGCATGAGCACGGCGGCGGGAGGCGCCGTCTCCATGGCCACGTACGGGGCGCGCCTGGAAGGGGATGCCCTGGAATTCCACGGGAATTACGCCATGGGCTATGCAGCCTCCGGTGGAGCCGTGAACTTGAATAACAATGCCTCCATCAAGCTGAGCAATGCCGCTTTTACGGGGAATTATGCCTTCTGCACGGCTCATTCCACCAGCGCAGGCCGTGCGTGGGGCGGCGCGCTCAACCTGGAATCCGGGTCCACGGGCACGCTTGTTTCCTGCGTCTTTAACGGCAACCATGCTTCTTCCATGACGGAGACGGCATCAGGGGGGAGCCATCCACAATTTTATCGGCTGCACGCTGACGCTGGTGGTGTTCCTTTTACGATAATTACGCTTCTTCCGCAGATGCGTCCCTGGCGTGACGGGTTCAACACGGAATTGTACCAGGGAAGCCTGTGCATGGGGAGGGAACGGCCATCCGCGGCTCGCTGGATGCATGGCAGGGAAGCAGTTTCATCATTGAAGGCTTTACGACGATGGACGGCCAGTACAGCGTGCATGCCGTGAAGCCGGGTGCCGCCCATACCGTGCTCGTCAGGATGACCGATTCCATGGCGGCGGCCACGGAAGAGAATCCCGTATGGAATTTTACGGAAGGTTCCTCCATCGCCGCCTTTGCGGGTTCCCCTGGAGTTCGTTCTGGACGTCAGCCGCCTCAGCATTCCCTATGATGAATTGCACCCCTTCATTTTTTCCCATGAGGGGCAGACGCAGGAGCTGATGGACAGCGTCAACGGAGCCAAAAGCGTGCGGCTGGTGGATGCCGACGGGTGGAGCTACAGCGTGGACGGTTCCTTTTTCGATTACCTTTCCGGACAGAATAGAGGCCTTGTTCCTTCCGGACCGGACACGGGGCCCTGGGGAGAGGCGTGCAGCAATTCCCAGTGGGATCGGCCTCCGCCCGCAGCAAGGGGGGCGTTATTTCCCCGGACCTGGCCGGAGACCGCCTGGAAAGCTCATGGAAGGACAGAACCTGGCTGCTCGACGTACAGGGAGCATGGACAAGGAGGCTGAACCGGAAAACGCGGCTGGGCCTTTATTCCGGCCTCCAGTACGCGGGGAGCGTTCAAAAGCGCCTCCACCGCCGCAGGGGAACGCCATGCCTACCATCTGGAAGACAGCTCCGCGAATGTCCTGCGCGGCCGCCTGGGGGTGGAGTTCCACCGGAACGGCTCCCCTGCTGGGACGGGAAGCGGCAGGCTACGTCCGCACGGGAATCGCGCACGATCTGGACCGGAAAACGCCGCATGTTTCCGTACGTGGAACCTCCCGCTCCTGGACGGCCATGGCCGTCAACCCTGGCCGTACCGTCCTGGAGGCTTCCGCCGGATTCCATGTCAGCCTGTCCGGCAACTGGAGCGCGGGCGTGGATTACAGTCTGGAAGCCGGCAACCGGCAGCTGAACCAGAGCGGAAGAGCAGGCGTTATGATGGAATTTTAAGTGTCTTCAGCCACATGTTCTCCGGCACTGTTCCCTCTCCAAGAAAAAGGCTTCCTGGGATGAATGGCTGAAAAATGTGGCTCCGTCCACGGCGCTCCGCCAGTGGTTTGCGCATGATCCGGCCAAATGGGACGCCTTCCGCCGGAAGTATGACGAGGAACTGGACGGGAACAAGGAGGCCGTTTCCCATCTGCTCCAGCTCGCGCGGAAAGGGAAGCTTACATTGCTGTACTCCGCCAGAAATACGGAGCACAATGAAGCGGCGGCCCTGAGGGATTATCTTATGCAGCGGTCTTCTTCATAAGCAGGCGCGCATTTTTGAACAAGCGCCGTTTACAGGCCCAAATGCTGTCACAGGGACCTATGATATGGCCGGATTTCTTCTCTCGTTCATGAACAGGCGAAGAAAATGGAAAGGAGGTGAAACAACATGGCAAGTAGTTCCCACATGGGTGGAAATCACAAAGGCGGTTCTTCCAAGAAGCGCTCCGAAACCACCACGAACAAAACCGGGCAGCGCGTCAAGCGCGATGCTTCAACCGGGCAGTTTATGAGCGATAAAGGCTCAAGCTCCAAGGAAAAACATTAATTCCCCGTGAGCTCTCTGCTTAATTCAGGTTCCGGACTTGGTCCGGAACCTTTTTTTATCCCTGTCCGCTCCGGAAAAAGCGGAAGAGCGCACCCCGTCAGCGCAGGTCCAATTCTTCAAACGCACGAAGGCCGAGGACCCCGGGCTCCTTCCGGGTCCCCGCGGACCACCACGGCAAAGGTTCTTCCCTGCCTGGCGCGTAGTACGCCGCACGCAGGACCAGTTCATGCCCTTCCAAACGGGCGTAAACGCCCACGGGCGTGGAACAGCTCGCTCCCAGGCGCACCAGGAAAGGCGCGTTCCGCCAGAGCGCAGGCGAAGGCTTCCGGATCGCTGACTCCTGCCAGCATTTCCATCGTCTCCTGGTCGGAAGAGCGGCATTCCATGCCCACGATGCCCTGCCCCACGGCGGGAATGAAGGCTTCCACCGGCAGGGGGCGCATGTAGAGCTTCCTCCCTCCACAAGGGTTTCCGGCGCATACAGCCCCAGGCGTTCCAGTCCGGCCCTGGCCAGAATTACGGCGTCCCAGCCGGGATGCTCCGCCAGCTTCGCCAGGCGCGTGGGCACGTTGCCCCGCAGGTCTTCAAACCGGAGGCCGGAACCCCAGTACGTGCGCGCCCATCAGGCGGCGGCGCACGCTTCCGGTAGCCAGCGTGCCGGAGCCGTTCCAGTCCGGCTCCCTCGTAATGAGCACGTCTTCTACGGCGGCGCGGGGCAGCACGGCGGCCAGCGTGAAACCGGGGCCAGCTCGCTGGGCACGTCCTTGAGGCTGTGCACCGCCACGTCAATGCGGCCTTCCAGGAGGGCGGTTTCCAGTTCCTTGATGAAGATTCCCTTGTCCACGATGCCGGAAACGCGGGCCACGTCCGCCAGCGGCACGTCCGTGCGGCGGTCCCCGGTGGTATGGATGATTTCCCGGCGCACGTCCCAGGGCGCTCCCGCGGGTGCCGATGATAAGGGTGTTTTTACTGGTCATAAAGCGCGGAGTCCGGAAAGTATTTGGAGATGTTGTCCTGGATGATGGCCTCGCACCGGGAGACTTCCTGCTCCCGGCTGCGCTTGGCTTCATCCGCCAGCTGGGTGAGGGTGTCGATATCGTAGAGGTACACCTCGTCAATATCCGCCACGTCCGGAGAGATGTTGCGCGGCACGGAGATGTCAATCAGGAAGAGGGAGCGGTACTTGCGGGGCGCGCGTAGCGGCAGCAGCGTCTCCCGGGTGATGATGCAGTGGGGGGCGGCGGTGGCGGCCACCACCACGTCAATGTCACTGAGGTAGTCCCCCACACGTCGTACCGGATGGCCTGGCCGCCGATCATGCCCGCCAGTTCCACCGCCCGGTCAAAGGAACGGTTGGCTACATAGATGATGGCTGTAAAAGTGGGAGGCCATGTCCACGTTCCCGCGGCCCGCTCCCAGGAAGTGGGACAGGATGTGTTCCTGCGCGCTTTCCGGCCTGTCAGACCAGTAGTAGATTTCCATGCGGTTGCAGGTGGAAAGCACCACGCACTGGTCCACGTCCGGCAGGGAGCGGATGCGCCGCCCCTCCTCCTGGAGCCTGTGGGACGGCACGGCAAAGCGCTCCCGTATTTCCACGGGAGCGGTCCGGTGATTCAAGCCTAAACAAACCATTCTCATCAGCTTACCAGGAAAATGCTCATGGATGCAATAAAGAGGGCCACACAGCAGTAGGCCAGGGCGCGCCCCGGCATGCCGCGGCGGTAGATGAACCACAGCAGAATGCTGTAGCCCAGCGTCAGCAGAATGACGATGGAGGTTTTGGCCCCGTTGATGGGGAGATGCCTCTGCCAGCCGAGCCATTCCCCGGCCAGAAGCAGGAGGAACGCCACCAGAACCAGGCGCTTCATGCTGGCTTCCAGCGTGCGGATAGGGGGCAGAAGACGGCAGGTGCCGGGTATCTGCCGCCTTTTGAGGCATTCGTTCTGCATGCAGAACGCCACGCCCGCAGCGGCGGCCAGGCCTCCGGCTCCGTAGGACATCATGGCTACGCCCACGTGCGCCGTCACCCAGAAGTCATGCGTGCCCTGCACATCTGCGCCGTACAGGCCGATCAACAGGGAAAGCGCCGTCAGCACGGCAATGGCCGGAGCGGTGAAGATGCCCAGCACGGACATGCGGTAGGCGCGCCCCAGAAGAAGATAAAAGAGGTTGATGGTCCAGGAGAGGAAGAAGAGCACCTCCGACGCGCCGCGGATGGGGCACATCCCCGTCTGGTACGCCTTGACGCAAAGCGCCCCCGTCTGGAGCGCAAAGAGGCACGCCATCCAGAGGTGGGCGTATAAAAACCGGCGGCCGGAGGCCAGCAGCCGCCAGCCAAGCCCCGTAAAAGCCAGGGACAGGACGAGAGATGCAATGGCCCACCAGTTGTCGTTCATAAGTCCTGTACGGAAAGCAGCTCAGGAACGCAGGTCGCGTTCAATGACGGCATACGCCTGGTGGTTGTGGATGGATTCAAAGTTTTCCGCCTCCACCCGGTACCAGCTGAAAGCGGAGTGGCTCTGCGTTTCAGCGCCACGTTGCGCACCAAGTCTTCCACAAAGACGGGGTTTTCATAAGCCTTTTCCGTCACCCATTTTTCATCAGGCCTTTTCAGCACGCTGTACAGGGAACAGCTGGCGCAGGATTCCACCAGGTCAATCAGGTCTTCAATCCAGACGGGCCGGGAGGCGAAGCGCACGGAGTAGGTGACCAGCCCGCGCTGGTTGTGGGCCCCATAGGCGCTCATGGCCTTGGAACAGGGGCAGAGCGTCGTCACCGGGACGACCACCGTCAGCTTGAAGTCCGCCAGCTTGTTGTCCGCTTCCGCCTCCATCTCAAACCGGACCACGTAGTCCATGAGCCCTTCAATTCCGGTTACGGGGGCGTTTTTGGCGCGGAAGAACGGAAACTCCATTTCCACATGGGAGCGGCGCGCGGACAGGCGGCGGAGCAGTTCCCGGGGAATGGCCAGGGCCGTATGCACGTCCAGCAGGGGGCCGTGCTGGTGCAGGGCCTCCACAAAGCGGCTCATGTGCGTGCCCTTGAATTCCTCCGGCAGGTCCACCGCCAGGGAAACCGTCGCCACGGTGGACTGGATGCGGTTGAGCTTGTCCTGGATCTGGATGGGAAAGCGCAGCCCCTTGACGCCCACCCGGTCAATGGAGATATTGCGCGTATCCGTCTCGGACTGGGTATCTTTCAGTTCCTGCATGCGGAAGGAGGATGTTGGCTGGAAATAAAGCGGGAGTCTGCCCTGTTACCGGACAAACTCCCGCCTGCAAAGACAATTTCTACCGAAAGAGATTTCCTTGGGGCTTGTTACGGCAGAAGGTTGATGGAACGGGCCCGCTTGATTTCACGGGTCACCTTGCGGTGCATCTTGGCGGACAGCCCGGTCACGCGGCGGGGAAGAATCTTGCCGGTTTCAGAGGTGAACTTGGACAGGAAATCGGGGTTGAGCAGATCGACCTGATCCATCGGGATGTCGAGACGGCGGCGCGGCATCTGGCGATTGCACGTGCGGAAACGAATACGACGTTCTACAGTCTTGGGTTCAGTGGACATAGTAATAAAGATAATCGATGAGCTGGACCGCGGTTAACGCATTTCACGATGAAGCGTGCGGCGCTTCAGGAAAGGATTGTACTTAACCTTTTCCAGGCGGCCGGGGGGTACGCAGGCTCTTCTTGTTGCGCGTGGTGACGTAGCGGGACGTAGGCTTTCCTTCGGCTTTAGCCTCGGTGCATTCGAGGATGATGATGTCTCTTGGCATGATGAAAATGTGTTACGGGGGAGGATTTATACACTATTCTTCGTCATCGTCAAGAGAAACAGATAAATCTACATCATTTTGTCCTCCGCGGGCGAGCGCCTGTTCAATCTCATACAGGCCGTCCTGTTCCTTGGAAAGCAGGCTGAGCGCAAAGTCGCGGTCATAGGCGTCGCTCCCGGCATCCGCCTGGTGTTCCCCGGAGCCGGAGGCTTCACTGCCTTCCGGATGGTTCCGGAGGGTGTCGCGGGCCACGCCGCTCATGTTGTCCGGGGCCCTGTCGCGCAGGTCCATCAGATGCTGGCGCTGCATCTGCACAAAGGGTTCCCATTCCGGCTTGGCGGCCAGTTCAGCCTTGGCGGCGGCGATGGCTTCCGTCTGCTCATCCGTCAATTCATTCTTTGCGGCAGCGGGAGCCGGGGCGGCGGGGGAGGAAGCGGTTTTTCTGGCCGGGGCCTTCCGGGCCGTTTTCGGTTCCGTCTTCTTTTCCACAGCAGCCGCGGGGGCAGCGGCCTTTTGGCGGGCTTGGCGGCTTTTTCCGGTTCAGCGGCCTTTTTCCTGCAGCACTTTTTCCTGGCCGGAGCCTCCTGCTCTACAGCGGTCTTGCAGGCGGACTTCCCGCAGGTCTTTTTCTTGGGGGCCGGAGCTTCCTTGGCGACGGTCTTGCTATCGGTTTTCTTGGGAGTAGGCATAGGAGGTGTCTCTATGGGCTGAGGTTGACGATGTTTCACGAACAGCGGGCGAAACCGCCCAACTGACTAGACTATGAGACACTACAAGCGCTCAAATGTTCATTCAAGAAAATTCAGCTATGAAACAAGTCATTTTTCCCGCTGCCCCGCCTGCCGTTTTTTTAACGGAAGCATACTTCTTTTTAACCTTTTCAACGCCCGGCAAAATTCTATATTGGTACCATATGACAGCTTCAACCATTCCCTCCATCGGCATTGACTTCGGGGGCACCTCCATCAAGCTGGGGGTCGTCAAAGGCACGGAAGTGATCGCGCACGCGCCTTCCATCGCCACCCAGGAATACGGCAATCCCGACCAACTGATTGAAGCCATCGCCCAGTTCGTGAACATGCTGCGGCTGAACCATCCGGAAGTGCAGGCCATCGGCATGGGGATGCCCGGCTTCGTCAATTTTTACCAGGGCACCGTTTATACGCTCACCAACGTGCCCGGCTGGAACAACGTTCCGGTAAGGGACATGCTCCAGGCCGCCTGCGGACTGCCCGTGTACGTGGAGAACGACGCCAACTGCATGGCCTACGCGGAGTGGAAGCTGGGAGCCGGAAAGGGGAAAAGGCACCTGGTCTGCCTGACCCTGGGCACCGGCGTGGGCAGCGGACTCATCGTGAACGGGGAGCTCCTGCGCGGGGCCACCTGCTCCGCCGGGGAACTGGGCCAGACCAGCATCGACTACCGGGGCGGCTGGGCCATTACGGCAACCGCGGTTCCCTGAGGATTACGTGGGCAACCGGGAAATAGCGGCGGACGCCCGCACCCTGTATGCCAGCCACGGCGTTGACAAGGCCATTGTGGACTGCAACCCCATCGCCCTGGAACGGGCCGCGCTGGCGGGGGATGAAGTAGCCGCGCAGGTCTGGCGCGACCTGGCCGTAAAGCTCTCCTGCGCGCTGATGAACTGCTGCTACCTCCTGAACCCGGAGGCCATCATCATCGGCGGCGGCGTGGCCAAGGCCAAGACCCTGCTCTTCCAGCCCCTTCAGGAGATCATGAAGACCCAGCTTGCCGCTCCGCTGGTGGAGCATCTTGAAATCCTCCCCGCCCAGTTCGGCACGGAGGCGGGTATCCTGGGGTCCGCCCATCTGGCGCTCAACACCCATTTCGGCGAAACGTTCCGGGCCTGATCTCGTGTCCACCTCCCAAATACTGAGGCTCACCCGCAAGCTGGAGCTGACAGCGGAACAGGAGCAGGATTTTCTGGACGCCATGCAGGCAGGGGACCGTTCCAGAAGCGCGCTGGTCATCACCCCGAAAGCTCCGGAAGGCTACCTGCCGCCCCTCCCGGCGGAGGAAACGCCGCGGGACTGGGGCCACCCTTCCATCCTGGCGATCTCGGCTGGAGGCGGAGGCCAGACCCGGCTCCCTGCCGGACTACGAACGCGGCTATTACTATCCCCTGGACCTCTCTTCCGTCTGGGAGACGGCTCCGCTGGCGCATCTGCCGTTCCGGCCAGAACGCTGCCTGGACATGTGCGCGGCTCCCGGCGGGAAAAGCATTCTGGCCCAGACGCGGATCGCCCCGCGGGAGCACGTCTCCAACGAGGTGCACCCGAAGCGCCTGGGCATCCTGCGCCACAACCTGCTGCGCTGCGGCTTCACCGGCGTATATACCCAGCGTCTGCGCCCGGACCAGTGGGCGGAGCTGGCCCCGGGCTGCTTTGACCTCATTCTGGCGGACGCCCCGTGCAGCGGTCAATCCCTGCTGGCCAAGGGCATTCCCAACCCCGGCTGCTTCAACCCCTCCGTCACCGGGGGCAACGCCAAGCGGCAGCGGGGGCATTCTGCTGGCGGCCCTCCAGTGCCTGGCGCCCGGTGGCTATCTGCTGTACACCACATGCACCTACGCCCCGGAGGAGAACGAACGCAACGTCCTGTACCTGCTGAAACGCTGTCCGGACCTGCGGACCGCAGCCGTGCCGGAGCTGGAGCCTTTCCGTTCCGCCCTGACGCAGGAGGCCTGCTACCGACTCATGCCTTTTCACGGCGCGGGCGCGGGCGGCTTCACCTGCCTGCTGCGCCGGGAGGGAGAGCATGCGCCCCTGCCTCCCCTGCCCGACGAATTGCAGGCCTGGCCCATCCATGCCATGAACCGACCAACACCATGAAGATAGGCGTTTTTTCCGACATGCACGACCGCACGGACCACCTGGAGCTTGCGATGCGCCAGATGCGCCAGATGCGCCTGCTGGACTGCGGACATTTCATGTTCCTGGGCGACTGCACCACCCCGGAGAGCTTCCAGCGCCTGATTGAACTGACGTGGGGCCTCCTCTGGACGCCGTTCCGGGCAACAACGACTACGAGCTTGCCATCATGCGCCAACTGGCCGCCTGCTCCCCGGCGGCGCGCCTGCACCCGGAACACGTCCTGCTCACCAGGTACGGCATGAAGTTCTCCCTCTCCCACTATCCCAAATACGCCATGCAGGAAGCGCGCAGCGGCAGTGTGGACGCCGCCCTGTACGGCCACACCCACCAGGCCGTGCGGGAAATGTACCGCGGGTGCCTGCTGGCCAATCCGGGGGAACTCCAGGGCAGGACCGGCCGCATCGGCTTCGGCATTCTGGACACGGATTCCCGCATCATGAACCTGCATTCTCTGGATTTCAACGCATGATGAACATCCTGGACGTCTGCTGCGCCCTGATTGAACTGCCCTCCGCACAAGGAACCCTTCTCCTGGGAGCCAAAAAGAAAGCGGGGCAGTCCAACGGGCTTTTTTATGAATTCCCCGGCGGAAAGGTGGAACCCGGAGAGAACGCCCGGGGCGCCATCATCCGGGAAATACGGGAAGAACTGGGATGCGCCGTCCATCCCGTCCGCATGCTCACCCCCGTCCATCATCCGCCTCATCCCCTTCCTGTGCCGTCTGGAGCCCTGCGCCCTGCCCCGGCCCCTGGAACACGAAAGCCTGGGCTTCTTCTCCGGCCGCATGCTGGAAAAACTGCCCTGGGCTCCCGCAGACCTCCCCGTTTTAAGGCAGTGGATGGAAGAAAACCGCTGACAAAACGGCAGCCCGTTCAGCTTCAACCACTCCGCGGAGGATTGCCTGCGCATGTCTGAAAAGATTCCAAAAACACCTTGGATCATTCCCCTTCTGGGGTATATAAGGTGGTGGCTGCTGCACTCGTCATTACCTGGCAAAGTGGCCCGAACCGATATTACAACCTAATGGGGGCAGCCCCGACGCAGGGCTGACTATGTCCTATACCGGAAAAGTCAAAACAGCGGCGGAAGTCCCCGCTCTATTGAGGCACGGGAACGTGGCTCACAGCCAGAGACGGTGCAGCGGTGTCTTTCTTTTCCCTTGCAGCCGGGAACCCCGCCGGGGCCTGTTTTCCCGATGGCCCCTCTTGAATCCGCACCGGAATCAAAGCATTCCGGCACGGCTGCTTTTATTGCTTTTCCCCGCACCTCTGCGCCCCACGGCATTTCCTGGCAGGAAGCGCACGCGCGCTTAAAAGGAACGCATGCGCGCGTTCGCCACCATGGCCTTCAAATATTTCCGGGCCTTCCGCTCCCGCTCCTTCTCCTTCCGGGGCGGCCGGGAGGAGCGGCAGAAGGAATGAAGCAGCCTGAACATCAGGTCAAATAAATCGTTCTTGTACATATGGTTGATTGGTTGTTTCCGGATCGTGCGATCCTTCATCTTGTATCCAGCAAGAAGCGTGCCAATTTTTACCCATGGATGAAACACGATGGTTATCAATTCATTCCTGGGACCATTCCGGAAACGGCCTTCCTCCATATTCTTACAAATCCGTAAAAAGGGACAGCCCATTACGATAATGTAATATTGTTAGTTTATAAATAACAACTGTTAACGAACAAAATAAACCCTTAGACATTTCCTGAAATCATGGTAGGATCACGCCCTGTTGCGAAAAAGTTTTTAACATCTGTGCAACTTTTTCATTATTGCGAAGTATATTATAGTCGTGAAGGGATTCATCAAACTCATCATCGTCATTGCCGTTCTCGGAGGCATCTGGTTCGCCTGGGAACAGTGGAAGGGGAACGAAGCGATCCAGGTGGACTACCAGACAGAGCCTCTTGAGAAGGGGGACCTGATGATCACCATTGACGCGACCGGCGTCACGGAACCTGATGAACTGGTGGACGTGGGCGCCCAGGTCAGCGGCATCATCATGGAGTTCGGCAAGGATCTGGACGGCAAGGTGGTGGATTATTCCAGCCCGGTGAAGGCGGGCCAGATGCTCGCGGAAATCGACAAGCTGCCCGTGCAGCTGGACGTTCAGCGTGCGGAAGCCTCCAAGGCGCAGGCCATCGCCGGAATCGCCCGCGCCAAGGCGGACATCCAGCAGGCCAAGGCCAAGCACCAGCAGGCCAGGCTGGACCGCGAACGCGCGGAAAAGCTGGGGCCAGGGGATGCCCTTTCCAAGTCCAGCTACGACCAGTACATTGCGGATGAAGAGACCGCACGCGCCAACGTGGCTGTGGCGGAAGCCTCCCTGCAGGAAGCGGAAGCCTCCCTGAAACAGGCGGAAGCCGCGCTTAAGAAGGAAATGCGCAACCTGGAATACACCACCATCCAGTCCCCGGTGGACGGCGTGGTGGTCAAGCGCCTGGTCAACATAGGCCAGACGGTGGTTTCCAGCATGAGCGCCTCCAGCCTGTTTTACATTGCCACAGACCTTTCCAAGCTGAAAATCTGGGCCGCCGTGAATGAGGCGGACATCGGCAGCATCCGCAAGGGGCAGGAAGTCCTGTTCACCGTGGACGCCTTCTCCGGCCGCAAATTCAAGGGAACAGTGGACAAGATACGTCTGGACGCCACCATGACCTCCAATGTGGTCACCTACATCGTGGACATTGACGTGCCCAACCCGGACAAGCTCCTCATCCCCTACCTGACGGCAAACGTTCAATTCGTGGTGGAGGACATCCGGGACGCCTTCCTCGTCTCCAATGCCGCGCTCCGCTTCCGTCCGGAAACGGAACTGGTCAGCGCCGAGCAGAAGGCGGCCTTTGAACGGATGCAGCCGGAACTGGCCGCTCCCGCCCAAAACGGCCAGAAGAAAAAAGCCGTGGTCTGGGAACTGCGGGACAATCTTCTTTACCCCCACCTGGTCACCAGGGGGAAAGCAACGGCATGCTGACGGCCATCACGGGAGAAACGCTCCGGGAAGGCATGGAAATCGTCTCCACGGCGCAGATACTGAACCGCTCCGGCAACTCGGAGGACGGAGCTTCCGCCTCCGCCGGCGGGGAAAATCCGTTCGCGCCCAAGATGCCGCCGCGCCGCAAGCCGAGCACGGGCAACACGAAGGCTCCCTCCGCCTCCGGCAACGGCGGGCCGCCCCCGCCTCCCTGATCCGGGGAAACGCCTCCATCCACCCGCTCAACCATGCCTTTTTACCGCTTCAAGCACTACAACAACGTGATCCGCTTACGTGACATAACCAAGGTGTACCACCTGGGGGAAATAGACCTTCAAGTGCTCAAGGGCATCACCCTGGACATCAAGGAGGGGGAATTCGTCTCCCTCACGGGGGCTTCCGGTTCCGGAAAGTCCACCTTGATGAACATCCTGGGCTGCCTGGACCGCCCCACCTCCGGCCATTACTACATCGCCGGGGAAGACGTAGCCAAATTCAACGCCGCAGAGCGCGCCACGCTCCGGAACAAGCGCATCGGCTTCGTCTTCCAGAACTTCAACCTGCTCTCCCGCACCACCGCGCTGGAAAACGTGATGATGCCTGCCGTGTACGCCCACCCCACCCTCAGCATGAAGGCCATGCGCGAACGCTCCGTGGAGCTGCTGAACCTGGTGGGCCTTTCCGACCGCATGGACCACACCCCGGCCCAGCTCTCCGGCGGCCAGCAGCAGCGCGTAGCCATCGCCCGCTCCCTCATCAACAACCCCAGCATCCTGCTGGCGGACGAACCCACGGGGAACCTGGACTCCACCACCTCCAAGGAAGTGCTGCACATGTTCAAGGACCTGAACCGCCGCCAGGGAATCACGGTCATCCTGGTGACGCACGACCCCAAAATAGCCGCCTTCACGGACCGGGCCATCAACATGGCGGACGGCCTCATCTGCGAAGGGATTTCCGACACGCTAAGCAAGGACGACGTATGAAATTCCTTCCTCTCCTTAAAACCTGCATCAAGGCCCTGGTGCGCAACCCCATGCGCGCGGCGCTCACCATCCTGGGCATCATCATCGGCATTGCAGCGGTGATCGCCATGGTGGAAATCGGCCAGGGGTCCACGCTCCAGATTAAAAACACCATCGCCTCCATGGGGGCGGATACGCTGAACATCCGCCCCGGCGCCATCTCCAAGAGCGGCGTCAATACCGGCGCAGGCGGCCGGGCCTCCCCCTGACCAACGCGGACTGCGAGGCCATCGCGAAGGACTGCCCCATGGTCCTGCGTGCCACGCCCGTAGTGCGCGCCAGCGGCCAGGTCATTTACGGCAACAAGAACTGGAGCCCGGAAACCGTGGAAGGCGGTTCCGTGGAATACCTGAAAATCAAGAGCTGGTATGACATGGACCGCGGCCAGCCCTTTTCCGAGGAAGACGTGGAGCAGGCCAGGCGCGTGTGCGTCATCGGCCAGACGGTAGCCAGGGAGCTCTTTGGGGATGAAGACCCGCTGGGCAAGGACATCCGCATCAAGAACGTCATGTTCAAGGTCATCGGCATCCTCCAGAAAAAGGGCGCCAACATGATGGGCCGCGACCAGGACGACTCCATCATCCTGCCCTGGACGAGCATCCGCTACCGCCTCCAGGGCCTGGGCGGCGGTTCCGCCTCCACTTCCTCCGGCAAATCCACCACCACCTTCAACCGGGCGGACAAATACACCGCCAATTCCGTGGATTACTACACGGAAACCACGGACCAGCCCTACACGGACGCCCCCCACCCGCGGCGCTTCAACAACATTGACTCCATCATGGCGCAGATTGCGGACCCGGAGCGCTCCTCCGAGGCGATCGACCAGATCACGGAAGTCATCCGCGCCAAGCACAACCTCAAGGACGGCCAGCTGGACGACTTCCGGGTATGGGACATGGCTGAAATGTCCCGCGCCATGAGCAGCACCACGGAGGTAATGACCAACCTGCTGATGATCGTGGCCATGATCTCCCTGGTCGTAGGCGGCGTGGGCATCATGAACATCATGCTCGTCTCCGTCACGGAGCGCACCAAGGAAATCGGCCTGCGCATGGCGGTGGGCGCCCGTCCGCAGGACATCATGCGCCAGTTCCTGCTGGAAGCGGTTCTGCTCTGCGTGGTGGGCGGCGCGCTGGGCATCGCGCTCGGCAAGGCCATCTCCATCATCGTCAGCCGCACCATGAACTGGGCCACCGCTTCCTCCCCGGAAGCCATGGCCCTGGCGGTGGGCGTCTCCGTGTTCATCGGCCTGGCCTTCGGATGGTATCCGTCCTGGAAGGCGTCCAAGATGGACCCCATCGACGCCCTGCGACACGAATAACACCTTACTTCTTCCTTTCCCATGTCATCCATGTTCAAACATCTCCCTCTCCTGGCCGCATGCTGCCTGAGCTCCTGCATGGTAGGCCCGGACTTCCGGCCGCCGGCCAACGACCTCCCCGCCGCCTGGGCGGAGAGCAGGCCCCCCCGCAGCTCTGACAAGGACCTGCGCTCCTGGTGGAACATCTTCGGGGACCCCCAGCTCAACCGCCTGGTCTCCACCTCCCTCAACAACAATCCGGATATGAAGGTGGCCCTGCTCCGCATCCGGGAAGCCAGGGAAAGGCTCCGCGTCTCCCAGGCCTCCCTGCTGCCCTCCGCAGACGCCAGCGCCGGCTGGAGCCTGTCCCCGGACCGGGGCTTCCGCAGCTCCACCTCCCAGGACTTCACCCTGGGGGCGTCCACCTCCTGGGAGCTGGACCTCTTCGGCGGCAACCGGCGTTCCATTGAGGCCTACCGCGCCTCCCTCATGTCTACGGAAGCCTCCGCGGGCGCCGTGCGCACGGCCCTGCTGGCGGACGTCGCCACGGCCTACTTTGACTGGATCACCGCTTGCGAACAGCTCCGCATCGCCCGGGAACAGCTGGAAATCCAACGCAACACCCTCACCATTGCGGAAAAACGCTACAAATCGGAATTCGCCCCCCGCCTGGACGTGGAACAGGCCACCTCCACCGTCGCCTCCACGGAAAGCCGCATCCCGGCGCTGGAAGCACAGGTGGCCTCCGCCAAAAACCAGCTCTCCGTGCTGCTGGGCACGTACAACTCCCGCGTGGAGCTGACGCTCCCCAAAGCCTCCGTCTTTGAAAAAACGCCCGTCGTGCCGGTCGGCCTCCCCTCCGAACTCCTGCGGCGCAGGCCCGACGTCATCGCCGCTGAAGCGGACCTGCACGTGGCCGTAGCCAACGTAGGCGTAGCCGTGGCGGACCTGTACCCCCGCTTCAGCCTGACGGGATCCCTCTCCAGCCGCGGCGGAGACTTCGGCCAGCTCTTCCGGGAAAACAACAACGCGTGGTCCCTGGGCGGCAACCTGCTCCAGCCCCTGTTCCAGGGCGGAGCCCTGAGAGCCACGGTGCGCGCCCAGAAAGCCGCGGCGGAACAAGCCGCGGAAACCTACCGCAAGACGCTCATCACCGCCGTCTCCGAGGTGGAGGACGCCCTGATCGCCTACGGCAACTACACCTCCCAGATGCAATACCTGCACAAGGAAAACAACGCCAACAGAGAAGCCTTCCTGCTCTCCCGCACCCTGTACATCAACGGCCAGACGGACTTCCTGAACGTCATCACGGCCCAGCGCTCCTGGCTCAGCTCGGAGGAATCCCTGGTCACCATGAAGCAGAACATCCGCAAAGCCGTGGTGCAGCTCGCGCGCGCCCTGGGCGGCGGATGGTAAAACCTGCTCCATTAAGTAGGCAAGAATTTCCATTTCTGAAAAACGGGACTCTGATTGTTGAATAAATTGAGAATTGCCGATCTTTCGGGTCAGATTCTTGTTTTCGCATTCATTGATCCTGTAAAACTTTCCGGTTCCCGGTAAATTCAGCTACCAAATGAAATTATGATGAACCTCTTGGCCCATAGGTTTGAAGCTTCCTTGCTTCTCCATTTCTACAGAAAATAAATCAAAAGGGGAAAAATAATAAAATCATTTGATACGGATGCCTCATGCAACTGTAAACTGTACCTGGATTCTGTGAAATGAGAATGGAAGCAAGAATGTTCAGCAACAGGTAAAAAGAATACCGAAGCACATCAAAATCGGTTGAAGTCCGGCAACCAACAATCAGACAATCACTGTCCTTGTTATTAATTGATGAAATGCCAGGCAGAAGAGATTTGTCATCTCTTCTGCCTGTTTTTAGGAGTGTGATTACTATCTCAGGAAAAGACGGTAATATTTCTGACGTCTCCGGCGTGTTTACTTTGCTGGTTTCTGTTCTCATGGTAACCGCAACCATTTAATAATTTTACCTTCATTACCATGAACAACACTTTCAACATCACGGCCATGGACACCGTCTACCCCTTCATTCCCATGTACCCCAACGGGCAGCCCCAAGGCAACTTCCTGGTCAACGGACTCTCCGCTCCCGTCCTTATCCCCAAACGCGCCGCTTCCAACAACACCCGCCACGAATGGTTCGGATACCTCAAGGTCATGGCTCCCGCCACCTGTTTTCTCCACCTTCACGCCCACTCCTCCATCTCCCTTTCCATTCCCGCCAAGGATCTGGAACTCTCCACGGAGCCGGGCTCTTCCACCCCTCTGCGCCGCCAGATCCAGTTCGACCAAGGATACTACTGGTGCCATATCGTCCATCAACACCAGCCCGACCAGGAGACGCAAGAGGAGCTCTGCATCGCCTTAATGTGCGACAAGGAAGGTGAGCCTGACCTGGATTATTACCTGCTGGCAGAGACCCCGCCGGCCGACAAGCAAGGAGAGACGGTGCTGACGCTGGTCAACCTGTACCAGGAGGTGGAAGAAGGGGATTCGTCGAGCAGTTCGGCAGGGGGAGGAGATTCGTTTGAGTTTGATCCCAAGCCCAGCAGCAGCTCGAGTTCTTCTTCCAGCAGTTCGAGTTCTTCCTCGTCATCTTCTTCCAGCAGCTGGTCGTCTTCCAGTTTCCACAGCAGTTCCTTGCCGCCCCAGGAGCCGGATTCTTCCAGCAGCGCTCCGTCTTCCAGCTCTTCCTCGAGCAGTTCGAGTTCTTCGTCTTCTTCCAGCTCGTCTTCCAGCAGCAGTTCGAGCTCTTCCTCCTCGTCCAGTTCCTCAAGCAGCTCCAGCTCTTCTTCGTCTAACTCATCAAGTTCTTCGAGTTCCAGCAGCAGCTCTTCGTCATCCAGTTCTTCGAGCTCAAGCTCATCTTCCAGCAGCAGTTCCAGTTCCCTTTCCTCTTCTTCCAGCGAGCCGGACCAGGAAGAGGAACCCTGCCCCTGTGAATGTGAGTGCAATGAGGAAGGGGACGAACATTGTGTCCAGACACACCCCACTCCGGGGATCCCGAGGGAGAGCAGGATTGCCAGGGCAACGCCTGCATCAACCCTTCCTCCCCGGCAGGACCCACGCCTCCGGCTCCCGCCAGGTTCATCACGACGGCACGCTCTTCCACCACTAATTCCGCGGCTTCCAGCGGCTTTTCCATACGCTACAACCACCCCATGGCCTGGAGCGCTTCCTTCTCGGCTGACGAGCGCCGCGTCACCGTCAGGCGTCCCTCCGGAAGCCATCTCTATTTCAAGGCCCAAGAGGGAAGCAGCGACGCTTCTCCCATCGGCTCTTCCAGGAAGAGCGACTACCGTGTGAGGCTTCTCAACGAAGATCTTACTCTCAACACGCAGGGCGCTCCCGCTTTCATGGACATGGTTCTTCCCGGCGGCATGGTCCTGCGCTTCTCTTCCTTCACCGGAGAGGTCGTGTCGGTCACCAGCTTTTCGGGCCATGTGATCTCTGCCGAGGAGTACTTCAGCAAGGTCCAGGTCACTTACCATCAAAACGGCTCCCTTGCCAGCGTTTATTCCCATGCCCAGGGGCTGATGAGAAGCATTCCCGAAGGCGACAGGCTTACCCTGGAGTGGTTTGCTCCCAATAACGCCGCCCCAGACGGGGAAGGCGGGTTCACCGTTGCCGGAGAGCCCTACAAAACGGCCGTCTATGAAACCTCGCTTGAAAACGGAGTCAAGGTCACCCATATCACCAACCGGCGCGCCGGTCAGGAGCCGCATTTCATCGAACGCCGCGAAGAAGGCAACAAGGTGACCATCGTCAAGGGGGGGAGGGAGGAGCGCATCGTTCGCACCATTGAACGCAACGCCCTTCCCGATTCCAAGTGGGAGCGCATCGAAAGGGTCCAGGGCATCAACGAGGAAACGCCCGCCTCCTGTACCCGGACAGTGAAGAAGTATACCGACGGCGGCTGGCTGACCATCAGCCGGACGGAGGGATATAACACGCCTCTGGCCCAGACCACCCTCTATACCTACAACGACCAGTTCCGGGTGTCCCTGGAACTCAAACCCAATGGCGGCTATACGCGCTACGAGTACGACGAGAGAGGACGGGTGGTGCTGCAGGCCTCTCCCTGGGCCGGAGGCGGTGAAAAGGGAACACGCACGACTTACGCCGACTTGCGCTTTAACGACTTCAGACCCGCCACGGAAACCAAAGTAATTATTGTTGAGGATGGGACGGAAACGGCGCTTCTCAAACGCACTTACACGTATGAAGACAGCCCGCAGGTGAACCGCACCACGGTCACGGAAACCGCGCTGGGAAGCGACCAGGTTCATACGAGTGTAGAAGAGACTTATGGGGAAGGAGCCGAATATCCCTACGCCCGGGGCAGGCAAAAGATGAGCCAGAGGATTGACGGAGTACAAACCGTTTATATACTTACGAAGCCGCCGCGGAATACGGAGCCCTCCACAAGGTGACGTCTACCGTGCAGGCCAACGGAAGCATCGTTCCGGGACAAAGCACCCGAAACGTGGAATACATCGCTGAAAACGGCGCCACCACCAGGAGAGAACAATACGTTCACACCGGAGAGGACTGGTCGCTGATTGCCTCGGAGGACTACGAATACGACGACGAGCAAAGGCTCATCAAGACAACCAAGGGCAACGGCAGGACCAGCACGACGGAGTGGATGTGCTGCGGGCCGTTGAGGGAAACCGACGAAGACGGCATCACCACCGGCTACGGCTACAACTCGGCCAAGCAGCTGGTGGAGACTATTCGGGCTGCGACGGAAACCACGCCCGAAACGATTATCTCCTACACGAAGGATGCCGCGGGAAGGACGATGGCCACGCGGCGTGACGTGGGTCCCATGACGGCGACGGAAAGCACGGAGTACGACGATCTGGGACGGGTGATTTCTTTCACGGACATGCTGGGACGTACCACCCGAACCGGGTACGGCGAAGACGGACTCACCACTACTGCCACCACCCCGGCAGGCGCTACGCTAATCACTAAAAAGTACTATGATGGAACCATACTCTGGCAGGGAGGAACGGGGCAAAGAGAAGTGGAGACCAGGCTGGAGTTGACCGAAGAAGGCATCCTGACCACGACCTTGTCCAAGGGAGTTGTGCTGTCGCGGATTCTGAAAAATGGCTTTGGTCAAACCGTCCGGCAGGAACAGCCCAATACGAAGGGAGGGTTCATCGTCACCAGTAATACATACAATGCCAAGGGGCAACCGGTTCGTTCCCAGACGGAAGACATGGCCTCTACAGTCACCGTCTACAATGAACTGGGACACGCCGTGAGGCGGACCGTCCAGCTGGACGACCTCCATCCGGATGATCCCTCTAGAAACAGAGTCTCGGAAAACTCCTCCTGTTACCGGCTCCGGGAAGACGGCGTCTACCAGGTGCAGACTTCCACCACCTGCAACGCCGACGGATTCCCCCTCACCCAGACCACGGAGAATATGGTTTCCAGACTCAGCGCTGTACTGGAAAACAAATCCATCACCACGGACGTCTACGGCCAGCAGAGCATCCAGTGGACGGAGTATACCGCTCCTACCAAACGCACCCGGTTCAGCCGCATTCCCACTTCGGATATTATAGCCGAGTCTCTTGTCGTAGACGGGTTTGGGACCAATCAGACCGACCACTCCGGAATCTGTTCCATCCAGCGGCGTTCCTGCACCTCTACAGGGGTGATTCTGGAAAAAACCGATGGCCGCGGCAACACCATTATGGAGGAAACGGATCTTGCAGGACGCCCGATTAAGACTACTGATCCGTCTGGAAATTGTACTACGACCAGCTATCTGCCCTGCTGTGACCATCCTGCCTGCATCACCGACGCTTTGGGAGGGACAACCTGTTATTCCTATGACATCCGCGGCAGAAAGACGGCCGAATATGGCACCGCCATTCAGCCGGCCTGCTTCGCCTACGACGAAGCCGACCGCATAGTGGCCCTGACTACCTTCCGTGCAAACGAAGGCGACATCACTTCCGATCCTTCCGGCCGAACCGACGGAGACACCACCACCTGGCTCTATGACGAGGCCACGGGGCTGGAATTGAAAAAGACTTATGCCGACGGTTCCTGTGTTTCCAGAACCTATGACGAGCTCAACCGTCAGGAGACACTTGTCAAAGCCAGGGGGCTTGTCACAACGTATAAGTATGCTCCCTTTACAGGAGAACTCATCTCGGTTTCCTACAGCGATGGAACTTCTCCCTGGATCTTTTCATCCAACCATCTAGGGCAGATAATCTCCGTCTATGACGCTTCGGGTCTCAGGGAATTTTCCTATGACAGCTACGGCAGGATGATTCAGGACACTTCCTTTGGACAGGTGGAAAGTTCTCTTCAAGAAGAATACGATGCCCAGGGGCGTTCCAACGGATACCGCCTGATGCTCGGCACACGCACCGTGCAGCACTCCCATCTTGACTACGATTCCAAAGGTGGCATTATTGGGATGAATCTGGAAGGCATCGCTTCTCCCTTTACCTGGCAGTACGATCCAACCAGCGGCTTCCTCAACCATCTCACCTACCCCAACGGCATGGTCCGCCAAAACACCTACCATCCCACACTCAACCTCGTAACCGCTATCGGTTATAAGATGGAGGGAAATGAGGAAACAGTTGTTGGGCATAAATATCAGTACGACGCGCTGATGCGTCCCGTCCAGCTACGGGACTCGTGGGATGCTACCACTCCTGAGACGATAAGAGATTTTACCTATAACAGCCGCAGTGAACTGCTGGAAGACCGCATCAGCCGGGGAGGAAGCTTTGCGTACTGCTATGACAACATCGGCAACCGCAAAACAGCCCGGGAACTGGAGGAAGAAGTAGCTTATGAATCCAACCGGCTCAACCAGTACACGGATATTGCCGGGGGAAAGAAGATTTTAACCCCGTCTACGATGCCGACGGCAACCAGACCCGCATCAGGACCTCAACAGGCATATGGGAAGTGTCCTACGACGCCAACGACCGCCCCGTCGTCTTCGCCAGCCAGGATGGCAGAACAACCATCACCTGCGGCTACGACTACCAGGGCCGCCGCTTTGAGAAAAAAATCACTATCAATGCAGTTACCTCTTCTCATTCCTACTATTTATACCGAGGCTATTTACAAATAGCTGAGCTGGATCTGATGCACTCGGAAGCCATGCTGACGAGAACCCATGTATGGGATCCGACGGTGCGTACGGCTACACGCGTCCTGATGACGACCAGATGGAAAAGGGGAGTGACAACGGAAGAGAATTTTTATTTCATGCACGATGCTCGAAAAAACGTGACTTCCATTTTCGACGGCCAACGAACGCGAAGAGCCCGCTACGAGTATGCTCCTTTCGGCGCCCTGCTTACAGCGGACGGAGACATGGCACAATCCAACAAGTTCCGTTTTTCCTGCGAGTTCACAGACGATGAATTAGGGCTTGTCTACTACAACTATCGCCATCTTAATCCGCTCGACGGTAGGTGGATCAACAGGGATCCCATACGGGAACAGGCAGGACGTAATCTTTATGGATTTGTCAGCAATCATTGGGAATGGGATTTCCTGGGACTTCTTCTAACAAAGGATGATATTAATGTCACTGGAACAGATGAAGTAAATGTTATAGAAACGCCTGCTGGATTCATTCCAGAAGGAGTGGGAGAAGATTCCATATTTAAAATTCAAGCTACTGATCCCAACGTTTTTGCAAATACTCAAGTAAAAATAAACCGGGCATCAATCTCTGTTATATGTGGTAAGGCAAAAGCTGCCAAAGCAAGCCCGTGTGAAGTAAAAAGTGTTTCTCTCCAAGCCAGTGTGATTATTGTGATTAATCAGCCGGAAGATTTGACGTATTATAATATTGTTGCGGAGAATGGCATGGTTTTTAAAATTTCAAGTGACTATGTTTACAAATCTGTTGGCGCTACGAATTCCAGTGTTTATGCTCCATATGACTGGGTTTACAGTAAGGAGATGGATCATGTGAAAGATTTTAAAGCTTGGTTAGCCGGGGAGGAATTGAAAACTGCAATTGTTGAAGAATTGAGTAATGGCATTATTTATTTTTTTACCTATGGAAGTTGCAAAGAGAATGCAACTAAGCGTACTATTTCTGTTCTGGATAAGCAGTACAATACGGCAATAGCAAACACAAAAGAAACTTATGACAATGGTCCAAATGCTCCTCATACTTGGAAACGAGTGAATTATCCAGAAATTTCTGATGAGATTGCAAATATAGTGAAGGATCAAGTTGAGGGTGCTCTTTTACCAAGATAAGAAAAATGATGAAAAATAAATTCATACTGGAAATCATCTGTTTAATGCTCTTTTTTTCCTATTCATGCCGGGGCATGGACAGTTCAGAATGAAATAAGAAATGACCGAACCTCAATAAGTCTACAATGGGTACAAACGTCATTTGCTGGTTGTTTTGAGAGTTTGCCCTCTTCTGTATGGAGTGAACGCTTGATTCCAAGGAAGGTTGAAGGGGAAGTGTACCTCGGTTTTTTTCTGGAGAACGTGTCTTCATCAAATATTGCCATTTCCGATGTATCTTTTGAGACGTTCGAACTTTTTCGGAAAGAAGGAAAACAGTGGGTAAGAGTCTATCCAGAGCAAAAATTAGGGCGTTGCGGAATAAGTTTGCGTGAAGAAATTGCTCCTAAGACAAAAATGATGATCTTCTTTGCCGTACCTTCTTCACTTCTTGCAAGTGGTTCGTACATGATCAAAAGCTATTGCAACGTTGAACATGACGACAACATGCTGGGCACCATATCATGGCTGACGGGAATATTTGTAATCCCCAAAATTTTGGAAATAAAAAGTTATGGGGATACAACCGGCCATGAGGGAATCTTAGAATGTACCGGCATCGTAGCTGATGAATCGTCGCGGACCCCTCAATTTTATTTGTCAGTCGTTTTAAAGAATGAGACGGATCACCCCTTACAGGTTCCTTTAACCGGGTATACGGGACCTTTGAACGTTGACATGAATTTTCGGTTGGTGGAAGTAATGGAGAATCATGAAAAAATCATCGGGGAAGCTGGCAGGGAAACAAAAAAAGAAGACAGGAAAATTCTGTTGCCGGGAGAACGTTTGTACATTCGAAGTGACGGATTTCAGAAGTATACGGCTGACGCGCACGATCGAAAATTCTTCAATCCTCTAAATTGGAAGGATTTGATTGGTAAAAGATTGAAAGTTACATCCATAAAATGGAGTTCTCAGGAATTTTCTATCAATAGACAGGGAAAGCTGGTAAAAGCGGAAGTCAAAGAATGAAATTGGAAACGGGCTTCTTCAAGAGATAAAAATAGGTTATTTTCTACTGCGGAAAGAAAAATCCAGCTTAAAATTGTTCAATCGAAAAATCTTGTCTATTCCCTTGGAGCGAATCTGGGAACTAAAAGCAAATCAAGGGACTTCATCCGCTTAATGTTTTCTATCTAGCTGCTATGGAAAAGGAAGCGGCATTGACAAGAATTATAATAAAAACGTTCTACTGGACAGCAAAAGGGACTCAACAAAATACTTCCTCACCTTAATGGAGAAGGTGGAAGACGCTCTGATTGCCTACGGCAACTACACCTCCTAGATGCAATACCTGCACAAGGAAAACAACGCCAACAGAGAGGCTTTCCTTCTCTCCCGCACCCTGTACATCAACGGCCAGATGGACTTCCTGAACGTCATTACCGCATCTCACTGCACTATCCCTTGCGGATGGGCAGCGAGATGCGCTTTTACATACCGGAATGCATCAAGACATGCTGCCAGAAAACAATGACCAGCATTGGAATTTTCATCCTCCCACCCCTGTTTGAAAGAAGCATGAATAACCGTCTTACAAATATCACTATTGTTCTCCTCGCTGCCGTCTCACTCGTTGAGGGGAGCATTATCTGGCATGAAAAGAGCATCCGCCTCGATTCTCAAAAGGCTGGAACGGAAGAAAAAAGCGAGTGTGCCGACCATAGAGATGACGATTTCGTTCCGGATATTTCTTCCCAGTTTCCCCATCTCTATTTCAAAAACCAGGAAACGCAGGACTCTCTATCTGCTGAAGTAGGAACTCTTATTATTGAAAGAACCCAATCCAGACAATCCGCTGAAAATAGGGAATATGCCGAGACGGAGACACATTTTATCAATCCCAATGAAACCGCTCATCTTCCTCTGGAAATAAAAAATACGTCTGTCTTATCCATTCTCTGGACATCCGACTCCGTCACCACCAAAACGGAAGAGAATTCTCTTTTCATGGAAATCGGCAAAAAATCATTATCCCCTTTGAAACTAACACTCACCCTAAGGGCCAAAGACGGAATGGGCCGGGAATGGAAACTGGCATGGGTGAAAGCAAATGAAGATTAACCTGATATCCGCCGCATCAGGAACACAAGCTCCCGTCAATTCATGTAACAGCCACTGAGGCGCGAATAGGACTCTATTACCATACGGAAAAAGATCATCACACATATATAATAATGAAAACCTTTAAAACGATAGCTTCACACAGGACGGAATATGAACATCCCATCAAATTGAAAAAGGGGGAAAGCGTTACGCTGGGGGAAAGAGCTCCGGAGGAAAACTGGAAGGACTGGATATGGGCGGAAAACAGTAAAGGGACAGGAGGATGGGTTCCCGTTCAATTGATTGATCCCGTTCAATTGATTGACTTTCCGGGAGACGGAACGCGGGGAACGGTGCTGGAAGATTACAGCGCTAGGGAATTGAACGTAGACCCGGGGGAAGAGATCGTCAAGATCAGGACGCTGAACGGGTGGACGTGGGTCCGGAGAACAAGCGACCGGGAGAAAGGCTGGATACCCAATGAGACCATTGAAGAGGGAGCGGCGCAGGCTCCCGAAAACAACCGTACTTGAAAGAGACGGCGCATACGGAAAATCTCCCTCCTACTCAGGAAGAACGGTTTTTCTTCCTCCGCCCTCCGGCTCTTTCCGGGAGAAAGGTCAGGCCTCCGGCCTCTCCTCCATTTCCTTCATCACTGCACTGATAAGGTTCCGGGTCTTCACGCCGGGCAGCACGTTCAGGTCCATGCGGTTCATCGCGTAGCCGAAGGAGAGGCCGCAGACCGGGTCCGCAAAGGCGTGGGAGCCGCCCGCCCCGGCGTGCCCGAAGCCGCCGGAACCGAACAGGCGGCGCAGCTTGCGGCCCGTGACGGGATCCGCAGGATCGTGCATGAAGCCGCAGGAAAAGGCAGTGGGCGTTTTCAGGGTCAGGTCCGGGCCGTCAATGACAATGTCTTGCATCCAGCCGCGCACGGCGGAAGGGAATATCCGTAGTTCATCCAGCCCCAGGCAGGCCTGGTAGAATTGCGCCATGCCGCGGGCGGAGGCCACGCCACCGAATGCCGGGGCTCCGGACGTCCACGCTTCCGGCGTGTTCATCTGGCGCACGCTGTTCAGGCCTGTCAGGGTGTTGAACGCGCGGTTCACGGGCGTGCCTTTTTTCATGTATTCCTGATAAAACGGCGTGCCCATGTTGGACATGTCCATCTTGCCGGGGTACAAGGTCGCCACCCGGCTGAATTCGGATTCCGGCAGGCGGATGTAAAAGTCCAGGTCCAGCGGCGTACGGATGCATTCCTCCCAGTAACGCCACAGGCGTTTCCCGGTCAGGCGCAGCATGAGTTCATCCAGCATCACGCCGTAGGTATGCGGATGGTAGCCGTGCTCCGGGGGCCGCCACGCCGGAACGGTTTCCTCCAGGGCGCGCACGCAGTCCTCATGGTCAAACACGCTGGCCGTCCGGGAAAAGGCCGCCAGGCCGCACTGGTGGGACATCATCTGCGCGATGGATGCGTAAGGCAGCGGGAATTCCGGCCACAGTTCCCCCATGCTCATCTGCGGTGAGGCTCCCTGCCGGTGCAGGGCCAGCAGCAGGGCGGCGGAAGAGGCTCCCTTGGTAGCAGAGTAAACGGGCACCAGCGAGTGTTCCGTCCACGGGCGCGTTTCATCCGCTACGGCAAACCCGGAATGAAGGGAAACGATTTCCTTTCCGTCCTTCCAGACGGAAACGGAGGCGCCCAGTTCCCCGTAGTCACGGAAGTTCCTTTCAAACGCTTCAACTATCTGACGGTCACTGTTCATCCCCTTAAACACCCCGGCGCTACCTCCGGAGTCCGGGCGGAAGGTTACTCCCCCCGGTCATGTAAAGCAAGCCCCGGCCCTGCCTTGAAAAAGACCCCTGAAACAGAGGGCGGGAACCCATAGAACGCGGCAGAAGGAAAGTTTTCCGGTACCTTGCATCTTCCACTTCCTCCTGGCGCAGCCTCCTGAATCCTCCGGAGCCAGCCACTCCGGCATCAAGGGAGAGGAGTTGCAGGCAAAAGAAAAAGCGCATCAGACACGGGAGAAGAAGCAGTTTTCCATACGATTTCCCCCTTCCAGCGATGGCGTGCTGCTCGCATCATGCCTCCCGCGCCGTACTTCACCCAGCTTTGATTTCATGAAGGGCCAGCACCAGCAGCCGGCAGCCTTCCACCCTGAATTTCACCTCCCAGCCGGAAAACAGGAGGCCGTAAACCCGTTCCGGATCGTCCTGGTACTGCGGGCGCGGGTCCAGGGCCAGCGTATCCGCCAGCGCTTTCCGTTCCTCCGGGGTCATGGTGCCGCCAAGAGCGGCGGGGATTTCCACGTCCAGCCGTTCATAGGGAACAGCCGTAAATCCTTCCGAAGCCTCCGGAATGCAGTCCGCCAGCGGAACATATGGCTTGATGTCCAGAATGGGCGTGCCGTCCACCAGGTCCACGCCGGAAAGGTGCAGCACCGGGCCATCCTGCGGGTGCAGTTCCACCTTTTCCAGCCTGACGGCGGACAGTCCGATGGGGTTGGGACGGAACGGCGCGCGCGTGGCGAACACGCCCATGCGCACGTTGCCCCCCAGCCGCGGAGGCCGGACCGTAGGGCTCCATCCCTCGTTTACGTTTTCACTGAATACCCAGATCAGCCACAGGTGGGAAAACCCTTCCAGGCCGCGGACGGCATCCGGATGACGGAACGGCGGCTCAAATACCAGCCGCGCACGCGCACCCGGAACCAGCCCGCTCTGGCGCGGTACGCCGAACTTGTCCGGATAACACGTGCTGACGCGGGCGACAGGATGCAAGCAAATGAACAGTTAATAATTAATAGTTAACAGTGAACGTTAAAAACTGTGAAGTTCTTCACCGAGCACTACGGCTTCCACCTTCCCTTTCAGGGTTTTGCCCAGGAAAGGGGTGTTCCGGGCGCGGCTGCGGAGCGTTTCATCCGTGACGGGCGTTTCACCCTCCGGGTCAAACACCACCAGATTGGCCGGAGCGCCTTCTTCCAAAGAAACGGGAGCCAGCCCCATGAGCCTGCGGGGAGCGTCACTGCATGCGCGCGCCACCGTCTGCCAGGACATTTTCCCGGGTTCCACCAGATACTGGTAAATGGCGGGCAGGAACGTATCCAGCGCAATCATGCCCTGCGGCGCGACGACGAAGTCCTGAAGCTTGGAGAACGGCGTGCAGGGCGTGTGGTCGGAGACGATGCAGTCAATGGTGCCGTCATTCACCGCGGCGATCAGGGCGTCCACGTCCGACTGCCCGCGCAGGGGCGGGAGCGTCTTGTAGCTGGTATCGTAGCGGCCCACGTCTTCATGCGTGAAGAGGAGGTGGTGGAGCGCCGTTTCCGCGCTCAGCCCGGCGGTCACCGGTTTGCAGCGGCGCAGGATGTCCACGCTGCCGGCGGTGGAAACGGTCTGGACGTGCAGGGAGTTGCCCGTATCCACGGAAAGGCGGATGATGGTTTCCATTCCTATTTCCTCCGCGCAGGAGGGAGAGCCCGTCAATCCCAGGCGGTAGGAGGTGGTGCCCGGGTGCATGGTGGCCTTGGCCGTCAGGGACGGCACGTCCCCCCGCAGGGCGAAGGTAAGATTCAGGTTGCTGGCGTACTGCATGGCGCGGTACAGCAGCAGCATGTTGTCCGGCGCGCGGTCCCCGTCTGTGATGAAGCGCACGCCCTTGGCGCGCAGGGAGTCATAGGAGGCCTGCTCTTCCCCGCCGTCCCCCTTGGTCAGGCAACCGGAGGGGATGACCTCCACCAGCGCATCCGTGCGGCAGATTTCCATGAACGTGGTGATCTGGGCGGCATTGTCCATCACGGGATCGGTATCCGGCATGGCCATCAGGCCGGTCACGCCGCCATGCAGGGCGGCCGCGGTAGCCGTGGCCACGCGTTCCTTGTCCTCACGGCCGGGCTGGCACAGGTGGGCGTGAAGGTCAAACAGGCCGGGCAGAACCAGCTTTCCGGAGGCGTCCAGCACCTTTTCTGCGGCATCCTCCGGGAGCGTCCCGGCGGGGGCCTTTGCGGCGATTACCCCTCCGGAAACAAGAAGATCCACCGGAGCGGAACCGTCCGCCGTCCGGGCATTGCGAATAAGTACGGAAGTTTTCATGAGCAATCAGTGCTGGGTTTGCGGGGTGAGATGGTAAAGGATGGACATGCGGCAGGCGATGCCGTTTTCCACCTGCCGGTTGATCAGGCAGCGCTCATAATCCATCGCCAGGTCGCAGATTTCCACGCCGCGGTTGACCGGGCCGGGGTGCATGATATACAGGCCTTCATCTGAAATGCGCTTCAGGCGTTCTTCCGTGACGCCGTAAATCTTGTTGTATTCCCGGGCGCTGGGGAAGAAGGGGGCGTCCTGCCGCTCCTTCTGCACGCGCAGCAGGTAAATCACGTCCGGCTTCCAGGCGAACGCCTCATTGAAATCGGAAAAGCGCGGGATGCCGGAGTGCTCCGTGCGCGGCACCAGGGAGCCGGGCCCCAGGTAGGCCACTTCCATCCCCAGCCTCTTCATCAGCAGGGAGGTGGAACGCGCCACGCGGGAATGCAGGATGTCCCCCACGATGAGCACGCGCTTGCCCCTTACCTCCGGAAACACCTCCCGGATGGTGAAGGAGTCCAGCAGCGCCTGGGAGGGATGGGCATGGGCCCCGTCCCCGGCGTTGATCACGCTGGCGCAGGTATGGCGCGCAATCACGTTCGGCAGGCCGCTGTTGTAATGGCGCACGATCACGTAATCCACCTTCATGGCCTGGAGCGTGGCGATCGTGTCCTGCACGGATTCCCCCTTCACCACGGAAGAGGTGGACACCGTGAAGTTGGTCACGTCCGCGGACAGGCGTTCCGCCGCCACCTCAAAGGAGGAGCGAGTGCGGGTGCTGGGCTCATAAAAAAGCGTCAAAACGGACTTCCCTTTCAGGGCAGGCACCTTTTTGACGCTTTTGGTGAAGAGCTCCTTCATCGGACCGGCCGAATCCAGCAGCGTATGAATTTCCTCGTCGGTCAACGAGGAGATGTTGAGAAGGTCCTTGCGGGGATTCATGGAAAACGGGTAATGGATTGAAAAGTGTCTAGTGGGAGGAGATGATTACGCGGTCCTCGCCGTCGGCCTCCTTCATGCTCACGATGACCTTGGCTCCGGCGTGGTCCAGCACATGGCCCGTGTAATCCGGCTGGATGGGCACTTCCCCCCTCCGCGGTCAATCAGGCACGCCAGTTCAATGCGGGCCGGGCGGCCGTAGTCGAAGAGGGCGTTCAGGGCCGCGCGCACGGTGCGGCCCGTGTAGAGGACGTCGTCCACCAGCACCACCCTCATGTCATCCGTGGAAAACGGCAGGTTGGAAGAACGGAGGGAGGGGCGGGCCTCCAGCTTGAAAATGTCATCCCGGTACAGGGAAATGTCAATGGCGCCGTACTGGGCTTCCACGCCCAGCTCCTTCACCTTGTCCACCAGCCTCCGGGCGATGACGTCCCCCTGGCTGAGCAGGCCGACGATGGCGAGCGGTTCCCCGGGAAAGCGGGCCACGATGCCGTGGGCCATGCGCTCCAGCGCACGGGAAATCCCCGGGCCGTCCAACACGATTTCCTGTGACGGAGGAGGAGTCATCTGATGGGAAAGGAGTGAACGTTACAGGCCGGCCAGCTTCAGGATTCGGTGGGCGTCCATGGCGGCGTTGACGGGGGGTCTTCTTGTGCAGGCCCACCGTGGTGCAGGGCACTCCGCCCGGGCACTGGGCGATCGCCAGCAGGGCGTCAATGCCGTTCAGGGGGCCTCCGGGAACGGGCACGCCGATGACCGGAAGGGAGCAGCTCATCACCACCACGCCGGGAAGGGCGGCGGACAGCCCGGCCACAGCCAGAATGACGGCCTTTTCCCCGCTGGCTTCCAGCTCACCCAGGAACTTGACCAGCTCCGGGAGGTCGCGGTGGGCGGACAGGACGGTTTCTTCATACGGAACATTCTCCTGCGCAAAATACTCGCGGGCGGGTTCCATAAAGGGCTTATCATTCGGGCTGCCGTAGATGACGATGACTTTCATGGCTGTGTGTGCGGTTGTGAAACTTGCAGATTATGGCCCCAAGCCCCCTGCCCTGGCAAGACTTAACCTTCAAAAAAAACGGCGGGGGCCGCGGGCGTGAAGGATGCCCGGACGGAGGCGCCAAAACTCCGGAACGGCCTCACCGGGCACACGCCTTTTCCCCCATTTCACCCATCTCTTTCATGGTCTGCCTGTGAAACCGCCTCTTCCCCTGTTCCGCGTCTCCACTGCCCGGAGCTTCCGGAAGGGTCTCCCGCATCCTCCGGAATAACCGCCTTGCCTGACTCAAGGTCCTTTTTCCACTGGTAAAGGCGCTTCAAAAGGTCAGGGGCGCTTTCCCCCTCCCTCTTCATCGTCCAACGGTCCAGCCAGTCAATCAACGCATTCATGGAGCGGCCCAAATCATATTGATGGTCAAACCGTTCCCTGGCCTCGTCCAGACTGGCCATGAGATTCTGCACAACGGATATGTCTTTCCGGGAAAAATCTCCCTTCCAGTATTCATCCACCATCTTCAGGACGTCAATATACGACTCCCGGAAATCAGGCGGACATTCCGCCTCAAACCGTTCCGGCATGAGGTCAAACATGCTTTTACTCCTGTCGCCGGACGGAGTTCCCCGTTCCAGGGAAATAATTTCACAGCACAATTCAAGCATGACACGGTACTTGAGGATAGCCGCGCGGGCTTTCCTGAACTGCTGCACTTCCAAATCCACATTCGGCATGAGCGGTTCCACAACGTCCTGTCCGCTCAATACGCCACAACCGCATCCCCATGCCATACCCGCCAGGGAAAACCATTTGAATAATTTCATCGCCTTTTCAGCGGTGAAAACCTTTTTTCTTTCCCGCACCGGAAACAGCAACAAGCTCAGCCTTCTCATCCTTCCTTCCTCTCTTGGGATATAAACTCCACAGGAACAGCCAGTTTCCCGGACTCAAAGTCCTTCTTCAACCGGAGCAAATCCTTCAGGAATATTTCAGGGGCATCATTCCTTTTCCCGGTCTCCAACCGCTTATCAAGCCATTCATTGGACAAATAAATCGCTCGTTCTATTCCATACCGCTCATCCAGGCGTTTCATCACAGCCTCTATCGCAGCACATTCCTTTTTTTCCTTGCGGCGGCTCCATCCATTCGGGATTTTCATTCAACGCGGCTTTTATTTTTTCCACATGCTCCATCCATTCTTTCCGGAACATCTCCGGACACCCGGCTGAAATATTTTCAGGAAGCAGGTTCAGCAGCCGCTTGCAAAGCAGCCCCGCATTAACATTTCCCTTAATATCAGATTCCAGGATGGCAATCCGCCCGCACAAGGTCCAGAAAAACATGTACCTGGCAACGGCGGCACGTTCCCGGGCAAATTCCGGCGTCTGCCGGTACCCGTCCACATTCGGCATGGAGGGTGACGCCACATCCTGCCCCTGCGCCATTCCCAGGCAGCAGCCCGTCAAGCCTGCGGCTAAAATCAGCTTGATCATTAGTTGATAAGAGCATCTGCCGGGGATAAAGTCCATCCTTATTCCACCTTCTCCCCACACTTTTTCTCCGGAGAGACAGCCCCTTCTTTTTCCGGAGGAGGAAGACTGCGTTCCACATCCTCCATCTGCTCCATCAGGGCCGTGATGAGCGCTTCCCGGTCTGTGGCCGCTTTCATCTGCCTTCTGAGCTCCCGGTCCACCTGCTGAAACCTTTCGGAAAGCGGATACCGGGAAACGACGGGAAGCAGCAATTCATTGCATGCCTTAACATAAACGCCGTACTCCCGGATCAATTCCTTTCCCGCCAGCTTCTCTTTTTTCCATACGCTGAAGAAAGGCCTTGCTCATGGCATCCACCAGCCAAAACACCTTGCGGTAATCCGGGGGCATTCCTCCACCAGTCTGACGGGAACAGCTATGTACGATTCCAAAAAGCGCGGTGCACGCCCTCCATCGGCATCCGGTCCAGCAGCGGAGCCCTTTTCTCCAGATACAGCATGCTCCACATCATGAGCCGGATAATGGCGTCCCGGTCCCTGAACAGTTTTTCCTCCGCACTCTGCGCCTCCCGCACGGACGGTTCCTGCGTAAAAGCAACATCCTGCCCCCGCACCATTCCCAGCCAGCATGCCCATGCCAGAACTGCACAGAAAACTACATTCAGCATCATCTTATCAATCCGGTTTCTTCTTCCATTCCTTCATTTTCCCCTGGAATTTTCAGCTTTCCGGCAATCAGGTCGTCCTTCATTCGTTGAAGCGCCTTCATGCGCTCCTCCCTGTTCAATCCTATCACCTTGCTTTCCAGCATCCGGAAAAAAAGAACTGCGTTCCCTCAAACGGTATTTTTCCATCATGGGAGCATTCATTTCATTGCATCGGTTGCAATATTCCTTAAAAACCTTGTCGAATTGTTCATCATCCATTTTTTCCGTCTTCATCCTGTCCAGCAGTCTGGCGGATTCTTCCCTGCACGCCTCAAAGGTTTTCCGGTAATCAGGCGGGCACATCTCCAGCATCCGGGGAGGCGGCGCAGAGTTCATGCGAACAATCATGGCGGCCACGATTTCCCGTGTCTCCCGGCCTTTCATCTCCAGCCTTATCATCGTTCCCAGAACGCATCCCAGCATTTCCACCCGGTCAATGGCTTGCTGATACCGTTCCAGGGCCTTCCCTTCCTCCGTCTCCAAATCCACGTTCGCCATGGAAGGCGCCGCCACATCCTGGGACATGGCGGGGAACGCCGTCAGGAATGCAGAAACCACCACCCGCCGGAACAGACTTAACATGAAACCACGTTACAGGAGCCCTTCACATGCGGTCAACATTATTCTCCCTGTCCGCTACTGCGGAAAACCAGACAGGCAGGTCCGGAGCAACCACAGCAAACGCCCTGAAGGCAACGAGGAGGGCTGCCCAGTAAAAACTGCTCTTCCTCCACTCGCCGCCCAGCTCCTATCCCTCCTGCTTCTGCATGATTTCCGCAGGAATAACCACTTCTCCGGATTCCAGCTTTTCCTTGATTCCTTTAAGACGTTTGAGCATTTCCTTTTTGCCGGCGCCATCCTCCATCTCCAGGGCAGAAATACCCGCCTTCTTCATCATCCAACCCATCACCGGCTGTATCGCCTCCTGCACCATGTATTTTTCCATCAGCAGGCGTACGTCTTCCCACGCACCCATCTCCAAGTCTCCGGGAACGGCTCCAGACTCCTCCATCTTTTTCTCACACGTATCCTTCCATTGCCGTACTGCGCATCTGAAATCTTCCGGACACCGGGCAAGCGCGTTCATGGGAATGAACTCCCAAAAATGTTTTATTCTCTTTTGCAGATCCATTTTCTCCGCAGGATCCTCTTCCAGCATTAAAATCATCTGATTCAAAACCAGTACAACCATAAAACCGCATATGGCGGCACGCTCCTCCTGAATTTTTTTCCCGGTCTCGGAATCCAAATCAACGACAGGCATTCCCGGTGAAGCAATATCCTGAGCACGGGAGAAAAGAGGGAACGCCCCGCATAATAATAAAACAATCAATAAAAAGCGACTCATGCCAGCCATATTCACAGCATACCACGGGACCGTCCGCGGGCAATAAGTTTTCCGCCATTCCGTGCCGGGGCCGCTTCTTTTCCCATTCATGGACCTTCCCGCACAGCCGCCCATACGCCGGATGCCGTGGATTCCGGGCATCCGCCGCAACAGGCTTGCCCTTTCTTCCGGAAAAACGCCGGAGCGGAACAACTACCGGACTTATTCCTCCACCGTCTCCGGCATGACGAGGCGCCCTGAACGGACATGATCGCGAAATTGCTTGAACGCTTGGGCAAACGAGTCCTGGTCCATGTTGCCGCGGGCGTTGACTTCCCGCTCCATCCAGTTCAAGGCCTGGCGGCACATGTCCTCCATGCCGTATTCCGCCAGAAAGGCCAGAACCTCCGGGTCTTCCGGATTAAACGGCTCGGACTGCAAATCCCTTTTTCCGTCCGCCGCCTCTTTCAGATCCTGAACCCTGGCATTCATCAGCTTTTGGAGCTTTTGCGGGCATTCCTTCAATTCCTGTTCAGGAAAAGCCGCCAGTATCAGGGGATAAAGGTCCTTTTCCTTGAATACCTCGCCCTGGTTTTCCACGACCGGCAGGAGAACGGCTAAATAAAGCAGCACGAAGAATTTGCGGATAGTCGCCTTCTCCGCCGCCAGCTTCTGCCCGGAAGGCGTTTCCAAATCCACATTCGGCATTCCGGGCGCCCCGACATCCTGGGCGGCACCGGACAGCGCAAACAGCACGGGGCACAGCAATAAAAAGTTCAGGGGCATTCTCATGGTTCACTTTTGGACAGCGGGGCTTCCCGATCGTTCGAAATCTGCGGTAATCCCTTGTTCCTTTAATATTTTACGTTTCCGGGACGTCTTCACCGGGAAAACTTAAAATCTCCACGTTGCGGAATGGAAGCCGCGGAAAGCAATCCATCCCTTCCACGGCTTTCCGCACGTTCGCTCCACCAGGGGCAGATTCCGCCACCGGGCAGGAGGCAAAACGGAAGATAACGGCTTTCTTCTCAAACATCTTCCATCACCTCCCCGTTCTCCATTTCCTCAGCCTCGCCAATATTTTCGGGAACCACGACTTTCCCGGCCTTCATCTCCTCTTTCAGTTCACGGATGCGCCGGGCTTTAAACGCGGGGGTGTCACTTTTCCTGAAACCCAGCCTGGAAGTTACCCAGCGTGCAATCCGTTCCTCTTCATCCTTCAAGCCGTACTTGAACAGCAAGGCGGCCACTTCTTCATCCGCCACGTAAGGCCAGACAATATTCTTTTCAAGCCCGTCCAGGAATTCCTGTATCTTGCTCTTTTTTACAACGACCAGTTCCTGAAAATCCGCAGGACAGCGTTTCAGGGCATTTTCCGGGAATTCCTCCAGGATTACCTGATAAAATTCCGTAGCCAGTCCGTTGCCGCCTCTGATTATTACTTCAAAGGAAGGAAGGTTCCGGACAAGGCACAACTGGGCAAGAAAGCTCCGAATTTCTTTACGATTCCTTTCCCGCACCCTTCCTTCCTCCGTATCCCGGTTCAAGTCCGGCACGGCGGGAGGAGCAATATCCTGGGCGGCCGCCATTCCCGATAAACTTAAAATGATCAGAAAACGAACCATCTTACCCATGAAGACACCATACCACAAACATGCATTCCGGCAATACCGTTCCTCCATCCGCTTCCCTACCGTCTTGCACGCCCCGATCATTTCCGGAACGAAAGGCTGTTTTTACAAGGCCAACGGCGGGGATGCCGGAATTTGCACGGCAAAGCTTGAAAAGGGATTCATGGAGCGCCGCATCCCTCAACGGGACATCTGCCGCGCCATGGCCTCCGCGCAGCGGCGGCCGTCCAGAGCGGCGGAAACAATGCCGCCGGCATACCCGGCCCCTTCCCCGCAGGGATACAGCCCTTCCAGCCCCGGATGCTCCAGCGTGGCGGGGTCCCGCGGAATGCGCACGGGGGAACTGGTGCGCGTCTCGCAGCCGATGAGCTGGGCGGAGGCCCCGGCAAAACCGCGCCATTTATGGTCAAACTGCCGCAGCCCTTCCCGCATGCGCCAGACGATTTCCCCCGGAAGCAGTTCATGCAGGGGGTGGGATGTAATGCCGGGGTGGTAGCTGGTGGGAAGCAGGGAGGAGGAAACGCGCCCGTTCAGGAAATCCTCCACTTTCTGGGCTGGGGCCTTCTGCATGCCTCCGCCAGCGCGGCTGGAAGCGGTCTCCAGCGCCTTCTGGTACGCCACACCCGCCAGCACGCCGTGCTCCCTGCGGAAGGATTCCGTATCTTCCGGATGCACGCTGACCACAAAGCCGGCGTTGGCAAACGGGGAATCCCGCCGGGCCAGGGACATGCCGTTGACCACCACCTCGTCATTTTCCGTAGCGGCGGGAACAATGAAGCCTCCGGGGCACATGCAGAAGGAGTGGACGCCGCGGTCCCGAATGGTGGTCGTCACGGAATAGCGCGCCGCCGGAAGCTGTTCCGGGCGTTTCCGGTCCGGGCGCAGATGGTACTGGCGGGCATCCACGAACGCCTGGGGATGTTCAATGCGCACGCCCACGGCAAAGGGCTTCTGTTCCAGGGCCAGCCCCTCCGCCAGCATCATGCGGTACACGTCCCGCGCGCTGTGCCCGGTAGCCAGCAGAACGGCGTCCGCCGCAAATTCCCGGCCATCCGCACAGACCGCGCCGCGTATGCGGCGGCCGTCCGCGGAACGGAGCAAATGCTCCACCCGCGCGTTGAAATGGATTTCCCCGCCCGCGCTCAGGATGGATTCCCGGATGGCTTTCACGACGTTGGGCAGCAGGTTGGAGCCGATGTGCGGATGGGCGTCCGTCAGGATTTCCCGCGGCGCGCCGTGGGCCACGAAAATTTCATAAACCTCCCGCACGGGGCCGCGCTTGGTCGCGCGCGTAAACAGCTTGCCGTCCGAGAACGTTCCCGCGCCGCCTTCCCCAAAGCAGTAATTGGAATCCTCCATCACGGTGCCCTGCCGCAGGATGGGGGCCAGGTCAAACCGGCGGGAGGAGACGTCCTTCCCCCGTTCCAGAACCACGGGTTTCATCCCCAGCTCCAGGCAGCGGAGCGCGGCGAACATTCCGGCAGGTCCGAATCCCACAATCAGCGCCACCGGGGCGCCGGGCCTGACGGGAGGATAGTCCCGGGAAAGAGGTTCTTCCGGAGGCAGAGGGCCGTCCACCCCCGCCAGCAGACGGAGCTGGAACAAAATGTTTTTCTGCCGGGAGTCAATGGATTCCTTCACCAGCCGCAATTCCCTGATGCGGGAGGGGGAAATGCCCAGCTTTTCCGCCACGGCGGCGCGGCGCGCGCGGTCGTCGCCGGCCTTCTCCATCGGCAGAATCACATCCACCGTTACGCCTTCCTCTCCGTTCATGGGGCCTCCTTCCTCGGCCCAGGCTGCTGCTGCGTGATGCAGTGGATGGCTCCGCCTTCCAGCACCAGCTTGCGGGCGTCCACGCCGACTACCTGTTTTCCGCTGAAGCATTCCCGCAGAATGCCCAGGGCGCGGTCGTCATTCCGGGGCTGGTTGAACACGGGAACGATGACGGCTTCATTCACGATGAGGAAATTGGCATAACTGGCCGGGAGCTGGTCCAGCCGCCAGTCCTCCGCATGGAGGGGGTCCGGCATCGGGAGGGGAATCACCTCCACGCCGGAACCGTCCACGCCCCTCAAATCCTGCAGGCGTTCATTATTTTCCGCCAGGGCGCGGTAATGGGGGGAGGATGGGTCCGTCTCCACGATGGAGACCACGGCATCCCGGCACACAAAGCGCACCATGTCGTCAATGTGCCCGTCCGTATCATCCCCCTCAATGCCGGAACCGAGCCAGAAAATGGACCTGGCGCCCAGCATGCGCCGCAATTCCTCCTCAATCATGGCACGGCTCCATTCCGGGTTGCGGTTGGGATTCAGCAGCACGGATTCCGTCGTCACCAGCAGGCCGTCCCCGTTGCCTTCAATCGCGCCCCCTTCCAGAACCATGGAGGAGCTGCGCACGGGAAGCCCCAGGGAAGCGCCGATCAGGGAGGGAATGCCGTTGTCCAGGTCCCACGGAGCAAATTTGCCGCCCCAGGCGTTAAATTGCCAGTCCGCCAGCATCAGGGAGCCGTCCTCCACGTCCTGCACGAAGACGGGGCCGTGGTCCCGGCACCAGACATCGTTGGCCGGATGATTGAACAGGCGGTACTGGTCCTCCCGCACCCCGGCGGCCTGCATCGCCTGCCTGATGCCCGGATGAAGGGGTTCCGCGGCATTCACGCACACGCGGGCATGCGGGGCAATGGCGGCGGCTACGCGCCCGTAGGTCTGCTGCAATTCATCCAGGCCGCCCTGCCACAAATCCCTGCGGTGGGGCCAGGAGAGCCAGACGGCGTCCTGCGGTTCCCATTCAGCGGGCCAGCGTACATCGGGTTCCTTGCTCATGGCGGTACGGGGGTCAACTGGGCTGCTCCTGGAATTCGTAAGGCTCTTCAAAGGCCTTGCGGAAACTCATGAACCCCTTGAAATCGTCCAGGGAATCCTCCGGCTGCTTGGAAAACACATCCTCCTCAATCAGCAGGAAAACCATCTCTCCCACATTTTTCCCGTTTCTCAGCCCCCATTCCTTTAATACGGTGGAGGCCATGGGGCCGAACTGGGCGAGGGCGTAATCCCGGAAGCCTTCCAGCAATTCCTGCCCGCTGACATGCCGCTGGGAGCCGTTTTCCTGCTCTTCAATGCGCTGCATGGTGAAATCCAGCGCATCTTTCAGAAAGGAATACGCCCGTTCCGCAAAACGGGGATCCTTCCGCACAATGCGGCTCACGGCATCTTCAAACGTAGGGGTGGTCATAACGGCTCACCCCTACCCTATACGGGCCCCTGTGAAAATCAAGATTTTTGGGAGCGCGCAAACTTCACGGCTTTCCTTCCTTTTTCCCGCATTCCGGCCCTTCATAAGTTCCCATGAACAGCACGGCCCGGTCCTCCGGGCTGTAAATGAGCCACAGGAAAGGACGGTTGAATTCGATCTCCGGCCCCCTGCCGCGGGGAGGAGCGCCGGCAAATGGATCCATCTCTCCGGCAGTGGAAGCGGACGCATCCAGCCCTTCCTCCCGCACTCTGACCGCGCATTTCTGGTACACGCCATGGATTTTCAACGGCTCCGGCGCGCAGCTCCCCATCCGTGAAAAATCGGCGCGGCCGGTAAACGCGTCCTCCATTCCCAGCGCCTCCAGGGCCTTTTTCAGGGAAAGCGTGGGGGAAGACTGGGAGAAACGCGGCAGCCGCAGATGGTATCTGGAATATTGCTCCAGGGGCTTTCCGCCGGGCTTCCGCGTTTCTTCCGCGGCATCCCGGGCGGACAGGGAGGACAGGATGCCGTTCCAGTCCTCTGCGGTCATCCCGTCAATGAATTGCTTCATCTTCCTCCCCTCCGGAGGAAGAACGGCCATGAAAACGGGCGCGCCCTTCCCTCCCGTAAAAAACAGGCTTGCCCCCCGCACGCCGTCCTTTTCATAATACATTCCTCCCTGCCGGGGCCATGACCTTCCCTCCGTGAATACCTGCTGCTTCATCATGGGCACCTGGCAGGCAGCGCCGTCCTCCCGGACAAAGGTCCGCAGCGCGGTGTCCCGCCCTTCAAATTTACTGTCCCAGAACGCCCTCAAATACATGGCGTTCACCAGTACAAGCACCGTCTGGTCACTCATCCGCTGCGGATTCAGAAGATTCCTGATGCGGTTTCCCGTATTCGTTGCCGCCCAGGCGTTCACCTGCTGCACGGCTTCCGCCATGTTTTCCCGGAAGGGCGCCTGAGCCACGGCATCCGGCCCCACGGCCTTTTATAGGCGTCTTTCAACTCCACGGACCGGTCTGCAAAAATGCGGTTGGCGGAATAACAGCGCAGCGAGCGCGAAAAAATCACCAGACAGAAAAGTCCAGTCCCTCCTGGTTTTTCCGTCTCCGGGCAATACGGCCGCCATCTGCTTCTCCGTTTCCCCCGCCGCTCCCGGAAGCATGTAACGGAGAACTTCATACAGGGAAAAAGGGGAAATCATGACACTGCCGCCGCTTTTCTCCTGCATGCCCGAACAGGCGCAGCTCCGGAGGAGCGGAAACACCGGGAGACGGAGCAGGCGGAATATCCGCCCATGACACGGAGCCCAGAAGAAACACATATGCCAAAGTCCTGAATATCATGCTTCTACCTTATCAGATAGATACATCGTGGCAAGTTTTACGGACTGATGCCGCCAAAAAGCTCCATAAGCAGGAAGGAAACCTTGCCAGCCTCTGGTCCGTTTGTTATGAATGGAATGCTTTATGTTTCGTTCCTCCATCATGCTTCTGGCAACCATGCTGTGCGTTTCCTGCGTATCGCACCGGCCTATCCAGGACAGCAGTTCTCCGCCCATTGACGCGGCCAACCCGCTGGACGGCACCCCCGTGGCCCTGGCGTGGAGCTCCGGAACGCAATTGATGATGGGGGTGGACACGGGAGCGGTCCAGACGTCCCTGCTTTTCTCCCCCGCGGTGGAATCCATCGGCGCCCGCCTGCGCGGCAGGGGCGCCATGCGCACGGCGAATGTGCCCGTTTCCCTGAAGGATGACGGAGAACCCATTTCCCGGAAGCAGGACGTGGTGATGGTGGACCAGGCGCCGTATGACGGACTGCTGGGCTGGGAGTGCATCCGGAAGTACGTGTGGAACATCAATTATCCCAAACGCTCCCACCGCTTTTTCAACAAACTGCCCTCCAAAATACGGAGCTGGCACAAGCTTTCCCTGATTCCCGGTTCCGACTACCCGCAGATTGCGGACAAGCACGGCCGGCGCATCATTCTGGATACGGGCGCGCCCCATGCCGTCTACATCTCCAAGAAACGCTGGAACGCCATCAAGCAGGCCTACCCGGACGCGTTCGTCAGCGTTTATTCCGGCTACAGCCCCGCCGCGGGCGGCTTTTACGCCCATGAATGCATGCACGTGAGCTCCTTCCAGCTCGGCCCCCTGGAATTGAAGAACATCCTGCTCTGTGAAAGCTTCGCCAATCCGGAAGTGATGGGCATTCCCGACGACATCGACATCATCCTGGGCTACGGCGCGCTGGCCGCGCGCCAGTTCTGGCTGGACGGCCCGGGGAACGCCCTTTATTTCAGCTCCACCAGCCACCGGATGCCCGCGCCCTCCTCCTTCAACCTGATGGGGGGCACCTTCATCCAGGACCGCAGCGGGAACGGCCCCATGAAGGCTTACGTGGCCGAATGGTCGCCCGCGTGGGACGCCGGCCTCAGAACGGGGGACGTGCTCGTTTCCATCAATGGGAGAAAGAATCCGTATCCGGACCTCGTAGAATATGTCACCACCCAGCGGGGGGCACAGGCAAGCGTTGTGGTCCAGCGCAGGAACAGACTGGTGCGCATTCACTGGGAAGTTCCGGCCGCGCCCCCTGCCGGGGATTATTACCCCACGCCCCAGGCCATTACGGAGCAGGAGTTTGAAAACCACGTCAAGCAGCAGGAGGAAAAGGAACAGCCCCAGGATGCCGCGGGAGACCAGCAGCCCGCGCCCGCCGCGACGGAAACTCCGGAGGAGGCCGCCCCCGCGCCTGACGGGAAAACGGACAAGACCCCCGCGGCCTGAGCCAGCCCCTATCCAGCCATCTCTCCACCACCGGCATGAACGACGCACAGCAACAGGATTCACAGGAAGCCGCCGGCGACTGCCGCATTCCCTCACCCTTCCAGAAAAAGACCTGCTGGTACGCCCTGACGGGCGTCGCCATCCTGGTGATGCTGTGCATCGCGGCCTTCGTCATCTTTGAAGTGGTGAAACTCCTGGGCTTTCTGGAACCGGTGCTCCTGCCCATCCTGATTGCCGCCGTGGTGGCCTACCTGCTGGAACCCATCGTCTCCTGGCTGGTGCACTTCAGATTCTCCCGCCCCTGGGCCGTGGTCACGGTCATGTTCGCGGCTCTGGCCGTCCTGGTGGGCTTCGGCGCCACTATCCTCCCTCCCCCCTGATCCGGCAGACGGATGAGCTGATTGACAACCGGATGGAGCTCTGGGACAAGACCTCCGAGCTGATTGACTCCACCATTGAAATTCCCTTCATCTCCCGCACCATTGACAGCGTTTACAGCACCAGCCTGCGGGAACTGAATACCGGCCATTATACGGACGCGGAGGTCCACGACCTGAGAAACGCCCGGACCGCCCGGGAAAAACTGGGGGCGTACATGACCATCAATTCCTCCTTTTACCAGGACAAGCTGATGAGCTGGCTCACTTCCGGCGGAAGGGCCCTTTACAGCACCATAGGCATCATGGTGAGCATCCTGATCACGCCCATTTTCGCCTTTTATTTTTTCTGCTGGAAGCGGATAAGATCAGGGAGAAATGGCCCAGCATCCTGCCGCTGAAGGCCTCCAAATTCAGAAAGGACGTGGTGGACACCATGGAGGAAATCAACGGATACCTGATTTCCTTCTTCCGCGGCCAGATGCTGGTGAGCATCATTGAAGGCATCCTGATCGCCATCTGCCTGAAACTGCTCGGCCTGCCGTACGCCGTCACCATCGGCGCGGCGGTCTGCGTGCTGGGCATCGTGCCCTACCTGGGCATCATCACTGCCTTCATTCCCGCGGTCCTGCTGGCCTGGTTTACGTGGGGGGACTTCCAGCACGTGCTGATCGTTTCCGGCATCTTCCTGGCCGTCAACCAGTTTGACGGATGGGTCATCCAGCCGAAAATCGTGGGGGATTCCGTGGAGCTTCATCCGCTCACGGTCATGTTCTCCGTGCTGATCTGGACACTTATCCTGGGCGGCCTGATCGGCGCGCTGCTGGCCGTCCCTCTGACGGCCGCCATCAAGGTTCTCTACAAGCGTTACATCTGGCAGAATGCCAGCATGCGCCCCATGACGGAGCCCCTGCCGCCGCCGGAGGAGCCTCATTAAAAGCGCCAGCCAAGACCGCGCGGCCCTTCCCCGGCAGAATCCCGGCTTTTTTCCAACCATCTTTTGATCAACCGCAACACCACACACACCTGACAACATGAACAAACCCGCATTACACCTGATGCTTGCCCTGGCGGCGGCAACGGCCTGCCCGGCCGCCACCACGCCCCAGGTCAAGCCGCCCAAAGCCATCGTCATGATTTACGCTGACGACCTCGGCTATGGAGACGTAGGCTGTTATGGAGCCAAGGGGATTCCCACCCCTTCCATTGACAAGCTTGCCAAGCAGGGCGTCCGCTTTACGGACGCCTATTCCACCACCTCCGTCTGCACTCCCTCCCGCTATGCCCTGTTCACCGGGGAATATCCCTGGCGCAAGGAAGGCACGGGCATTCTGCCGGGGGACGCCGCCCTGATTATTGACACCAAGAAGCCCACGCTGCCCAAGATGCTCCAATCCCACGGCTATAAAACCTACATGGTGGGCAAGTGGCACCTGGGCCTGGGGGAAAAGGGAAAGAAGATTGACTGGAACAAGCACATCGCCCCCAGCCCTAACGAAATCGGCTTTGATGAAAGCTTCATCTTCGCCGCCACGGGCGACCGCGTTCCCTGCGTGATTCTGGAAAACGGCAACGTCCGCAACCTGGACCCGAACGACCCCATTGAAGTGTCCTACCAGCACAACTTCCCCGGTCTTCCGAACGGGAAGGACAACAAGGACCAGCTCAAACTCATGTGGAGCCACGGGCACAACCAGGCCATCATCAACGGCATCGGCCGCATCGGCTTCATGAAGGGCGGCAAGAGCGCCCTGTGGAAGGATGAGGAAAACGCGGATGTGATCACGAACAAGGCCATTGAATACATCCAGAAGAGCGCCAAGGCCAAGGAACCGTTCTTCCTGATGTTCGCCACGCATGACATCCACGTGCCGCGCTGCCCGGAAAAACGCTTTGTGGGCAAGAGCCAGCATGGCGTGCGGGGGGACGTTACCGTGGAACTGGACGACTGCGTCCGCCGCATCACGGAAGCCCTGAAAAAAGCCGGACTGGAAAAGGACACCCTGGTGATCTTCTCCAGCGACAACGGCCCCGTGCTGGACGACGGCTACAAGGATTTTGCCGTCCGGGACAACGCCACCCACTCCCCGGCAGGCCCCTTCCGCGCCGGCAAATACAGCATTCTGGAAGGTGGCTCCCGCATTCCGTTCATCGTCAAATGGCCCGGAGTAGTCAAACCCGGAGCGACGAGCAAGGCCCTGTTCAACCAAATGGACCTGGCCGCCTCCCTGGAACAGCTTCTGGAACCCGGCAAGGCCAATTCCTTCCGCGACTCTGAAAACGTGATCCCCGCCCTCCTGGGCAAATCCGCCAAGGGACGCGACTACCACGTCATCAACAGCACCGGCAAGGCTCTGGCCATCCGCCACGGCAAGTGGAAGTTCATTCCCGCCGGCGTAGCCATCCGCGACGGGATCAACGGACTGGGAGCGAAAATGACCAAGTCCCCGGAAGGCGGCAGCCTGTTCGACCTGGAAAAGGACCCGAAGGAACTCAACAACGTAGCAGCCCAGCATCCGGACATCTGCGAGCAGATGAAAGCCAAGCTCCAGGAAATCCGCCAAAGGCCGGAAACCAAGGCCGACCGGGCGGACCTCCTTCCGCTGGACGACTAACACCCATTCAGCCTGAATCATGAGAGAATCCGCCACATGCTCCCTGTGCGGGCACGGGTATACCTACCCGGCCGGGCTGGATGAAAAAGCCGGCATGCACTGCACGGCGTGCGGCGTCCTGATTCACGTTAAAACGGGGCTTCCCTTTGGGGAAGCCCCCTCTTCCCCCTCCGGGCAGAAACCGGAAAACGCCGTAAAAACACCGGCATCCCTGCCCCCCGTCAAGAAAAAGCAGCCGGCTTCTTCCGGACGGGACGCGGATGGGCGCGACCCCAGGGAAGCAAGCCGCTCCCGGCTCACTGCCGCTGGCTCCGGCACTGCCGTCCCCGCCGTGTCCTGGCTGGCATGGGGCCTGGCCCTGATTGCACTGGTCATGGCTTTCATCTTCCCCTCTTACGGGAACGACTCCACGGACCCGCTATATATGCTCCAGCGCCTGCCCTCCATGGTCTTCGGCTGCACGGCGGCCATTCTGTTCATTCAGGGGCTTGCGGCCATGCGCCGCTAGCAGAAGCCGGGCTTCCGCAGTTCCCTGGGAAACAATCCGGAACAGGCACCGGCTCAAAGCCGGCCAAACGGCCCGGCCGCCTTCCCGCAAATCCGGGATTTTAAGCTTGCCTGTCAAATTCACAGGTTCTAAGTTACTCCCCGGTAATTTATGGAACGGGAGGCAGAGGCGCAGGACAACAGGTGGAGAACCAGGCTGGACGCCGTCCTGATGCACAGGATATGGGGTTCCCTTATCTTCCTGTGCATCGTTTACATCATTTTCTTCCTGAGCTTCGCCATCGGCGACCCTCTGGTCAGGCTCATCCAGACAGGCACGCAGATGTTCAGCATCTGGGCCTGCCGCATGCTGGAACCGTGGCCCCGCCTGCAATCCCTGCTGGGGGGAAGGCGTGGTGGGCGGCGTAGGCGGCGTGCTGGCCTTTCTTCCCAACGTGGTGCTGCTCTTCGGAGCCATCACCCTGCTGGAAAACAGCGGATATATGATGCGGGTCTCCCGCCTCATGAGCCGCATCATGAAAATCATGGGCCTGAACGGCAGCAGCTTTGCCCCCCTCCTGCTGGGCTTCGGCTGCTCGGTTCCCGCCATCCTGTCCACCCGGAGGATTGAAGCGCGCAACGACCGCCTGGTCACCATCGCCGTCCTGCCCATGATGAGCTGCGCGGGTCGCCTGCCGATTTACATGATGTTCGTCTCCGCCCTGTTTCCCTCCCGCCTGCAGGCCACCGTATTGTTCGGGATTTACGCCAGCGGCGTCCTTCTGGCCCTGTGCTGCGCCCGGCTCCTGAAAAACACGCTCTTCAAGACCGCCCAGAGGGACTCTCTCCACCACATGAAGCGCCTGCGCCTCCCCCTCCCTGCGGAAGGTGGGCGCCCTGATGTGGTCGCGGGCCTTCATGTACGTCCGGAAGGCGGGAACCTTCATTCTGGGGGCCTCCATCATCCTGTGGTTCCTGAACACCTACCCCAGGCCGGAGGAAGGAACCGCGCCGAATGCGGCAGCGGCCATGGAACATTCCTACGCCGGACAAATAGGCCACTGGATGGAACCCGTCACGCAAGTGGCCGGATTTGACTGGAAGATCAATTCCGCTCTTCTGGGCGCTTTTGCGGCCAAGGAAATCTTCGTCACCCAGATGGGCATTCTCTATGCGGTGCAGGACGGGGACTCCGGCCCGGCAGCCCAGCAGACCCTGAACGCCCGCCTTAAAGCCAGCTACACCCCCCTCCAGGGCATCAGCATCATGATGTTCTGCCTGATCGCCCTCCCCTGCATCGGCACCGTCACCGTCGCCAAAAGGGAAGCTGGCACCTGGTGGTTTGCTCTGGCGCAATTCGGTGGATTGACCCTGCTGGGGTTTCTGACAGCTACGCTGGTGTACCAAACAGGACTGTTACTGTAAGAGCCGGATGCGGAAAAAACGGCGGCAGGAAATATTTCCGGCAGGCCGGAATGGCGGGGAAATGCCATACTCCCTGGAAAGTTCGTCCCTTCCCGGCAACGCTACTGGCCCCCCTCCTGGGAGCGAAGGCCATCCGGCCTTCGGATTCGGTCTGGCTCCACAGTCAACGGAAGAGAGCTTTCCTTCTTCCGTTTTTTGCCACCGCTGGCAAGGAGCAGGAGCCACTTGTTCCCAGGGAGGAGCCCGTGTACCGGGAACAAGGAATCCTCGTTTCCGGCAGCGAAGGGAATTCCCTTACATACAAAAACCGGAGGGATGCCCTCCCTCCGGTTCCGGATACGGCTAATGAAGCCGTTTAAATCGTCTTGATGACGGAAGATTCGTCGTCCTCCCTGTCATCGGAGGAAGCGGCCTTCCTGGTGGGCACAGGCGTCTTCCTGACCTTTTCCAGGGCCTTGTCCACCGCCGTAATTACCTTGTCTTCCCCGGTTTTCTGGCTGGCCAGCTCATTATAGATTTTTTCCTTGGCTTCATAATCAGCCTTGGCGGCGGCATCGTTCGGGTTGGCCTTGAATTTGTCCTCCGCCTTGAACAGGGCTTCCTCTGCGGCCTGGAACTTGGGTTCCACCACATTCCTGTGGTCTTCCGCCGTCTGCTTGATGCGGCCCAGCAGGCGGATCACATAGGGGCGGTTGCTGAGCCTCTTGAAGGCAGAAACCAGGAACTGGCGGCGTTCGCTCGTCTTGGCGTCCGCTATCAGGGGCTCGAACAGCTTGAGCGTGGCGTTGTCATCCCGGTCACGGTCCACGGAGAGCACGCGGAGAATGGAATCATGGGCCTGGGAACGCACGCGTTCATGCAGGGATTCATCCTTCCACGCCTTGAACAGGTACGGAACGGCGTCATCCGTGTTCCAGTCCCCCCAGGCGGTGATGATGGCGAGCGCCTTCTTGGGGTCTTCCTTGTAGCTCTTTTCCATCATGTCCAGCACCTTGGGATCGCCGGTGCGGGCCAGCAGCTTGTAGAGGACCTTGACGTTTTCCTCCGGCATGTTCTTCTGGTACTGGAGCAGCTTGGAAGAGAGTGCCATGCGCTTGGCCGGGGGGGCTTCGTCAATCAGGTAGCGGGCCGTGCGGAAGGCGGAGGAAACCAGATCCTGGGAAGCATCCTTCTGCTGGAGAATCTTCATGACGTCGTCCAGGTCGTCCAGCTTCATGGCAAAGCGCATGTACTTGAGCACCACGGCCTGCTTGTCCTGAATTTTCTTGTTCTTGCTATCACTGATGGAGGCGTACAGGTCTTTCAGCATGTCGCGCATGGCGGGGCTGGAAGATTTGGCCAGCAGCGTCACCATCATGGAGTATTTCTCCTTGCTGTACCTGCCGACGTTTTTCTTCATGTCTTCCACCACCTGGCGTGCGATGTTGTCATCCATCTGGGCCATGATGGAAACCAGGTGGGCGGCGCCGGGCCAGTTTTCCCGGTTTCCCTTGGCTCCCCTCACATTGGCTAGGAGCAGGGCGGCGTCCTCCGCATTGGGCACCACCTTCACGTCCGGAACGCGGCTGAGATTTTTGGAATCAAACAGGCGGCTGCGGCCCAGTTTGCCGCCTTCCACCACCAGTGCATTCAGGCGCGCGTTTTCCCCTTCCACCTGGTCTTTCTTGCTGTTGGTATGCCAAGCATAAATTCCTACCCCGGCAGCGGCAAGCACCAGGGCGCATACCCCGTAAATGACGCCCCTCAGCAGGGATTTGGATTTATCCACGGAGGCGACCATTTCCCGGGTGGTTTCCGTGCCGGCAGGCGGCTGGATGCCGCCCGTGCCCGCGAGGGGAACGCTGGCGGTGGGAGAAACGGATGCGGCAGCCACGGGCTGGGAAGCCGCGGCAGACGCCACGGAAGGAACGGGCGCGGTCCCCACAGGGGATTTCAGCACCTTCAACCGGGGCACGGCGCTTTCAGCCGGGGCGGCGGCAGGGGCTTCCTCCGCCAGGGCAGGAGCCGGGGAAGTCTTTAAAACTTTCAATTTGGGAATGGAGCCTGTGGAAGCCGCGGCAGACGCCGGAGCAGCCGGTTCAGGCGCCTGAACGGCAGCGGGAGCCACGCCGGCGGCCTGCGCCAGGGCAGCGGCCTGCGCGTCCGCCAGGGCTTTCTGGGCCTCCGCCACCTTGGCAAGGGCATCCTGAATCTGGGCATCCACCGCCGGACCGGGCAATGGTTGGGAAGCGGCTTCCTTTTCCTCCTGTTCCGCCGCAAGACGGGCCCTTTCCTCTTCCGCCGCCACACGGGCCGCTTCCTTCTCCGCGGCAATGCGAGCGGCTTCCGCGGCCTCCTGCTCCGCCCTGATTCTGGCGGCTTCCTCCTCGGCGGCTATTCTGGCCGCCTCTTTTTCCGCAGCGATGCGGGCGGCCTCCTGCTCGGCTGCCGCCTTTTCCGCCGCAATCCTGTCCGCCTCCGCCTGTTCTGCGGCACGGCGCGCGGCTTCCTCCTGTTCCTGGGCCAGCTTGGCCTGCAATTCAGGAGTGAGGAAACGCGGTTTGGCAACTTCCACGCCTTCCGCGGCGGGGGAAGCAAACTTTACTTTGGGCGCTGCCGCAGGGGCTGCCGTTACCAGGCGGCGTAATTTGGGAGCCTCTGGAGAAGACGGGGTTTCTGGCTGGTCGGTCATGATGATAAAATGGCTGGAAGATTGGGGCGATTTTACACGATCCCTCCGGCTCCTGCAATCTCAAAATCCGGACTGACGAAGGGACGCGAAATTCTCCGGAACTCCTGATTCAACAAGGAATTCAGGGAAAAAGACTTCATGCGGCGCAGAAAATGAAAAAGCGTTTAAACATCCCGCAAACGCCCTTGCACGGAATGTTAAACAATTCAAATTTTAAATAATAAAAATCATGAATAAAATAAGCATATTACCTCTGAACGTCAACAATATGCCCCCTATATTTAAACAGTCTTTTAAATTATGTCAAAATACTTGCTCTTTTTGCTTGCTACCCTACGGACCTTTGATTAAACAAATAGCCACTCGTCAATATCATGAACTCCAACGACAGCACCAAAAACAAGAGGCGCTATACGCCTGAAGAAAAACAATCCGTTCTTGACTTCATCGCTGAACGGAAAACTCAGAACAAAAGAGGCGCCCAGAAGGAAGCCGCTGAACGCTTCGGCATCAGCACGGTAACCATTTCAAGCTGGATGAAGGCCACCAAGGCCAAGCGCGGCCGCAAGCCCGGCACCAAAAATACAGCCGCTCCCAAAGCTCAGCCTCTCGCTGCGGCCCAGCCCGCGGACCTGCGCCGCCTGGCAGCAGTCCTGGAAGAAATCGCCGACCTTGAAGCCCAGACAACCAAGCTCGACACCCTGCGCGCCGAAGCGGAGGAACTCAAAAACAGACTTACGGCCAAACAGGCCTGATTGCGTTTAGCCATTCCTTTTTCCGTTAACCGGCTTTCCTTAACGGAAGGCCGGTTATTTTCTTTCCGGAGATCGCACTTGCCCCTCCGGAACAATTCCTTTAATATTTGCGCCCGTGACTCAACCCGCCCACATTGCTCCCGCGAGCCAGTCCGTGGAAGGCATGTATGCCGACTACTTTCTGGATTACGCCTCGTACGTCATCCTGGAACGGGCCGTACCCAAGATCAATGACGGGTTCAAGCCCGTGCAGCGCCGCATCCTGCACGCCATGGACCGGCTGGACGACGGGCGCTATAGTAAAGTGGCGAACATCGTGGGGGACACGATGAAATTCCACCCGCACGGCGACCGCTCCATTGCGGACGCGCTGGTGGGGCTGGGACAGAAAGGGCTGCTCATTGACACGCAGGGGAACTGGGGCAACATCCTGACCGGGGATCCCGCGGCGGCCTCCCGCTACATTGAAGCACGCTTCACCTCCTTCGCCCGTGAGGTCGTCTTCAGCCCGAAGGTCACGGAATGGCAGCTTTCCTATGACGGCAGGAACAAGGAGCCGGTCAGCCTTCCCGTCAAATTCCCCCTGCTCCTCGCCCAGGGAGCGGAAGGCATTGCCGTAGGCCTTTCCAGCAAAATTCTTCCCCACAATTTCAACGAACTGATTGAAGCCTCCATCGCGCACTTGCGCGGCCAGCCCTTCCAGCTTCTGCCGGACTTCCCGACCGGAGGCGTGATGGACGCCACCAACTACCGGGACGGGGAACGCGGCACAGGGCGCGTCCGCATCCGGGCGCGCATCCTCACGGAATCGAAGAAGCTTCTCCGCATCACGGAAATTCCGTTCGGAGTCACCACGGAAATCCTGATTGATACCATCGTCTCCGCCGCGGAAAAGGGGAAGATCAAAATAGCCCGCATCGAGGACAATACGGCCCAGCACGTGGACATCCTGGTGCATCTCCCGGCCGGAGCGGACCCGGAGCAGACCAGGAAAGCCCTGTTCGCCTTCTCCGCCTGCGAGGTCAGCATCTCCCCGAACGCCTGCGTCATCGTGGAGGAAAAGCCCCGGTTCATGTGCGTGAGCGACATCCTGCGCTACAACACGGACTCCACCAGGGAAATCCTGCGCCAGGAACAGGAAATACGCCTCAAGGAACTGAACGAGGCATGGCACCAGGCAAGCCTGGAAAAGATTTTCATTGAAAACCGCATTTACCTCTCCATTGAAGATTCCGAGACGTGGGAGGAAGTGCTCGGCACCATTGACCGGGAATTGCAGCCGTTTGCCGCCCAGCTGCGCGCGCCCATCACCAGGGACGACCTGGTGCGGCTGACGGAAATTAAAATCAAGCGCATTTCCAAGTTTGACGCGTTCAAGGCGGACCAGCACATCCGGCAGCTTGAAGCGGACATTGAACAGACGCAGAAGAACCTCAGCCAGCTCACCAAATTCACCATCCGCTGGTTTGAAGCCCTGCGCAAGAAGTACGGCGCGGCCTATCCCAGGAAAACGGAAATCTCCTCCTTCGGCTCCGTGGACCGCGCCCAGGTGGCCGTGGCCAATGAAACGCTGTATATTGACGAAGAAGGCTTCGCCGGGTACGGCGTCAAGAAGGGAAACCCCGTCTGCAAATGCTCCACGCTGGACGACGTGCTGGTCATCGACAGCGCGGGCGTGCTCAAGATCGTGCGGATTCAGGACAAATTCTTCGCCGGTAAGAACCCCCTTTATATTTCCGTCATCAAGAAGGATGATGACCCCGTGTTCAACCTGATCTACCGGGACGGAAGGGACGGCCCCGTGTACGCCAAGCGCTTCCGCATAGGCGGCTTCACCAGGGACAAGGAATACCCGCTCACCCGCGGCGCGAAGGGAACGCGCATCTTCCACTTCTCCGTGCATGAAACGGAGGAAAACAGCTCCCAGATCAGCGTGAACGTCTATCTGAAGGCCGTGCTGAAACTCCGCAACCTGGTCAGGCCCTTCCACTTCGCGGACCTGAGGATTAAAAACCGCGGGGTCCAAGGCAACATCATTACCAAACATCCCGTGGAGCGCGTCTCCCGCATCATGCCCCCGGCGAAAACCGGAGACGAGGAAACGGAGGAAGAAACGCCCTCCCCTTCCGCTGCCACGGAACAGGCGGAAAACACGTCCGTTCCGGATACGGAGACGCCGCAGGCCGGAACATCTCCCGGACCGGAGGAACCTCCTGCCGGACCGGCACTGGAGCAGGGCTCCCTGTTTGACTCCTGAAGCGGTTAAAATGAGGCGCGCCATGCCTGCCACCCCATTTTCGGCTTGCCACCATGGGCCATCTTCTGTAGATATGGGCCACCTCATTCACCACGCCGCTTTAGCTCAGTGGTAGAGCACCCGCCTTGTAAGCGGACGGTCGTCAGTTCAAATCTGACAAGCGGCTCCATTATAAACCCCTCAAGTTCACCGCTTGAGGGGTTTTCTTTTTCTTGCCAGGGAGAACCCAGTCCCACGTCAGGCCGCACGTCAAAACGGAAAAGGCCGTTCCCTCCGGATTTGTCCTGAAACGGGAATGCGCGGCATGCCGTTTCCGATTACGCCCATCCTGAACCGGAAACGGAGGCAGGAGTTCATACCGCCCGCAGTATCCGGAACACGACGGGCCGCATTCATAAAAAAGCCCCCTGGCACGGAGGCCAAGGGGCGAAGTATCCTAACGTAAAGTCCTTTGACTGTGGCACCATTCCCAACGGGACGCAAGACTTAATCATCCTTTTTGCGCATAATAAATTCCGGGTGCACCGAAGCAGTCGCGGAAAACCCCTGTGCCATGCTTCGGAGAGGAGCGCCACTTTCCTGAATGGCTCCCAGAGTCCGGGGAATATCCGGAAACGATTCCACGGCGTCTTTAATGCCGCCAATCTCCGGAAATGGAAGGAATCACTATCCCTCACCGGGTTTTGTGAATTTCAGGCGTTATGCTTTTTGTTTTCAATGGTTCATGAATAGCCTAGGAATAAAGGGCCCAGCGCCGCCGGGGAAAGAACGGCACCCCCATACAGGGACGCATCAAACCGCTCCGGAGACGCCTCATTTATCCCCGGCAGCCGTGCATGCAGCTCAAGCGGCGGACCGTTCATTGATGGAAAACGGCAGGTCAAAAAGCCATTTTTCCCCTTGAAGACGCATTCATTGCAGGTCCGCCGAACCTCCACCATTATTGGAACCTATGAATACTACAGAAAAAAAGATGGCTGCGGCCATTCTCCGCTTTGAAGACGATCGCGTCACCGGGCCGGCCTCCCTGCGCGTTTCCCGCCTTCCTGCCGCTGACAAGGGCGGCAAGTGGGAAATCTGCGGCATCTGCGACGGCTTTGAACCCGCCGTATTCAACCGCCTCAAAGCCTTGCTTGACGCCGGAAAACAGGAAGAAGCCTGGGAAGGCTGTCTTCAATATATTCTGGACAATACCGCCGCCGTCCGTTCCTGGATTGGTTCTGACGCCCATCCGGGCATTGAGTTCTTCCTGCGGGACCATTATTTCAATTCCGGCAGCAAGAACACCGGGAAGATATTGCAGCGAGCCTTGAACGACCACGGCGCCGGAATTGCCGTGGACGGCATTCCCGGAAAACAAACCCGGCAAACGCTGCAAACCGTTCTTGCAGAATCCGGAGAACGCAAACTCCTTGACAGCCTTTACGAGCGACGCGAGTCGTTTTATTGTTCATGCAGGCAGTTCAGCACCTTCGGTAATGGCTGGCGGAACCGTTGTAAAAATGCCTACGAGTTCGCCGCCGCCCTGGCCTAGCAGGACTTTCACCAGAAATGCCGCGAACCGGGAAACGGCCGGCGCCTTTGAATGCCTAGAATGCTTTCATCAGGGCGTCCTCCAGCATGCAACAAAAGCATCCATGCGGTTTTCCGCATGGATGCTTCCGTTTCTTCAACAGGGTCAGGAGAGCGGTCCGGCAACCGCAGACGCCGCCAGCAGGCGGCAGAACCGGGAAGAAGACAACTTCATCAGCCGCCCGTCCCCGCGCTTGCCATGCTGGGTCAGAATCCATGGCAGGGAAAGAATTTCCCGTTCATAAGTCAACAGTTCCCGCACCTCTCCCGCCAGAAAATGGAGATGCCAGGCGTCGCACCGTTCCGGTTCAAACCGGCAGCGGACATCGATAATCCTGCCGAAAGGAGCGGAGGAATCCACCCGGCGCGCCATCAGGACAAGCTCCGGGGTACGGACATAGACATCCTGGCAGCGCCCATCCTCATCCAGCTCTTCTTCCCTCCTGCCCGCAGCCAGATAATAGGCGGCGGCGGCTGATAAAGCGTTCATGCCATCCCCCTTTCGCCACAGGCCATTCACTTCCGCAATTCCCGCCGGGACGGCTCATGCAGAACCGCTTGTCCCGGCAGGTTGCGGACCGGACGGCACGGAATCATTTGCCTTTCCGGATTCTCTGGATCACAGGCTGTACCTCCGTCTCCGGCTGGGCCTGGGAATAGGACAGGCGCCCCGGTTCCAGCACCAGGCACGCGCCGTCCCTGCATATCTCCGTCCGCTCCGCAGTCACGTCTATGGTATGCCCGCAGCCGGAAAGGAGGGAGGACGCCGCATAGGCCGCTCCCGCCAGAACCACCCACAGGAGGCGTTCCCACCACGTCAATCCGGGCCGGTACTTGCTTTTCTCATAGGCGTTTTTCATGCCCTGCTTTCCCGCTTCCAGAGCGGCTTTCTTTTGTTCTTCCGTCAGATTGAGCTTCATCGGCGGGCGGGGGCAAGGGGTTCAAGGAATTCAGGTGCGCGCTGCGCCGCAGCGGTTCCGCAGGGAAAGCCCGCGCCATGGCAGGATTGTTCATTGCTGTTCATCTCGTTCATTTGTTGGTTCATGGCCTTGAAACGCCCCCTGCCCTGCACGGGACAGGATATCCGCAGCCTGCCGGAAACCAGCGCGGCGGCAGCGGGCCGTTCAAGGCACCGCCATCTTTGACCTGCCCGCGGGGTGGGGCGCAACACGCCTGACACGTCCGGGAACATGGAGGATGAAACCGGCCGCACACGCGGGAATTTCCGCTGCGGATAACAAATACCCTGTTGAAAACGGAACCGGTTCATGCTAGTTTCTTCCCTGCTATGGCAAAACCGGCTCTGGGGAAAGGCTTTGACGCCCTTATCAATCAAAATCTGTCTCGTGAATCCTTGGCGGCTCCCCAGGCGGGAGACGTTGTGCATCAATTATCCCATGCCTCCATTATTCCCAGCTCCCTCCAGCCGCGCGCCATCTTTACCCCGGAACAACTGGCGGAGCTGGTGGACTCCATCAAGGAGCACGGCATCATCCAGCCGCTGATCGTCCGGAAAACGGAAAGCGGCAAGTATGAGCTCATTGCCGGGGAAAGGCGCTGGCGCGCTTCCGGCATCCTGGGCCTGTCCACCGTGCCCGCCATCATCCGGAAGGCTTCCGACAAGGACGTGCTGGAGCTGGCGCTGATTGAAAACCTCCAGCGTGAAAACCTCAGCCCGCTGGAAGAGGCCTCCGGCTACATGCGCCTGAAAACGGAATTCCGCATGAAGCAGGGGGACATCGCCAAGCGGGTAGGCAAATCCCGCGCCGCCGTAGCCAACAGCATGCGGCTTCTGGATCTTCCCCAGGCGGTCCAGGACATGCTGGGCAACGCCTTCATCAGCGTGGGGCATGCCAAGGTGCTCCTGTCCCTCAAGAACCAGGACCAGCAAATCCAGCTCGGGCGCGACATCGTCAACAAGGGCTACACCGTGCGCCAGACGGAGAAAGCCATCCAGAAGCTTCTCAATCCTCCGGAACCGGCGGCTCCCGCCAGAAAGCCCTCCTCCCCGCAGTACAAGAAGATTTCCAGCGTGCTCGCCAAACAATTCGGCACGCCGGTAAATATTTCCGGACAGGGAAGCCGGGGCTCCATTGAGATCACCTTTTCCAGCAAGGCCGAATTCGTCCGCATTCTTGAACTTCTGGGCCAGGATGAATGGTCCGCTTCCAAGTAAACCTTCCACTCCGTCTTTTTCCCATGACGCCCCGCATCGGACTCATCCTGCTCACGGCCCTGCTGATGCAGTGCGGAAATCCCGTGGAAACGCCCCTTCCGGGTGCGGAAACCATTCCCGCCCGGCTCCAGGAAACAACCCACTTCAACGGAGGAAACGCCATGTTCCACGCTGCCCGGATGACGGAGATGGGGGACCGGGGTTCCGGCACTCCAGGCTACCGCCAGCAACTGGACTACCTGAAGAAGGAACTGGCCAAACACGGCTGGACCTGCCAGGAGCAATCCTTTGAACAGGAAACGTCCAAGGGCCCCATCCAGTTCGTCAACCTGCGGGCCCGCTTTGGCAAGGCGCCGGATTTCCAGGCTCCGGTCCGGGGACTGCTGACCTGCCATATCGACACCAAGCAGGGCATTGCCGGCTTCACCGGGGCCAATGACGGGGCTTCCGGCGCAGCGGCCATTCTGGAAACGGCCCGCATCCTGGCCGGGGAACCCGCGCGCGCCGGGAAATTGGAGCTGGTGTTTTTTGACGGAGAAGAGAGCTTTGCGGAACACATGGACAGTGACGACGGCCTGTACGGCTCCAAGCACTATGCCGCCGCCATGCGGAAGCCGCTGCCCAAGTGGATGATCAACCTGGACATGGTCGGGCGGCAGGGAAAAAAGATACGCATTCCGGTCATGACGCCCCAGTCCATGTACCGGGTTTATTCCCGCGCCATTCGTGAACTGGGCTATTCACCGGAGGAATGGGGGGGTCTCCGGCTACGCCATTCTGGACGACCACGTCCCCTTCATGGACCTCGGCATGGATACGCTGAACATCATCGACGATTTTCAGGACGGCAACTGGTGGCACACGTCCAAGGACAACATAGGCATTCTGGGTGAGAAATCCTTCAAGCAAACCGGAGAAATGACCCTGCATATCCTCCGCCAGCTGCTGCCCGACTCTCCCTCTACCTGACAACCAGGCCTGAATCCCCAACTACCCCTATCCTCCCATGTCCTTCACCTCTCCCTGGCTGCTATGGGCCCTCTTTGCAGCCTCCATTCCCATCATCATTCACCTGGTCAACAGGTGGCGGCACCGCTCCGTCCATTGGGCGGCCATGGAATTCCTGCTCCGCGCCGCCAGGGAAACCCGCGGGACGAAAAAACTGCTGCACTACCTGATTCTGGCGCTGCGCGTCCTGGCCGTGGCGGCGCTGGTGACGGCCTTTGCGCGGCCCCTGCTCAGCAGCTTCTTCGGCTGGGGGAGTTCCGGACTGAATGAAGTCCTGCTGGTTCTGGACCGTTCCGCCTCCATGGACGCACGGCCGGACAAAACCAACTCCCTGCGGGACGCCATCCCGCCGCTGGTGGAATCCACCTTTGCGCAGCTTGGCCACTGCCGCCTGTCCCTGCTTGATTCCGCCACCGGAACCGTCACCCAGATTCCCGCCCCGGAAGCCCTGGCGGACCTGACTGTCAGCAAAACCACGGACGGCGGCGCAGATATTCCGGCCCTGCTGCAAAAAGCCATCCCGTATCTGGAGGAGTCCGGTTCCGGAAAGACGGAAATCTGGATTGCCTCAGACATGCAGGCCTCCTCCTGGAGGCCGGATTCCCCCCTCTGGCCCGGCGTGCGCCAGCGGCTGGCCGCTCTGGCCATTCCCCCCTCCATCCGCATCATGGCCCTCCGCGACAGGCCGGAAAGCAACCGCGGCATCAGGGTCAGGCAGGCCCAGGTGAGCAACGGCAGGCTGGTGCTGGACCTGGAGGTGCTGCGCCAGGGCTTCAACCCCAACCAGCCGGAGGACGTGCCGGTACACCTTTCCGTGGATAATGCCGCCGCCTCCGCCACGCTGCAACTGGCCGGGGAAAGCACCGCCATCAGGAAGGAAATTCCGCTGCCGCAGGGGAAGGAATCCGGCTTCGGCTTCGTTTCCCTGCCTCATGACGACTTCACCAGGGATGACATTTCCTTCTTCACCTTCGCCCCCCGACCCCTCGCCAACATCCTGATCTGCGGCCCTTCCGGAGAAGTGGGGAAAACCCTCTCCCTGATGTCCGCCCCTCCCGGCCTGCCCAACAGGAAGGCCACGATGCCCGGCAACACGCGGGCGGCGCAGGCCGCTCTGGCCTCCCAGTCCATGGTCGCCTGGTACGGACCGCCGCCGCGCGCGGAAATGGAAGAAAAGCTACTGGCCTTTATTGAAGAAGGGGGAATCGTCCTCTTCCTGCCGGACGATACGGCCCACGGCACGCGGCATCCGTTCCTGGGCGTCTCCTGGGGAGCGATGGAAACGGCCCCGCCCGAGGAGTACTACCGCCTGGAAACATGGGACCGCCAGCGCGGCTTCCTCCGGGACGGTTCCGACCAGGCGGCCATTCCCGCCAACCGGCTCCGCGCCGTGCGCCGGAAGCCCCTGCTGGGCAAATACCGCACCCTGGCCTCCTGGGATGACGGCACCTGCGCCCTGGCCCAGGTCAGGGCCGGAACGGGTTCCGCCCTGTTCCTGGGGACTCTGCCCAGATATTCCTGGTCCAACCTGGCGGACGGCCACCTGCTGCTCCCCCTGCTCCAGCGCATGGCGGACCGCGGGGCGGAACGCTTCTCCACTTCCATCTCCCTCCGGGTGAATGACCCGGCCCTGCCGCAATCCGCCACAGACATCCCCGTGCGCATGGACAACGCCCAGGGCAGCCACCCCTCCGGCTCTCCGGCGGACACGGCAGGCGTGTACCGCCTGGGAGCGCAGACCTATGCCGTGAACCGCCCCTGGTCGGAAGACAATCCGGACCAGATTACGGATGAAAAGCTCCGCCTCCTTCTGCCGGAGGCTTCCATCAGCTCCATGCAGAGCACGGCGGAAACGCCCTCCCTGGTGCAGGAGGCCTGGAAACTCTTCCTCATCATTTCCCTCGCCTGCCTGCTGCTGGAAGCTTTCCTGTGCCTGCCCAGGCACACGGCCAAACGTCCCTCCCCCACCATCCGCCCATGAGCCTGAGCCTTCAACCTACCGCTTTAAGCGTCCTCCTGGCCGTCCTGGTCATGGCGGCCGGCGTCTGGATGAGCCGCACCGCCTGCAAACGCAACCGCCGTCCGCTGACGTTCAAGCTGGAACTCCTGCGCCTGGTGATTCTGGGGGCCATCTGCTTCCTGCTCTTCCAGCCGGAATGGGTCGTCACCTCAGCCCCGCAGGAGAAGCCCAAGGTCTCCATCCTGGAGGACCGCTCCGGCTCCATGGAAACGCAGGACGTGGAAATCACCCCCCAGCACGTCGTTACCCGCACGGCCTACGCGCAGGAGCTGATCAAGGGCAACAGCACGGAATCCCTGAAAGACACGCACGTGGTGGAATCCGCCGCCTTCGGCTCCCCCCCTCCGCCGGATTCCCCGGATTACGCCATGGCCTGCACGGACCTGGCCAAGCCGCTGGAAGACGCCATGCAATCCTCGGACAACCTGCGGGCGGTCATCATGTTCACGGACGGCGGCCACAACGCCTCCTCCTCCGTGCTGACGCAGGCCCAGCGCATGCGCACCAGGGGCATTCCCCTCTTCATCATTCCCGCCGGCAGTCCGTACCCCCTGCCCGACCTGGCCCTCCAGGACGTGAAAGCCCCCACCTACGGCATCATCGGGGAGACGGTGCAGATCCCCTTCACCATTAAAAGCACGCTGGGCAAGGAAACGCGCACCACGCTCACCCTGGCCTCCAGGGACACCGGAAAAACCGTCACCCGCACGGTCACCATTCCGGCCCAGGGGGAAGTGTCCGACGCCGTCCTGTGGAAGATAGAAAAGGAAGGGGCGGAAACGCTGGAGCTCAAGCTCCCCGTCCAGCCCCAGGAACGGATGCACAACAACAACGCCTCCTCCTTCAGCATCGCCGGCAGGAGGGAATCCATCAAGGTGCTGGTGATCGACACGCTGCCGCGCTGGGAGTACCGCTTCATCCGGAACGCCCTGTACCGCGACCCGGGCGTGGACGTGCATACCCTGCTCTTTCACCCGGGGCTGGAGGAAATGGGGGAAGGCCCCGGCTACCTGGTCAAATTCCCGGACAGGATGGAAGACCTGGCCCAGTATGACGTCATCTTCATCGGAGACGTGGGGCTGGGCCCCAAGGGGCTGACGGAGGAACAGGCCGCCCTTCTCAAGGGCATGGTGAAAAACCAGGCCAGCGGCATCGTCTTCCTGCCCGGCTACCAGGGCAAGCAGATGGAACTCCTGAAATCCGAGCTGGGAGACCTGATGCCCGTCACGTTTCTCACCGCCAAGCCGGAGGGAACCACCCAGCCAGCCCCCTCCCCCCTCATCCTGACGCCGGAGGGGCGCGGCTCCCTCCTTACCATGCTGGCGGATACGGAGGGTGAAAACGAGGAAGTGTGGCGCAACCTGCCGGGCTTCAACTGGTACGCCCCGGTGGAACGGCCCAAGGCAGGAACCACCGTCCTGGCCGTGCATGCGGCAGACAAAAACGCCTACGGCCGCATTCCCCTCATCGTCACCCAGTCCTACGGCAACGGGAAAGTCCTCTTCATGGGGACGGACTCCGCCTGGCGCTGGCGGCGCGGCGTGGAGGACAAATACCACTACCGCTTCTGGAGCCAGGTGGCCCGCTGGATGAGTTACCAGCGCAATATGGCCGCCGGGGAAAGAATCCGCCTGATTCCCAACCCGGAACGCCCCCGCCTGGGGGATACGCTGACCGTCAACGCCATGGTCTCCGACAAACTGGGAGCGCCTCTCCAGAACGGGGAAGTCTTTCTGGACATCACCGCCCCGGAAGGCACCACCAGCCGCGTGCAGATGGACAACATGGACCACACCTGGGGTTCCTTCACCGCCTCCGTCAAAATCAACCGCCCCGGCACCTGGAAGCTGACCGCTTCATCCTCCGCGGAACCGGACAAATCCGTCACGCTCCCGGTCATCACCATGGGCGAGACGCTGGAAAAAACCGGCCAGCCCGTCAATACCGCCCTGATGGAGGAAATGACCTCCATCACGCGCGGACGCATGGTGAAGGCGGAGGAAATACAGCAGCTCATCAAGGAAATCAAGGAGCTGCCCGTGCCGCCGCCCATGGAAACGCGTATCCTGCTCTGGTGCAGCCCGTACACGCTCGCGGCCCTTCTCTTCCTGCTCACCCTGTTCTGGATAGGCAGAAAGCTCAACGGCACCATCTGACCCGGTGCGCTCCGGATTTTCCGGAAACCGGAGGCTTTTCCACCCCTCCTTCCGTCATTTCTCCGCCGCCTTTTTCCCGTCCGCAGCGGAAGGGGCGGGCGGTGAAAACTTCAGCTTCACGCCTAGTTTTTTCCAGGCTGCGGCCATTTCCCGCTCCACCTCTTCCGGAGCCTTCCCGTCCAGCAGAACGGCGTGCGCCCCGTTGACGTCCTCCGCATCCCAGGCTTCCAGGTAACGCCTGAGGCGTTCCGCCTTGCCGTCCCCTTCCAGATGGCACCAGTACACCGTCCATAACAGATCGGCCCAGTACCGGGACGCGTCCCCCTTTGAAGGGAGGCCATGGCCTGCGGCGGAATGAACGGAATCCCGCGCCAGCAGATCCGCCAGGGCAGGCAGCGGCTCCCTGCCCGTGCGCACGGCGCGGGGAAGCATGGCAGCCAGCCTTCCCGGGAGCTTCCGGAATACCATCGCCTCCTTCTCCATGGGAAGAAAAGCCATGTACGCGGAAAAACCGTCCACCAGCCAGTGTTCCAGGTCCATGGACTGCGCCACCCAGTGGGTGACGGCAAAGCGCGGATCCACCGCGTCCAGCTTCAGCGGCTTTCCCTTTTTATCCCGCAGCAGCAGGGCCGTAAAACTGGTGGGGGAAAACTTGAGCCTCCCGTTCCGCAGGCCCGGCGCCTTGTTGAAATCCTCTTCCTGAAAACATACCCTCACCAGATACTTGCGGGAGGGGCGGCGGGCCACAGCCAGATTCATGGGAACGGCCGCCAGGGCGGACAGAATGGTTTCAAAACGCCGCGCCAGGGCCATGCGTTCCGTTTCCGGCAATTTTCCGGGGGACTCAATGATGAAATGGTCCGTTTCATACACGCTCAGCTCATCCGTCTCCTGCACGGCCTTCACCAGCAGATAGCCGGGCGCGGCCGCCCTTTCCGGCCACGGAGCGTCCCAATTCGGCTCCAGGGGAACGTAACGTCCGCCGGATGCACCCTGCGCGGGAGGGTTCTCCGCCCCCACATCCGTATCCGGAAGCGTGCCGCCGGACTTCACCCATTCCAGGATATACGCCTGGTCGGCGCCGGAAAAAACGTTCTTGGGAACGGCTACTATCCGGCCGTCCTGAAGCTTCAGGTCCACCTCCGCATCACGGACGGCCACCAGCACGGCTACGACGGTAGCGCCCCGGTCATTCGTCCAGATGCGCGCCTGAACGCTTCCGGCCAGGCTCAGTCCTGTCAATACGGACAGTATCTTTACGGGCACGGTCATAGGGCTCCCTTTGTCCGCACAAGCTACCACATTGTCCCGCGGACGCAATCCTTTTTCCGTCCACCCTTGCTCCGCCGGAACCCGTTCCGCCAAAAGAACATGGAGCGGCTCCGCGTCATGGCTTTCCTCCGGAGGGGTTGACACGTCCCAGTAAAACCCATAATCTTATGGAAGAAAGGAAAAGCAGGCATGCACATCAGTCCCCTCAGAAAAAACATTCCGCTGACCGTCGTCACCCTGGCGGCCCTGGGCATCATGCTCTTCCTGTTCTTCATGCACCCCTCCACCCCGGAGGAATCCCTGAATTCTACACGCCGGACGGCAACGGCGTAGGCTCCTTCCGGGTGGAAATCACGGACATGCCGTCCAACCCCGCCTATACGGAAGTGAAGATCATCCCGGAGGACATGGAGCCCTTCCAGCGGTTCATGTCCAAATTCCGCAACAAGCCCGTCACGGCCAAAATCCCCTCCTACGGCAGCCATATAGTCGTTCCTGGCCGGGACATGCAGTGCGACGGAGTCCTGCGCCTGGCCGGGCATTGACCGGCAAGCGGAGGCCGCCTTACAGCTTGTCTCCCTTTCCCACGTCCTTCGCCCACTTCCGGGCCAGGAAGGAACAGACCATCAGCTGAAGCTGGTGGAAAACCATGATGGGAATCACCAGCAGCCCGATGGGCGCTCCGGCAAAAATCACGTTCATCATCGGGATGCCGGTGGCCAGGCTCTTTTTGGAGCCGCAGAAAATAATCGCGATGCGGTCCTCCCGGGAGAAATGCAACTTGCGGGAAAGGAAGGCCGTCAGCCACAGGGCCGCGGCCAGCAGAATGCCGCAGAAGACAAGCACCTCCACCAGGGAGAGCCAGGGCAGGTTCTTCCACACGCCGTTAATCATCGCATGGCTGAACGCCGTGTAAATCACCAGCCAGATCGTGCTGTGGTCCGTCCAGGAAGTAATGTTCCGGTGCGTGACCACCCATTTGCCGATCCAGCGCTGGGCAACCTGCCCGGCCACAAAGGGCACCAGAATAATATAGCAGATGTTCAGGAAGGTGGAAAAATCCACGCCCCCCTCCCCTCCGCGGGACCACACCAGCCCCACCAGCAGAGGCGTGAGGAACACTCCCAGCAGACTGGAAACGGAGGCGGAGCAGATGGCCGCGGCCACGTTCCCGCCCGCCATGGAGGTGAACGCTATGCTGGACTGAACCGTGGAAGGCAGCATGCACACGTACAGCATGCCCATGCACAAATCCGGCCCCAGCACGCTGTTCCACAGCGGCATGCTCAGAATGCCCAGCAGGGGGAAAATCACGAAGGTGCTTGCAGCCACCAGGCCCTGGAGGCGCCAGTGCATCAGCCCCTCCCATACGGAGCGGCGGGAAAGCTTGGCCCCGTACAGGAAAAAAGAGCAGGATGATGGCCGCATCGCTCAAGCGGCTGAACACCGTATCCCACACGCCGGAACAGGGAATCAGAATCCCCGCGCTCACGCTGACGATGAGGCCGACGGTAAAGCGGTCCAATTTGGAAAGGAATCCCGGCATGGAGGAAGGAAGAAAGGTGAACGCCGTTTCCGGCTCCCTACTTGAAGCGCACGGCGTGCTTCTTGCTCAGGCGCAGAACGCTGCCGGGGGCCAGCTCCGGCACGGCGGCGGGGTCCGTCACCTTGGCGTCGTTCAACTGGATGGCGCCGGGCGTGAAATGCTCCTTGCGCAAAACGCCGTTGGACTTCTTCACCTGGAAAACGTTCTCAAAAAGGAAGGCCACCAGGGCCAGCGCATTCATGCCGGCAGGCAGGGAGGCGATCTCCACTTCCGGCAAATCCGCGGCGGCCAGGTCCCTCTTGGAAAAACGGGTTTCCCAGTCCGCGCGGGCGGCGTCCGCGGCGGCGGAGTCGTGATAGCGGGCCGTAATTTTCCAGGCCAGCAGCTTCTTGGCTTCCATCGGGTGCAGCCCCATGTCCCGCTTCTCGCCCAGCAGCACCTGGTAATAGCGGTCCATCAGCTCGTCGCTGGCGCTCATCTTGCCGAACATCATTTCCGGCGCTTCATCCACGCCCACGTAATTCCCGTAGGACTTGGACATCTTGCGCACGCCGTCCAGGCCTTCCAGCAGGGGCATCGTCATGGCGATCTGGGGCAGCATGCCCTCCTCCTTCTGGAGGTCGCGCCCTACCAGGATGTTGAAAAGCTGGTCCGTGCCGCCCAGTTCCACGTCCGACCGGATTTCCACGGAATCCCAGCCCTGCATGATCGGGTACTGCATTTCGTGCAGGCGCACCTCCTTGCCGCCCTCCACGCGGGCCTTGAAATCCTCCCGGGCCAGCATTTGCTGCATGGTCACGCGGGAATTGAGCTTCAGCACTTCCTCATACGTCATCTTGCGGAACCAGTCCCCGTTGTAGACGATCTCCGTCCTGTCCCGGTCCAGAATCTTGAACGCCTGCTTGGTATACGTCTCCGCATTCTCCAGCACCTGTTCACGGGAAAGAGGGGGCCGCGTGACGGAACGGCCGGAGGGACCCGATGGTGGCCGTGAAATCCCCGATGAGCAAAATGGCCTGGTGGCCCAGTTCCTGGAATTGGCGCAGTTTTTCAATAGCCACGGTATGGCCCAGGTGAATATCCGGCGCGGTGGGGTCCACCCCCAGCTTCACGCGCAGGGGACGGCCCAGCTTGAGGCGCTCCTTCAACTCTTCACGGCTGATCACGACGGCGGTACCGCCCATCAATATGTCTAGTTGCTCATCTATAGTCATTGATCTGGCGCATAGAGTGCCGGGGGCACCGCGCCTTTTCAAGCTTATATCCTGTGCGCGAAGCATCAGGCCCGGCAAAGGGCCCTTCGGAGCCCGTGCCGGTACCGGGAAGCGGGCGGCCCGGAGGTGGTATCCGTGCCACGCAGGGAACGGCATGCCAAAACTGCGTCCCTTCACACGCCCTTCCCGCCAACGCCTCTCCATGGTTTACGCTGCCCTTTTCCGCAAGCGGCGGCGTTCCTGCGGAACCGCAAAAACTACATGAGCTGGTACAGGCGGGGATAGGAAGCCTGGTTGGCGGTCACGTAATGCGGGCGGGGCTTGGGACCCGGCCTGTTCTGCCCGTGATGCCAGCCGTTGTTATAATCATTATGGTTATAATGGTGCGACGGACCGGGGCGGTAATAATCATTATTATTATGGAGATGGTGGCAGCCTGCGGCCAGGACGGCTACGGCTGCTGCTGCAAGAATAGGTATTATTTTCATATTCATCTTTCTAAATGGTAAGACCACCCTGAAAGAGGAATGCGAACGAAAAAAGTCTGTCACCCGAGCAAACGCTCCCTATTGACAAAGAAAACGGCCCCCAGCACGCATAAAAAAGCCCACAGGTAGTCCCACTTCCATTTCTCCCCGATGTAGAACAGGGCGAAGGGGATGAACACGCACAGGGTGATCACCTCCTGCATGATCTTGAGCTGGGCCACGTTAAGGCCTCCCGCATTGCCCAGGCGGTTGGCGGGAATCATGAAGCAGTACTCGAAAAACGCCACGCCCCAGCTCATCAGGATAATCAGCAGCAGGGGCTTGTCGTCCGCCGCGGAACCCTTCTTCAAATGCCCGTACCACGCCCACGTCATAAAAACGTTGGAGACCACCAGCATGGAAATCGTTAAAGCAACCTTCATTGTCTTTTATTCAAAAGCGTCAATCCTTGGAAGACTTGGGGTCCAGGGCGTCACGCAGCCCGTCCCCCAGGAAATTCAGCGCCAGCAGGGTAGCGGAAAACAGCAGCGCCGGGAACAGGAGCAGTTCCGGGCTCACCTCCATGCGGTCCGCCCCCTCCTTGATCAGCGTGCCCCAGGAAGAATTGGGAGCCTTCACGCCCAGGCCCAGGAAGGACAGGACAGCCTCCAGCAGCATGATGCCGGGAACGGCCAGCGTCGTGTACACGATGACGGACCCGAACAAATTCGGCGCAATGTGGCGGAACAGAATCTTCATGTGCCCGATGCCCAGGGAACGGGCCGCCTCCACGAACTCCTGCCCCTTCAGCTCCAGCGTCTGCGTGCGGACGATGCGCGCCAGCGTCAGCCAGCCCAGCGCGCCGATGGCGATGAAGAGGGGAATCAATCCGGTCATGGGACTCACCATCTCCACGGACCAGCCCGTGACGCCGGAAACCCACTGCGTCAGCTGCTGGGCGGGTTCCTCCACGGACAGGGAGAAAATAATCACCAGCACAATGAACGGCAGGGCGAAAAGCACGTCCACCAGGCGCATCATCAGGGCGTCCAGCCTGCCCCCGGCATAACCGGAAACCAGCCCGTACGTCACGCCGATGACCAGGGAAACGCCCGTGGCCACCACGCCCACCAGCAGTGAAATGCGGCCTCCGTACAGCACGCGCGCCAGCAGGTCCCGCCCGAGCTGGTCCGTGCCGAACCAGTGCTGCCAGGAAGGACTTTCCGCAATGCGGGACAGGTCCTGCACATTCGGATGCGGCAGCCACGGCAGCAGCGGACCCAGAAAGCAGGCCGCCACAATCAGCGCCAGCGCCAGCAGGGAACACATGGCCGCGCGGTTGCGCGAAAGCCGCAGAAAGGCGTCTTTCCACAGGGAGGAGCCCTGCTCCTCCATGCTGTTCCATTCCCTGTTCTTCATGACTCCGCCCTCAATCTGGGGTTGACGGCCATCTGCACCAGGTCCACGGCCAGGTTGGCCGCGACGATCAGGATGCCGTAAAACAGGACAAGCCCCTGGATCAGGAAATAATCCCGGTCCGTGGTGGCGTTCACGAAATGCTGGCCCATGCCGGGAACCTGGAAGCAGGTCTCCACTACAAAGGAGCCGGTAATCATGGCGGCAAAGGCCGGCCCCAGGTAGGAAAGGGCCGGAATCAGGCCGCCGCGCAGGGCGTGCTTCCAGACCGTGCGGAAGGGGGCCGCCCCCTTGGCGCGGGCCGTCCTGATGAAATCCTGCCCCAGCACCTCAAGCATGCCGCCGCGCGTCAGGCGCGCCAGATACGCGGCATTCACCAGCCCCAGCGTCAGCGCAGGCAGCACCACGCAGCCGGGAGAATCCCATCCGGCCACGCTCAGGCCGGGCACATGCATGCCCAGCGCCACACCCAGCAGCGGAGCCACCACGAAGGCGGGAATACAGATGCCGGCCATGGAAACCAGCATCACCCACCAGTCCATCCACCGGTTCTTGTACAGGGCCGCCACGATCCCGGCGGGAATGCCCACCAGAATAGAAATCACCATGCCTATGACGCCAAGCTGGAGGGATACCGGGAATGACTGGCCGATCATGTCCGCCACGCTGATGCCCTCCTTCACCAGGGACGGCCCCAGGTCGCCATGGACCAGCATGTTCCACCAGTAGCGCCCGTACTGGACCAGGGAGCTCTGGTCCAGCCCGTAGCTGGCCTGGAGCTGCTGGAGGACGTGCTCCGGCAGCTTCTTCTCCCCCATGAAGGGGTGGCCCGGCAGCAGGCGTATCAGGAAAAACGTCACGGTCTCCAGCACCAGCAGGACCAGAAGCCCCTGCCCCAGGCGTTTCAAAATCATCCTGGTCAAGGCGCGGCCTCCTTCCCCTGCTCCCTGGGCGCGCCCAGGCTGATGTCTTCAAACAAATGGTTATCCAGCAGCAGGGGATGCCATCCCCGCACCTCCGGCCTCTTCAAATAGGACCGCCTGGCCCAGTACAGGGGAATCACCGGAGACTCCGAAAGCATCAGCGCTTCCGCACGGGCCAGCAGGGCCATGCGCTTCTCCTGGTCTCCCGTGGCGCGGCTCTCCGCCAGCAGCCGCTCATACTCCGGGCGGGACCAGCCCGTGTTGTTGTTCCCAGAGGCGGAGCTCCACAAATCCAGAAAACTGGACGGGTCCAGATAATCACCGGACCAGGAGGAGGAACTGAAATCATACTGCATGGAATTCTGCGCGAACTTGTAGGCCGTCCATTCACAGGAACGGATATCCACGTGAACGCCCAGGTGCTTCTTCCACATGCCCTGGATGGCTTCCGCCATCGTCTTCTGCACCTCCCTGGACGTGGTCATCAACTCCAGCCGCGGAAACCCCTTCCCGCCGGGGAAACCCGCCTGCGCCAGCAGGGCGCGCGCCTTCTCCGGATTGAACTCCACCCCGTGCGGCGTCTTGTAGCCTGCGCCGTCCGGCGTAAAGCCGAAGCACGGCTGGCCGCCCCCGCACACCACGTCACGCACCAGGGTCTCCCGGTCCACGGCCAGGGAAAGGGCACGCCTGACGCGGGCGTCATCCAGAGGCGCGCGCGACGTATTCAGCCGGTAAAAAATAGTCACGTAATAATCATCCTGGCAGAAATCACCGCCGCCGCGCTCCCGCGCGTACGCCGTCATCTCCGGGGAACGTTATTGGTGACATGGAGCTTGCCGTTGAAAAACATGCGGGTTTCCGTAAAGCCGTTCACGGTGGGTAGAAAACGGACCCCGTTCAGCCGGACGGAGGAGGCGTTCCGGTAGCGGGGATTGCGCCGCACCTCCACATAATCATTGAAACGGTGCTCCGCCATCAGAAAAGGACCATTCCCCACAGCCTTGCCGGGCCGCGTCCAGCCCCCCGTCCTGTCCAGCATGCCGCCGTGGGCTTCCACCGCATGGCGGGGAACCGGAAACCAGGTGCAATGAAGCAGCAGCAGGGGAAGCTGGGGCATCGGAGAACGCATTTCCAGCTCCAGGGTATGATCGTCCGCGGCGCGCACGCCCACACGGGCCTCTTCCCACAAATCCGGTCTTCCGGCCCGGACATCCTCCAGCATCCGGGCCGCGATTCTCCGCGCGCCTTCCTCCGGCATTCCGTCCGGCCACTCCATCCGGGAAATATCCTTCCGCAGCGCCTCCAGCTCCCGGGCGCCCATGCCGTCCAGCCTCTCCCAATCCACCCGTGCCAGAGCCTCTCCATCCAGACCCGCTTCCCCGGCCAGCCGGGAACCGGGGCCGCACAGCAGCAGGCTGCGCCTGTTCCGGTTGTAAGCCTCCGCATTCTTCAGCGGATAAAGCATGTCCGCGTACCTCCCGCCAAACTCCGGATGAAGCAGGCGGTGGTAGGCATAAACGAAATCATGGGCCGTCACCGGAACGCCGTCGCTCCACAGGGCATCCTTCCGCAGGGAAAAACGCCACTTGTCCGCCTCCGGATTATGCGTCCAGTACTCCGCCACGGCTGGATGAAAAACGGCGTCATCCCTGGAATCCCCGCGCAGCAGCCCTTCCATCACGGCATTGATAATCTTGAAATCGGAAACGGAGGTGGCAATATGCGGATCAAAACTCTGCGGTTCCGCATTATTGCCCACGATCAGCACTCCTTCCTCCTGCGCCCGTTCCACGCTGGTACGCGTATCGCATCCGGCGAGCAGCAGCATCACACAGAACATCATGAACAGGCGCATGGCGGGATTCTGTCAGGTTTCCTTCCCCCGCGCAAGGCTTCACGTCAAGAAATACGACGATAGAGCCGCAACAGCCGGAGCCGCCGCCGTGAAGCGCCGGCAACGGCGTTAAAGTTCTTCATCCCGCTCTGGGCCGATTCCCCGTTCGTGATAAAAATTCCTCTCCTGTACGGCGGCATTGCATGCAAAATTTCACAGAAAACAACACCGCACCCTCCTCACTGGTCTTTTATAAAACGGGTTTCTTTATCCTGTTCGCCCGGCCATTCTCTCTTTAAGTTTTTGCTTATGTTCAAATTCAAAAACCATGCCTTCTGTCTTCTGACCGCATTTGGGGGGATGCTCCTCACTCCGGCCTGGGGAGAGCCCGTAGCTCCGTGGCTCAGAGCCTACATTAACGGGGAGGAAGTGGTCGGAACCACGCTGGAGAGCCGCTACAGCACTCCTGAGGACGAACCCGCCAGCCCTGTCATCCAATGGGAAAAAGCGGATTCCCGGACCGGAAAGCCCGTGCTGGTGCAGCAGGGCAAGGATGCGGAATCCTATACCCTGACGGACAAGGACGCCGGAAAATATTTCCGGATCATCGTGGGCGGCGGCACGAAGGATGCGATTGCCAGCCCGTGGATAGGCCCGGTCATTACGGAAAAGCAGGCGGAAAGCATCAACAACCGTTTTGACCCCGGCAAAAGCTATCAGGAAAACGTGGACGCACTCCAGAAGGAGCTGTCTGAAAAGCTCAAGGACGCCGTTTATTTCACCGTGAACACGGACAAACTCCACGGCGCCCCCTACGCGATGGCGGCCAACGAACGGATAGCCCTGCCGGAAGACATCAGGCCCTTCCGGGAAAACGGGAAAATCTATGTAAACCACCCCTTTGTGCAGGCCGTTTTCAAGAAGGAGCTGCCGGACGAAATCATGGAGGAAGCGGGCGGCCAGAAGGCCTACGAAATAGGGAACGTGGCCAGGGCGCTGAAACTCAACCTCTGGATGGGAGACAAGGAAAAGGCTCCCATCCCGAACTTCCGCATGCAGCCCATGGCGGAAGGCCTGGTGGTTCTTTCCCCTGAAAAAAACGTCTTTTCCCCTGTCGCGGACCGCGACCTGATCAATGAAGCCGTCAACAGGCTCTTCGACTTCAAGGCCAGTGACGAACAGTTAAAATGGTTCCGGGACGCCAAATTCGGCCTCTTTGTCCACTGGAACCCCTCTTCCCTGCTGGAACGGGAAATCAGCTGGGAACGCAATGCGACGCGCCCCAAGGACAGCGCAAGCGGCCATAAAAACATCATGGACTTTGAATATGACTCCGCCCACCGCCGCTTCAATCCCAAACAATACGATCCCCGGAAGTGGATGTCCGTCGCCAAAAAAAGCGGCATGAAATATGCCGTGCTGACCACCAAGCACCACGACAGCTTCTCCAACTTCCCCTCCGACTACGACACCTTCACCATCGCCAATACCCCCTACGGCAAGGATATCGTGGGGCAATTCGCGGCGGCGGTCCATGCGGCAGGGCTCAGGCTGGGCTTCTACTATTCCGGGCGGGACTGGTACAACCCCTACTACCTGACCGACCAGCACTACCGCTACCTGGAATATTACTTCGGCCAGATCAGTGAACTGCTCACCCGCTACGGGCAGGTGGACGTGCTGTGGTTCGACAGCCTGGGCAACAGCTCCCTCAACCAGTGGGATCCCCGCACCATGATGCGCCGCATCAAGCAGTACCAGCCGGACATTCTGGTCAACAACCGCATGAACGGCACCCGCGGAGGCAACAAAGGTCCGCTGCCCGACGACCTGAAAGGAGATTTCCTGACGCCGGAATGCAAGCTGGGGCCGTTCAACGACAAAACGCCCTGGGAAAGCTGCATGACCGTGGCGGACATCCCCGGCACCCGCTGGACGGGCAACTGGTCCTACACCTCCAAGGCGAAGGCCAAGCCCGTGGAAACCTCCATCAAATTCCCTGATCAACAACACCGTCAAGGACGGCAACCTGCTTTACAACATCGGACCCACGCCGCTGGGCACGTTCGACCCGAAACAGGCTGAAACCTTCCTGGCCATGGGCAAGTGGATCGCCCCCTACCGGGAAGCCATTTACAACACCCGCGGAGGTCCCTACAAGGACCAGCCCTGGGGCGGCAGCTGCTACAAGACGGACCGGCGCGGCAAAAAAACCGTCTACCTGCATGTCAGCCCGCTGATTGCTCAACAAGGAAAAGAGCTGAAAGGCTCCGAACCTCTCTTCATCAAGGACATCGGCGAGAAATTCACAAAAGCGACCGTCATCGTGAACGGCAGTGGAAACGGAAAAGCCGCCAAGCTTGAAAAGGAAGGAGCCCAATACAAAATCACGCTGCCCGCAGGCGTGGCCTGGGACAGCCTGGACACCGTCATCAAGCTTCAATAACGCCCTTTTTCTCCCACGGAGAGAGCATGCAGCCAGCCGGCCCGGCATCATGCCGGGGCCCGTTTTTTATTCCGCAAAACAGGCATGCATGCTCCACAGGATTCCTTTCTCTTCCATAACCGGGCTTGGCGGAAAGAGCGGCGCGGCGCGATGCTCCCTTCTCCGCAGCCGCGTGTAAAAGAGGAACAGACGCCTTCAAGGCAGGCTGCACCCGGCGGGAACTGACGGGCACCCTCTCAACGGAAGCCGCTTAAGCGAGCAGCTCATGGCGAAAAAAAGAAAAAGCCCCGCAGCGGCATGAACCGCTGCGGGGCCGTTTTCCAAAATCAGGGGATCAAGGAAAGGGAGCTTTTACTTACTTGCTCTGGGCTTTCTTGGCTGCTTCAATCTGAGTTTTGATCTGGTCCTTGTTGGCAAGAATGCCGGCCTTGATGCGGGGAGCACGCTGCCCGGCTTCCGTACCCGGCATCAATTCGGCCACCTTGTCCAGAATCAGCACGGCACCGTCTACGTCACCAGTGGAATTCAGGTAGGTCCCGAACTCCATCATCAGCAAATCCTGCTGGGTTTCCGGCAGAAGCTTGTCACGGTCGGGATAAGCCTTGACCACCTGGAGAGCTTCCGCAGGCGTGGTCTTGTCCGTCAGCTTGCCGGCAAGATAATCCTGGACGTCCTTCTGTTCCTTCTTAAGCTGGTCGGCGTGCGCGTCAGCGGCTTTCAAGCCGGACTTGTCATCCTTGTCCAGCTTCTTGATTTCCGCCTTCACGTCGCCGTAAAAATTGTCCACATACTCCTGGGGAGCCAGCTTGAGCACTTCCATCAGGGCGGCAACCTTCGCTTCATCCGTGGTGGCCTTGGCTACATTTGCCTCAGCGGCGTTCAGGGCTTCCTTGTTCTTCAAGGCGTCCTGCATGGCCTTCATCACGTCATCCTTGGAACGGCCGCCCACAAATCCCCCGAAGGGCTTACCGGAAGCGTCCGCAAATACGATCGTCGGGAACCCCTGCACGCCGTACTGCTGGGCAAGCTTGTCATTGGCGGCTTTCATTTCCTTGGACTGTTCCTTGCCGCGCGGATAATCCAGCTCCACGAGCACGAAATTCTTCTGGGCGTCCTTCTGGAAATCAGGCTTGCTGAACACGTTGGCGCGGAGCTGCATGCAGGGCGGGCACCAGTCGGAACCGGTGAACTCGATCATGAGGTCCTTCTTCTGTTCGGCGGCCTGCTTCTTGGCGGCATCCATATCGGTAATCCATCCTTCCGCGGCAAAACAGGGAGCGACGCAGGCGGCAACAACTATTGGCAGAATTTGTCTAATCATATCTACAGTTCAATATTGAAGAGTCCGACATCCAGCGTCAATCTCTTGTTCAATCATTTTTGGAAAATTTCCAAAAGGCCGCGCCTTCCGCAAGGAAAACGCCGTTCGGCAGCCGACGGGAACGGCCATTTGGACCGTGGGAAGGCAGTGTCATTATTGCACCAAATCCGGGGTTGCCTTTCAAACTGTTTTCACTTATGTACTGGGCATATCATGAACACGGTTTTAATCATTGGAGCAGGCGGCGTCGGACATGTGGTAGCCAACAAATGCGCCCAACTGCCGGACATCTTTCAAAACATTCATCTGGCCTCCCGCACGAAAAGCAAATGTGACGCCATTGCGGACGATGTACGCGCCAGAACGGACGTCAATATCACCACCCACGCCGTGAACGCGGACGACGTGCCCGCCACCGTGGCCCTCATCCGGGAAGTCAAGCCGCAGCTGCTGATCAACGTGGCCCTTCCCTACCAGGATTTGAACCTGATGGACGCCTGCCTGGAAACCGGCGTCAATTACCTGGACACCGCCAACTATGAACCCCGGGACGTAGCCAAATTCGAATACTCCTGGCAATGGGCGTACCAGGACAAATTCCGCAAGGCCGGACTCTTTGCCCTGCTGGGCTCCGGCTTTGACCCCGGCGTCACCAACGTCTTCACGGCATGGGCGCTCAAGCACCACTTTGACGAAATCCATACGCTGGACATCATTGACGTCAACGGCGGCAATCACGGCAAGGCCTTCGCCACCAACTTCAACCCGGAAATCAACATCCGGGAAGTGACTGCCCCCTGCCGCCACTGGGAAGACGGCGCCTTCCGAGAAACCGCCCCCATGAGCATGCACCGGCTTCACCTGCCCGCAGGAAGTGGGCACCTATGAAATCTACCGCATGTACCATGAAGAAATGGAAAGCCTGGTCAAGCACATCCCCACCATCCGCCGGGCCCAATTCTGGATGTCCTTCTCCCCGAACTACCTCAAGCACCTGGAAGTGCTCCAGAACGTGGGCATGACCCGGATTGACCCGGTCATGTACAATGGAGTGGAAATCATTCCGCTTCAATTCCTCAAGGCTGTGCTGCCGGACCCGGGGGACCTGGGCAAGACCACGAAAGGAAAAACCTGCATCGGCAACGTCAACACCGGAACCAAGGACGGCCAATTCAAGGCCGTGTACATCTACAACATCTGCGACCATGAAAAATGCTTTGAAGAAGTTGGATCCCAGGCCATCTCCTACACCACGGGGGTTCCGGCCATGATCGGCGCGGAAATGATCCTTACGGGCAAATGGTCCGGCGCTGGCGTCTTCAACATGGAGCAGAACGATCCGGACCCCTTCATGGACGAACTCAACAAGCGCGGCCTTCCCTGGCACTGCGTGGAACTCACGGAAGAACAGGCCAAAGCCCTGCAAGTCCATTGACAGCAGCCTCCGGCCGAAGCCGTCCGCTCCATCAAAAGCCGGGCATTGACTTCTCAAATGCGTGGCTTTTACTCTCTCAAATCTTCACGATGCCCATAATCATTGGCAGTTCCCGGCGCGATGCCTTATCAGGAACGAATCCATGAAAGCATATCTTATCCTGTTGCTGGCGATTGTTCTGGAAACAATCGCCACCTCTTTCCTGAAGCAGAGCGAACAATTTACCAGGCTCCTGCCCACCATCATAACCGTAGCCGGATATGCAGGCTCCTTCTACTGCCTCAGCCTGGTGCTGAAAAACATCCCTGTGGGCATTGCGTATGCCATCTGGTCGGGAATGGGCATTGTGCTGATCTCCGCCATCGGGTGGGTGGCATTCAAGCAGCACCTGGACTTGGCGGCGATTTCAGGTCTGGCGCTCATCATTGCCGGAGTATTGGTAATCAATATCTTTTCCAACTCCGTTTCCCACTGATGGGAAAAAACGGAAGCGCATTCCCTGCAAGGGGATGACGGCCCTCCCCTCCGGGCAGCGGCAACCGGAATAGAAAAACGCCTCTTCACTGAAAAGAAGGTAAAACCTTCCGGAGGCCCGGCAAGCCAGTCTTCACAATGGCTCATTCCTCCGCCAATAAAATCCGTCAAAGGACCTGTTTCTCCAGTGAAAAAGAGTATCCCTCTCATGATTCTAACTGCTGTGGAGCTTTTCCGACCAGCCCCGAACTGCCACCTTTAAAAGGAAAAAGAGAAGCACCCGTCCGGCCTTCTTCCGGCGCATGCATAATTTTCTGGCCTGGAAAGCAGGCGGGCGGTAAAAACGGGGTGCCATGAAATATCTTGCGCTATTTCTCATCTTTCTGTTTCAAGCGGTGCACGCGGAGGAACCCGCTCCGTGGAGAATCGCCATCATCGGCGACACGCATGACTCCCCCAAACGCATGGAAGGAAGCGAAGGGGTAGCCGTCAATTTCATCAAAACCCTCTATGGGGAAATCCTGAAGCACCAGGTGGACATGGTCGTCCAGGTGGGGGACATGGCGGACATTGAAGGAAGCGCCCCCGTCAACGGACTCGCCAAGCGCAAGGAACTCAACAAGATGCTGGAGGAAAAAGGCATCCCCTTCTACGCCGTGCGCGGCAACCATGAATCGCTGCCCTTCCGCGCGGAACAATTCAGGGAACTCTTCCTGCCTACCCGGAAACAGGGAGCCAAAGGGCTGGCCACCAGAAAACTGAACTACGGCATCCGCCATAAAAACGCCTCCCTGTACTTCATGGACATTGACCTGACCCCGGACCAGCTCGTAGACTTCAGCGCGTGGGTCAAACGCAACAGGAGCAAGGCCAACACCGTTCCGCGCCATTGCCTAATTTTCACCCACCGCACCCTGCAAACTCCCATGCAATTCCGGGAATGCCTGTGGGGCCGCTACAACGACAGCGCGGCGGAACAGCAGAACATCTTTTACCGCAACCTCCGGGACGCCGGCGTGCGGTTCGTCATCACCGGGCACCTGCATGCCCACGACCTGTACATGATTACATCCCCGGACGGGAAAAACACCCTCACCTCCCTCATCTGCGCCCCCGCGGGCAACAAGGTGCTGCCCATCCCCTTCCTTCTGCCCGCAAAATCCCGCGTAAAAACCCTGCAATACCGCTCCGGCATCACGGCCTACTACATCCTGAACATCTACCCGGACTCCATGACTCTGGACACCTATGCCGCCCCCAACAACGGCATCACGGACCAAGGCCCGCAAGGCAGCGAATTCAAAAAACTGCACTCTTACGCGATTCCGATGAATTGAAAAACTTCCTACCCATATTTTTCTTTCCATCCCGGAACAAACTGGAGTCCGCCACGCTTTCCGGGCAAGCCTGAAGACTCTCCTGTCCACGCAAAGAAATAGAAGCCTTCCTCTTTTCCGGATAGTTCATGTTCCTGCGTATTATTCCAAACGCCCGGAACCGTGAGGCTCCAACTTTCTATCGTGCTGGTGTCCGCGGCCTCCCTTATATAAAAATTCCGTTCCGCCCTCACGCCCGGCAGCACGGTCATCAATCAGGCCTCCGATTTCCTAATCAGCGTATCCGGCCTTTTTAAAATACTTGACCTCTTCTCCGGCCTGGCCCGGATAAAAGTGAACCAGCATCTCCACAAACGCAGCCTCCAACCTCTTTTTCCAATTCGTACTTGCAACTGTCGTTTCTTTTTTAATTGCTCATCAACTTATTATTGCAGTAGAGAGCCCAAGGCTCCTGTTCCCGGTTCAATTCCGGATCATACCGCTCCCGGAATGTTTCTAACACAGTCGCTCCATATCCCGGTCAAATCACTTCTTTTCACACGGCATCGAGTGACAATTCCAGATATATCCAAGGCTAAACCGTTCATCCGCCTCACCACTCTGGTCTTCAATTCATAATCCATGCTGCCACACAGCAGCCAAATTTGGTAATCGTCACGATATCGTACCACTGTGGTCCTCAAATTTCCCGCCTGTAAAATTCCGCAAAACAAAAATGGCATCGCGCTTTCACGATCTCGTGGCCATCAAGGCTTTCCGAGTCCTCTCCCTCCTCCCATCATGGATGCACACCAGGAACACACCCAGTCCCACGCTTGGGAAATGGGAATGTTCCAAGTCGACGGCAAAAATCCCCCCCGTGACATTATCCTACAATTGATTCGTTGCAAATACTTCTATGACTTCATTCGCACCATTCTTGGAATAACCTGAGTCGAAATCCGTACCGGAAGGCTCCTCCCTTTTGTCCCTCTCAATAATTTTGACATAGCGGAAGCTCCTATAACGGTGGTCGCACCTTCCGGAAACCTCTTTGTCACCGTTCCTCCATCCTTATATTCTGCCCTGATCTCTTAGGAAACCACTATGATCTTTGCCTATTCACTACTCATTAGCAAAACTCATAGTTTTCTTTTCAAAAATAACTATAATTTATTTCTTCTTTCCAGTCTGTTGCCGGAGCGCCTGTTCATATCTGCGTCCTCGATCACCCTTGTATAGAAATTTAGTGCTTGCATCCCTCCCTACAGTTCGATTGATCAATTCGTCCATCGCCTTTCCTTCATATCCTGCCAGTTTAAGATATTTTTCCACCTCATTTTTATCGCCCGGAAAACATTTCAATAAAATTTTCATTAATGCCGGCTCAAGTGAATTTTTGAGATAATGGGCAGCTGAATAATTTCTAACTTCATTGGAAGCTATTTTATTATAATAATATATACGCTTTTTTTCAATATCACCAGAACCCCAAACTCCATCTCCCCTATGCTTCTCTGCATACTCCTTTAACCGTTTCTGTACTATTTTTTCGTATTCTCCAGCCATCTTTGCATGTTTCTCAGGCAGCTTCTCATTATAATCATCACGCACAGTTTTAGTCATTGCAGCAACATACAAAGATAATAATTCTACCAGTTCTTTTCTTTTCAGGTCATGCTGAGAAACAATTTCCGTCAGGTTCCAGCACATTCTTACCCCTTCAGTAGCTAAATTGTCTCTTTCTCTGTAATCCAAACCTTCATGGTTGATAGAATCTGTACTTTCATCATAATCTACCTGAAAAGCAGGAGCTTTGGCGACATAATAACATATCCATAAAAATTTATTGAGATCCCCTTCTTTCAATTCCTCCCAATTCATTTCCTCAATAAATTCCTGAGACTTATGGACCTTCTGATAAAATTCCTTCAATTTTCCATCTCTCAGCAACTGCGCCCATCCCTGGACCAATTCCGGTTCCTCCTTGAAAATAGGGATAACATCCGGAGCTTTAATTATTATCGTTTGCGCTGCATTAACATTCATGACAGACGCGAGGATAAAAACACCTATGATTCTTAAATAATTTTTCATTCTGTTATTTTTTCTCTTCAGGACCGAAAAAATATCTCAAATTCAATGTATTCCTTGTGACAAAACAGCCAAATTTGTTTATAGAAGAATTTAAATAAGAATGACCATTGGCAAGAGCCAATTTTTCAAATACAAAATATTGATTTTCTTCTACGATTACTGCACCGTCCTTATTTTTACTGTCCAATCCTCCTCCTCCATAATGAACTCTCCATTGACATGCCCAATGCCACTTTTGAGGCAACTTATGCAGAGGAGGAACTCCATTAATCTCTATTACAAAACGGACATCCACACTTGATGTAGCTCTATCCCAAAATTTATTGCCGGGCAAAACATCTATTCTCGCATCACAGCCTGTTGCAGGCGTATGCCTTGGATCTATGCTTTCACTTATACTTCCTTGATCCTTGAAAGAGCCCAAGTCCCTTTCAATCACATCTATTTCAACAAAGCTCACCTTCAATGGCTGCACTCTTAATTCTAATAACATGGAAGCTCCCATCGTCAACTCATCCTGAAAAAGGCAGGAACTCCTCCTTGGGCATGCTTGCTCCACATTTTTTCAGGAAAGAGAACCTCTATCTCCAACTTTTTTGTCCTTTTCCCATTTAATTCTGCCTGAACCACAACCTTACCGTCTTTCTTTTTCCCTTTTTTCATCTAATGAATCTTTCAGAAATTTTTTTTTTTGCTTCTACATTCAAGGTTGACCTTCCATCAGTATTTTTTGGCCATTCTTTCAAATACTCTTGGCCACTTAGAAGGTGCCACTTAATATTTTTTACGTTCTGGGCATTTTGCCCCTCGACAAGCTTGCCTGATAATATCAACTTGAATCTTTCTCCAATTCCGACCTCTTTTCTTTCATAAGCCTTTTCTTCATCCCGGTGAATATTCAGGACGAATTCCGCAGAAGGCTGTTCTGTTTTTGTTATAATCTTCAACAAAGAATCATTCCAGCATTCCTCCTCATCTTCTGCATGAAGAGGAACATTGATACAGAGCACGCACAGCAGAAATATCATCCCATATTCCCACAATTTTTGAATTGCTGATGAACCAAGAAAATATTTCATATTCTTTATTATTATTTAATTTTCTAATTTTTCAATAAAAATTTTCCTAACTCCATAATACACAGCCGCGCCCCGGTTGACGTAGTCTTCCGGGTTTTGCGACAGGTCCACCCAGAAGATGAAGGAGCACCACGGGGAGGGTGGAACGAGGGGAGGAACCACAATTTCCCGAAAGCCGGCCTTTTTCTGTTCCAGAATCAGGCGGACGCGCTTTTCATGCTGCCGGAACAGAAGCAGGTGATCGTGAAGGGTGGAAAGAACGCATATTCCGGACAGCGCCAGAAAAACGGCCACAGTCATCCGCGGACGGGGCTCCGCGGCGGGAATGCCGTACCACACACGGAGAAGAGCCAAAACGCCAATGCCGAACAGCAGGGTGGCGGAGAACATGGCATGGTCCGCCGGAACGACGGCGGCGGCAAAGGAAAGAGCCATGGCATACGCCGTCAGAATGTATGCTGCCGCTGTTCCGATGAAAATTTTCCATGGCCGGAAGGCATTCCGGTTCCTGCGGAAGCTTCTCCACAGCATCCAGGCAGCCACCGCACCCAGCAGCAGGGGAAGGGCCAGGTATTCATGCATCCGGAGCAGGAGCGCGGGGACCGCTTCCCATCTGTCCCAAACGCCGGAGAGGGGTTCCGCGCAGCCGGGAGTGGCGGAGTGCATCCGCGCAGAGACGCCGGGCGCAAGCAACATGCACAGAGAACCCGCTACCTGCGCCGCAACGCCCGCATAAAACCACAAGGGAAGTTTTTCCTTCCGGACCAGGCGGACGAAGACAAACAAGGCTCCCAGCAGAAGCCAGGTTCCCGGAATGTTGTTTTCATTAGTCATGCCTGCCAACAATCCCAGTACCACTACGCCAGCCCACTGGCCGAAACCCTTTTTAGCAGGCTTTCCTTTTTCCCCGTTTTCCCGATTTTCCAGCAATTCCCGGTACAGGCACAGGAAACCGAGCCAGAGGGCGGCTCCCCAGGAATAGTTGGTAGCGCCGGAGAGCCAGTAAATCGTGACGCCGGGCCGGGCCGTACAGGTGAAGAGCAGGAGAAGCGCCAATCCGAAGAGCCGCACGTCCGGCCAGGAACGGGGGTCCACCCTGCGCCCGGAGGCCAGATAGAACATCATCAGCGCGAGGCAGACCTGTACAAAGGGGTTGAGCAGAATGAAGAGCCATTTGCCCGCTGTCGCCACGGCAAAGGCCAGGTATTCCCCGATTCTGGGGTTCCAGCTCATGTAGGAGGCCACGCAGCGTTCCCAGACCAGGCTGAGGGAGAAGCGGTGCTCCATGCCCGTCAGGGCGTGATGATACGTGTCTGAGGTGAAGGGGCTCCACCAGCTAAGCAACGCCACATACAGCAGGGCAGCTGCAACCAGCGCCCAAAACCATACCCTGGACGTACGGGGAGACGGCATCAGCTCGGGTCCGGTTTCTTCTTCCGCAGCGCCGGGGGCAGGTCCAGGTCTTCCCCGTCCAGAATGAGGGGGCGTACATGGGCAAAGAGTCCGTGTCCCGCGCGCTCTTCCTCTCCTTCTTCCGGGGGAGTTCCTTCTTCCAGTTCCTTGATGTCGGGAACCGGGTCCAATTCCTGTTCCGCATCCGCTCCAGGTTCCTGCGCCGCAGGCGCGGGTTCCGGGAACGTTTCCTCCACGTCCGGCACGGAGGGAACAGGCCTTACAGGCACCAGTTCCTCTTCCAGTTCATGGTCATCCCTTCTGACGGAGGGAATGGAAACGGGAGGTTCCGGCTCCGGACGCCGTTCCGGTTCGGGAACCACGGCGGAAGCCACAGGCTGAATGATGGTTTTCCGTCCCCGATGAAGGGTTCTTCCTCCGGCACAAGAACTGTCTGGAGCTCCGGTTCCCTACGGAAAACGGAAGCAGGAGAAATTTCCGGTTCATTCACGGGCACAACGCCCAGCACGGTCAGGGACAGGCGGTCTTCCGGCTGTTCCGCCACGGAAGCGCCGATATGGAGGCGCACGCCGCTCCCCAGGATTTCCGCCACTCCGCCAGCCAGCGCTTCCAGACGTTTCAGGGTCAGGGAATTGCCGCCGCGCACCAGCACCAGAACGTCGTCCACTTTCCCCAGCCGTTTTTCCAGGAAAGGGGAGAGTGCCGGACCTGGTCCAGCATGTCCGCCGTGGAAACGTCCGCGGACGCTTCCCCTACGCCGAAGGAGCAAATTCCCTTCCCCGTTCCGGCCACGCGGAGCAGGTCATCCAGCCCCACGCGGAGCAGGCTTCCGGAAGAGTTGAGAAGGGAGGGCACGATGAGCACGGCGCGGGCAATGAGGGCATTGACCACGGAAAAGGCTTCCAACACTCCCCCTGTCGGGATCAATCAGGCTTTCCATGGCGTCATTGTCAAACCGCAGCACCATGTCGGAATACAGGGCCAGCCGTGACAGCGCCTCGTCCGCCTGGGCGGCGCGGCGGTCCCCTTCAAACCGGAAGGGGCGAATGACGACGCTGACGACGTAGGAGCCCTGCTCCTTGGCCAGCCGCGCCACCTCCGGCGCCACGCCGGAGCCTGTTCCGCCTCCCAGCCCGGCGGCGAGGACGGTCAGCGCACTGCCTTCCAGAGCCCGGAGGATGGAGGATTCACTTTCACAGGCGGCCTGTGCCCCAACGGAGGCATCCCCGCCGGAGCCGAGACCCCGGGTAAGCCTGGCCCCCAGATGGACCTTGCACGGAACGGCGGAGGCGTTCAGCAAACGGGCATCCAGATTCATGGCGCAAACGGAAACCGCCTGCGGAGCCAGCAGCAGAACCTCCTCCATCACCTTGGCGCCTGCAGCTCCAATGCCGCACAGGCAGATTTTTCCGGATAGCCCGGACGGGTCCTGGGGAGAAAATTCCAGCATGGTTTTTAATTGGGGTAGAGATTGATCAGGAGTTCTTCCTGCCAAAGAGGCCCAGCACGCGCCCCAGCCAGCTCCGCTGCTGCGGCAGTTCGGCATCCAGAATCTGGGCATACCGTATCAGCCCGATGGCCGTACAGTAACGCGGGTCATCCAGATAGGAAGGCGCTCCGTTTTTGACCAGCGTGGGACGGCTGATCGCCACGCCGAACACGTGGGAGGCCAGTTCCCCCACGCCGCGCATCAGGCTGGCGCCCCCGCACAGGTAGACGCCGTGGCAGCGGTTGCCCTTGAAGGTGTCCTTGGGCAGGGAGGATTTGACCAGATTGAAGATTTCCAGCAGGCGGGAACGGATGATTTCATTCAGAACATTGCGTTCGATGGCGGCATCCTTCATGTTTCCTTCCCCGCGCACGCGCACCATTTCATTGGTCTTTCCGGAAAAGCTGTTGGCATCCCCCTCCGTTTTCTTGAGCAGTTCCGCCTGTGCCAGCGGAATGCCGGTCATCAGCGTGATGTCATTGGAAATGTGGTCGCCGCCCAGGGGCACGCATCCGGAGGCCACGAGCTGGCCGTCCAGGTAGAGAACGTAATCCGTAGTGCCCGCCCCCATGTCTATGAGGAGGGCTCCCGCCTGCTTGACCTGCCTGTTGAGCACGAACTGGGCCGTGGCAATCGGGGCGAAGACCACGTCCGCGATGTCCAGGGGAACTTCCCGCACACAGCGGAAGGAGTTGGTGATGCGGGATTTGATGCCGTGGATGATATGGCAGTCGATGTCCAGGGTCCTGCCGGTCAGCCCGGCGGGATTGGTCAGGTTTTCCTGCCCGTCCACGGAGAAGAGGCCGGGCACGCGGTGCAGGACGAATTGTTCCGGCCCCAGGGCGATGTCACGGGCGATTTCCGTCACCTCGTCCATGTGCTCCTGGGAAATGATGCTTTCATCCGGAGGCAGGCGGAAGGTTCCGCGGTTGTTCTGCCCCACGATGTGGGCTCCGGTCACGGACAGATAGACGGTCATGATGTCCACGTCCGCATGGTCCTGGGCCATGTTCCAGGCATCGTAAAAGGTGTCTTCAATCTCGCCGCGGACCACGCCCTCGCTAGGAACCTCACCCACGCCGATGATCGTCACGGTTGCGTCGGGCTTCACTTCGCCCACAACCATGCAAGTCTTGCTTGTCCCTATCTCAAGCCCTACGTGAATTTTTTTGTCTTAGCCATGAAAGTCAAGGAACTATCAACGTCCTCGCACCTGATAGCACATTACTTTCCATTGTTCAAAAAGCCTGCGCGAACATACGCAAAAACGCGGTTTTCCGTCGCGCAGGCCCGGATCAGAGACCCGTGGGGTGGCGCACCAGGAAGTTCCGGGCATTGCGGCCGTCCACCCTCCAGCGGGGGCCTTCGCCGCGGCGGCCGCTTCCGGTGGTGTCAAACCGGAGGCCGCAGATGACCATGAATACGTGCCCGTTCTTGGCATAGACGGAAATCCAGTCCCCGGCGCCTTTCTGCCCGTAGTTCAGGAACAGCTTGGAATGGCGGGTGGAAGTGAGCAGGCCGGCTTCCTTCAGTACAAAGGAGGTACTGCCGGAGCAGTCATAGTGGGAGTCATAGTGTTTCCTGTGGCCGGCCGCCGCCCAGGCGGTAGGGCTTGTTGACCAGGGGAATTGGCGGCCGCAATGGCGCGCTTGACCTGCGGGGGGGAGAGATTCCTGGGGAATGGCTTTCCCCCCGTTGTGCAGCACGGCCGTTTTTCCCGGTACAAAGTGGTAGGCGGGGCAGGGCCGGAGCTTTCCGTTCGACTTGTTGGGAGGTGATTCCAGGCGCAGGGCGCGCGTCTGTTCCTCGCTCATCTTCCGGTAGCCTTCCCGCTTTTCCGCAGGAATGGCTTCTTCATATTTGCCGAGCTTCTGGGCGATGTACTTGAAGCCCGTGAGCACGTTGACCACTTCATAGCCGAAGTGGTGGCCGATGGCGTCCTGAAGGCCCGTCGTCACAAAGGTTTTCACCATCACGGCGCGGGAACGGTTGGAGTCATTGATGATGCCCAGCCCGGACATGCTCATGCAGCGGTACCACGCCAGCAGGGAGCCGATCTGGTTGCCGGTCAGCAGGTGCATTTTCCCATCTTCCCCGCGAACGGCCACACCCATGCGGTCCGCGTCCG